>Ga0209963_1000113_pt1 | contig 322345 bp, 331 predicted proteins | sample ThiBio_1000_biof_2_FD_183957 | JGI IMG/M metagenome (GOLD analysis project Ga0209963, IMG submission 183957) | Wastewater bioreactor microbial communities from Cape Town, South Africa - Thiocy_cont_1000_biof (SPAdes) | ecosystem: Engineered > Bioreactor > Thiocyanate-remediating >...
TCGGCGTCCATGAGGCGGCGCCCATCGCCGAACTGCGCCGCGTCATTCGCGATGGAACCGGAACCATCATCTATTTCGGCCACCTGTTCTTTCGCGGCGATCTCGTGCGGCTCGACTTCTCCGTCGACCTGAAGTGACTGCGCCATAAGCCGGCTATGTTAGTAATCGAATGCGCGATCCGCCGTGCGCAGCGGACGTTCATTACTGGGTCTCTTTTAAACGAGAGTCGCGATGTCCTTTTCGAGATTGGCGAATTCCGCGACCAGATTGGCGCTGAGCGCCCGCACCGCCGGATAGGACTGGCGATCGCGATGGATCAGAAGCCCGATCTCGCTTGCGGAAAGGTCGGGCTCGGCGAGCGGCACATGGACGAGATCGCCGGCCTTCAGTTCGTCGACAAAACCTAGCGGCGTGAAGAAACCGATTCCCAGCCCGGCATGTATGCTCTCCTTCGTCATGGCGAGCGAGTTTGTGGTGACCAGGGCTTTGAACTGCGCGCCCGAATGGGTGAACTCGGCTTCTGCCGTGGCGTTCAGGATCCACGGATCGTTGAGCATGACCACCGGATAGGCCGCGCACTCCGTCAGCGTCAGTTCCTGGCGCTTTGCCAGCGGATGGTCGGGCCGCATGACGGCGCCGAGGCGCATGCGGATGCGGGCGGCAACATAATAGCCGCGATAGCGACGGTCGATGAAGAGTACGGCGATGTCCGGTCGTCCGGCGCGCATCTCCTCAGCGTGTTCGTTGGGGCTGGCATCGATGATCCGGTAGGAGATGTGTCGATGCTGCCGGGTGGTCTTCCCGACGGCCAGAGGCAAAAGCCGCACGATCGGCGAGGGAATGGTGACGACCCGCACCTCGCCCTGGATATCGCCGGAAAGCGCGGAGACCTCCAGACAGGTGCTCTGCCATTTTGCCAGCGTGTCGCGCGCATGGCGGATGACGAACTCGCCGGCCACCGTCGGGCGCACGCCGTTGCCGACCCGTTCGAAAAGCGGTGTACCGAGATCTGCTTCGAGCTTGAGGATTTGCCGGTTGACCGCCGACGACGCCACGTTGAGAGCGCTCGCGGCGCGTCGGATCGAGCCCATGCGGGCGACTTGGTCGATGTAGCGAAGGACTGCGGCATGCATGGCGAGACACCCCGCTTATGGTGATGCCATTTTGGCAGCACCTCTATCGAATCTTTATGCTTCCTGACAGCACCTGGCTACCTCTAAAGTGCCTTGACTTCATGATTGATGCCGCCCGCGCCCGGCTGCGTGCCGTGGTACGCAGCGGTCGGTGGAGTATCGGAGGAGATGCGGGATCGGAGCCAGGTTCCCACCCGCAACAGGAGGAGTTGAATGGATCGAAACGGGCTCTCGCGCCGCGGCGTGCTCAAGGTGGGTGCCGCGGTGGCCAGCGCGCTGGCCATGCCGACGATACTTTCCGGACGCGTCTTTGCCGCCAAAGGCACCAAGACCCTGAATATGCAGCTCGGCTGGCTTGCCAACGGCAATCAGCTTGGCGAGATCGTGGCCAAGCAGATGGGCTATTTCGAGGAAGAAGGCATCGATTTCAGGCTGCAGCCCGGTGGGCCCAACATCGATGGTCTCGCCATGGTTGCATCGGGCCAGTACGAGATGGGCGTGATGCCGTCGAGCCCCTCCATAATGCTCGCCGCCTCCCAACACATTCCGATCCGCTGTTTCGGCGTCGGCTTCCAGGAACACCCTTTCGCCTTCTATTCGCTGCCTAAGGCCCCGGTCCATGAGCCCAGGGACCTCATCGGCAAGCGCGTTGGCATTCCGCAGACGACGAAGATACTGGTCACGGCCCTCCTCAAGAAACATGGAATCCCGGAAGACCAGGTAAAGGTCCAGATCACGGGATCGGAGCTAACGCCGCTTCTCACCGGCCAGGTGGACGTGATTACGGCCTGGCAGACCAATACGACCAACCTCAAGATTCTCGGCCCTGACGCCGTCAGGATGCGTCTGTGGGATGTCGGTATCAAGCTCTATGCCAACAACTACTACGCACATGCCGACCGGCTGAAGGAAGATCCCGAGCTCTACGCCAAATTCATGAAGGCCTCTTCCCGTGGCTGGGCCCTTGCCCGCGAAGACTCCGCCAAGGCGGCGGGGTTGCTGGTGAAGGAATTGCCCAACCTCGACCTCGCCGGGGAAACCGACGCGGCCGCCGTTGCCGTCACCGTCACCTTCAATGCCGACACGAAGGAATACGGATGGGGGCATTTCCGCCGCGACCTGTGGGAAGACCAGATCGCGCTCTATGACGAACTCGGACAATTCTCGGCCGGTGCCCCGAAGCTCGATAACGTCATCGACGGGAGCATCCTGGCCGCGACCAAGGACGATCGTGCTAAAATCGGCTGATGGGAAGAAGATGACACAGGAAGACATCAGGCCGGAATGCGATCGGGTGGGATATTCCTACAAGACGCGCGGCCGCACCATCTCCGAGGCCGACATCATCTTCCACGCGGGCCAGACGGGTGACCTGTTCCCGGCGCATCTCGACGCCGAAGCCGCAAGCAAGACGCCCTATGGACAGCGGATCGCGCACGGGACGCTGACGCTCTCGATCGCGATGGGGCTGAAATTCGATACCGACCTCTCGAAGGGATTGAGGATTTCCTACGGCTATGATCGCGTCCGCTATCGCAAGCCGGTTTTCATTGGCGACACGATCAGCGTCGACGTGGAGGTGACCAGCTGCGAGATGGACCCGAAGCGGAAGGGCGTGAGGCGAATTGTCGAAACCATGAATGTGGTCAATCAGCGTGGAGAGAGCGTGATGTCGGCAGATCACGTTCTTATACGCTGGGTCTGAATTCCGGTCCGGCTTTGCCGGGCGGATGCAGCCGGGAAGGGAACCCCGGCTTTCAAGTACCGGACATGGGAGGTCTAGGATGAACATTATACGGATTTCGCGGCGCAACGTCCTGAAAGCGGGCGCCGGACTAGCTGGGGCGCTCGCCTTGCCGACAATCGTCACGAGCCGCGGCATGGCTGCCGGCGGTACGCAGCCGGTCAACATGCAGCTTGGTTGGATCACCGGTGGCAACCAGATCGGTGAGGTGGTGGCCAAGCGTCTCGGCTATTTCGAAGAGGAGAAGATCGACTTCGCCATCCAGCCCGGCGGTCCGAGCATCGATGGCGTCGCGATCGTGGCATCCGGTCGCTACGAGGTCGGGCAGGTCTCCTCCAGCCCGTCCCTCATGCTTGCGGCGTCGCAGCACATTCCCGTGACTTGCTTCGCGGTCGGTGCCCAGAAACACCCTTATGCCTTCTTCTCGCTTGCCAAGAATCCGATCAGGACGCCGCAGGACATGATCGGCAAGAAGATCGGCATCCAGGCGACCGGCCAGATCCTGCTGACCGCGCTTCTGAAGAAGCACAACATTCCCGAGGACAAGGTCGAGAAGGTCATTGTCGGCTCCGACTTTACGCCGCTCGTCTCCGGCCAGGTGGACGCTTTCACCGGATGGGCGACGAGCATCACCCAGCTTAAGATGCTCGGGCCGGACTATGTGACGATGAGGCTATGGGACGAGGGCATCCAGCTTTACGGGCTGCCCTACTACGCCACGCAGGATACGCTGAAGAACAAGGCGGAACTGCTTGCCGCCTTCCTGCGCGCCGCCGGCAAGGGCTGGGCCTATTGCAAGGACAATCCCGAAAAGGCCGTCGATCTCCTCGTCCAGGAATATCCGAACCTGGTCAAGAAGGACGAATTGGCGGGTGAGCCCGTCATGCTGTCCTACGAGTTCACCGAGCGCACCAAGGAACATGGCTGGGGCAGCTTCGACACCGCTGTCTGGGAGGAGCAGATCAAAACCTATGCGGAGCTCGGCCAGTTCTCGGCCGGCACGCCGAAGCTGGAGAGCGTGGTGTCGACGGCCATCCTCGACATGACCAAAGACTCGCGACCGAAGATCGGCTGAGGAGGATTCCGATGGAAGCCGCCGTCCTGGAGCAAACCGACCGTAAATCGGCCGCCACGGCGGCGGCCGTCGAACTCTCGCGCGTCACCATGCGTTTCACCACCGAGCGCGGTACGATAACCGCGCTCGAGAACATTGATCTCACGGTGCCGAATGGTGGCTTCCTGACGCTCCTTGGGCCGTCAGGCTGCGGCAAGTCCACGCTGCTGAGGGTCGTGTCCGACCTGATCCAGCCGACTTCCGGCAGTGTCAGGATATTGGGCGGCGACGCTTCAGCCGCCCGCGCCCGCCGCGACATCGGCTTTGTCTTTCAGGATGCGGCTCTCCTGCCTTGGCGTACGGCGCTCGAGAACGTCGCGCTGCCGCTCGAGGTGGGAGGGAAGAACACGCGGCCAAGCCGCCGTACGCCGGAGGAGCTTCTGGAACTGGTCGGGCTTTCCGGCTGGGAAAAGGCTCTCCCCCATGAATTGTCGGGCGGCATGCGCCAGCGCGTTTCGATCGCCCGCGCGCTGGTCAACGATCCGAAACTGCTGCTTATGGACGAGCCGTTCGGCGCGCTGGACGAGATCACGCGAGACCGCCTCAACGAGGAACTCCTGAGTATCTGGGCGGAAACCGGCACGACGATCCTTTTCGTGACGCATTCCATCTACGAGGCGGCCTTCCTCGGCCAAAAAGTCCTGCTGCTCGCCGCCCGTCCGGGCCGTGTCCGCGAAATGGTTCCTGTTCCGCTCCCGAACCCGCGCCGCATCGAACAACGCGAAAGCCTCCAATTCATCGAACTTGCTGCGCATCTGCGCCGTGTGCTGGAGACCTGCTGATGTCCGCCTCCGCCATTCAAGCCGCCCCCGTCCCCGAAACCTTCAGCGACGACGATGCCGCTCAGGCCCGCTTCGAAGCAACCCGCCGCTACCTCGCCTGGCGCCGCCGGCTGTTGCCCCTGATCGCGACGGTCGGTATCCTTGTCGTCTGGGAGGCTTCCGTCCATATCTTCGGTATCCGGCCCTTCATTGCACCGGCGCCTAGCGCCGTCGTGGTGATGCTGGTGCAGAAATTCGGGCTGTTGATGTCGAATCTCGGCCCGACTGCGATCGAAGCCATCAGCGGCTTCCTGATCGGCAACATCGCGGCTGTCCTGATCGCGACGAGCTTCGTCTATCAGCGCACGGTCGAGGAAGCCTTCTTCCCCGTCGCGGTGATGGTCCACACCATTCCGGTCATGGCCTATGCGCCGATCCTCGTTCTGCTCCTCGGCAACGGCATGTCCGCGAAGATCGCCATCGCCGCGATGATCTGTTTCTTCCCGACGCTGGTCAACATGACGCGCGGCTTGCGCAACGTGAACCCGCAGCACATGGAACTGATGCGCATCCTCTCCGCCTCGCCGACCGAGATTTTCTTCAAGCTGCGCTTCAAGAACTCGCTGCCCTATCTGTTCTCGGCCCTGAAGATCGCCGCCGCCACCTCGGTGATCGGCGCCATCGTCGGCGAGTGGATCGGCTCCACCACCGGCATCGGGGCGCTTATCATCCAGGCGACCTACAATTTCGACTCGCCGCTTCTCTACGCCACCATCGTGGTCGGCTCGTGCTTCTCCGCCTTCTTCTTCGGTGTCATCTCCTGGGTGGAGCGCATGAGCCTCAAGTGGAACGTCGCCGAGTCAGTCTGAGCCCAACTCGATCAAGATCTTACGGAGGTCATTTCCATGACAACCCCCAACTTCGTGACTGAGCCGGCAGGCCAGGTTCCCGTCGTCGCCAGTTCCGATCTCGTCGTCGTCGGCGGCGGACCGGCAGGCATCTCGGCGGCAGTGGCCGGCGCCCGCAACGGGCTTTCGGTGACACTTCTCGAGCGCTACCCGTATCTCGGTGGCCTCGCCTCCGGCGGCATGGTGCTGGTGCTCGACGACATGTGCGACGGGCCGGAAGTCACCGTGCGCGGCTTGTGCGGCGAGATCATCGACCGTATGACGAGACTCGGCCTGTGCGTCACGCCGCCGGAAAGCGACTGGATTTCGGATAACGCCAAGTTCCGCCAATGGGCGCGCTGGGGCTGCTACAATTTCCATTCGCACCAGAAGCCGCAGCCGGTCTGCTACGCCTCCGCCTTCGACCCGGACGGTTTCAAGCGCGCGGCCAACGAAATGGTGGCCGAAGCAGGAGTAATGTTGAGGGCGCATTCCTGGTTCTCGAAGCCGATCGTCGAGGATGGCACGATCAAGGGCGTCATCTGCGAAACCAAGAGCGGCAGGCAGGCCGTGCTCGGCAAGGTCGTGATCGACGCGACGGGCGATCTCGACGTGGCCGCGGCCGCTGGCTCCCCGCACACGCTGGGTTCCTTCATCGTCACCACCGTCTTCCGCCTTGGCGGCATCGACACCGACGAAGCGGAGCGCTTCGAGTATGAAGAGCCGGAAGCCTTCGCCGTGCTCGACCGCGAGGCGAAGCGCATCATGGGCGGTTCGTGGGAACGCTGGTGGCTCAAGACGCCGCTGCCCGGCATCGTCTGGTGCAACTGCCCGCACATGGCCGGCTTCGACGGTCTCTCTGTCGAGCACCTGACCAATGCCGACTTCAAGGGCCGTGAGCGCATCGCCGAACTGGTCTCCTTTATCCGCGCCAAGATGCCGGGCTTCAAGAACGCCTTCGTCGTCGACGTGGCGCCGCAGATCGGCGTGCGCCAGTCGCGCCTGCTCGAAGGCGAGTATGTGCTGACCAAGGAGGACGTGACGGCGCGCCGGCACTTCGCCGACAGCGTGGCGCGCGGCCGCGACTATTATTATCCCTACCGCACGCTCCTGCCCAAGGGCGTCTCGCAACTCCTCGTCGCCGGTCGGCATTATTCCTCGACTGCCGCCGCGCAGCGCATCTCGCGCGAGATTCCGCCCTGCATGGCAATGGGCGAGGCGACAGGTGTCGCGGCGGCCCTTTCTCTGCAAGCCGGCGTCACCGTCGACAAGGTCGACGTGCGCAAGGTGCAGGATACCTTGCGCGCACAGGGCGCCGACCCGGGCGACCGGCCTTCGGCCAACGCGACGCTGCATATGGCCGCGGCGGAGTAGGATGACAGTGCTCTTCTCCCCGCTTGCGGGGAGAAGATGCCGGCAGGCGGATGAGGGGCAGCACGCACTCGCGAAGTTGGCCTTCATCCGGCCCTACAGGCCACCTTCCCCCGTGAATGGGGAGAAGGGATAGCGGCGAAGCAGCCGATTGAGACACAAGACACAGGAAGAAAAGATGTCATCCTCCGACACCCAGCCACTCTCCGGCATCAAGGTCATCGACTTCACGCAGGTGATGCTCGGCCCCTGCTGCACGCAGGTGCTTGCCGACTACGGCGCTGACGTCATCAAGATCGAGCGGCCGGGCGCGGGGGACCTTTCCCGCAACTCCATCGCCGACGATCCGGACGGCCAGAACAATCCCGTCTTCCGCAGCCTGAACCGCAACAAGCGCTCCATCGCGCTGGACATGCGCAAGGACGACGCCAAGGCGGTGATCTACGAACTGGTGAAGACCGCCGATGTGGTAGTCAACAATTTCCGCGCCGGCGTCATGGAACGCATGGGCTTCGGCCACGAGAAGCTGTCCGAGATCAATCCGCGCATCATCTCCGCCTTCGGTTCGGGCTTCGGCTCGAAGGGGCCGCTTTCGCACAAGGGCGGGCAGGACATCCTCGCCCAGGCGCTCTCTGGCGTGATGATGCGCAAGGCCGATCCCAGCTTGCCGACCTCGCTCTATTCCACTGCGCTCTGCGACTACACTGCCGGCATGCATCTGGTGCAGGCGATCCTGCTGGCGCTGATGCAGCGTGAGAAGACCGGCCGCGGCCAGTCGGTCTCGGTCTCGCTATTTGAATCGATGCTCGCCATGCAGATCCAGGAAGCGGCGATGTGGCTCCAGCGCCAGAAGGATTTGAACTGGGGTGCCTTCCCGCTGACAGGGGTATTCGAGACGACCGATGGCGCGGTGGTGCTGGTCGGCGCATTCAAGGCGAACCCGCTGCAGGACATCTGCAAGGCGCTCGACCTGCCGGACCTGTCGCAGGAGCCGCGCTTCGCGAGCTTCGCCGACAAGGTCGCGCACAAGCCGGAACTGCAACGGCTTTTCCGCGAACGCTTCGCGACGAACACGACCGAATACTGGCTTGGCCGGCTGGAGGAGCAGGATCTGCTCTGCGCCCCGGTGCTGACGCTTCCGCAGGCGCTCGGCCACGGCCAGACCGAGGTCAACGGCTCGATCATCGAACTCGACGGGGGCATCCCGGTCCTCGGCTCGCCGCTTACCATGGACGAGAGCGCCTTCAAGGTGCGGCATTCGCCGCCCGATCTCGGTGGCGACGGCCGCACCGTCCTCGAGGAAGCCGGCTATTCCGCCGAACAGATCGACCGGCTGGTGGAAAGCGGCGCTCTCGCCGGCGAACGCCGTGAGGCAGCGGCATGAGCGTGCTTTTTTCCGTCGAGGACCATGTCGCGCGCGTCACCATCGACCGCCCCGATGTGCTCAACGCCGTCGACCTTGCCACCCAGACCGAACTCATCCGGATTTGGGAGAAGATCGAGCAGAATCGCGACGTGCGCGTCGTGGTGCTGACCGGCTCAGGCGAGAGGGCCTTCTGTACAGGGGCCGACATGAAGGGAAGCTCCGGGATGAGCGGTCTTGAATATTGGGCGGCTCCGCGTCCCGGCGGCTTCGGCGGCATCGCGCTGCGCGATACGCTCAACGTGCCGGTCATCGCCCGGGTCAACGGCCATGCGCTTGGCGGCGGCATGGAGATGGTGCTTGGCTGCGACATCGTTATCGCGTCCGAGAAGGCCACCTTCGGACTGCCCGAGCCGCGCGTCGGCCGGCTCGCGCTCGATGGCGGCATCGCGCTGTTGGCCCGCCGTATCCCACATGTCCAGGCCATGGGTCTGCTTCTGACCGGCCGGCGTATCGGCGCCGCGGAGGCCTTCCGCCTCGGACTGGTCAACGAGGTCGCCGCTCCGGACGCGCTCGACGAGGCCGTGAACCGTTGGGTGGGCGATATTCTCGCCTGCGCCCCACTTTCGGTGCGCGCCGTCAAGGCCATGGTCCGCGCTGGCGAAGGCGTGAGCGCCAGGGAAGCGCAGATGCTCAGGCTGCCCGAACTGGTCGAGGCGTTGAAATCGGAAGACCAGAACGAGGGCGTTGCCGCCTTCCGCGAAAAGCGCGCCCCGAACTGGAAGGGACGCTGAGGGCCGCGCCATGGTTTATGTGATCGCCTCGGCCTGCATCGACGTAAAGGACGGCGCCTGTCAGGACGTCTGTCCCGTCGAATGCATCTACGAAGGCGGCCGGATGATGTATATCCAGCCGGAGGAATGTATTTCCTGCGGACTTTGTCTTTCCGTCTGCCCGGTCGATGCCATCTTCTCGGAGGACGACCTGCCGCCGCACGAGCAACGATTTCAGGCCGTCAACGCGGAGTTTTTCGGCCCGAACGTCACGGGATGGGGTGCGCCGGGTGGCGCTTCGGCTCAATACCGGTCGGATAAGGATCATCCTGAAGTCTTGAGTCGAAAAGAGGAATTGGTAGGCGACGGCGAACCATAAGAACCTCATCGTCGGTGCGGCCGACTTGTCGTCGGAGACGTCAAAAGCTTAGCGATCGCGGATGCGACCGGCAGCGGCAGTGCCGAGATATTGCGCGCGAATGTTGTTGGCGAGCGATTTCAGCCTCGGCGCGACTTCCTCCTCTATCTGATTGCCACGCAGCCTGAATATCGGCACGCGGCAGTTGATTGCGAAGCATTCGCCGTCTCCATCGCGAAAGAGCGGCACGCCGACCGAATGCGTCTCGGGAATCCAGTCGCCTTTGAGGACCGAGTATCCACGCTCGCGGCAGGATTCCACGCCTTGCTGGAAAAGGCCGCCGAACTGCTCCCAAAGCTCGGGCGATTTGTGGGCCATTCTCTCTTCGATGTCTGTCAGTTCGTTGTCGTCGAGCAGCGAACAAAGCGCATGACCGATCGTTGCGGTCACAAGGGGACCGATCGTTCCGAGGTCTGGCGTATGCCATATGTTTTCGTTGGCGCGGGCCGTCTCGATATAGAGGAAGCCAAGATTGTCGATGACGCCGACAGATACCGTCCCACCCACGTCCTGCGCCAGCCGCTCCATTGAGGAGCGGGCGGCGTGCAATATGTTCGTATTGAGCAGCAGCGGGCTTGCAAGCGAGGCGACCCGCCAGGCCAGGCGATATTTTGACTTCTCGTATTTCAGGTAACCGAGCTTCGCCAAGGTGTAAGTGAGGCGGGCAGCGGTTGGCCGGGTCACACCGATCTCGGCCGCGATTTCGGCATTGCTCATCCTTGGCTTGCCGCCTCGAAAGGCGCGCAGGACAGCAAGCCCCTTGGCCAGGGTCGTGGCAAAACCCGGATCCTCAACCTGCCATTTATTCAAACGTCGGTCTCCTGATGTAAGCTAAGATTGTCAACATATTCGACATATCTAGGGAAATCAATTTGGTAAGTTGACAAGATTCTCATCTATGTCATCCTAGCTGACAAAATGGGATTGGAGAAGTTTCAAGGCGCGGCCTTGGAACGACTGTATCGAGGAGCCTTGGATGTCCCGCGTAATCGACCTGGAAGTTAACCTGCCGCGCAGCCTTCAATCGCCGCACATCCACGAGATCAGCCATGGCCGGCCGGGCACCCCCTTTGCCGAGGCTTTGCCGCGTCCCGAAGGCTATGGCTTTGATAACTACCAGTATGTGTTCCGTCAGGCTTCCAATCGCTCGGCGGAGGTCGCCGAAGATGACGGCGGCATGGAACGCCTCGTGGCCGACATGGATCGTGCAGGCGTCGCCGTCGGATATCTTGTCGGGGCCCGCAATGCCGATATCGGGCCGATCAAGCGTCAGTATCCCGACCGCTTCATCTGCTTCGCGTCGCTCAGCCCGATGGACGGGATGCGTGCCGTGCGCGAACTCGAGCGGCTGGTGAAAGAGGACGGAGTAGGCGGCCTGAGGGTTTCCTCGCTTTACAACTGCTTGCCGGCCAGCGACCGCCGTTACTACCCGCTCTATGCCAAGTGCGTCGAACTCGACGTGCCGGTCCGTATCTATACCGCCATGAATTACGCCAACGACCGGCCCTACGATCTCGGTCATCCTCGCCACATCGACAGCGTGGCTGTCGACTTCCCGGAATTGCGGATCATTGCCGGCCTTGGCGGCTGGCCATGGGTGAACGAGATGGTCGGCCTGTTGCGCCGTCATCCGAACCTCTATTGCGATACCGCCGCGCACCGGCCGCGCTACCTGGCCCAGCAAGGGTCCGGCTGGGAGCAGTTCCTGCAATTCGGCAATACGCTGCTTCAGGACAAGATCATGACCGGGTTATCGCGTTATCTGTTCGGCACTTCATTCGAGGAACTGATCGCGGAATACAGGAACCTGCCGCTGAAGGATTCGGTCATAGAGAAGTGGCTCTACGGCAATGCCGCCCGCTTCTTCCGGCTCGCCTGACGGCGTCAGATGCTCCGGTTCGTCCTCTTCCGGCTGCTGCATGCAATACCGCTGCTGATAGCGGTGATCTTTGTGATCCTGCTCATGCTGCAGCTGATCCCGGGCGATCCGGTGCAGGCCATGGTGGGGGACTTCCCGGTCTCGCCCGAATTCAGGGCCGCGATAACGCAGCAATACCATCTGGACGATCCCTTTCCCGTTCGGGTTTACAGCTACTTTGTCAATCTGCTGCACGGAGACTTCGGCTATTCCTACCAGTTCCAAAGACCCGTCCTGGATCTGGTAGCCGAAACCGCGCCCCGGACGATCCTTCTGACGCTTGTTGGTTTCGCGATAGCCATTCCGTTCGGCATTCTGGTCGGCACCATCTCGGCGACGACCCGCAATAAGCGCGTCGATCACTTTTGGACTTCGACCGCGCTCATCGCCTATGCGATCCCCACCTTTTGGCTTGGCCAACTCCTGGTGCTGGTGTTGGCGGTGCACTTCGGCTGGTTTCCCACTCAGGGCATGGGCCCGGTGGTCTCCCGAGCCCATGGGTTTTCCTGGTTTATGGAGCGGGCGCACTATATTGCGCTTCCCGCGCTTGCATTCGCGGTGCATGAGGGTACACGCTTTACGCGCATCATGCGCGCTGGTGTTGCCGATACGCTCGGGCAGGGCTACATCATCACCGCGCGGGCGAAGGGGCTCACGCGGTCGGCCATCATCCGCGGGCACGTGTTGAGGAATTCGTCCCTGCCGCTGGTCACGGTCGCAGGATATGCATTCGGCGCTTCCCTGGGGGGCGCCGTGCTGCTTGAGACGGTGTTCACCTGGCCAGGCCTCGGTCTGCTTCTCGTCCAGGCCGTGCGCATGCGCGACAACATGACGGTCGTCGGAATCGTTATCTTCGCCGCGATTGCGGTCATCCTCATCAACTTGCTCGTGGATCTGCTCTATGCGGTTCTCGATCCGCGAATCAGGGGCGGGTGATGAGCGGGGACGTCATCGAACCGCAACCCACAGGCCGTCAACCGCTCGGTAGCCCATGGCGTGACTTCAGGGCCGTAATAGGAAATATGGCCGGTACGCGCCATGGCGCCGCAGGCTGCGTCATACTGCTCCTGCTGCTTGTCGTGGCACTGATCGCGCCGCTCATCGCACCTTACGATCCGCTCCAGCAGGCGCAGGCCAGCCTTGCCCCGCCCTCCTGGCAGAATCTTTTCGGCACGGACAATACCGGCCGCGATATATTCTCGCTCGTCGTTTACGGTACGCGGACTTCGCTTGCGATCGGACTGGGCGCGGCCTTCGGAGCGCTCGTCGTCGGCGGCACCGTCGGTATGCTCGCCGGCTATTTCCGCGGCGCGGTCGAACTCGTGCTTATGCGCATTGCGGAACTCTTCCAGACTTTGCCGGTCATCGTCGTCGTGCTCTTCACGGTGGCGCTTTTCGGCAGCAGCTTCTGGCTGCTTCTTGCCGCCGTCGTGCTGGCGATCTGGCCCGTCGAGGCCCGGCTTGTCTATGGCCAATACATTCGGCTTCGCGGCATGGATTTCGTCGCAGCCGCCAAGGTCTCCGACCTGTCGACCGCGCATATCATCCTGCGCGAAATCCTTCCCAATGCCATCCAGCCCGTCGTCGTTCAGGTGGCGCTCGATGCCAGTGTCGCCATCCTGATCGAGGCGGGACTTGGCTTCCTCGGCCTTTCTGACCCCAACATGGTAAGCTGGGGGCAGCTTCTCTACGTGGCGCAGGACTACATGACCCTCGCCTGGTGGACGAGCTTCTTCCCGGGAGCCGCCATCTGCCTTGCCGTTGTCGGGCTCAACCTGTTCGCGGACGGGCTGAACGAGATCATCGATCCGCGCATGCGCGGCCGGGCGGGAGGGCTCCAGTCGTGAGCGCCGCGACAGCCGATGTGGTCGTTCCGGAGCGCGACAAGGGCGGAGAAGCGCTGCTTACCGCGCGCGATCTCAAGGTGCATTTGCGCGTGGGCGGCGCGATCGTGCGCGCGGTCGACGGCGTCGATCTCACGGTGAAACGCGGCGAAAGCATCGGGATCGTCGGCGAATCCGGCTCGGGCAAAAGCACGCTTGCCCGTGCCATTCTCCAATTGCTGCCCAATGTCGAGCTTGCCGAGTTCCGGGGCGACATATGCTTTCGCGGGAAGGATCTCACCCGCATATCCGATGCCGACCTCCGCGAGTTGCGCCGTCACGGTGGCTTCTCCATGATCTTTCAGGATCCGCTCGGCTACCTCAACCCGACGAGACGGGTGGGTGCCCAGGTCGCCGAGGCGCTTGGCAAGAGGAAATCTTCCTCACGGGTCGAGCAATTGCTGGGAGAAGCCGGTCTCCCGTCACCGGACCAGCTTGTGCGACGTTTCCCGCACGAGCTTTCCGGCGGACAGCGCCAGCGCGTCATGATTGCAATAGCGCTCGCAAGCGAGCCCGCGCTGCTGTTTGCCGACGAGCCGACCACCGCGCTCGATGCGACGGTGCAGCTCCAGGTCCTTGAAACGCTGCGGCGACTGCACCGCGATCGGGACATGGCGATGGCGATCATCACGCACGATCTGGGCGTCGTCGCGGAATTATGTGATCGCGTCTACGTCATGCGAGCCGGCAAGGTGATCGAGAGCGGCGACACGGTCGACGTTTTCGAGAATCCCAAGCATCCCTACGCCGCCGAGCTGATCGAACTGAGCACGCGTCACCGGCGTGCGCGTCCCGTGCCAAGCGCCGAAGCACGCTGCTCGGAGGCACCGTGATGGCCGAGCCGATCCTGCAGATCCGTGGCGTCACGCGCCGTTATGCAAGCCGGGCACCTTCAGGCTGGCGTCGTCGGTTCCTGAACGCGGTCGATGGCGTCGATCTCGATGTGATCGAGGGCGAGACGCTTGCCATCGTCGGTGAGTCGGGATCGGGGAAGAGCACGCTTGCCAAGCTCATGCTGCGGCTGGAGCAGCCTTCCCAGGGTGCGGTGCTCTACCGCGGGGTTTCCCTGGAGAAGCTTGATCGCAGCCAGTGGCGAAGCTACCGGCGCGACGTCCAGGCGGTCTTCCAGGACCCTTCCTCCTCGCTCAATCCGCGCATGCGCGTCGAACAATCGCTCGGTTACGTGGCGCGACGGCACGAACTCGCCGAGCCCGCCAGGCTGCGCGCCTTCCTCGCTGGGCATCTGGCATCTGTGGGGCTGGACCCGCCCGAGCAATATCTGTCGCGCTATCCTCATCAGCTTTCCGGCGGACAGCAGCAGAGGATCGCAATCGCCCGCGCGATGATGCTTGAACCGAGGCTGATCGTTGCCGACGAGCCGCTCTCCAGCCTCGATATCTCGATCCAGGCGCAGGTCCTGGAGCTTATGCGAGAGTTGAGCCGCCGGATGAATGTGGGGTTCGTGCTCATCAGCCACGACCTCAACGCCGTGCAGTCGATCGCCGGGCGGATTGCCGTGATGCAGCAGGGAAGCATCGTCGAGATCGGCAGTGACATCTTCGAGGCCCCAAACCATCCCTATACGCGGCTGCTGCTGAAAGCACGCCTTTCGGCGGACCCTAGGGAAGTCCGCGCACGGCTGGGCAAGCAGCAACCTGCCATTGAAGACGGAAAAGCGGCGGTACCGCCAGATATGCGGGCCGCCACTACCGAAGGTGAAGAGGCGAACGCTGCCGGAAAGGCGTGAGCCGTGTTGGAGAATTCCGAAGCGTCAAGGAGGAAAGAATGTCTGTCGGAAACATAATTCGCGAAGATCGAAGGTTTGGAGGAACTACCCTATCGAAGCTGTGTCGGCTGCTTCTCGGCGCCGCGCGGGCTGCCGGAATCTCGGCGCTGATCGCCGCCGGCACGTCGTCCTACGCCGCCGCGTCGGACGATGCACCGGTGGCAGGCGGAACGATAGTCGCGGCGATCGATCCGGCCGCGATCGCGACGCTCAATACGCAACTGACTTCCCTCACGTCCTCCCTGATCATCGCCGATGTCTGGGCGGACGGGCTGATGACCTATGACAAGGACGGCAACCGCGTCCCCCGCCTGGCGGAATCCTGGGAGATTTCGCCGGACGGGCTGACCTACACCTTCAAGATCCGAAGCGGCGTGGAATGGTCCGACGGCAAGCCGTTCGGTGCGGAGGACGTGGTCTTCACACTGATGAATTTCGGCAAGTACAACACCTATCTCACAAAGCTGATGCCGCTTATCGCCGGGGCGGAGGCGCCGGATGCGACGACCTTCGTCGTCAAGCTCAAGCAGCCGATGACGGCGACGCTGGACCTCTTCGACAAGGAGGTCTTCCCGATCATGCCCAAGCATGTCTATGAAGGCACAGACCTTTTGACGAACCCCGCCAATCGCGCGCCGGTGGGGCTTGGGCCATTCAAGTTCGTCTCCTGGGAAACGGGCCGGTCGATCACCTTCGAACGCAATCCGAATTATTGGGAGAAGTCGAAGCCGCATGTCGATTCCGTTGTCTTCGCACTGATCCCGGACGCCCAGCAGAGGATCAATGCGCTCGCACGCGGCGAAGTCGACTGGACGCGTCTCGAGCCGGTTCAGGTCCCCGTCGCACAGGCTGCGGCGAAGGGCGGGAAATTCGAGGTTATCGAGATAAAGACCAATGCGCCCGAGCGGGCCGTGGTCGATTTCAACATGCGGCGTGAGCCCATGAAGGACCTCAAGGTCCGTCAGGCGCTGTTCGAGGCGATCGATCGGGACCGTGTCGCAAAGGATGCCTATCAGGGCCTGGCAAACAAGGCCGTCAACGCCATCCCCGTGCAGTTCCGCAATCTCCATGACCCCTCGATCGACTACAACAAGCTCTATCCCTATGATCCGAAGAAGGCCGGCGCATTGCTGGACGAGGCTGGCTATCCGCTCAAGGACGGCAAGCGCTTCGGTATCGAACTGACCTACATCGCCAAGCCGCCATACGACTCCGTCGCCAAGGTCGTTCAGTCACAATGGTCCGTGATCGGTATCGACGTGAAGCTGGTAGGGCTCGATCCGCAGATCTGGATCGACAAGGTCTACAAGCAGCACAATTACGACGCTTCGGTCATATCGCTGACGGGGAGGACAAATCCCGTTCTGGGTATCGACAGAAGCTATCTGTGCAACGAAGGCAACGTGCCCTTCGCCAACCCGACAGGCTATTGCAACCCCGAACTCGACAAGATCATCGCAGAGGCGGCCGCGGCGCCGCTCGACAAGCAGAAGGCGGTTTACTCCAAATATGCCGATATTGTCGCGCGCGACATCAACGAGATCACGCTCACCAATGCGCGTGCTTTCGAGGCGGTCTCGACGAGACTGAAGAACATCGACGCCCAGTTCAACGTGTCGTTCAACACGCATCCGAACTGGCAGGAGGTGTGGGTTCCCAAGGACCAGCAGCAATAGCATCGAACGCGTCGCTCTCCATGTTTCCAGCGGGCGCGTGAGCGCCCGCTTCATTCTTCCTGTATGAAAAGGTGCCAAATTGATCCGGGACGTCACTCCTCTGGTTCGACCGCAAACGGTCGCTGTTATCGGCGCATCTGCGAAGCGGGCGTCGCAGGGCAATGTTGTCATCGACAACCTGCGCGAATGGAAGTTTCCCGGAACGGTCATACCGGTCCATCCCTCGGCCGACATGATCGACGGCCTGCTTGCCTTACGTTCCGTCGACGATCTGCCGCCCGATACGGATACCGCGGTTGTTGCGATCCCCGCAGCCAGCGTATTCGAAAGCCTGGTCGCACTCGACCATGCAGGCGTGCGTTCGGCGATCGTCTTTGCGAACGGCTTCTCGGCGGAGGAGGAAGCAAGAATCCGTGACTTCGGCGCCACCAGCAATATCGCCATTCATGGACCCAACTGCATGGGACTGGTCAATTTTCCGGATCTGGTTCCGCTCTATCCTTCACGGCCATCGCTGCGCATACGCGCCGGACGTTGCTCGCTGATCGCCCAGTCCGGTTCGGCAGCGATTTCAGTCATGAATTCCATTTCGGTCGGGCTGTCGAAAGTCGTGACCGTCGGCAGCGAATTCCAGCTTGCCGCTTCCGATTATCTTGCGTGGCTTGCAGCCGACGATGCCACCGACGTGGTCGGCATCGTTGCCGAGTCCATCAAGGACCCCGTCGACTTCGCAGAGGCGGTCGAACGTATCCGGCTGGCAGGCAAAGGCCTCGTGGTGCTCAAGGTCGGCAGTTCCGAACTCGGGTCGGAGGCTACGAAGGCGCATACCGGGGCGCTCATAACCAGTCGCGACGCTTATGACAGCTTCTTCGCCGAATGCGGGGTCGCGGTGGTTCGCGACTATGACGAACTTGTCGCCTCTATGGAATGTTTCTCCCAGTTGCGCCGAACCGCAGGAAAGGGTGGGGTGGCCATTGCCGGCATTTCCGGGGGCCAGACTGCCCTTGCCTGCGATGTGGCCGACGAACTCGGCATTGAACTCGCCCGCTTCGGGACGAAGACAAGCGATATCATCCGTTCGGCGCTGCCCGGTAATGCTGGAGGAAACCCGGTCGATATCGGAGCGACCGTTCAGCCGGAAGCACGCAAAACGCCCGAAGCGTTGCACGGAATACTTGGCGATCCCTCGGTCGGTGCTCTTGCGATCCTTCAGGACTCGCAGACCAGCCTGAACCCGATCACACTCCAGAATTATATGCGACATATCCCAACCTACGCGGAAGTCGGTAGGGAAGCCGGGAAGCCTGTCGTTGTAGTATCCCCGACGTCGGATCCGCTTCATGAGCAGATCACGACCGAGTTGGCGGCAGCGGGTGTTCCGTTGTTGCGCGGATTGCGGCCCGGGCTGGCGGCGATCGGCAAGCTGGCCACTGGCCGGATAGGAATGGCCGGCAACTGGGCCAGCCGACACCGTTCCGATCGATCCCGGCACAATCCGATGGCTGAGGATCTGCGGCGCGAACTTTCCGGTTTGTCCGGGGCGTTGCCCCCCGAACTCTGCGTCCGGATCCTCACGGCCTACGGCGTGCCATTCGTGCGTTCCACGGTGGTCAAAAACGCCAGGGAAGCCGTCGAACGGGCGCAGGAAATTGGCTTTCCGATGGCGGTGAAGATTGCTTCGCCGGATATATTGCATCGCTCCGACATCGGTGGGGTGATGCTCGGCATAGAAGGCCGCCCGGAACTGGAGAGGGCGATCGTGCGTATCGCGGCCAATGTAGCTGCCCATGCACCGCATGCGCGGATCGTGGGATTCGAATTGCAGGAGCAGTTCCAGGCGGATGCCGAGGCCATGATCGGCTTCGTGGCTTCGCCTCCCTTCGGCTCCCTGGTCATGGTCGGTACCGGCGGCACGATGGTGGAGCTTTACGCCGACAAGGCTGTCGGGCTGGCATCGGTCGAGCGGGACGAGGCGCCCAGGATGATCGCCTCGACACGCCTCGGCAAGCTGCTCGCCGGTTACCGCAATCTGATGCCCGAAACCGACACGAGCCAGCTTGCGGAACTGGTTGTGAATGTATCGATGCTTGCCGACGACCTCGGCGACATCATCGCCGCATGTGACCTCAATCCGGTGCTCATTCGGAAGGGATCAGGTGAGGTCCGCCTGGTGGACGCTCTTATGTTGGTCCGAAGGGAAGCCGAGCCTTTCCGGCAAAGAACGGCTGCGCCAGTTGCAGGCTGAACCACCCGGCGAACTCTTCTGACGCTGCACGTTCCTCCCAGAGATTGCTTTTGAAGCGCATGCGCTGCGAGCGCCAACATGAACGATATCAATCGTGCGCGAAATAACCGCTCCATCCCCCGATCCCGGTTTAGGGACAAGCTAACCAGTGGCACGTGAAATCGTAATTTTCGAGGCCCGGCCCGTTCAGTAAACAGCGATCAGAATTCCGCCACGTCTGCGGAACCTTCGACAGGAAAGGGGCGCTGCATGCCGGTTGAGAAAATTGACACGCTCGTCGTTGGCGCTGGCCAGGCGGGTGTGGCAATGAGCGAGCATCTGAGCAAATGCGGTGTCGCCCATCTGGTTCTCGAGCGGCATCGCATTGCTGAACGCTGGCGTTCGGAAAGGTGGGACTCGCTGGTTGCCAACGGCCCCGCCTGGCATGATCGCTTCCCGGGCATGACGTTTCCGGACGTCGATCCGGACGGCTTTGTCGCGAAGGAGGAGGTTGCGGACTACCTTGTCGCCTATGCGAAGATGGTTGCCGCCCCGATCCGCTGCGGGGTCGATGTCAAATCGGTGCAAAGGCTCGTCGGCCGACCCGGATTCCGGGTTGAAACCTCCGAGGGCGTGATCGAAGCCGATAACGTGGTTGCCGCGACCGGCCCGTTCCAGCGTCCCGTCATCCCTGCGATAGTTCCTGAGGATGCGGCACTCGTGCAGCTCCATTCGAGTACCTACCGCAATCCCGGTCAATTGCCCGAGGGTGCGGTGCTGGTGATCGGCGCGGGATCTTCGGGCGTGCAGATCGCGGATGAGTTGTCGCGTGCGGGCCGGCGTGTCTACCTCTCTGTCGGACCGCATGATCGCCCTCCACGGTCCTATCGCGGACGCGATTATTGCTGGTGGCTGGGAGTACTCGGCAAATGGGACCTCGAGGCGCCAAGGCCTGGCACGGAACATGTCACGATCGCGGTAAGTGGTGCCTATGGCGGCCGGACTATCGATTTCCGCCGTCTCGCCGAGAACGGAATAACGCTGCTCGGCCGGTCGCAATCCTTCGCGGACGGCGTCATGACATTCGCGCCTGACCTGGCCAGGAACATTGCCCGCGGGGATGCCAACCTGATGTCGCTGCTGGACGAGGCCGATGCCTATGTCGTCCGCAATGGACTGGACCTCCCCGAGGATCCCGAAACACGCAGGATCGGTCCCGATCCGAAATGCGTGACGGATCCCATTTTTGACCTCGATCTGGCCGAAGCTGGAATAAGCTCGATCATATGGGCAACGGGATATACGGTCGACTATAGCTGGCTGAAGGTGGACGCGTTCGATGAATCAGGCCGGCCGAAGCATCAGCGCGGCGTATCGAGCGAGCCCGGTATCTATTTCCTGGGCCTGCCATGGCAATCGCGACGGGGGTCCAGTTTCATCTGGGGCGTGTGGCATGACGCCATGTATGTCGCGAACCACATCGCTACGCGGCACAATTACCTGGCGTATCGGCCGTCGGTAAAGCGCGTAACCAGGGTTGCGTGAGGCGCCGGAAAAATCGCGTGCTCATTGGAGAGCGAAATGGTTCATACTCGGATACGCAAATTCAATACCAAGGACACTTATCCCGAGCAGAAGCTGGACAACGACCTGTGCCAGGCCGTCATCACGCGCGGCGGCAGGACCGTCTATCTGCGGGGTCAGTGCCCACAGGACCTCGACACCGCCAGGAACATCGACAGCCGCGATCCCGTCGAGCAGACCCATAAGGTCATGCAGAATATCCGTCAGCTCCTCGAAGAATGCGGCGGCGGCATGGAGCATCTGGTCAAAGTGGTGGTGTACATAACCGATGTGCGCAATCGCGAGGCCGTCTACCGGACGATAGGCGAATACATAAGGGGCGTGCATCCGGTTTCGACCGGGCTGGTCGTATCGGCGCTGGCGCGGCCGGAATGGCTGGTCGAGATCGACGGCACGGCCGTCATTCCGGACTAGCGATCATGACCTTTTCCATTGTTGCACGTTGCGCTCGCACCGGCATGTTCGGCGTCGCGGTTTCATCGTCGTCGCCCGCTGTCGCCGCGCGCTGCGCCTATGCCAGGGCCGGTGTCGGCGCGATCGCCAGTCAGAATGTCACAGACCCCACGCTCGGCGTGCGCGGGCTGGAACTGATGGCACTAGGGGCCTCCGCCGCCGAGGCGGTTGCCGTTTTGAAGCGCACCGGCGCGCACATCGAATACCGCCAGGTGCTGGCGGTCGACGCCGCTGGCGTCAGCGCCATCCATTCGGGGCCGAAAGCGCTCGGCATCTGGGCCGAAGCGCGCGCGGAGAACGTAGCATGCGGCGGCAATCTCCTGGCCAATGACAGTGTACCGAAGGCGATGGTCGACGCCTTTCTCTCCGCCGAGGGCGATCTTGGCGATCGGATGATCGCCACCATGCGCGCCGCGCTCAGGGCAGGCGGAGAGGCGGGGCCGGTCCGCTCCGCCGGGATGAAATTGGTACGCGATGTTTCCTGGCCGGTGGCGGATTTGCGCTGCGATTGGTCCGAAGGTTGCCCGATAGAGGATCTGGCCCGGCTTTGGGAACTCTACAAGCCGCAGCTCGACGCCTACGTGACCCGCGCCATCAATCCGTCGGAAGCTCCAAGCTACGGCGTGCCGGGCGACGAATAAGGCGGCAATGTCCGGTGCCTCGTCCGGGAAAACTGGTGCTGTCCTTCGGGTCGCGCCTTGAACCGAGATGCGCCGCATTCAAGATGATCCAAATCGGATATCGATGGGTTATTCAGCTTGATTGCCCTTTGTAAACGGGCGACATAGCGATCCATGCCGCTCCGTTTCACGCTTAGACAACTGGAATATTTTGTTGCCGTCGGCGAGGCCGGGTCGATCACCAAAGCGGCCGAACAGGTCAATGTCTCGCCGCCCTCGATCTCGGCTTCGATCGCCCAGCTCGAATCGGAATTCGGCGTGCAGTTGTTCGTGCGGAAGCATTCGCATGGCCTGTCGCTGACGGCCGGCGGCCGCATCTTCCTGAAAGAGGCGGCCCGGCTACTTGGCGAGGCGGATGCCTTGCACGACATAGCCAGCGATATCGCCGAAAAAGTGCGTGGGCCGCTGGCGATCGGTTGCCTCCTGACCTTCGCGCAAATCCTTTTGCCGGCGCTTCGCATGGATTTCGAACGCGCTTATCCCGAGGTGAGGGTCAGGCAGTTCGAGCGCCATCAAGGCCAGTTGTTCGAAATGCTGCAGCGTGCCGAAATCGATCTGGCGCTGACCTACGATATCGAATTGTCGCAGGACATGGCGTTCGAGCCGCTGATGCAATTGCCTGCTTATGTCATGCTGCCGGCAGCACATCGCTTTGCCGGTAGGCTGTCGATCCTGCCGGAGGAATTGGTCGATGAGCCGATGGTCCTTCTCGACCTGCCGTTCAGCCGGGAATATTTCCTCTCCGCCTTCCAGAACCAGGGCCTCAGGCCGCGCATTGCCGAGCGCACCGCCGACATTGCGGTCATGCGCTCCATGGTGGCCAACGGCTTTGGCTACGGCATCGCCAATATGCGCCCGCTGAACAATATTTCGCCGGACGGAAAGTCACTGGTCTTCGTTTCGCTGGGAGGCGATATCCGGCCACTTGCCATGGGCGTGCTCCTGCCTCACGCCGAGCACCGCGCACAGACGGTGCAGGCCTTCATCGACCATTGCCGGCGCTTCGTGGTCGAACAGGGGGTATTCGGCATAGAGCGGGTGGTCTGACCGGGTTCTTCAAAGGCGGTTTTCCGCGAGGCGCTGAAGCAAATTCGTCAGCATTTCCTCGCAGCGCTTCATCTGCTCCAGACTTACGAATTCGTCCGGCTTATGGCCCTGCGCCATCGATCCGGGTCCGCAGACCACCGTCGGCGTACCGAGATCGCGGCTGAACAGGCCGCCTTCGGTGCCGAAGGCCACCTTCATCGTGCCATTGGCGCCGGTGAGCGACTTGACGAAAGCGACAGCCCGGGAATCCGGCGGCGTATCGAGCCCCGGATAGGTATTGAAGATCTCGATATCGATCCCAGCCTCCGGAGCGATGGCTCTCGAAGCGGAAGCGATGCGCGCGGCCTCGTCCCGCAGGCCATCGAGGATTTGCCCGGGATCGTCTGCTGCGACATTGCGGATCTCGAAGTCGATCTCACAGAGATTCGGTACGATGTTGAGCGCCACGCCGGCATGGATCTTGCCGACATGGAGCGTCGTATAGGGAATGTCGTAATCGAGATCGCGCAGACCTTCATTCGCCAGCCGCTCCTGCTCGCGGCGGATAGCGGCAACAAAATCGCAGCCGAGATGGATGGCGTTCAGCGCCAACGGGGCCAGTGCCGAGTGACCCTCTCTCCCGCGGCAGAAGGCGCGCGCACCGATCTTGCCTTTGTGGCCGGTCGCAACCTGCATTTCGGTCGGCTCGCCGACGATGCACAAAAGCGGCTTCCGGGGCGCTTCCCGCAGCATATCGATAAGGCTCCGCACCCCGATACAGCCGATCTCCTCGTCATAGGAAAGTGCCAGTTGCAGGGGCGTCAGGAGCTTCATCCCCGAAGCCTTGATCATTGCCGCGAGCGCAGTGGCGACGAAGCCCTTCATGTCGGTGGCCCCACGGCCGTAAAGTCTACCGTCGCGTTCCGTCATCTCGAAAGGGGGTACCGCCCAGTCCTGGCCGTCGACCGGAACGACATCGGTATGGCCGGAAAGCATGACGCCAGGCGCGTCGTCCGGGCCGACGGTAGCGAAAAGATTCGCCTTTTGGCCGTCTTCGCTGTGGATGATCCGGCTGGCGATACCGTGCGCATCGAGCAGTCCGGCGACATAGCTGACCAGATCCAGATTCGACTGGCGGCTCACCGTTGGAAAAGCGATCAGCTTTTCCAGAATGTGAATGCTGTCCGTCTGTTCCATTGTTCGCATTGTTCCTCTCATCGAAGCTAGGTCGCCTGCTGACCGTCGACACAGGGGCGGCCCATGGGGATCGGATTGATCGCCGGTTCAGCGAACTACGCGCAGGATCACGCCGCCCCTATGAGACTACCCCGGCAGCACTGTCCTGACACGACTGACCAGCGGAATTCGTGGTTCGGAAATTCCGAAGCAGAAAGTTGTAAAATTGTATTGTACGGGCCACGGACCCCCACCCTAGTCTGGCGCCGCATGATCGAGGTGACGTGGTAGGCTTGTCCTGTATCGTTTCTCAGCGATAGATGGCGTGCAGCGCCCACCGGCCACCCTCAAGACAAAAAGGGGAACTGATCGATGCATCCGGGAATTATGAAAGGTTTTTTGCGCTTTACGTCCACCACACTATTTGCCGGTGTTGTGGCATCCATGGCGCTTTCTACTGCCAACGCTGATTCCAAAGTAGTCTACCTTCTGAGCTGGGGCGGCACCATCCAGACAACCTTCGAAAAAGAGGGTTGGGCCGATCGCTTTCAGAAGGATACCGGTTATCAGGTCGTCCTGGTCCCGAAGGCGACGTCGTCTGAAATCATGGCCACCGCGATTGCCCAGAAGGACAACCCTCAGGTCGATGTCGTTATGTGCGACTACTCGTCCTGGCTTCTTGGCAAGCATCAGGGCCTGTTCGCCGATATCGACGACAAGAGCGTTCCCAATCTGAAGAACGTCTATGACTACGCGTCCATACATGACGGGAACAATATTATCGGATCGTACGTCTACGCTGATACGATCGGCATCATCTACCAGCCTGAGATGTTCAAGGAGAACAACTGGAAGATACCGACAGGCTGGGATGATTTTATGCGCCCCGAACTTGCCGGCAAGATCGCCATTCCACCGGTGAGCAACACATACGGCATGTTTACGCTCGTGCATTTCGCCCGGGCCGGCGGAGGCGGCGAGAAAAACATCGACCCCGGATTTGAAGCGCTGAAGAAGCTTGCTCCAAGCGTCATGGACTGGACGACCACCTTCGCCAAGCTGGGCGAGGAAATGCAGAGCCAACAGGTCGCGCTGGCGGTGTTCGATACGACTTCCGGCCACGAGATCGCGCGCAGGGGCATCCCGGCCAAAGTGGTTGTTCCCGATCCGGACTATCTCAGCCCGACCGCCGTCGGAGTGGTCGCCCATTCACCCAACCCGGAAGGGGCTCGAGCCTTGCTGAACTGGATGATCGGCAAGGACTATCAACAATACCGCGCGGAGCGTTTCGGCAACAACGCGATGAACAAGACCATCGAGATAAGCGCCGAAGCTGCCCACCGCTTGCTTACCAAGGAAGAGATGGCTCGCCTCAAGCCGCTCGATTTTGAAACCATCATCAAGGATCGCCCCGCCTGGAACGAGCGGTTCGAGCGGGAGATCGCGCCCATCCGATGAGACAATGGCGCCATCGCTCCGTACCTGCGGGAACCGGACCAGCCCTGATGCTGGCCGTTCCCGCAGAGCCGCGCCTGAAGCAACGCAGTCCCATTCCATGACGGTCAGGTAGAGAATTTAAGGCATGACACTCGAGCTTCGGGATCTCCGCAAGACATTCGGGTCAATGGTTGCGGTGGATGGCGTCACATTTACCGTCGCCGAAGGCGAGTTCTTTTCTCTGTTGGGCCCTTCCGGGTGTGGGAAGACGACATTGCTCAGGACCATCGCCGGCATCTATGCGCCGGACGGTGGCGATATCCGCCTCAAGGGCAGGGATATCGGCGGCATGCCGATGAATGCCCGCAACACCGCGCTTGTCTTCCAGAACTATGCGCTTTTCCCGCATCTGACGGTCTTCGAGAACATCGCATTCGGGCTGAAGATGCGCGGCATGCAGAAGCAGGCGATCCATCAGAAGGTGGAGAAGGGGCTCGAACTTGTCCACCTTTCCGGCTTCGGTGCCCGGTATCCCCGCCAGTTGTCCGGTGGACAGCAGCAGCGCGTTGCCTTGGCGCGCGCGCTCGTCGTCGAGCCCGACCTGCTCCTGCTCGACGAACCGCTGAGCAATCTCGATGCCAAGCTGCGTGAAACCATGCGCGTCGAAATCCGCGAAATCCAGCGCCGCGTCGGCATCACCACGATCCTTGTCACTCATGACATACATGAGGCATTCGCGATGTCGGACCGCATTGCGGTCATGAACGCTGGACGTGTCGAGCAGATCGGTACGCCTCAAGACATTTATTCACGCCCTACTACGCGGTTCACGGCGGAATTCTCCGGCACTTCAAACAATATCGAGGGAGAAATCGTCGCCTCCGCGAATGGCGTTGCGACGGCGCGCATCGGATCGGGAACGCAACTCAGGCTAGGTGGCATGAATGGGTCGGTGGGGCCAGGCCAGGCGGTCCGCCTGATGCTGCGTCCCGAAAGAATTCGACTGTCGACAGGCGAGGGCACGCTTGCGAACCGATTCCGCGGAGTTATCGAAAAATCGACCTACCTGGGCAGCACGATCATCTACAGCGTCCGCGTCGATGACAGTGTCCTGATCGCTCAAGTCAACAATACGGCCGACAAGACCTTTGCGGCGGGCGACGCAGTGACCGTGGAATGGAGCGAATTCGATGTCGTCCTTTCCAATTGAGACAGATGCGGCGGCCCCATCAAGTCCGGCCGCTCTCCGTTCAGGGACACCTAAAAGCGACTACCTGCTCGCCATCTGTTTCCTTGCGCCGCTCGTACTGGTTCTTCTCGTCTTTTTCCTGTGGCCGCTGTTCGACAGCATCGTCAACAGCTTCCATGGCCATATCCTGGGGGGCATCGACAGATCGAAGTGGACGCTGGCCAATTATCGCAAGCTGCTGGAGCCGTTTTATCTGGAAATCCTTTGGCGCACCTTCCGCATCAGCGTCATTACGTCGGCCATCACGGTCGTGCTCGCCTATCCTGTCGCCTGGTACATTGCCGGCTTGCCGCCGCGCTCGCAGGCCTATTGGCTTCTGGTCTTCGTTGCACCCTGGCTGGTCAACGTGGCCGTCAAGGCATTCGGCTGGTCGCTTATCCTTAGCGGCAACGGGGTGATCAACTCGACCCTTCGCAATCTCGGCATTATCGACGCGCCGCTTCACCTCATGTTCAACCAGACCGGTATCGTCATCGGCCTGGTGCACGCCCATTTCATGTTCGTGCTCCTGCCGCTTTGGGCGGTGTTCGCAGGCATGGATCGATCGCTGATCTGGGCGGCTGAAAACCTTGGAGCGACGCGCCGCCAGGTCTTCACGAAGATCATACTGCCGCTCAGCCTACCCGCGCTGCTGGCCGGGATCGTCATCAATTTCACAATGAACATGGCGGCTTTCGCTACGCCGGCACTGCTCGGCGGAGCACGGGCCCGCGTCATTTCCTACATCGCCTACCAGATAAATCTTGTCGATCTCAACTGGCCACTTGGAGCGGCCATGGCGATGCTGCTTCTCGTCGTGACGCTGGCGATCGTGTATGTCTCGCAGAAGCTCATGACATCCGGCAGGCGCAAGGTGATGTTCACATGAAGCTGCTCCTCCGCATCTATGCCTACGTCATCGCGATTTTCATGCTTTCGCCGCTGATCCTGATTGTCTGGATGTCGTTCACGCCGGATGAGTATTTCGCACTGCCCCTTCATGATTTCACATTGCGCTGGTACCGCGCGGTGTTCGAACGTTCCGGTTTTCCGGGAGCTTTCCTGCTCAGCCTGCGCTTAGCGATCATCTCGGCGCTCGTTGCGTCGGTCCTGAGCTTCCTGGCCGGATACGCGCTCGTGCGTTTCAATTTCCGCGGACGTGCCTTCCTCGATGCGCTCTTCATGTCGCCGCTGGTGATCCCGGCTGTGGTTTTCGGCATAGCGGTGCTGCAGTTCCTCAACCGCGTCGGCCTCTACAACACATTCTTCAGCCTCGTTGCAGCGCATGTCATCGTTATCATGCCATTTGCGATCAGGGCCATAGACGCCGCATTGCGTGACGTGCCGCAGGAACTGGAATGGATGGCCATGAACCTCGGCGCCAGCCGCCTGAGGGCATTGTGGAGCGTTACCCTGCCGCTTGCCATTCGCGGCGTTCTTGCCGGCTTCGTCTTCGCATTCATCATCTCGTTCGATGAGGTGACTGTAACGATCTTCGCGACCGGACCGGCTTATCAGACCCTGCCGATCCGGATCTACAACTACCTTTCCGACCAGGTCGACCCGACGGTCGCCGCGGTATCGGCCCTTCTCATCCTGATGTCGCTCGTGCTCGTCCTGCTGTTGGACAGGCTGGGCGGCCTCAAATCATTGACGCACAACTAAGCACAGCCGACTGCCCGTTCCTGGCCAAGGAAGCGAACGGTATCGGCCGCACAGACGACAAGGAGACGCACGTGCCAGATCAGCCCGTCCTCATCGACCATAACGAAGGCGTGACGACACTGACGCTCAGTCGTCCGCCCTTCAACCTCGTTACGCCCCAATTGATCGAAGAACTCATGGCCGCGTTTGACACTGTCGAAAAGCGGGATGAGACGCGCGCCGTCGTCCTACGCGGCGCGGGTGAGCGGGCATTCTGCGCTGGGGCCGACCTGTCGCACGAAAAAGGACCGGCGGGGGAGGGACGCGGCCTGCGCGACGCGGGGCGTGCGCTCGTCGATCGGATTGAGCTTTTTCCGAAGCCCGTCATCGCCGCCATAAGGGGCTGGTGTATCGGCGGCGGCACCGGCATTGCGTGGCCCTGCGATATCCGCATCGCGTCCGACACGGCGAAGTTCCGCGCCGGTGACGTCTATCTCGGCATCATCCCAAGCTGGAGCGTCGGCATGGTGCGTCTGGTGCATTATCTCGGCCGTAACCGCACGCTGGATCTCCTTCTGCTCGGTGAGGACATCAATGCCGAACGTGCCTTGGAACTCGGAATTGTCAGTCGCGTCGTCCCGGATGCCGAATTCGACTCCGAAGTCATCCGCGTCGCCCGTCGGCTGGCTACCGGAGCGCCACTGCCGATAAGGGCGATCAAGGAAGCCGTCCGGGCACAGGCCCGGGAAGGGTTCGATCGCGCGGCGCTGCTGGAAGAAGAATGGGCACAACGCATCTTCGCCTCTTCCGATGCAAAGGAAGGCATGTCGGCCTTTCTCGAAAAACGCGCCGCAAACTTCACCGGCCGGTGAGGACCACGAGGATGGTGTTGGACGGTATCGCACTCGAGAAGCGCCGCGGCGAACTGGGCGAACAGGCCCGCGAAGCCGTCGAGCGCGTTGTCGTTCCGCTTGCCGCCTCGCTCTCGCCGGGCGAGAGGCTTTCGAATGCGCAGATGCGGGAGCTCTATCGTGGCCTCGCGCCTCTCGGATATCTCGGAGGCACCATTCCACGTGAAGGCGGCGGCGCAGGCATGTCTGGCCTGGAATACGGCCTGCTGCTCGAAGCGCTGGCTCACGCGCCCATCATGCTCTGCGAAGTCGTGCCGCCACGGACCGTCTTTTTTCTCGGCAATGAAAATCAGCGTGCCCGCTGGCTGCCGGCTCTGCTGAGCGGCGACATGATCTCGACTGCGGCGATAACCGAGCCGCAGGCTGGTTCCGACCTTCGTGGGATGCGTACCACCGCTGAAGCCGGTCCCAGCGGTTACGTTCTGCGCGGCACAAAGAAGTGGATCAAGCTCGGCGGCGTTGCCGATGCCATAACCGTGCTTGCGATCACCGACCCCGAGAAGGGCCACAAGGGCATGAGCCGGCTTTTCGTCGAGCGTGACGTGTCCCCCTGGACGGCGGAAGAACTGCCTTGCGTCGGCATTCGCAGCCTGTCCTTCGCGGAGATCGCATTCGATTCCACGCCGGTGCCGGCTGAAAACATGCTCGGCTCCGCTTCAGGTGGGGTTGAGGGCTTCTACAGAGGTGTCGAGGCCTCCCGTGCGCTGCTGGGCTTGCAGGCAGCGGGCATGGCACGCGCGGCGCTCGATCGCGCCGAGGCTTACGCCGGCGAACGGATCGCATTCGGAAGACCGATCGGAAAGTTCCAGGCGGTGCAACTCGCATTGGCGGAAGCGGCTTCGCGCGTGGAGGCGGCGCGTGCGCTGTCCATAAAGGCGCTTCAGATTCTCGACGACGGCCGGCGCTGCCCGCGCGAGGCGTCGATGGCGAAGATGTTCGCGACCGAGACGGCTGTGTCGGCCTGCGCGGTCGCGATGAGCACCATGGGCGCCTTCGGGCTCTCGGAGGAAGCCGGTGTCGAGTGCCTGTGGCGTGACGCAAAAATGCTGACGGTGATGGATGGCACGTCGGACATCCTGCGTCTCATCGTCGGGCGAGAAGAATTGGGCGCGCCTGCCTTCACATGAGGAAGTTTGATGAACGAAACGATCGAATATCGGCTGGACGCGGCGCGCATCCTTGATCCCCGCTCGGTGGCCGTCATCGGCGCGAGCGAGGATGTCGGCAAGTTTGGTGGCCGTGTCATGTACTACATGACCAAACACGGTTTTGCCGGCCGCATCGTGCCGGTCAACAAGGGGCGCGAAACCGTCTTCGGCCTACCTTGTGTCAGGCACATATCGGAGGCCGAACCGGTGGATGTGGCTCTTTTGGCCTTGCCACCGGAGCACCTCGTCCAGGCTGTCGAGGATTGTGCGCAAGCTGGAATGGGCGCCTGCATCGTCATGACGACCGGCTTCGCGGAAGCGGGGGCTGAAGGCGAAAGAAAGCAGGCTGCGCTCGTGGATATCGTGCGGCGCACGGGCATGCGGCTGATCGGCCCGAATTGCATGGGGCTGATCAGTCCCCATTACAGGCTGGCGCTCACGTCATCGCTGGTATTGGAGGATGGCTCCCTTCGCGCGGGCAAGGTCGGGTTGATTTCGCAAAGCGGCGCCCTGATGGTGTCGATGTACAATCGCGCCGACGACGCAGGTATTGGCTTCAGCGCATGCGTGTCCCTCGGCAATCAGGCCGATATGGAGATCTGCGACTTCCTGGAGCACCTGATCGAGGATCCCAGGACAGAGGTCATCTGCATCTACATGGAAGGGCTGCGGGACCCTGCACGCTTCTTGGCCCTGGCTGACAAGGCCAGGCTCGCCGGCAAGCCGCTGCTGCTTGTCAAGACCGGGCGCACCGAGGCCGGCAGCCGCGCGGCAAAGTCCCACACCGCAAGCCTTGCCGGCGGTTATGACGTATTCTCGGCGGCTTGTCGCGACCACGGCATAGTGCTGCTGGACGATCCGGACGGAATGATCCAGTTGGCCGATTTTCTCAGCCGCTGGCCCGCGCCGACCGGTCCCGGCATCGGAGTCATCTCCGGTTCCGGAGGCGGAGCCGGCATCGGCGTCGATCGCTTGTCCGAGGCGGGGCTGGAACTTGCAGAGCTTGGCGCGGCGACGCGCGCCCGGATGGCGACTTTCCTCCTGCCGCCCCAGGCAAACAACCCGATCGACCTTGGCGGGAGAACAATCGACGATCCATTCGAATGTGTGCGCCGCTCGGTTGCGGAGATGGCCTCGGACCCGTCTGTGTCAATATTGCTGATCGTTCTTACGACCGTGCCCTTCTACGAACAGACGACACGCGAGATGGCGGAGGCCGCAATCGCGTGCGGCAAGCCGTTTCTCTTCATTGTGACGCCGGGGCATGCGGCCGATGCACCGCGGGCAGTGCTGAAAGGTCTGGATTGCCCCTATGTGGATCGTTTCGACGATGGGATCCGGTTGCTCAGGGGCCTCGCCGACTACCGTGCCGGTCTGGCCGCCGGCAGGCCCGCTCCGGACCGGCCGGCCGGCTTGCCGGAAAGATCCACCATAATCCCGGCAGGCGAGGGCCGGTCGTTGATGACCGAGCCCGAGGTCAAGCAGTTGCTTGATGCCTACGGCATTTCCGTGACAAGGGAACGCCTGGCGCAGGACGCCGACGCGGCGGTGCAGGCCGCGGTCGCGCTGGGCTATCCCGTCGCTTTGAAAGCAGTCGCACGCGGCCTGATCCACAAGAGCGATATCGGCGGCGTTCGTCTTGGGCTGGCGGACGAAGTCGCAGTCCGGCGTGCCTTCACGGATATCGCCGCTGCGGTGGCCGCGCATGATCCGACGCTCGTTTTCGAGGGCTGTCTTGTGCAGGAAATGCGCCGCCCGGAGGCAGAGCTTCTCCTCGGCATCAAACGCGATCCCGTCTTCGGTCCGGTCGTCGTTGCGGGGGCCGGTGGGGTGCTGGTCGAGTTGTTGAGGGATATCCAGATCGCGCTGGTCCCTTTCGGGATCGACAAGGCACGTGACATGCTTGAGCGGCTTGCGATCTGGCCCATGCTTGACGGCTATCGCGGCCACCAAAAGCTCGATGTCGATGCGGCTGCCCGTGCGCTTTCGATGCTGAGTTGGCTCGCTAGCGATCATGGCGACAGGATCATCGAACTCGATATCAATCCGCTCGGTCTTGGAGTGGTCGGGCAGGGGGCCATGGCGCTCGATGCGAGAGCCACCCTTGCATCCATCCCGGAAGGGGCGTGATCGAGGGCGATCGACGTCATCTAGGAGACTGCCACCTCATCGTGACATCGCCGATGGTCAATTCCTCGTCTGTCCATCTCCAGGAGCGACCGCGCGGTCATCCGGCAAATCCGGCATTGCGAGATGCCGTGGCGGGCATCTCTCACTCGTCAGGGCAGAGGATTTCGGGACATCATATTTGGTAGGGCTTCAGCGGAGTCTTGGTCAGAAGACGGAGCACGTTGGAAGGGCTTCGTGATGCTGTGCTTCGGCCTTCCGCATGTCCGAGTACGTCATTCTTCGACAGATCTTCGCGAAAGCGCTCGGCCCACTCCTCGGTAATGTTGTCCCGCTGGATAGAAAGTTTGCCTTTTTCCATGTCGCTTGGAGGTTCCACGCCAAGTTGCGCTGCGATCCAGTCGATACAGGGTTGCGGGCTTTCGAGCATGTCCTCGTAAAAATAGGTTCTGTAGTCGAATCCTTGAAGATCGAGGTACCCCGGCCAAAAGCTGTTGTTGCGTTCCAACGTGAAGTAGGCCGAGCATATCCGGTCGAAGTCGTAACGCGGCTGAAGCTCGGTCTCCGCCGCGCTGGACCATGCACCCGTCATATTGCTTCGCGTCAGGGATACCGCCTGCCGTAGGCGGTCCCGACGGCGCAAGACGACAAGCGAAACCGAATGATCCTGCCGAAGATGCCGGATCAGATCGGCCCCTACCATCCGGTAGGCCTTGTAGAGTTGAAACGGGAAAATCTTGAGCGAGAAACGACCGTTGTCGGTCGCAGAACATTCCAGAAGATCGCTTGTCAGTTTTTCAATGGTCGTGTTTTTCAGATCGCGACCGAGCCGTTTTGGGTGAAGCCATTCTGTACAATTGCCCATTCGTCGAGTGCTGTTGATCAACTCAGCGAGCCAATTCGTTCCGCTACGCGGTGTCGAAAGAATAATACAGCCGATCATCGATTTCCCTCCCTGCGATAAAAGCATCTCTAGGCGATAGGGAGCAACCGGAAATCGTATAAAGCCATCCTGATAGGAATCGGCGGCCATCAGCGCCGAAGTGCCGGTCGGGAGCGCATGGTAACTGCTGGGAAGCATCAGTGGTGCGGGAGAAAGCATTGTCTCCGTGACCATGGGGAAGAGGGTTGCGCGGTAGGGATCAGGCAGATAGATAATTCTAGATTGCGTTAGGCGAGGGCCAGCATGGATAGCCTTTGCATATCTTATCCGAAGTCCGGCCGTACTTGGCTACGCGTCATGTTGCGGGAGCTTGACGCCCCGATTGCTTTCACTCATCTCGATACAGGTCACAATAGCAGGTCATGGGGCAAGCCAGCCAGGAAGATAAATACTCCTAGAGCGAACGTTGATCGGATCATTTTCCTGTACCGCGACCCGAGGGATACGGTCGTTTCATACTTCTACGAAACCACCATCCGTCAGAAACCGGATCTCAGCCGCGCAATTCTTTATCGGTTGCAGCGTCGGAGTGCGCCGCAAACCATGCCGGCGCTGGTCAGAAGTCATCGTTTCGGTATTGAGAAGATCATCGTTTTCAATCTTCTCTGTGCAGAGCACCTGAAAGCGCACCCGGTTGCCTATGAGGACTTGCGAAAAGATACTGTGGAACAGCTTTCGACCATATTGAACCATATCGGCGTCATTCGTCCGATGGAGCAAATCTCTGAGGTGGTCGAAAACAACAGCTTCGCCAAAATGCATCGCAGGGAGGCGTCAGGCTCTTACGGCAAGCCGGAGTTGGAGGCGAGGGATCGTGGTAACCCGAACAGCTTCAAGGTGCGGCGCGGCAAGGTGGGCGGCTGGCGGGATGAGCTTGATCCAGCGACGCAGGAATTCGCGCACCGTATGCTGGACAAATATCGCTACTTCGAACGGATGCGCGAACTGGCGTCCAGCTAGTTCCGCTGAAACACCGTCAAGCCTCCGATGCGCTCGGTTCGCGGCGCGGTTGCTACTGGGTTGAAGCCGAGACCTTCGAGTGTTCGTGTCAGATCGTCAATGGTGCGACCAGGGTCGCGGACGATGAACATATCCGTTCGCGCGGCAATGCCGGCGATCGCGGCATGAGCCTTCTCGGGACCAAGTTGACGCTCGATGTAGTGATAGACGGCCAGCATCATGACGATGTCGTAGCGAGGTCGAAGGATGCGATCGAACCTCCGGGTGCCCACCTTTCCGCGCTCGAACTTGCTCTCGACCGGAACGGCGTCGAAGATCGATCGCGCAATGAAGATGTGCGGTCCGTACGGATCGATGCCGTGGATGAAAGCCGGCTTCCGCTTGGCGATTTCATAGGCGACGACGCCCATGTTGCAGCCGATGTCGAGGATCGCCTTGCCGGCGTAATCTACGTCGATAGAGAAAAGGCTATCGGTTCGATCCTCCCAATAGCCCCTGAAGCGCTTCGCTGGCTTTGAAAATATATGCGCCACTCATGCACCCCGCCCATCGTTGGCGATCTGGATAATTGCAAAGACACCGCTACGCAACACTACGATCTGGCGGATGACCACGCATGTCTTCGATCCCGACGATCCCTATATCGAATCCGATGCGGTGTTCGGGGTGAAAGAAAGCCTTCTCGCCGAATTCAAGAAGATCGACGATCCGACGCGCGCGAAGGAACTTGGCTTCGAGGGGACGTTCTTCGACGTCGAGCACGATTTCGTGCTGGCATATAGGAAGGCGTAAGACTGGCTGCCGCCCGCGGTAGGTAAACTCCTCTATGGACCTGCAGTCTCGTGGTTGACGGGCACAGAAGATTTCGCGCCACACGGTATAGGACCCGATCGAGAACATCTCTACGCTTCGAGATATGTCGTCCCACCTGCAACTTTTGGATGACTTGATAGTATCCGCCGAAGAGGCGAGGTGCGCACATACTGATGCCGCTATACCATCAGCGCAGCTTTCCAAATATCGAAAAGTTCTTCAAGGTTATTCTAAAATCGGACTAAGTTATAATACCTACATGCGAAATGAAATTCAAATAGTACATCGTATCTGAACCCAGGAGACTGCTCGAGCCCATATACGGGTTCATGTATGATCCATGGTCAATTAGGGAAGGAAACATGCGATATCGCCGCGAGATTGATGGTCTTCGTGCGGTCGCTGTCCTCCCCGTGATCTTTTACCATGCAGGTTTTGGTCTCTTCTCCGGTGGCTTCATTGGCGTAGATGTCTTCTTCGTTATAAGCGGCTACCTGATAACCACCCTCATAGTCGCCGATCTGGAAAAAGGCAGCTACTCGATCGTTGCCTTTTATGAGCGGCGCGCCCGCCGCATCCTCCCCGCGCTCTTTTTCGTCGTGCTTTGCTGCATTCCCTTCGCCTATGCGTGGATGCTGCCTTCGCAATTTGCCGATTTCAGCCAGTCGGTTGCCGCTGTGACGACCTTCGTCTCGAACATACTGTTCTGGAGGCAAACCAACTATTTCGCGCCTGACTCCGATCTCAATCCATTGCTACACACCTGGAGTCTCGCTGTCGAAGAGCAGTTTTACATACTGTACCCGATCCTGCTGGTGTTCCTGTGGCGGTTCGGCCGATCCGTCATTGTCTTCGCCGTTTTTGCGCTGTCCCTCTTCAGTCTTGGACTGTCCCAATGGGCCTCGTCACACGCGACGACCGTCAATTTCTATGTCGCAACCGGCAATTTCTATCTCCTCCCGACTCGCGGGTGGGAACTCGGCGCAGGCTCTCTATGCGCCTTCGCTCTGCACCGCCGGGTGCAGCCATCCAACACCATCCTGTCTGGTCTCGGTCTGGCGCTAATCGTTATTTCCGTCGCCTTCTATGACGACTCGATACCGTTTCCATCGCTCTACACCCTCTTGCCTGTTGTGGGCGCATCACTCGTCATCCTGTATGCAGGACCGTCCACATGGAGCGCGCGTCTTCTTTCGACGCGTGTGCTGGTCGGCATTGGCTTGATCTCCTACAGCGCATACCTCTGGCATCAGCCGCTTTTCGCCTTCGCCAGAATTCGCGTCGAGCAGCCTACTCAGACGATGCTGGCCGGCTTGGCGGTCGGGACCTTTGCCCTTGCGTGGTTCAGTTGGCGGTTCGTCGAGCGGCCCTTCCGGGGGCGAGGCAACCTGGTCCGCTCTCGCACTGCGGTTTTCGGGCTGTCGGCCACGGTCGGCTGCATGCTCCTGGCAGCCGGATTGGCGGGCTATTTCATGAAGGGCCTGCCAAGCCGCATTGCCCCTTCCGGTCGCAGCTTCGCAGAACTTGGCATCGATCAGCGCTTGAGAGTCAATGACGGCCTCGACTCGGCATGCGTGGAAGTGACCAACTCGCCACGCTGCCGCGACGGCGACAGCCCGAAAGTCGTGCTCTGGGGCGACAGTTACGCCATGGCTCTGGCACCCGCCCTTGCTGCGGGCGCAATCGACCGGCCTTTCATCCAATTCACCAAACCGGCTTGCTCGCCAATTGCCGATATCGCATACACCGATAAGGACCATCCGCCGGGCTGGTCACAGGGCTGCATCGACTTCAACGACAAGGTCCTGAGCCGGATCCGGGATGATGGCAATATCGACTATGTCATCATGGCCTCTGCGCTTGGCATCTACGACCATGCGACGTATCGCCGGGATGGCACGATTGAGAAAGGCGATATCCCCCTTCTCAAGGAAAAGATGCTCAAGACGGCGCGAATGATTGAGGCAGCGGGAGCAACGCCTATCTTCATCGCGCCACCGCCGCGGACGGGATATGACTTGTCGAAATGTGGCGTTGAATTGCTTGTGTTCAGCGAACACGAGAACTGCAGCTTCAAAGTCAACGATGAATCGCAAATCTCGCTCGCTATTCTCGGCTTTCTAGGAAGCATCAAGAAAGACATCGGCTATGTCGACCTCCCCAGCCTCTTATGTAGGGCTGGCGTCTGTCGAACCATGGTCGACGGAAGGTTCATCTTCCGTGATTCTGGTCACCTTTCACACGAAGGCTCCGAACTGATCGGAGCGAGGCTTGGCCTGGCGACGCTCATCAAGGCGGCGGAGGGTCGCCGACCACAAAGTGGGCGGGCCCAGATCAGCCTGAGGTAGTGCTACTAAGCCATCGAAACGAGAGGTTGGGCGCGTACAGTCGCGAAGGGCGAAATTTCGCCTCGGATCATTGTCATCTCCAGCTTTTAGGCGGTAGCTTCGCGCCCCATCTCGGTCATTCATCCCCTCGGAAACTCCCACCAGAAGTGAACATGCTTGCCGCCTAACCGACAATTCCATGCCGTTTCCGATCAGGCGCATGCTAGTCATACGCGCACTGAATTGCAGGCGATCGGCTGGAGGCTCCCGCGCAAGAGCCCAGGGCGTATATGAGGCGAAATTTCGTGTCATAGCGCTGAGTATCGTGTCGATCGCGTCTTCTGTCGTCACTTGTCTGGCGAACCTTAGGATCGGCACTTCCTGTTGACGTGCCGTTCGAATGGTCTCACCGTAACGTATAGAACGATGTGACGTGCCCAGTAACGACAGCGCAATGAACAAAGTAACGTATGCCAGAACCGAGTTAGCTACGCTTGGCACCTCGCCGTGCTGCGTCCAGTCTGCCACGCTGGCCCCAAGTTCTAGTCCCGCGCAGCTGACGCCAAAGGGCTCCACACTTGAGGCGCTGTATCTGCGAGAGGACAGCATTCCCATCCCCGGCGGGCGTGCCGAAGTCGGCACGGATCAGCCACAAATTCCGACGGATGGGGAAGGCCCGTGTCGTTTCGTCAAGATCAGGCCGTTTCGGATCGGCGCCACCGCCGTGACCAACGCGCAATTCGCTGTCTTCATCGAGGAGACCGGCTACGTCACCGATGCCGGGCGGTTCGGCTGGTCTTACGTGTTTGGTCCGCATGTCCAGGGTATCGATGAAACCCAGGGCGTCGTCGGCGCCGAATGGTGGCGACGAGTGGACGGTTGCTTCTGGCGGACACCGCTTGGCCCCGCTTCGAGCATTGACGGTCGCGAAAACTACCCGGTCGTCCACGTTTCCTGGAACGACGCGGCGGCCTACGCAGCCTGGGCGGGCGGAAGACTTCCAACGGAAGCCGAATGGGAGCACGCGGCGCGCGGCGGATTGACCGGATCGATCTACCCCTGGGGAAATCGCCATCCCGATGATGTCGACTTTACGCCGTGCAACATCTGGCAGGGCGACTTCCCTATGCGCAACACGGTGGTCGACGGATACGCTGGGCTCGCACCAGCCCGGTCGTTCGAACCCAATGGCTACGGCCTCTACAATATGTGCGGCAATTGTTGGGAATGGACCTCGGAACCGTTCAGGGTTCGCTCCTTGAAGGCTTACGCGAAGCCGATAAACGAGCGAGCGGCGCGGGCCGGCTTCAAGCTGGCCAAGGGCGGTTCCCACCTCTGCCACGCTTCGTATTGTCACCGCTATCGCATTGCCGCGAGAACTGGCAACACACCCGATTCAACGACGAGCCACATCGGATTCAGGATCGTGTTCGATGCCTGATCAAACCGCCAGATGAGGGCACGTTAAGTTTCTCTGATGCGCGCGTTTCTCGACGTATCGTAATGTTCTTTGCTCGTGGCGCTACAGGAGAGCACGGATTCGCGAATGTTCTTGATGGGCCGGGATTCAATGAACGAGGCCTTGCACATGAGATCGACGTCTATGGGCCAAAGCGTGCGGTCCAGCGGCAGTACGACCAGCCCCTCGCGTTCCGCCTTCGGCACGATCAACTCGCTGACAATAGCGTAGTAGTCGGTTTCTGCGAGAAGACCGAGCATGATCGACATCGACGCGGTCTGTACGATGGGTCGCATCGCGTCAGCATACCGGCCCAGCGCCGCTTCAGCATGTTCATCGAATTCACGATCCTCAAGAAATCCGATGCGGCTGAAGTGATTCAGGCTCATGATGGATATCTCATGGCCGGTCTGCAGGGGGTGACCTCGTCGGCACACGACAACCATTCCGCTCGTGAACAACGGCACGCTGGCGAAACGCTCGGGCAACGCCTTGCCCGGACGGGCCGTCACGACGACGTCCAACAGATTTCGTGTCAGGCTGTCGACAAGACGACTGGAGATCCCGGTCTCGACCGTCACCTCGATCGACGGAAAAGTTCTGCTGAAGTCCACGAGGACGGTCGAGAACCAGCTCGCTGCCAGCGCCGGGCCGATGCCGATCCTCAGGCCTCCATCGAAAGTATGGGCCAACCGGCTGATATCCAGCGACGCGATACGCGTCTCCTGGTCGATGGACCGGGCATAGGAGTAAAGCGCGTCTCCCGCGCTGGTCGGTTCGAGTCCGTATGAAGTTCGTGCAAACAGGTCGGTGCCCAGTTCCTGCTCCAACACGCGCAGGCTCTTCGACAACGCGGGTTGGCTGATCGCCTTCTTCTGGGCGGCGGCGTGCATGTTGCGCGTTTCGTAGAGGACGAGGAAGTTGCCCAGATGGCTGGAAACAAATGACCGCAAGCCAATAACCTCGGGAAATCGGACGCCAACAACTATCTATTATCGCTTATCGGGCCGTTCAGCTAGCTTGGACGAGGAAGGAACGAGGTTCGCGGGCGCGTCGATGCGGCTGAAGTTTGGTCGCGATGACTGGGAGGAAAGCCGCGACCTTGCCTCGGACCCAGCCAAAAAACGGGAATGTGGAGGAGCGACATGGTCGAACAAAAGTTGAAAATGAACCGTCGAATGGTGCTGGGCGCGGGAGCGTCAGGGGCTGCGGGTTTGTTCCTGGGAGCCGCGCCTTTCAAGGCACGTGCCGCGGGTTCCGGAAAGAAACTGTCTCTGATCGTATTCGGGCCGACACAGCAGGCGCTCGACTGGCTGAAGAGCACTGCGCTGGCCGAGTTCACCAAGCAGACGGGCTACGAGATCGAGGTGCGCCCGTCCGACTGGGGGTCGGGGTTCCAAAAGCTTCTGACCGCGGTTGCAAGCGGCACGCTGGCTGACGTCACCATGCTTGGACAGGTGATGACGCCTGCGCTTATGGCACGCGGCGCATTTCTCCCGATCAATGATCGGCTCGCCAAATGGGGCGACACGGAGAAATTCTATCCGGCGATGCTGAAGGACGGAACCTATGGCGGCAAGTCCTATGCAATTCCCATCTACGCCGACGTACGCACGTCCATCTACCGCTCCGACATCCTGCAGAAAGTTGGTGTCGGTCCGGACGCGCTTCCGAAGAACTGGGATGAGTTCAAGGCACTGGCGCAGAAGCTCTCGACGAAGAATGGAGGCCCGCTGCAAACGCCGTTCTTTTCCAATCAAGACAAATCCGTCGGCCTGATGCAGACTTTCTCGATGATGCTTTACCAGGCAGGCGGCGGCTATTTCGACGAGTCCGGAAAGGCGCATTTGTCGAGCGACGCCGGTGTCCGGGCCCTGGATTATCTCGTTTCCTTCTATAAGGAGGGTTTGGCCAACCCCAACGTGGTCTATCAAGGGACCGGGCCACGTCCGCTCGTGCTCGGCACGTCCGCCATGACCTACAACAGCGTGACGGTCCAGCAGAATGCGGCGGAATACAAGCCCGACGTCGAGAAGTTCATTCTGGCGGGGCCGCCCTTGGCCGCCGACAAGGGCGGCAAGCCGTCGACCATCGCGTGGATCAACAAGTTTGCCGTCTCGGCCAACACCAAGGATCCGGACGGCGCCTGGGCCTTGATTTCCTATCTCACCTCCAAGGACATCTCCGCCAAGTTCGCGGAAATATGGGGCGGGCTCCCCGCTCGGACCGACCTCAGCGACGCAGCCTATCTCAAGAAGGTCAGCCCGGGGTTTGTCGAAGCCACGAAATATGCCGGCGCGCTGCCCACCAGTCCGAACCTGCTGCAAATCCAGCAACAGGTGAACATCGCCATGCAAAGCGCCACCCGGCAGTCCGGCACGTCCAAGCAGATTCTCGAGGACCTCGACAAGAAGATCGACGAGATAAATGCGAAGTGAGGCCGCGAGCGCCGGCTCTTTCTATCCTGACGGGGCGGGCCGCACAGGCCCGTCCAGCGGGGTCGACATCCTTCGCACGCAGCGCCTTGCCGGGGCAGCGCTGGCCAGTCCTGCGGTGCTGGCGATCATACTGGTTTCGGTATTGCCGCTGTTGCTGGCCTTCGGGTTCAGCCTGACGGATTTCAACCTACTGTCGTCGCCGCACTGGGTTGGCTTTCGCAACTACACTTTCATTGTCAACGACCCGGTGTTCTGGGAGTCGATCGGGAACACGTTGGAGTTCGCCGTCAGTCAGGTAGGCATTGGCATTGTCGTCGTGCTGATGGTGGCCGCGCTGTTCAACGGCTATCTGTTCGGCGGTCCGTTGATGCGCACGATCATCTACCTGCCGCAAGCCGCGTCTTACGTCGTGGTTGCCCTGATCTGGACCATGCTGCTCGACCCCGCCATCGGCCCGATAAATCGGGCGATCATGGGGGTGGGCGGAAACCCGATCTACTTCTTGTCGGACCCAAACTGGGCGATGCCGTCCATTGTCGTCGTTAGCCTCTGGAGGAACCTCGGCTACTTCATGATCATCGTGCTGGCGGCGCTGAAATCGGTTCCGGCTGAACTCCTCGAAGCCGCGAAGATAGACGGCGCCGGTCCGGTGCGCCGCTTCTTCTCCGTCAGCCTGCCGACGATAAAGGGGGTCGTCAGTTTTGTCGTCATCACCTGGTTCCTGGGCGCATTGCAGATGTTCACCCAGTCCTATGTCATGACGACGGGCGGGCCAGTCAACGCTACCCGGACGATCGTCTATCTCATGTACGACGACGCGTTCACGAACCTGGCGATCGGCAAGGCCTGCGCGATGGCGGTCATGCTGTTCCTGCTGGTGATCGTGATGTCGTTTGTGCTTCGGCTGGTCTTTCGACGGGGAGAGGATCGCTGATGGCGCCCGGGCAGAGCAAGGTTTCTATCGCGCTGTTGCATGCCGCCGCTCTCATGCTGACGGCTCTCTATCTGGTGCCGATCGCCTACGTCGTGCTGGTGGCGATCACGCCCGACGGAGAAGTCACCGGAGCGTGGCCATCCCATTTCGAACTGGACAATTTCATCAAGGCGTTCACCAGCACGGACTTCGTGCGTTTTTTCTTCAATTCCGCGGTCGTGGCCATCTCTTGCACAATCTTGCAAGTCGTCCTCTCCTGTGCCGCCGGCTATTCGCTGGCCATGCTGCCCGTTCGCGGCAAGAACCTCATGCTCCTCCTGCTGATCGCGCTCCTGGTCGTGCCGCCCGAAGTCGCCATCGTGCCGCTGTTCGTGATGGTTACGCATGTTCCGCTGGTCGGCGGGAACAACCTTTTCGGCTCCGGCGGACAAGGGCTCCTGGATACGCTTCCAGGCATCATGGTTCCTCACATCGTCAGCGCGCTGGCGATCTTCCTGATGCGGCAGTTCTATGCCGCCTTGCCCGCCGAACTTGGCGACGCCGCCCGAGTAGACGGCGCCGGAGAATTCAGGATCTTTGCGACGATCTATACGCCACTGGTGAAACCCGCCGTCGCGATCGTCGCTGTCTTCGCCTTCCAGGCCGCATGGAACGATTTCATCTGGCCTCTCGTCATCATCCACTCTAACGACATGCGCACATTGCAACTGGGGCTGACCGTGTTCTTCCAGGAGAACTCGACGCAATGGAACCTTCTGATGGCGGCCGTGCTCGGGATCAGCATCCCGATCGTCGTCCTGTTCCTTTTGATCCAGAAGCTCTTCAGGGAAGGCGCGCTGATGGGGGCACTCAAGTGACGGCAGCTTTCGGCATGGCCCGTGCCTGCTTGCGAGCGCTCGTGCTGCCCACAGGCATGTCGCCGAAGGCAATCTCGAGAAGCGCCCATTCGGCTGGCTGGAGGAAAGCATGAAAGCGATCATGGTGATGTTCGACAGCCTCAACAGGCGGTTCCTGCCGCCTTACGGGTGCGACTGGATCGAGGCCCCGAATTTCGAGCGATTGGCCCGGCACAGCGCGGTGTTCCACAATTGCTATGCCGGCAGCATGCCCTGCATGCCGGCGCGGCGCGAACTCCACACGGGTCGCTACAATTTCCTGCATCGCTCCTGGGGGCCGCTCGAGCCGTTCGATGATTCCGTGCCCGAGATGCTGAGGACGAACGGCGTCTATACGCACCTGGTGACGGATCATCAGCACTACTGGGAAGATGGTGGCGCCACCTATCACAACCGCTTCAGCACCTATGAATTCTTTCGCGGGCAAGAGGGGGATGCGTGGAAGGGACGCGTGCCGGAACCCGGGGGGATGCTCGATCCCCGCAAGCATGAGGGAATGCGCCGTCAGGACAAGATCAACCGCGACTATATGAAGGACGAAGCGGACCATTCGCAGACGAAAGTCTTCGACGCCGGGATCGAGTTCATCCGCACCAACGTCGACCGCGACCAATGGTTCGTCCAGATCGAATGCTTCGATCCGCATGAACCGTTCTTCTCGCCGGACAGATACAAGCATCCCGGCCGACCTGGCTACAACGGGCCGCCTTTCGACTGGCCGGACTACAAGCGGGTCGATGAACCGCCGGAGGTCGTTGAACATGTCCGCGACGAGTATGCGGCACTGCTCGCCATGTGCGACCACTCGCTCGGGCGCGTGCTCGATGCCATGGACGAGTTCGACCTGTGGAAAGACACGCTGCTGATCGTCTGCACCGACCACGGCTATCTGCTCGGCGAACACGGCTGGTGGGCGAAGATGGTGCAGCCCTGGTATGACGAGATCATCCACACGCCGTTGTTCATCTGGGATCCGCGCAGCAAAGTTCGCGGCGTCGGACGCGAAGCGCTCGTCCAGACGATCGATTTCGGCCCGACCGTTCTCGACTATTTCGGGCTTCCGCTGACGCCGGACATGGAGGGCAGGCCGTTAGCAAGAACCGTGGCAAACGATACGCCAATCCGAAAGGGCGCTCTGTTTGGTGCCTTTGGCGGGCACGTCTGCGTCACCGACGGGCGATACGTCTACATGCGTGCGCCGAAGGAGGCTTCCAATGCTCCGCTCTACCAGCACACGCTGATGCCGACGCACATGCGCTGGCGCTTTCCGCCAAGAGAACTTGAAGGCGTGGAGCTCCATCCGCCCTTCTCCTTCACCAAGAACGTTCCATTGCTGCGTCTGTCGGGCGACGACGTCGGTCGCGCTAGCGCCTTCGACTTTGGCACTATTCTCTTCGATCTCGCCACCGACCCGGATCAGCAAAAGCCTTTGATCGATGATGATGTGGAATTGGCTTTGATCGAACTCATGCTCCATCTCATGCGGCGGAATGATGCTCCGCTTTCGCAGTTCGAGCGCCTCGGGTTGCCGCCTAAAGGAAATGCCGGTCGAGCCCATCTCTTGGCAAAGCAGCAGGCACATCGGTCCGGCGCAGCAGCGCGAGATAGGCATACGGCTTAGCTCCTCGGCCCGGACCCGAATCCGGGAGAGCTTGGGCCAACGAATCCTTGAATGTCCGCTGGGTGTCTCGTTTTCGCGCTCGTGGCGGGTATGCTGAAGGTCTTGGCTATGCGTCCGCGAACGAGCTAACGCTCTAAGTCTCTGACCGGGAATAAGCGGTCGAACAAGAGATCAAGATGAAGCAGGTTCTTCTCGATCCCAATTGAACACATCCCTCTGTGAGGGCCACATGATGCATGACGTGCTGGACAACGAGGTTGGTATTCAGCACGATCAGGATACGCCGACGTAGAGGGCCAGGGTGGAAGAGTAACTGAATATCGAGAAGCCTGGAATTCAGAAAGCCCTCGACGATGCGCACCAGTTGCGTGGCGGCCTCGGGGACATCCATCCCGACGAAGGGTCCTCTATACTGACGGCTTTGTCCCAAGTCGCTCCCGAAAGCCGTCGTTCCGGTGCCGGCCCATGTCGGTCATTCGGGGCGGTGTTGACGCTGACCAAAAGCAGACCCTTTAACGGCTTTGAGCAGAGGTTTGGACAAGAGCGAAGCGCCGCTGACAAGCCGGCGCACTAGTCGTCGAAGTACAGGCGGTGTCTGAGCCTCTCTGCAGAGGTCATTCCAAATTCTCCGTCCGCTTCCCTATAATTGCCGGCAGCTGGGCGAACATTCCGGTTGATTTGGCCGCTTGCCACAAGCGGACATCGCAATGACAGCACGGTAGGCCGCGATTACGCCAATAGCCGTCGTAAGTGAGACCTATGCTCGCCTGTTAAATGGTCACTGGCTTCGAAGGGTTGATACCTTTTCTGTCTATGTAGCGTCCATTTCGGGTCGGTTCCCAGATATTGCCATTCTAGGTCATATTGCGAGCCGCAAGTTTTTGCTCACTTTATACCCGATGCCGTAGTTCATCGGCCATTAAGCTCCGAGGTCCCATGATCGACAAGCTGGAATTCTTCATTGCCCTGGCGCGAGAAGAGCATTTCGGCCGCGCTGCCGAGATGTCAGGCGTGACGCAGCCAACGCTTTCAGCAGCGATCAAGCAGCTTGAAGATCAACTCGGCGTCATGCTCGTCAAACGTGGTTCGCGCTTCCAGGGCTTAACTCCGGAAGGCACGCAGGTGTTGGCCTGGGCGCGTCGGATCGTTGGCGACGCACATTCGATGCATGAGGAGATGCGTGCTGCGCGCCATGGCCTGTCCGGACGCATCCGCATCGCAACCATCCCGACTGCCCTGGCAATGATGCCGCGGTTGACCACGCCCTTCCGGGAAAAGCATCCCGGCGTGACCTTCTCGATACTGTCGCGGACATCCATCGAGATACTGTCTTTGCTCGGCAACTTCGAGATCGACGCAGGAATCACCTATCTCGACAACGAACCTCTGGGCAGGGTGACCAGCGTGCCGCTCTACAGCGAACGCTACCAGTTAATTACCGCAGCGGGAAATCCCTACTCTACCCGTAGCGCCGTGAGTTGGGCCGAAGTCAGCCGCATGCCGCTATGTTTGTTGACCCCGGACATGCAGAATCGCCGCATCATCGACCAACATCTGTCCGAGATCGGAGAACAGGTTCGCCCAACGCTGGAATCGAACTCGATGATCGTGCTGTTCTCGCACATCCGTACCGGCAAATGGTCGTCCATCATGCCGCTCAATCTGGCAGAAACCTTGGGCTTTACGGAGCCAATCCGTGCCATCCCAATCATCGATCCCGACGCTAGCCACAGCGTTGGACTGGTGACAACGCACCGAGAGCCGAATACGCCTCTGGTGGCTGCACTGGTTGATGAAGCCATGTCGCTTGCGCGTGTTCTCAAGGCTGAGAATTAGTATCAGCGACTTCCCACTGCCGCGAAGCTTGCTCTCGGTCGATAGATAATTCCTATCGATCAACGAAACACGCGTATTGATTCCCGGTAGTTTTCTCTGCCTTTTGTGTAATCCAGTGATCCAATTTCGATCTTATGGAAAAAATGCATGAAAATGCAGTTAGAAGACATTGACATCGCGGGCCGAGCTACCTCGATTGTCGAGGAGATGAAGAAATTGGAAGGCCCGTTGCTGCCCATCCTTCATGAAATTCAGGAAGAGTTTGGCTACGTGCCACAGGAAGCGCTGCCGGTGATCGCCAAGGCGCTCAACCTCAGCCGCGCTGATGTTTATGGGGTAGTCAGTTTCTATCACGACTATCGCGACCAGCCTGCGGGTCGGCATGTGCTGAAGGTATGCCGTTCCGAATCCTGCCAGGCGATGGGCGGGGACGAAATGGCCGATCGGTTACGCGAGGCGCTCGGTATCGACTGGCACGGGACGAGCGAGGACGGCGCCGTGACGTTGGAGCCGGTCTATTGCCTCGGGCTCTGCGCCTGTTCGCCGACCGCCATGCTCGACGGCGAGGTTATCGGACGGCTTGACGAGGAACGGATCGGCGAGATCGTCACGGAGGTACGTCAATGACGGTGACGATCTACGTCCCGCGCGATTCCGGTGCGCTGGCACTCGGCGCCGACAAAGTGACCAACGCGATCAAAAGCGAAATCAAGGCGCGCGGCATCGACGCGAAACTCGTGCGCAACGGCTCGCGCGGCCTTTATTGGCTGGAGCCGATGGTGGAGGTCGAGACGCCCTCGGGTCGCATTGCCTACGGGCCAGTAGCGGCGAAGGATGTCGCCTCCCTCTTCGATGCGGATTTTCTATCGGGCGGCAAGCATGCCCTGTCGCTCGGTGACCCTGAAAAGATTCCTTATCTGGCGCGGCAGACGCGCCTCACTTTCGCGCGCGTAGGCATAACCGATCCGGTTTCGCTCGATGACTATAAAGCCCATGGCGGTCTTGCGGGACTGGAAAAGGCGCTGAAGATGACGCCGGCCGATGTCGTCCAGCAAGTGACCGATTCCGGCCTGCGCGGACGCGGCGGCGCCGGCTTCCCGACCGGCGTCAAATGGAAGACTGTGCTCGATACGCCGAGTGAGATCAAATATATCGTCTGTAACGCGGATGAGGGCGATTCAGGCACCTTCTCTGACCGCATGATCATGGAAGGCGATCCCTTCGTCCTGATCGAAGGCATGACGATCGCGGCAATCGCGGTCGGCGCCGCCAAGGGTTACGTTTATCTGCGTTCCGAATATCCGCACTCCCAAAAGGCCTTGAACGAAGCGCTTGCAACCGCGCGGAAGGCCGGCGTTCTCGGTAAATCGGTGCTTGGCTCGAAGCATGCCTTCGATATCGAGGTGCGCATGGGCGCGGGCGCCTATGTCTGCGGCGAGGAGACGGCGCTTCTCGACAGCCTCGAAGGCAAGCGGGGCCAGGTGCGCGCAAAGCCGCCGCTGCCGGCGCATAAGGGCCTGTTCGGCCGTCCGACCGTCATCAACAACGTGATTTCTCTAGCCTCCGTCCCGATCGTCCTCGATAAGGGGGCGGCCTATTACAAGGATTTCGGCCTCGGGCGCTCGCGCGGCACGATCCCGATCCAGATTGCCGGCAACGCCAAATATCCGGGCCTGTTTGAGGCAGCCTTCGGCCTGACGCTGGGCGAAATCGTCGACGATATCGGCGGCGGGACGAAATCTGGCCGGGCGGTGCGCGCCGTTCAGGTCGGAGGGCCGCTCGGCGCTTATTTCCCGCGTGAGTTTTTCGATACCCCGTTCGACTACGAAGCGTTCGCCGCGAAGGATGGCCTGATCGGACATGCCGGGATCGTCGTCTTCGACGACACGGTCGACATGCTGAAGCAGGCGCGCTTCGCGATGGAATTCTGCGGCATTGAAAGCTGCGGTAAGTGCACGCCTTGCCGGGTCGGCGCGGTACGCGGCGTCGAGGTCGCGGACAGGATCGCGCGCGGTGTAGAGCCGGAGAAGCAGATCGAATTGCTCGAAGACCTCTGCAACACGATGAAGTTCGGATCGCTTTGCGCTCTCGGTGGCTTCACCCCTTATCCGGTGATGAGTGCGTTGAGACATTTTCCCGAGGATTTCCGCCCGCATCCGATGCAGGAAGCGGCGGAATAGCGTCTGCGCGCCTTCCTCTCCATGAGGAGAGGCGACCGTTAAGGAACAGGAGGCACAACCATGTCCCTCATTCAGGAAGCCGACTACGGAACGCCTAAATCCAAGGCTGAAAAACGGGTCACGCTGACGGTAGACGGCAAGTCCGTCACGGTGCCCGAAGGTACGTCCATCATGCGTGCTTCTACGGAGGCCGGCATCGAGATCCCAAAACTTTGCGCTACAGACATGCTGGACTCCTTCGGCTCCTGCCGCGTTTGCCTGGTCGAGATCGAGGGCCGCAATGGCACGCCGGCCTCCTGCACGACACCGGCCGGCGAGGGCATGGTGGTGCATACGAAGAGCGATCGCCTCGACGCCATCCGCAAGGGTGTCATGGAGCTTTATGTTTCCGATCATCCGCTCGGGTGGAACGAGAAGGCCGGCACCAGCGCCAGCGAATTCGACCATGTGATTTCGCTCGTCGGCCTTGCAGAGAACCGCTACGGCGTCGAGGGTCGCAACCACGTCAAGACCCGTAATGGGGACGGCGTCGCGCCCGGCAACGGCAATCTCACCATCGACCACATGGTGAAAGACGACAGCAACCCGTATTTCACCTACGACCCCTCGCAATGCATTGTCTGCTCGCGCTGCGTGCGTGCCTGCGCCGATGTGCAGGGTACTTTCGCCCTGACCGTCGAGGGCCGCGGCTTCGAAAGCCGCATCGTGGCCAGCATGAACGAGAATTTCGTCGATTCCGAATGTGTTTCCTGCGGTGCCTGCGTGCAGGCCTGCCCGACAGATGCGCTGCGCGAGAAAGCGGTCCTGGAAAAGGGCATGCCGGATCGTTCGGTCGTTACGACCTGTGCCTATTGCGGCGTCGGCTGCAATTTCAAGGCGGAGCTGAAGGGCAACGAGATCGTGCGCATGATGCCTTACAAAGCTGGCAAGGCCAATCACGGCCATTCCTGCGTAAAGGGCCGCTTCGCCTACGGTTATGCATCGCATCCGGATCGCATCCTCACCCCCATGGTCCGTGAGAAGATAACCGATCCGTGGCGGGAGACGACATGGGAGGAAGCGCTCGCCCGCGCCGCTACCGAGTTCAAGCGCATCCAGGCGAAATACGGCCGCGGCTCGATCGGCGGCATCACCTCCTCGCGCTGCACGGACGAGGAAACCTATCTTGTGCAGAAGATGGTCCGGCAGGGTTTCGGCAACAACAACGTCGATACCTGCGCGCGCGTCTGTCATTCGCCGACCGGCTACGGCCTCAACACCACGCTCGGCACTTCCGCGGGCACGCAGGATTTCGATTCCATCGAGGCATGCGACGTGATGCTGCTCATCGGCGCCAATCCGGCCGACGCGCATCCTGTCTTCGCCTCGCGCATGAAGAAAAGGCTGCGCGAGGGCGCGAAGATTATTGTCATCGACCCCCGGCGAACCGACCTCGTGCGTTCGCCGCATGTCGAGGCGGCCTATCACCTGCCGATCAAGCCCGGCACCAACGTCGCCATCCTGACGGGCCTCGCCCATGTCGTGGTGACGGAAAAGCTCTATGATGAAGCCTATATCCGCACCTATTGCGATTGGGACGCCTTCGAGGATTGGGCCGAGTTCGTCTCCGATCCGCGTTACAGCCCGGAAGAGACTGCGAAGGTGTGCGGGCTGGACGACCCTGAGGTCATCCGCCAGGCCGCGCGCCTTTACGCCACCGGCGGCAATGCGGCCATCTATTACGGCCTCGGCGTGACCGAGCACAGTCAGGGTTCGACGGCGGTCATGGGCCTTGCCAACCTTGCCATGGCGACCGGTAACCTCGGCAAGAACGGCGTCGGCGTGAACCCGCTGCGCGGCCAGAACAATGTGCAGGGCTCATGCGATATGGGCTCCTTCCCGCACGAGTTCCCCGGCTATCGCCATATCGCCATCGATCCGGTGCGCAAGATATACGAAGACCTTTGGGGAGTGACGCTCGACAAAGAGCCGGGCCTCAGGATCAACAACATGCTTGATGCCGCCGTGGATGGAACGTTCAAGGGCATCTATATTCAGGGCGAGGACATTTTGCAGTCCGACCCCGATACCAAGCATGTCGCCGCCGGCCTCGCCGCGATGGAATGTGTGGTTGTGCACGACCTCTTCCTCAACGAGACCGCGCGCTATGCCCATGTTTTCCTGCCGGGCTCCACCTTCCTCGAAAAGGACGGCACCTTCATCAACGCCGAGCGACGCATCAATCTGGTTCGCAAGGTCATTGAGCCAAGGGCGCGCTACGCCGACTGGGAGGCAACGCAGGAACTGGCGCGCGCTATCGGCCTCGACTGGAACTATACGCATCCGTCTGAAGTGATGGACGAAATCGCGGCGACGACCCCGACTTTCTCCGGCGTTTCCTTCGACTTGCTGGAACGCGAGGGCTCTGTGCAGTGGCCCTGCAACGAGAAGGCACCGCTCGGCACGCCGGTGATGCATATCAATGGCATCATACGCGGCAAGGGCAATTTCGTGCGGACCGAATATGTCGCGACCGACGAAAAGGTCGGGCCGCGCTTCCCGCTGCTGCTGACGACCGGCCGTATCCTCTCGCAGTACAATGTCGGCGCCCAGACGCGCCGCACCGGCAACGTCGCCTGGCACGAGGAGGATCGGCTGGAAATCCACCCCCATGACGCAGAGGATCGCGGCATCCGCGAAGGCGACTGGGTGAGGCTGGCGAGCCGCTCCGGCGAGACGACGCTGCGTGCGCTTGTCACCGACCGTGTGGCGCCGGGCGTCGTCTATACGACATTCCACCATCCCACCACGCAGGCGAATGTCGTCACCACCGATTTCACCGACTGGGCGACAAGCTGTCCGGAATACAAGGTGACGGCGGTGCAGGTTTCGCCGTCGAACGGCCCGAGCGAGTGGCAGATCGAATACGAGGACTTGTCACGCCGCACGCGCCGCCGGGTCAATGTGGAGGCGGCGGAGTGAGGATCGCGCTTCATCCTTCCCACGAAGGGCAGGGTGGAAAATCCCCAATGACCCGCCTTGTCCGCCATGCTGTTTCGCAGATTGCTCGTCGCAACGGGGCCGTAGCCCCGGGGCGACGGCTGGTGCCGGAAGAAGTTCCGGTTGCATTTTCCTTCGACGGCACGACGCATGCGGTGATGATGGCGAGTCCCGCCGATCTGGAGGATTTTGCGGTCGGCTTCGCCATCACCGAGGGCATCGTTGGCTCGTCCGACGACATCGAGAAAATGGCGATCGTGGATCACGACGAAGGTGTCGACATCCAGATGACGCTGAAGGCCAAGGCGAACAATGCCTTCGAGGCGCGCAGACGGCATATGGCGGGGCCGGTCGGCTGCGGTCTGTGTGGCATCGAATCGATCGAGGAGGCACTGCGACCTGTTCCCGAAGTGAAGGACGCAGGCATCGTGCTCGACACGGAGGACATAGCGCGTGCGGTACGGCTCTTGACCTCGTATCAGCCGCTCAACGCCGAAACACACGCGGTTCACGCTGCTGGCTTCTACATGCCGGGCAAAGGCATCATTGCCGCATGCGAGGATGTTGGCCGCCATAACGCGCTCGACAAGCTGGCCGGTGCGCTGGCTCGGAAAGGGATCGACGGCCGCAACGGCGCCATCGTCATAACCAGCCGCGTTTCTGTCGAAATGGTTCAGAAGACCGCCGCGATCGGTGCCGCCGTATTGCTGGCCGTTTCCGCGCCGACCGCGCTCGCCCTCCGTACGGCGGAAGCCGCAGGGATGACGCTCGTTGCGCTGGTGCGAGGAGACGACTTCGAGATATTCACCTACTCAGATCGTATCAAAGCCGGAGTAGCCGCCCATGTCGCCTGACAAGCTTGTCTACCAGGCAAACCAAATCGCCAGGTTCTTCCATTCCAAGCCGCATGCCGAAGGCGTGGCCGGTGTGGCGGAGCACATCAACAAGTTCTGGGAGCCGCGCATGCGCCGCCAATTCTTCGAGTTGATCAAAGCCGGCAATAAGGACTTTGACGAGCTTGTGCTGGAGGCCGTGCCAGCGGTGCGGCGGCCGCCACCCGAGGAAAGACCCGCCGCCTGAGCGAGTAGAGGGATACATCACCCGGCATGCAGTTAATACCAGCCGGTCATCTCCGAATGGTCTTACGCTTTCACTTAGTCTAGACGTCTGTCATAGGCCTTTAGCAATGCTCAGGTTGAGGAATCGCTTTCGGCAATTCGATCATGGAGTCCAGGAAGCTTGGCTGACGACCTCGGTCTCCAAAGGTCGAACGTCTGCTCGGTTGTGAACAGATAATCTACCAGTCGGCACTCGGCCTCGCCGCAGCCAGCTCCCTTTCGTTTTCCCTCTCGGCCAATGAAGGCCGAGGAGAAATGAAATGGGTTACTCTCACTATGACGCCGCAGTTCGCGGCCGCGCGGCCTGGAATGCGGGAAAGACAGTTGGAACGAAACGCCCGTTGACGCAGAAACAGATATGGGCAATCCGCTTCTTCTTGGATCGAGAAGGGCGGGTTCGAGACCGGGCTCTTTTTGATCTTGCCATCGACAGCAAGCTTCGCGGCTGCGATCTGGTCAAGATCAAAACGGGAGACCTGGTAGCGGGGCCGGAGATACGAACGCGGGCGATAGTCGTTCAACAGAAGACAGGACGTCCTGTCCAATTCGAACTGACCAGCGACGTACGTGCCAGCTTGCTGGCGTGGCTGGAGAGGCGCGGCGGCACCGTGGATGACCACGCGTTCCCAAGCCGGATCAACCATGCACACCATATGAGCACACGGCAATATGCCCGTCTGGTCGACGAATGGGTCACTGCGATTGGGCTTCGAGCATCGGACTATGGCACGCACTCCCTTCGCAGAACAAAGGCTGCAATGATCTACAAGGCGACGGGTAACCTGCGTGCCATCCAGATTCTGCTCGGACATACCAAGATAGAGAATACGGTGCGGTATCTGGGCGTCGACATCGAAGATGCACTGCTCCTGGCAGAACGAACTGAAATCTGACGTTGTAGAGGTCATCCGTGCTTAGCGGATGACCGCTTCGCACGATGGTCTTATGCTGCTGCGAGGATTGTGGGGTGGGAAACGGTTAGGAAGGTTTTGGGTATCTACCTCAGGAAAACTGCCCTTCACTGATCAACGGCCGCCGGCATTTTTGCGCCCCCTCGCGGTCATTCCAACAGTCCTGTCCGTCGACGAAAAGCGGACATCGGAGATATCGAGACGGACGCGGGTTTGCATCTGCTTCAAGATTTCAACCTGACAGCTCGCTTTTTATCAGGTCGATTAACGGCCTGATCGGACCCAACAACGGGCGATCCTTACGGTGAATGAGGCAGTAGCGCCGGCGCACGACCGGCTCGACCAGCGGTATCTGTCTCAGGCTGGCGTAAACAAGCTCCTCGAGCGACGGAAGAATGGCGACCGCAAGGCCCTGGGCCGCCATGCCAAGAACCGTCATGCGGTAGTTGTAGGTTTCCGGCTGGAACGGCAGGCCGGCCTGGGCGAAGGCGCTGGCCGCCATCTGGTGCACGCTACTGTTCGGCTTGAAAGTCGTGACTGTTTCGCCGGCGAGGTCTCGCCACGATACCTCTCCGCGGTCGAAGAACCGATGGCCCTCGGAGCAGACGACGACGAGCGCGTCCTCCGAAAGCAGATGCTGCTCGAAGAGATCGGGGTCGAAAGGCGCAAGACCGATCCCGATGTCGACCTCGCCGTCGCGCACGAGACGCGCGACGTCCGGGCTGGGCACGTCCTGGATCATGATCTTCGCGGCGGGGTGCTCCTCGCCAAAGCGTCGAACGATCGCCGGAAGCCGCCTGCTCGTCAGGGAAGAGACCGCCGCGAACCGAACGCTCTGGCGCTCCGATTCGGCCAGCGCCCTGATGTCGCGAGAGGCCAGGTCGATGTTCGTCAGCACGGCATTGGCCAGCGGGAGGAGCGAGTGGCCGAGCCGTGTCAGGCGGACACGACGTGTCGTACGCTCGAACAGATCCGCGCCGAGTTCCTGTTCGAACATCCGAATTGCGCTCGACAGGGTCGGCTGGGCGACGTTGCACTGCTCCGCCGCAAGCGTGAAACTCGATGTGTCGGCTACCGCCTTGAAGAAGGCGAGATGGCGGAGCCGGCGATTATCGGTCCATGGCACTCATAGGTTCCTACTATGAATTCATTGTAATTGAGTATTTGTCTAAAGTAATCGCCGTGTCTACTGTGTGGCCGGAAACAAGGGACCAAGGGAGGATTTGAGATGAAGCTGACCTTGCAAGGCCTTCTCGGGGCAGTCGCGCTTTCGACCGTCATGGTCACCGGGGCCGTCGCCAAGGATCTTACGATTTCGATCTGGGGCGGAGGCTATGCCGAGGAATTCAAGAAGCAGGTGGTCGAGCCTTTCGAGAAACAAACCGGCGCGACGGTTCGCGTGGAGGGCGGACTTTCGACGGAACGGCTGGCGAAGCTCATGGCGACGCACGGACGCGGCGTCGATCTCATCTACCTGACCGACTACCAGATGGCGGAGGCCAAGAAGAGGGGCCTGCTCGAGGCTGTCGATCCGAGCAAGCTCGGCAATCTGTCCGATCTTTACGATTTCGCCCGCGATCCGCTCGGCGGCAATACCTGTCCGGCCTTCACGGTGGCGGGCGTCGGCCTCGCCTACAACAAGGACCAGTTTCACGAGCCGCCACAGTCCTGGAAGGAGCTCTTCAGCAAGAGCCTGCCGGGCAAGGCGGGCTATGTCGACATGAGCGTATCATACGCCCCGTTGCTTCTGGCGGAGGTCGCAAAGCTCTATGGCGGCGGCATCGACAATGTCGATCCGGCCTTCAAGCAGATCGAAGAGGCCAAGCCGCACCTGCAGTTCTTCACGCGACAGGAAATCCTCCAGTCGGTCAATCAGGGAGATGTCTCCCTCACTCCGCAGCTCAACATCTTCGTCAAGAAGGACGATTCCGTGCCGCTGCGCTTCACCTGGCCGAAGGATGGCGGTCTCGGCGTGCTCAATCTCGTCTGCATGGTCAAGGGAACCGATGTTCCCGAGCTTGCCGAGAAATTCATCGACTTCCATCTCTCGAAGGCGGCGCAGGAGGGGATGCTGAAGGCGCAAGGCGAGACCCCGGTCAACAAGAAGGCGGAACGTCCGGCGACGTCGAATTTCAACGTCATTCCGCAGTCCGATATCGGCAATCTGCAATTCTTCGACGTGAACAAGATCCTGGCGCATCGCGACGAGTGGATGAAGCGCTGGCAGGAGCAGGTGCTCGCACAATAATCTGAGGTCGCTCCCGCTTTGCCGCTGCAAGCCCGATCCATGCACGCGATCGAACTCGACCAGGTCTCGAAGCGGTTTTCTTCGTCCGCGTGGGGGATGAGGGACGTCGCGTTCACCGCAAACGAGGGCGAATTCGTTTCGCTCCTCGGCCCCTCCGGCTGCGGAAAGACGACAACGCTCAGGGTGATCGCTGGCTTCGAAACCCCGACCGGGGGAGAAATAAGGCTAGGAGGCGTGTCGGTCGCCGCTACGCCACCGTGGAAGCGCAACATCGGGATCGTCTTCCAGACCTATGCGCTTTTTCCCTATCTTACGGCCGCCGAAAATGTCGCCTTCGGCCTAAAGATGCGAAAGCGGCCGAAGGAGGAAATTCGCCGTCGGGTCGGCGAAGCCCTCAAGATGGTCGGGCTAGCCGAGCTTGGAGAGCGCTATCCGCGCCAGATGAGCGGCGGCCAGCGGCAACGGGTAGCTCTTGCGCGCGCCATGGTCATCGAGCCGCGGCTTCTGCTGCTCGACGAGCCGCTGTCCAATCTCGACGCCAAGCTGCGCGGCGAAATGCGGCTCGAGGTGAAGCGCCTGCAGCGAGAGAGCGGTATAACCACCGTTTTCGTGACGCACGACCAGCAGGAAGCCTTCTCGCTCTCCGACAAGATCGTGCTGATGAAGGAGGGGCGGGTCGAGCAGATCGGCACGCCCCAGGAGATCTGGAACCATCCCTGCTCGCGCTTCGTCGCTGACTTCATCGGCATAGAGAACCTGCTCACGGGAACGCTAGAGGGCAGCGGTAGCGAGGCTGTCGTCAGGCTGAAGAACGGGCATGTCGTCCCGGCGGACCCCCGTCGGTGCAAACCGGGTCCCGTCTTCCTCGCGATCCGCGCCCGGGATGTCGAACTGCTCGAGCCGGACGACGAAAACGGCATCGAAGCGGAAGTGCTCGACGCCGACTACCGCGGCGACAGCTTTGCGCTGAGCTTGCGCACCCGGCTTGCGGACGCGCCTCTGACCGTCCAGGTGCCGGCGACGATGAAATGGTCCGGAAGCCTCAGGATCGCGCTTCCCAAGCAGAGCCTGATGGTGCTGGACCATGGTTGAGGCTGCCACGCGATCGTCGCCTGGCGCCGGATGGTCGCTCTCGGCACCCGCGGTTTTTCTGGTGGTGCTTCTCGCGCTTGCGCCATCGATAGCGCTTCTCGCGCAGGCATTCAGTTCGCCGGAAACAGGCTTTCCCTCACTCCAACACTTCACCGGTCTGGCGGACAGCCGGCTTGCGGTCCAGGCCTTGTGGCGGACGCTGCGTATCGCATGTCTCGTCACCCTCTGTTCGGTCATCGCCGGCTATCCGCTCGCGCTGCTGCTCCTTCGCGCTGGCCGCAGAGCCGCCTCGGTGATCCTGGTCATCATCATCTTCCCGCTGATGGTCTCCGTCGTGGTCCGGGCCTTCGGCTGGCTGGTGATCCTCGGGCCGAGCGGGATCGTCAACCGGGCGCTCAGCGCGATCGGGCTCATCGACCAGCCGCTTTCGATGGTGCACAACGAGATCGGCATCGTCGTCGGCGAGACGCAGCTGCTGCTGCCCTATATGGTGCTGTCTCTCGTCGCCGTGCTGCAGAAGGTCGATCCGCATTTGGAGGAGGCGGCACTCAGCCTCGGCGCGAACCCGATCGTCACCTTCGCCAAGGTGATCCTGCCGCTCAGCCTGCCCGGCCTGATGAGCGGCATCCTGCTTGTCTTCAACCTCGCTCTGACAGCGTTCGCGACGCCCCTCCTGATCGGGGGACCTCGCGTGCCGCTGCTGACGACACTGCTCTATACCTACGCCTTCTCCAGCTATGATTGGGGGAGCGCCGCGGCGGTGGCCGTCGTGCTGATCGTGCTGTCCTTCATCTTCGTGACGGCACAACGCATCATCGCCAGTTCCTGGACGGTCCGTCATGGCTAATATCGGATCGAGAGGCGGAATGGCCCTCTGGAGGATCGGACGGGGCATCTTCGTTGCCTTTTGCATCTTCTGGCAGATCTTCCTCCTCGCTCCGATCGTGGTGATCGTCGTCGTATCGTTCACCAGCGCGAACTACATGACCTTCCCGCCGCCGGGCTTCTCACTGGAATGGTTCGGCAAGATCGCCGGCCTTTCGTGGTTCTGGAATTCGCTTGCGACGAGCCTCATCGTCGCCGTCGCCTCGACCGTCATTGCCACAGCGGTCGGCGTGGTCGCCGCGCGCGCCCTTTCGCGACACCGGTTCCCCGGCCGGACGGTTGTCGAATACGTCCTGCTCAGTCCGCTGATCCTGCCCGGCGTCGTGCTCGGCTTCGCGCTTTTCAATGCGCTCGTATTCATCGGGATGGAGAATCTCGGCATCCCGAACCTCGTTGCCGGGCATGTCCTCATCGGCATTCCTTTCGTGATGCGGTCAAGCTGGTCGGCCCTGGCAGGGATGGACTTGTCGCTGGAAGAAGCCGCCTTCAGCCTGGGCGCAAATCCCTGGATCGCCTTCTGGAAGGTCGTGCTTCCGACGGCGCGGCCCGGCATCATAGCGGGCGCGATCCTCGCCTTCACCTACTCGTTCAACGACTTGACGATCTCTGTCTTCCTGACGAGCCCCGAGGCGACACCGCTGCCGGTCCAGATCATGTCGAACATCGAATACAGCGCCGATCCGACGCCTGCCGCGGTCTCGACCCTGATGGTTGGCCTGACGCTTGTGTTCTTCGTGCTGATCGAGCGCATCGTGGGGCTGAAGGTCTTCACTGAGAGCTGAACCGAGACAAAGGAGACGAGATGTTTCGACGTTATCCAGCCGATCGCTTTGGACTGGTCGAGGCGGCACGTGGCTTGCGTCCGCTCGACCTCGTCGTCAGGAATGTCCAGCTCGTCAACGTCCTGACCTGCGAGATCTATGCCGCCGACATCGGAGTCTACCAGGAGAGGATCGCCGTCATCGGCGCGGCGGGCGCCTATGATCTCGATGGTCGCACAGTGCTCGATGGAACCGGCAAATGGGCCTGTCCGGGGTTTTTCGACGCCCATCTCCATATCGAGAGCACCATGGTCACGCCGGCGAACTACGCAGCAGGTGTCTTGCCCTACGGCACCACCACCGCGGTGATCGATCCCCACGAGATCGGCAATGTAAGCGGAATGCAGGGCGTGCGGACCATGATCGAGGGCAGTGAAGGGCTGCCGCTCAGAGTCTATATAGCCGTGCCTTCATGTGTGCCGTCGGTGCTCGGCCACGAGACGGCAGGCGCCGTGTTCGGACCGGCGGAGATCGCCGAGATGCTGACCTGGCCGCGTGTCATCTCGCTGGCTGAAGTCATGGATTACATCGGGCTCGCGCATAACGATCCGCGAATGAGAGGCATTGTCGATGCCGCGCTCGAAGAAGGCGTTGTGGTGCAGGGCCACGCGCCCCGCCTCGTCGGTCGCGACCTCAACGCCTATATCGCCGCCGGCGTCGACAACGACCATGAATCCCGTCTCGGTCCGGAGATACTGGAAAAGCTTCGGCTCGGCCTCCTGCCGCTCGTCAAGCTCGGCTCGCACGGCAACCATCTGCCGCGCCTGATGCCGGATCTCCTGAAAGCCAATCACGTCGACGTGGCACTGTGCACCGATGACGTCGAGCCCGCCGATCTCCTCGTCAACGGCCATATGGACAGAGTGGTCCGCGGCGTCATGCAATACGGCGTCGAACCGGCAAGGGCGATCCGGTGGGCAAGCTATATCGGCCCGCAGCACTATGGCCTGCGCGATTTCGGCGCGATTGCGCCTGGCTACATCGCCGACTTCCAGCTTCTGGAATCGCTTGAGGAAGTCCGCACCATGGACGTGTTCGTCGGCGGGCGGCATGTGGTTGCCGACGGCAGGCTGATCGAACCGATCCGTGACCCCCTGAATGCGGAGGACTTTCCCAATTCCGTCCGCATCGGCCTGGTATCCGCCGATGATTTCACGATCGACGCACCGGTGGAAAGCGGCCGCGTCGCGATCAACGCCATCCGTCTCCTGCCGAACCGGATGACGGCCCCCGCGACGATTTCGGCCGAGGTTCACAGTTCGCGAATAGCGCCCGAGGATCTTCCGGGCGATGCCTGCATGCTGTCGGTGGTGCCGCGGCACGGGCAGGAAACGAAGCCGACCTGCGTGCCGCTGCTGGATCTCGGACTAACGAGCGGTGCCATCGCCCACACGGTGGCCCACGACTGTCATAACATCCTGGTGGCCGGACGCTTCGCCGCGGACATGCACGAAGCCGTCAAGGCATTGCAACGCATGGGAGGCGGCTTCGTGCTCGTCGACAAAGGCCAGGTGCTGGCCGAGGTGCCTTTGCCCCTCGCCGGGCTGATGTCCTTCGAACCCTGCGAGGTTCTGAGCGAAGCGATCGGGCATTTCAATGCTGCCGCACGAGAACTCGGGATCGATCCAGAAGTCGCGACCCCGATCATTTCGATGACGGGCATCGCGCTGGCCGTCATCCCCGAGATCCGTATCACCGATCTGCACCCGCTCTTCGACGTCGAGAGCCAGAAGCCGCTCGAACTCTTTACCTCGTAGAGAATTCGGGTCCCGAGTGACGGACTCGAATATTTCTGGCTCGGTGAGCGAGAGTCGCGACGGCATCACATCCTTGTGCTTAGGCAATCCTCTGCTCAAATTCGATCACACTCGCCTTCGTATCCCATCGGTGATGGCCGCTTTGTAGGCTGAGGGCGAACGTCGGAAGTCCTAGGGGTAACCACCCGCCTCAATGACGTCGACCCGCAGACGCGCTCGTCCGCATCGCCGATACGCGACAGGCCGGCTGAGCGATCTTCTGCCGTGGAATTGGCGCCGATCCACTCTCACGGCGAAAGCAGCCTGACCGCGGCCCTCACCGGACGGTTACCTGCCTTCTGCCGTAATCCCGCTACAACGACTGACGCGCTTGGTCGCCCTGCCGACCCAGCTTTACGGCTTATTCCCCTACATCGACAGCCCGCCCAAACTTGAGCGACTGGTTTGCGCCCTAATGCCGGCCATTGAAGTTAGCCCTGCCGCTACCTTAAAGCGGACGTTACCAGTGGATCGACGCCAACGTTTGGGACCCTCAGTTTCGTGGGGCGATAATGTCATCGGGATGAGGCTTTCCAGATGGATGGTCTCGACCAGCACGCATTGTATTTGCGGATGAGGCGGTTGAGACCTTGGACCCTCCAGATACCCCTGTACCGTCGACACCGCAACGCCGGCGAGCTTGACCATCGCGTGTAGCGTCCAATGCGGCGGCGGACGCTGTCCTCTTTGTAGAGGATTTCCTAGTGCTGATGGCGGATGCAGGATTGCGTCGATGACTCCTGAACTGATTTCCATCGACGTAAGCACCGGATCGCAGACGGAATCGCAATCCGGCCTCGCGATGCTCCGACCGCGCATCTGGGGTTCCTTCATCACGCCGCCCAAAGCGCGGACTGCGGCGGTCGTCATCCATCCAACCAGCAATTTCATGGGGCATTACCTATTGGCGCCGTTGGCCGAACGCGGGATCGCGGCCCTCGGGTTGAACACGCGCTATCTGGGCAGCGATGTGACACTGCTTATGGAGCGTGCAATTCAAGATTTGGGCGCTGGCGTGAAGTGGCTAAGGGCCAAGGGTTTCCAGAGGATCCTTCTCATCGGCAATTCCGGCGGTGGCGCCCTGGTCAGCCTCTACCAGGCCCAGGCCGAGAGGCTTACGATCACTGAGACGCCTGCGGGTGATCCGATCAGGCTCGATCCCGCCGACCTGCCGCCCGCCGATGCGATCTCGCTCAACGCGGCTCATCTCGGCCGCATGCATCTGATGAATGTCTGGCTCGACCCCGCCGTCATCGAGGAGACCGACGCGCTTGGCGGCGACCCGAAACTCGACATGTTTAACCTCGACAACGGCCCGCCCTATTCGGTCGAATTTCTTGCCGCCTATCGCGCGGCGCAGCTTGCCCGTAACGCGCGTATCGAGGTCTGGGCCAGAGCAAAATTGCGGCAGATGCGCGCCATGGGCGACGGTGCGTCGGACATGGCCTTTGTCATCCACCGCACGCTGGCCGATCCACGCTGCCTGGACCCGGCGATCGATCCCAACGATCGAGCGCCCGGAACCACCGTGTGGGGACCGCCAAGGATCCAGAATATGGCCGCCAACAGCATAGGGCGTTTTACCACGCTGACGGCCTATCTCAGCCAGTGGTCGCAATCGAGTAGGGGCGATGGACCCGCCAGTCTCGCGAGCACGAGCGTGCCCGTCCTGCTGTTGGAACACACTGCCGATGCGTCGGTCTTTCCGTCGGACAACGATCGCTGGGCAACTGCCGCTCAGGGCCGTGTGGAACGGCATCGGCTGGCCAGGGGCAACCACTATCTCGCGGGTCAGCCACATCTCGTGGCCGAGGCGGCTGACCGAATATCCGCCTTCACCGAGTTGCTCTGATAACTGGAGAACCCATGCTTCCCTTGACCACCCGCCCGCTGTTTCGAATGGACATCGACTGCCACAAGCCGCATGAGCTCGGCCAGACCTCGCATGGCCGCAGGCGCATCGTGACCGTCTCCGGCGGCCGCTTCGAAGGCGAAAGGCTCAGCGGCACGATCTTGCCGGGTGGGGGCGATCTAGCGCTGGTGCGGCCGGACGGCGTTTTCGAACCGAATGCACAGTTTCTGCTGTCTACCGACGACGCCGCGCTGATCCACCTGCGCTACCGCGGCATCTGGCACGCCGCGGCGCCCGTCCTCAGCCGTCTGATGAGCCGCGAAGGCCCCGTCGATCCCTCGGAATACTATTTTCGCACGGCCGTCTTCTTCGAGACCGGCGCGGAGCAGTATTTGTGGATGAACCGGCTGCTGGCGATCGGAGTGGGCCTGCCGAAACCAGGCGGCATCATCTATGACGTGCACGAGGTGCTTTGACCGGCATGCTCTACGAGGTCAGGCTCTACGCCATTCCGCCCGGCCGAAGCGTCGATATCGAGCGCCGAATGCTCGACGACGTCCCGCCGCTTTTCGTCGAGCACGGCATGCGCGTGGCCGGGCACTGGACCGTGGTTGCGGGACCGGACATGCCCGCCTTTCTCTATATTCTGGAGTGGAAGGACACAGCCGAGCGCGATGCGTGCTGGCGCAGCTTCTATGCGGATCCGAGATGGTGGGACATTCGCGCTCGAACCAATGCCGGCTCGGAACTCGTGGAGAGCTACGGCCTGTGGCTGATGAAGCCGAGTGCGGCGCTGGAGCGGCCCTTCCTGCCGATCACGGCGCCCGCGCAAGATGAAATCCACGAGATGCTGCTGCAGTTCGTCGCGATCGGGCAGAGTGACGCCGTGGCGTCCTGTCTTCGCGAAACGGTGCTGCCGGCGCTGGAAGAACTCGGCGGCACGACGCTCTCTGTGCTGGACATGGTCGCCGGCCCGCATGTCCCGGCTGTTGCGATCTTCATGGCCTGGGCGGATTTCCAATCGAGGAGCGCGGGCCAAAGGTGGATGGAGCAAATGCGCGCCGGCGGACTGCTCGGACGAAGCGACGTCTATCTGCTTCGCCCGCTTACGCCGAAGGGGCCATCGCTTGAAGGCTATGTCCGGGAATGAAAGCATGACAGGGAAACTTAGTCTCGAAGATCATCACGAGATCAATCAACTTTACGCACGATATGGACGCTACGTGGATAGCGGAGATGCGGATGGCTATATCGGGCTGTTCACGCAGGACGGCTCCTTCGCCCGGACCAACCCGATCGTTGACGGCACGGGCTCCGGACTCCCTCCAGCGCGCTTCGAGGGCCACGAAGCGCTCCACAAACTGGTCAAGGACGTCGCCGCCCAGTTCAACGGTAAGATGCGACATCAACTCACCGATATCTTCGTCGAACCGAGTGATCATGATCGAGAGGCGCAGGGCATCTGCTATGGTCTGATCACCGATTGGCGCGACGGTTCGGGCAAGCTTTCGATGCACGGCACCTATCGGATGAGCATCGTGCGGACACCGCAAGGGTGGCGCTTCAAGGATGTCACCTTGGCGCGCCTGCCGGCCGATTGATGTCTACGATGTATCTTTTCGTTGCGGAAATACTCACAAAGCCGGGCGCCGAAGACCGATACGAGACACTCCTGCGCGAAGTCGTACACGCGCTGTCCCTGGAGTCGTGCTTCGTGCATTTCAGCATCGGCCGTTCGCTCGGCGATCCGCGGATGTTTTTGCTTCACGAGATATGGACCAGCCGCGCGGGCTATGAGCGCCTTCGGGACGGCCCGGTGTTTCGCAATTACCTTTCGGCCAGAACCGAACTGGTGGAGATGATCCGCCGCCGCGACTGGGTGCTGGTAGAGGACATCTCCGCCCCCGCGCGAGACGCCTGAAAGCGTCAGGAGACGAGGCAGCGGGAGAACAGTTCGTTCTGGCTCGATATGCCGAGCTTGGCGTAGGCGCGCTTGCGGTAAGTGACGACGCTGGTCAGGCCGATGCCGAGATCGTGCGATATGCCCTCCGCCGTCAGCCCGAGCAGGATCCGGCTGCACACTTCGATTTCGCGTTCGCTCAGGCCCTTCTTGGTGTTGAGCAGGCGCTCGGACATCACCGAGACCGAAGGCCGGCCCGTCGCGGGGTCGATGCCCAATTCCCGGCTCAGCAGGAAATGGCGCTTGGCCGCTTCCTGGAACAGCTTCCAGGCATTGCGCAGCCGATCCGTTTCCGCCAGGCCGAAGATGTAGCGGCGGCGATATCGGTAGAAGCTCATTCGCAGCAGCGTATGATTTTCTCTGAAGATCAGCGTCAATCGATCGCTGATCTGCGGGATATCGAAGCAGTCGCGCCGGTACCGGTCGTCGGAGAACTCGCTGGAAAAGACGTGATGAACCGTACGGTCATCGCCCATGGGGCGGTCCTTCAATGTCGGGTCGGTGCGCCAGTGATCGTGCAGATAGCGCTGCGATGCCTGCATGGCGGCGCTCGGTGACTGGACGCCGGTGGCCACGAGGCAGGTAGGTTCATGGCCGTCCTGGAACGCAAACAACGTGCAATAGTCGGCCTCGATGACCTCTTTGCTCGTGCGCATCAGTGAACGGCTGAAAGAGGGGCACCCGACGGAAGAGATAAGGTCTGCCGCCGAATCGAAAGTGAGGCTGGCATGGTTCATCAGCGAACCACGCCTTTACAGGCGTTGCCCCGCAAACGAGCCGATCGCAGCATCCTTTTTTTCACGGTCTTCTCCCAATTACCCCGCGGGTCGCGCATTCCGCATCTGACCACCGCCTGATTCTGAACGCCGTCTCGGCTGTGTCAAGGCCAGGGTCGCCTTGTGCCATGGCGTGGGCCGTCAAGCTGTCCTTCTTTCGAAGGACTGCGCCGGCGTCGCTGATTTCTATGCTTCGGGAAGACTGAGATGCCGCTTAGCGAGAAGGAGCTTCCCATGACCGGTTCAGCGCTGGCCCCGAAAGACCACCCATTCGACATCACCGGCCTGCATCATTTCGCATGGCGGTGCCGTGACGCGGAAGAGACGAGGGCATTCTACGAGGACCTTCTCGGCTTGCCCCTGGTGCATGTGATCCGCAATGAGCGCGTGCCTTCGACAGGCGAGAACAATCCCCATGTGCACATTTTCTTCCAGATGGGCGATGGATCCTACCTTGCCTTCTTCGACCTCGGCGACGATGTGAAGCCGCTGCCGTCGCCCAACACCCCAGCCTGGGTGAATCACATTGCAATTCAGGTGGGCTCCATGGAAGAGCTTCTTGCCGCGCGTAGCAGGATCGAGAAGGCCGGCGTGCAGGTGATCGGCGTGACCGACCATCACATCATCCAATCCATCTACTTCTTCGATCCGAATGGGCTGCGCCTGGAAATTACCACCAAGACCGCGGAAGACGCGGAGTTCGAGAAAGCCGCCAGCGACGCCCACGGGGCCTTGGCGAACTGGAACAAGCACAAGAAGCAGGCCTTGTCCAAGTCGGTTTGATACGGGTCAGGGCGGATCGGATGGCAGAAGGCACAAGGTCGCAAGGGGAAGTACATGTTTGATTTTGGCCTTGCGGGCAAGGTGATCATGATCACCGGCGGTGGGTCGGGCATCGGTCGCCAGACGGCGCTTCTCGCCGCTGGAGACAAGGCGCGCGTGGTGGTCTGCGACACCAATGGCGATAGCGCGCAAGCCGTATGCGGTGAAATTCGGTCAGCCGGTGGCGACGCAATGGCGGCGGTATTCGACGTCACGGATCGCGACGCCACCGAAGCCAGTGTCGAGGATGTGGAAAGCGGCTTCGGGCCGCTCGATGGTCTGGTCGCGGCGGCAGGTATTTCGAGACCCGGCAGGGCCGAGGATTTGTCTATCGAGTTGTGGAACACGGTGATCGCGGTCAATCTTACCGGCGTCTTCATCTCCTGCCAGGCGGTCGGGCGCCGGATGATCGACAGGGGCAGGGGGGCAATAGTGGCGATTGCTTCGGGAGATGCGCTTGGAGGTCATGCCGGCAGGGCACATTACTGCGCCTCGAAATATGGTGTCGTTGGCCTAGTGCAGACGTTGGCCATAGAGTGGGGAAGATATGGCGTGCGGGTCAACGCGACCGCGCCGGGTGCGGTCGACACGCCGATGCTGCGCGGCGGCGTTCCCACCGATTTCATCGAAGGCGTAATGGTCGACCGGACGCCGATGGGAAGGCTTGCATCGGCCGCCGACCAGGCGAGAGGCTGCCTTTTCCTGCTGTCGGAGGCGGCGGGGTTTATCAATGGCGCGGTTCTGCCCGTCGACGGGGGCGCCACCGCCGGCTACCTGACGCGGTGGAGTGGCGCCGACTATGCGTCCAACGCACTGGCGGCCAGCGGCGTCTATGCCCCGTCGGGCCCGGAATGAGATGTCATACTTGGAGAGGGCATAAGGACGAATTGTGACGACTTAGCAGTGGATATCGGAGGAGCGTACTTTCATGCGCACTTCGAGCAAAGGGAGGAAAATATGAGAAGAGCAATATCCTTGTTTGCGACGACGGCGTTCTGCGTGCTGGCATCGGCGGCGACCGCAAAGCCTCTCAGCGTTGCGATGATCGAGGCGTCATCGGGTCCGGCAGCCGAGAACGGTGCGCTTTGGACCGAAGGAGCCCGCTACGGTGTCGAACTGCTCAACGAGCAAGGCGGCTACAACGGCGAGCCGATCAAATTCGCCGCATACGACAATCAGAGCACGCCGGGCGGGGCTTCCGACAAGCTGCGGGCAGCGATAGCGGACGGTGCCCGCATCATCGTTTCGGGTAGCCCCTCGTCGATCATTGCCCAGATTGCCGACGACGTTCGCAAGCACAATCTGCGCAACCCAGGCAAGGAACTTGTGTTCCTTATGCCAGGCTCCCAGGCCTTGGAAGTCACGGGCGAAAAGTGTCAATTCTGGACTTTCCGGACGACCAGCACTGCGTTCATCCGCATGAAGGCGCTCACTGCGGTGATGAAACAGGACGGCGTGCTGGGACCCAAGGTCTATTCCATTAATCAGAACTATTCGTACGGCCAGGAGATGGAGAAGGCTCAAGCCGAGTACGTGAAGCAAAATGGAGCCGAGATTGTCGGCGCAACGCTGCATGACGTCGCCAAGATCCAGGATTTCTCGCCCTATATAGCCAAGATCAGGGCTTCGGGCGCTCAGACCGTGCTCACTGGAAATTGGGGTGACGATCTGGCGCTGCTGATGAAGGCGGCCTCCAATGCGGCACTGAAGGCCACTTTCGGCACGGTCAACCTCGACAATCCCGGCGTCATCGGCAGCGCTGGCGAGGCCGCGCTCGGCAATTACCATGCCTCGCCCTACAACCCTGAGGCGGGCGGCGAAGTCGGCGCGAAATTCGCCGAGGGCTACAAGAGGCGGTTCGGCCACTACCCGGTCTTCGGCGCCGAGGCAACGTTTTCGATGATGTTCCTCGGCAATGCGCTCAAGACCGTGCAAACGCCTGACAAGTCGATCGATATCAAGGCGATCGCACTCGCCTTGGAGAACGCAAAAGTCACCACTCCCGTGGGCGAAATGACGATGCGCAAGGAAGACCACCAGGGTATCATCCCAATCGCCGTCGCCAAGGTGACCAAGGATGCGAAGTATAAGGCCGACGGCACGGATATGGGGCTTCATCTCATCCGCGTTGTGCCGGGCCCCCAGGCGGAGGTGCCTGCCGACGGCAGCTGCAAGATGCAACGTCCCAGCTAGGGAACCTCATGCCGGTGGTGGCGCCGAGGACGTCGATGCCGCAGCCGGCTTACTCATGTCTTGCTCGGGGCTTCTGTGGGGGCTGCTGATGGAATTCGTGGTTATATCCACCCTGAACGGCATCAGTTACGGGATGCTGCTGTTCATGGTGTCGGCGGGCCTTACGCTGATTTTCGGCATGATGGGCGTCATCAATTTCGCCCATGCCGCCTTCTACATGCTGGGCGCCTATTTCGGCTATGCGATCACGCTCGTCCTGGGATTCTGGGCTGGATTGGTAATCAGCCCGCTGATCGTAGCCGCCATCGGCGTGTCGATGGAACGTTTGCTCCTGCGTCCGGTCGCCGCTCACGGCCATTCCCACCAGATACTCATCACCTTTGGCGCCGCGCTCATCATCGGTGAACTGATCAAGGTCTTCTTCGGCGCCTTCAGCGTGCCGTATCAGATCCCGCAGGAACTGCATTTCTCCGCGTTCACCGTCTTCGGAACGGAATATCCCTTCTACCGAGTCTTGATGGGCGCGGTGGCGCTCGCCATGTTCGCCATTCTCTATGGATTGCTGCAATGGACGCGCATCGGCATTATCGTTCGCGCCGCGGTGCACCAACCGGTTATGGCCGAAGCGCTCGGCCACAACGTGCCCTTGGTCTTCACATTCGTCTTTGCTGTTGGCGCATGGCTGGCGGGCGTCGCGGGCGCCCTTGGCGGCGCCTTCTTTACCACAAATCCCAGTCTCGGGCTGGAACTTGCCGTCATCGTCTTCGTGGTCGTCGTGGTCGGCGGGTTGGGATCGATAAAGGGGGCGTTCGTCGCTTCGATGCTGATAGGTCTTTTCAGCTCGTTCTCCGTTGGTTTCGACACTTCGCTGGCCGACTTGGCCGGACTGTTCGGATTGCGCGCCCAGGCCGAGGCGATCGGCGGGTTGATGGTTCTCAAACTTTCCTCCATCGCGGCCTCCATCCCGATCATCATCATGCTGGTCGTGCTGCTTCTGCGGCCTGCCGGACTGATGGGGGAGCGGCAGTGAGAAACCTGATCTACTGGGGGGCGGCTTTGATCGCCCTCGCGATCATGCCGTGGCTGGTGCCGGCCTCCTGGGTCGTGGTGCTGTCGAAGATGTTGATTGCGGCCCTGTTCGCGCTGGCCTTCAATCTTCTGTCGGGCCAGGCCGGGATGTTATCCTTTGGACATGCTGCCTATTTCGCGACAGGCACCTTCGCGACGCTGCACCTGATGCAGGCGGCCGAGGCCGGGTTCGGCGTGCCGACGCCGCTTTTGCCGATAGCCGGCATGATCGCGGGCCTCATCTGTGGTCTGGTCTGCGGCATCTTCGCGACCATGCGCAGCGGCGTCTATTTCTCGATGATCACATTGGCTATTGCCGAGCTTTTCTACAACCTCGCGCCCAACATGCATGAGCTGTTCGGTGGCGAGGGAGGCATTTCCTCGTTCCGCCTGCCCTGGGCCGGCATCACCTTCGGCACCGACATGGAGGTCTATTATCTCGTCGCCGGCTGGACAGCGCTCGCGGCTGCACTGCTTTATTTCTATACGACCACGCCGTTTGGCCGGTTAACGCTTGCCTTGCGGGAAAACGAGCAGCGCGTGCGCTTTCTAGGCTTCAATGCCTATCATTCGCGCATCATCGTCTTCTCCGTCTCCGCCATGTTCTCGGGACTTGCCGGCGGCTTGCTGGCCGTCACCAACGAGAGCGCCAACTACGTGCTGTTCGAAATCGGGTCCTCGGCGGCTGTCGTGCTGCACACCTTCATCGGCGGATCGGGCGTGTTCCTTGGACCGGCACTTGGGGCGATCCTGCTCACCGGCTTTTCTTATACCGTCTCGGACGCAACGTCGCTGGTGCTGCTCTATGAGGGGGTGATCTTTATCCTTGTCATGATCTATGCGCCGCAAGGCGTGGGTGGGGCGCTTCTAGCCCTCAGGGGGCCTATATTGTCGGGCCGTTGGCCCAGATTGGTCGCGCCTTTCGCCGTGGTTCTCACCGCGGCGGCGGGGGCGACTGCTGCGTTCGTTTTCACAGTCGAACTGCTCAACCGGTTCTTCTCCACCGAACATTTCGGCCATATGCAGGGCCAGCAGATGCTGCTGCCGGTCGAGTTCGCCAGCCATCAGTGGCACGTCCTCTCGCCGACGACATGGGGCATTCCGCTTGTGCTAGCCATCGCTTCCGCGAGCCTCTTCAGGATCGGCATCCGACGGTCGAAGTTGGTCTGGAGCGAGGTGACCAGATGATCGGCATCGTTGAAATCCACAAGCTCAATAAAAGCTTCGGCCCGCTGCACATCATCCGCGATCTCAGCCTGTCGATAGCCCAGGGCGAGCGGCATGCGATCATCGGCCCGAACGGCGCCGGCAAATCCACTCTGTTCAATCTCATTTCCGGCTTGTTTGCGCCGAGCAGCGGCGACATTCGCCTGAACGGCCAGTCGATTGCCGGACGGAAACCGCACGAAGTGAACAGGCTCGGTTTGGCGCGGTCGTTCCAGATTACCAACATCTTCCCAAAGCTTTCGATATTTGAGAACGCGCGCATGGGCGTGATGGCGCGGCACGGATACAGGTTCAGCCTGTTTCGACGCGCTTCTGCGCTTCGGAAAGTCAACGAGGAGACAGACGAACTCCTCGAACTGGTCCGGCTCTCGCTTGTCCGCGACAAGCTGGCGGGTGATCTCGCCTATTCCGACCAGCGCGCGCTCGAGATAGCGATGACGCTGTCGACGGGGGCCAGTGTCCTGATGCTAGACGAACCGACCGCCGGCATGTCCACCGAGGAGACCGCCTATGTCATTGAACTCATCCGGCGCGTGACCGCGGACAAGACCCTTCTGGTGGTCGAGCACGACATGAGCGTGGTCTTCTCTCTGTGCGACCGGATCTCGGTCCTAGTCTATGGCGAGATATTGGCCACCGGAGCGCCCGACGAGATACGCTCCAATGCCAAGGTCCAGGCCGCCTATCTCGGCGATGCCGTGATCGAAGGGACGCACTGATGCTGCTGTGTGTCGATAATGTCCATGCCCACTACGGCAAGAGCCACATCCTCCAGGGTGTTACGTTTTCGATAGGAGAGGGTGAAATCATCAGCCTGGTCGGGCGCAACGGCTCCGGCCGGTCCACCACGCTGAAGGCCATGGTCGGACTGCTCAAGCCGACGAGCGGCAGCGTGAGGCTCGACGAGCGCCAGCTTGCCGGGCTGCGCCTGTTCGAGATCGTGCGCCATGGACTTGCCTATGTGCCGGAAGAACGGCTGGTGTTTGCCAACCTTACTGTGGAGGAAAATCTGCGGATGGGTGAGCAGAAGGCCGCCGACGGGGTCAAGCGGTGGTCCATCGAGGAGATGTACGCCTGGTTTCCGCGCCTGGCGGAACGGCGGCGCATCGCCGCCGGCAGCCTGTCCGGTGGAGAGCAGCAGATGCTGACGATCTGCCGCTCCCTGCTCGGCAATCCCCGGGTTATCTTGATCGACGAACCGACCGAGGGGCTTGCCCCCCGCGTCATGGAGACCGTGATGGAGGCGATCCTTGCCATTCACAAGGCGGGCGTGTCCGTGTTGCTGGTGGAGCAAAAGCTGACCATCGCGCTCAAGGTGTCGCGCCGTGTCCTGGTGATGGGACACGGCAGGATCGTCTTCGAAGGATCGCCGCAGGAACTCATGAAGCGCGACGACGTCCGGCACGATTGGCTGGAAGTGGGTTGAAACGGATCGGGGTCGGACGATGAACGTCAGCATGCGCAGATCCTATGTCGACACGCGCATCGGCCAATTGCATGTGACGCGAGCCGGAAGCGGTCCGCAGATCGTATTGTTGCCGGCAGCCAGCCAGTCGCACAATGCGATGCGACGGCTGATGGCATGTCTTGGCACGTCCTTCGAAGTGATCGCACTGGACACGGCTGGCAGCGGTTACTCCGATCCCCTGCCGGCCGACGTTACGTTCGCCCTGCTGGCCGATGCCGTTGTCGACGCCATACGCGCCTTGTCGTTGGACAAGCCGTGCCTCTATGGCATCCATACCGGCAACAAGATCGCCGCCAGCGTGGCGGCACGTTATCCCGACGACATATCCGCTCTGGTGCTGTGTGGACAGACGCATAGCCTGATCGTGGACAAGGGGAAACGCACGGACCACATGCGGCAGGTCTCGGCCAACCGCTTCCAGTCCGCGGAAACGCCAAGGTCGACGTTGCGCGGCCGGCTGGCGTTCTGGGGGGAACTCGAAGCCATGTGGTGGCGCGACGATCTTGCTGCATCCGCGCCGTCGACGGAGCGGATCGAGGACACGAAGCTTGCCATTGCCGACCTCTTGCTCTCGGTCGACTCGCTGCCCAGGCTCTACCTGGCGAATTTCGACTTTGATCTTGAAGCAGAACTGCGGCGGATCACCTTGCCGACTCTGGTTATCGAGATTGCCACCCCGCATGAAGATCGAACAATCGGGCGTCAGGGGGAGGCGGTCACGCGGGTCGTAGACAGTGCCGAACTGGTGACTTTCGAAGAGCCTGACGGCTTGGGTCTCACTCTCGAGAACCGTGCCAAGGCGGTCGCGGTAGCGATCAAGGCATTCCTCGCCTCGAATGCTCGCACCGAGCCAATCCACAGAGAGGTTTCCGAATGAAAATCTGGTACCAGTCCGCACTCGACCTTCATGCCAGTGCTTCGAACTATCGTATGGCGCTTGAGCGTCATTTCGAGAAAGTGAAGTCGCCGGGTACCGAAGTATCGCTGCACGGTCGCGGCGAAGCCGGCAAGGGCCTGGTGATGTCCGACATCATCGGTGCACCGGCGCTCTATTTCAAGGCAATCACGCCAGTATTTATCGATGCCGTGCTGAATGCCCAGCGCAGCGGCTACGATGCCTTTGTGATCGGCACATACAGCGAGCCGATCGTTACGGAATTGCGTTCGTTGTCGAAGATCCCGGTCATCACCATGCCGGAGGCCTCAATGCTGCTGGCATGTTCGGTCGCGCCGAAATTCGCCTTGGTGACGCTGAGCCGCGTTGCGGTATCCTACATGTATAAGACCATCGCTGCCCATAAGTTAGAGCCGCGGGTGAGCGGCGTCTATGTCGTGGACGAGATGATGGATGAGGAAGAACTCGACAAGCATTTTGGCGAACCTGGCCCCTATCTTGAGAGGTTTCGGGAGGCATGCCGTCACGCCATTCGCAATGGTGCGCAGGCCGTCATCCCAGCCGAGGGTATGATGGCGGCGCTGATCGTCAGCAACGGCGTGACCGACGTTGATGGCGCGCCCATCGTGGATCCTATCGCCGCGCCGATCCTATTCGCGGAGTTCGCCGTGCGCATGGGCAAGACGACAGGCATCCAGCAGAGCCGCATCGCCTATCCCAGGCCGTCCGCCGCAGGCATGAAGGCCATCTTCGGGGTGGACGAATGAAAGTCGCTGCTATCACTGGCGGTGCCGGCGGGATGGGACTGGCCGCTGCACAGCGGTTGGCTGCTGATGGCGCCACCGTCGTCGTTCTCGATCGCAATGCCCAGGCGAGCGAAAGGGCCGTTGCTGCTCTGACTGGCTCCGGGCATCGTGGCATTATGCTTGATGTGTCCTGCGAAGGCGATGTGGCAACGGCCTTCGAGCAGATTGAGACGAAGGTCGGGCCTGTGTCGATCCTGGCCAATTTCGCCGGCATTTTTCCATGGCCGAAGAGCGGTGTTCGACCGCGGATCGTGGAAACCTCCATTGAGGAGTGGGAAAGAACATTCTCGGTCAATGCGCTGGGCACTTTTATGACCATTCGCGAAATGCTGCGCTGGCGCGGTAGGAAGCCGGTCGAGCATGGACGCATCGTGAACATATCGTCGTCTGCGGCGCAGATCGGGGGCTACAACGGCAGTGCTGCCTATGTCTCCTCCAAGGGCGCAATCCTTAGTCTGACGAAGCTCGCGGCGCGCGAAGCCGCCCCCCTCGGGATCACTGTCAACGCGATCGCGCCCGGAACCATCGACACTCCGCTGCTGCGGACAGTCATGCCCACCGAGAAAGATGCTGCCTATGTGGAAAAAATCCCGATAGCACGCATCGGAAGGCCTGACGATGTCGTCGCGGCACTCGCCTATCTGGTGTCTGTCGAAGCAAGCTATGTCACAGGCGCGTGTCTCGACGTCAATGGCGGGATGAGGATGCAGTAAGCGTCCGTTTGATAATTCGCTCCGCTGATCCGCATCAGGAGGATTTCAAGGGCTTGAGTGGGAGCGTGGTTTGGTACGTGCGCACCGGGAGCGCAAGAACTTGGCCTCGGGTGGTTACCGAGGGACAGCAAGACCTGTCGACCGCAGCTGTCCCCGCCTTTGTCCCCGAAATCTGCCATGCCGCTTGCGGCCCCCGTGCAGACATCATCGTCGTCTTCGACCTTTTTCGCTGGTCGTGGGCAGCCGCGAGATGTAAGTTGTTTAGCGTTGTGCACCCTTGATATCCTGATCGGGGTACGCATCTGACGCGCTCCAGTGGCTTCCAGTGCGGCCCGACCGCATCTCACTTTCCCCAAAAACTTTCACCTGACCAGGTTGGACGGAGGATCCCCCATGGCTGAGGCCCAATGCCTTTGCGGCGCTCTTAAGCTTAGGTTGCGAGAGCCTTCAAAACTGGTTGTCGCATGCCATTGTGTTGCCTGCCAGAGACGAACCGGCAGCCCATTCGGCGTTGGGGCATTCTATGCGATTGACGCCGTTGAGATTTCTGGTGACGCCACGGAATTTATCCACGTTGGCAATAGCGGTAACAGGGTGCGCATCTATTTTTGCCCGATATGCGGTTCGACAATCTATTGGCGGCCAGATGCGTTGCCATCAATGATTAGCGTAGCCGTTGGCGCGATGGCCATCCCCGACTTTCCAGCCCCAACGATATCGATATTCGAGCGATCCAAACATCATTGGGTACAATTTGACGGGGAGATCGAGCACTTTCAAGAAGGTGCGGTACGAAAATACTCGCCTGATTTGACGAGACGGTCCGACTCCCGCTGATCACAGCGTCCGCGAGCCACCGGGCGAAATTGCAAGGTGCCGCCACAGAAGAACGGAAAATGACATGAACAACGGCTTCGATTTTATAGTCATTGGAGCGGGCATCACTGGTGCCGCCACTGCTTGCCAAATGGCGCGTGCCGGCCACAAGGTCCTGGTGATCGACCGCTTCGGCCCGGCGGCGATGGGCTCGGGCTGGACTCTCGCCGGCGTTCGGCAATCCGGTCGCCATGCTGCCGAACTGCCGTTGGCCAAGGCTGCCGTCGATCTGTGGGCGACCCTCGACGCCGATCTCGGCGGTCCGACCCACTACACGCGCAAGGGCAATCTGAGGCTGGCGCGCAATGAGCAGGAATACGGGCAGATCAAGGCGATGGTCGAGCAGCAGAGCTCCGACGGACTCGGGTTATCCTTTCTTTCCGACAATGCTGCACTGCGCGCCGTCGCCCCGGCGTTGGCGGCGGATATTCCCGGAGCTTCCTTCTGTCCCTCCGATGGGCATGCCGATCCGATTGCAACCGTGACCGCTTTCGTCGCCGCCGCTCGCCGCGCGGGAGCGGAATTCCGGGACAGTGAACGCGTGATGCACCTTCTCGTCGAGCACGGCCGCGTCCGTGGCGTCGAAACGGATAAGGCGCGCTATTCGACCGGCAGGGTCGTGCTCGCCGCAGGCATGGCGGGCACGGAACTTCTTGCTCCCCTTGGGATCGACCTGCCGATCGCCGTGCGCATGGTGACGGTCGTGCGTTCAGTTCCCGCCGAGCCGATGCTCGACCAGGTCCTCGGTGTTTGCGGCGGCGGCTGGGCCGGTCGGCAGGAAGTCAGTGGCCGGTTCCGCGTCACCAGTGGCGGCCAGCCATGGCATGGAAGAATGGGCTTCAGGCAGACAGCGGAAGGAACGCGTCCCGAAGTACAGCCGCCGATCGCCAGCCTTTCGCAGGTGGCCGATGAGATGGCGCGTTTGTTACCGGGTGCGGTCGAGACGCCGGTCGAAGCAATCTGGGCCGGCCTGATCGACATGACGCCCGACGCGCTGCCGGTTCTCGACGCGGCGCCGAACGTGGAAGGACTGGTGCTGGGCATGGGCTTCTCCGGACATGGTTTCTGCCTCGGCCCCATCACCGGTCGTATTCTCGCCGCACTCGCCCTGAGCGAAGAACCCGGCTTCGATCTCAAACCTTTCGCGGTTGATCGCTTCAAGGGTCGAACTGATGCTGCGGAACAGGAAATGACGTTGCATGGTTGAGCGGGTGCCGTTTAGCCGGTTTCGAAACGTCGACCCCGCGCTGATCTTTGCTGCCGGCCGTCTCACGGGGATGCCGTGGCCAAAGCTGGCCACATCCACTATTGTGCCAAGGGGAAGTCTGCAGCACGCGGACGGCTGCGGAGGTGCGAAGGCCGCTGAATTGAATATTTTGGGAGGAGATTGCCGATGCGGAAGCCTGACAAGCCTTCGCTTGCGACGAATGGAGACGTCATTCTTTCCGCGAAGGATCTGACGATCCGGCTGCCGCCCAACATGGAGCGGAAAAACGCCGTCGAGAACATCTCGTTCGATCTCATGGCCGGGGAGATGTTGTGCATCGTCGGCGAGTCGGGTTCCGGCAAATCGGTCACCGCCAATGCCATCATGGGCCTGTTGCCGTCCTCGGTGAAAGTGACCGGCGGCAGCATCCACTTCAAAGGCCATGATCTCGCAAAGGCAAGAAAGCGTGTCTTGCAGGAACTGCGCGGGCGCTCTGTCTCCATCATTTTCCAGGACCCGCTTTCCGCCCTCAATCCGCTGATGACGATCGGGCGGCAGATCACCGAGGTCATGGTAGCCCATCGCGTCGGCGACGCGGCGAGCCGCGCGGCCAAGGTGGTGAATCTGCTGACGGAGGTCGGGCTGCCTGAGCCCGAGGTGTTGCAGCATCAATATCCGTTCCAGCTTTCCGGCGGGCAGCGCCAGCGCGTGATGATCGCGATCGCGCTGGCGCTCGGACCGGACGTGCTGATCGCAGACGAACCGACAACCGCGCTCGACGTCACCACCCAGGCGCAGATCCTGGACCTTATCCGGCACATCCAGCGCGAGAAGAAGATGAGCGTCATGTTCATCACCCACGATTTCGGCGTCGTCGCGGAGATCGCCGACAGGGTGATCGTCATGGAGAAAGGCGTTATCGTCGAACAGGGAGACGCGGCAACGGTGCTGCACCATCCCAGCCACCCCTATACGAAGAAGCTGATCGCAGCGGTGCCGCGGATGATCGGCGAGGGCGAGGAGAAAGGCCGGGACGAGACGCCGATCGTGCTCGAGGTCCGCAATCTCGACAAGACCTATACGCCGAGCCTCGGCTTTTTCTCCAAGCCGCGCATCGTGCATGCCGTAAAAACCGTTACCTTTTCAGTCCGGCAGGGCCAGACGCTCGGAGTGGTCGGAGAGTCTGGTTCCGGAAAGTCGTCCCTCGGTCGCGCTCTGCTGAAACTCATGGATTGTGACAGTGGCAGTATTCTTTTCGACGGCAAGGATATAGCGAGCCTGCCCGAATCCGATTTTCGATCGATGCGGCCCGATATCCAGATGATATTCCAGGATCCGTTCGCCTCGCTCAATCCACGCCAGACAATCGCTCGCATCCTGACTGTCGGCCCGCTGGCACATGGCATGACGGCGCGGGAGGCCCACGCGAAGGCGCTTGATCTTCTGCGCCTAGTGGGGCTCGACGAGGGAGCCTATGATCGCTTTCCGCATGAATTCTCCGGAGGCCAGCGTCAGCGTATCGGTATTGCCAGGGCATTGATGTTCAACCCCAAGGTTCTGGTTGCCGACGAAGCCGTTTCGGCGCTCGACGTCTCGATCCAGGCGCAGATCCTCGAGCTTCTGGCGAAGATCCAGAAGGAGATGAAGATCGCCATGATCTTCATCACGCACGATCTCAGGATCGCAAGCCAGATCTGCGACGAAATCCTGGTAATGAGCCGCGGCGAGGTGGTGGAATCCGGTCCTCCCTCACAGATTTTCCGGGCGCCGCGGCATCCCTATACGCAGCAACTGATCGCTGCCATACCTGGAAAGGAATGGATGCCGGCAGCCTGACGGGCAGCCGCTCCGCTCCATTGCCGTTTCGCCAGCCTCTCCGCCTCGTACGCGGCTTTCCGGCCGCGGGACAAACGTCGCCATGGCCGTGGCGCGCAAAAATTAGTTGCAATTATCCACTATCTGGCTGATCATGATTTCAGCCTTGTGTGGCGAAGGGTCGATCCTGGCCGGGAGAAAGTCATGCCGGCGAAGACGAAACCACCGCATCCTCTGGAGGCGGTGGGACTTGATGTTCTCGAAGACACGTTGAGCTTCTACATCCGAAGCATCAACATGGCGCTTTCGCGCGACCTCGACAAAAGCCTCGAAGGCCTCGATGTCGCCAAGGGCACCGGCAAGATCACGACGTTGCTGCTCGTCGACAGCCATCCGGGTATCCGTCCATCGGTTATCGCCCAGCTGATTCTGCGTGACCGGTCCGCGATGGGACGCGTCGTCGACCAGATGATCACGCACGGCCTGTTGACGCGGCAGACGGACTCCTCGGATGGTCGGGCGCAGGCGCTCCACATTACGCCAAAAGGCGCGGAAATGGCCAAACGTGTCCGCAAGGTGGCTGTCGAGCAGTCGCGCAATTTCTTCTACGATGTGTCCGAGGAAGATCAAAAGCAGCTGCTCTCCATATTGCGGCGTGTCTATCGAAGAACGGTGGGGCTGACCGATGAGCGCAGTTGACGGGCGTTCCTCGAAGGCCAATGGGCGCGTTGCGATGCTCTCCGGCGCGGGCCGCGGCATCGGCGCCGCCATAGCCAGAGAACTGGCCGTGCGAGGATGGAAACTGTCTCTCGGCATGCGCGAACCGGTACTGCCGGAATGGGCTGACGGCAGCAACGTCCATCTCTTTCGCTACGAGGCGGCCGATACTGGTGCCGCGGCACGATGGGTTGCCGACGCCGGCGCTTTTCACGGCCACATCGATGCGGTTATCGCCAACGCCGGCATCATGATCCCACGCTCCGTGATAGCGGCCGAGGATGCCGACCTCGATCAGCTTTTCGAGATCAACGTCAAGGCGCCGCGGCGGCTCGTCAAGGCAGCCTGGGAAGAACTCACGGTCGCGGGAAGTGGCCGCGTCATGATCCTCGCCTCCCTGTCGGGAAAGCGGGTGAAATCCGCGAAATCAGGCTCTTACGCAGTGTCCAAATTCGCTGCGGTGGCGCTTTCCCATGCCATAAGGCAGGCGGGATGGGATCTCGGCATTCGGGCGACAGCCATCTGCCCCGGCTTCGTCGCCACCGATATGGCGCATGGCATCACTGATCTCAGCGACGGTGAGATGACGAAGCCGGATGATCTCGCTGTCGTCATTGCCACGCTCCTCGACCTGCCGAATGAAGCCAGCGTCGCGGAATTCACCGTCAACTGCCAGCTCGAGGAGTTCGTCTGAAATGCCCGGACCGTTCGTCGTTCCCGTTCACGGAGATCTGGAACTGCCGAAAGAGGTGGATTGCGTGGTCATCGGCGGCGGCATTATCGGCACATCCACTGCGTTGGAACTCGCCGAGGCGGGATTGCGGGTGGCGCTTTGCGAGAAGGGCGGCATCGGCCATGAGCAGTCGAGCCGCAACTGGGGCTGGGTGAGAATCTCGCGGCGCGACCCACGTGAGGTGCCACTTATGGCCGAAGCGTTGCGCATCTGGTCGCGCCTCGGTGAGCGCACCGGCCGGGATGTCGGCTATACGCGGGCCGGCATCGTCTTCACCTGCGCGGATGACGAGGAATACGAGCATCACGAACGCTGGACCCGGCACGTCGAGGGATATCAGATAGAATCTCGCATGGTCGATGCCGCCGGTTTCAAGGCCCTGTTTCCCGACGCGAACATGAACATCAAGGGCGCCCTATATACGCCGGTCGATGGTCGCGCCGAGCCGCAAAAGGCCGCGCCCGCCATCGCCGAGGCCGCCCGTGAGCGAGGCGCAGCCATCTTCACCGAATGCGCGGTGCGCGGCATCGAAACCACCGGCGGCGCGATCAGCGGCGTCGTCACCGAGCGCGGTTCCATCGCCTGCAAGGCGGTGGTCCTCGCCGGTGGCGCCTGGTCGAACCTCTTCTGCGGGCGGTTCGACCTCGACCTGCCGCAATTGAAGGTGATGAATACGGTGCTGCGCACGACGCCGGTGGAAGGCGGGCCCGAACAGGCGGTCTGGGCCAACGATTTCGCCATCCGGAAGCGTCAGGACGGCGGCTACACGATCGCCTCCGGCACGACCAACTCAGTCGATATCGTGCCCGATTCCTTTCGCTACGCCATGGCATTCATGCCGGCATGGCGAATGGAGTGGGGGTCGCTCAATCTCCGCTTCGGCAGCCGTTTTTTCACAGAGGCGAGAATGCCGAAGCGATGGCAGATGGATGAGGCAAGTCCTTTCGAATATTGCCGTGTGCTCGACCCCAAACCGTCGAGGGAAAAGGCCGCAAAGGTGCTGGCGAATGCCGGTCGCGCGTTTCCGGCCCTTCAGAAGGCCGAGATCGCCCAGCGTTGGGCTGGCTACATCGACGTTACGCCGGACGCGGTGCCTGTCATCTCCGCCGTCGACGCTATCCCGGGCTTCCATATAGGCACCGGCTTTTCCGGCCACGGCTTCGGCATCGGGCCGGGTGCCGGTCGGCTGATGGCCGACATCGTTCTCAACCGGCAGCCTGTCGTCGATCCCTCGGCCTTTCGCTTCTCGCGCTTTACCGACGGTTCGAAAATCAGGCCTGAGGCCGGCTTCTAGATCATAATCGTTCCCACGAAGAGAACGTGCGAAATCAGGAAAGGTGGAACAGCGCTAGAAAAGGAGGAATTCATGTCGGATCAGCGCAAGAATGCGATTCTCTATCCAAATAGACGCCAGACCTTGGGGTTGGCGCTCGCAGGAGCCGGAGGGCTTGTCATGCCGGGCCTGTTAGGGACCGGCAGAGCGTTCGCCGCGCCGCCGTCTAAACCTACGGGAAAGCTGACGATCGGCTTTTCCCAGGAGCCGACGGTATTCAATCCCGGAATGCCGCATATCGAGGTCGATGAAGGCGTGCATTTCGCCGTTTTCGACCCCCTCTTTGCTGTCGATCCCAAAGGCGAATTTACACCGGCGCTCGCCAAGGAAGTTCCGACGGTCGCCAATGGAGGCATTTCGAAGGACGGGCTGACCTGGAAAGTCAAGCTGCGGGACGACGTCAAATGGCACGACGGAAAGCCATTCACCGCCGAAGACGTCAAGTTCACGATCGAACTGCTCGTCGATCCGAACTTCCGCAGCTGGCGGCGTGCCGGTCATGAACTGGTGGAAGACATGAAGGTCGTCTCGCCGACCGAGATCACATGGAAGATGAAGGAGCCATATGCGCCTTATTCCTCCATCCTAGCCTCGACCTTCATCGTTCCGAAGCACATTCTGGAGCCCGAGAAGGACAGGAACAACGCGCCGTTCAACAACGCGCCGATCGGAACCGGCCCGTTCAAATGGGTCGAGCGGGTCGCCGGCGATCATATCGAATTCGCCGCCAATGCCGACTATTTCGGCGACGGCCCGTATCTCGAGACGTTCATCATCAAATACATCCCCGACCTGACGGTTCTCTATACGCAGTTCAAGACGGGCGACATCGACGTCATCGGCCTGCAATGGATCACGCCCGATCACTATGAAGAAGCCCAGAAGCTGCCTGGAAAAACGGTGAAGGTGGTGCCGCAGGCGACGCTCGAATCGTTAAGCTTCAATATGGGCAAGCCGCAATTCAAGGAACTCGCGGTCAGGCAGGCGCTCTACTACGCGCTCGACAAGAAGACGATCATCGACGCGCTTTATTACGGCATTCCCGCCCAGACCGAAACTTATATGCCGCAACAGTCGTTTTACTACGATCCCGACCTTCCGAAACACGAATACAACCTGGACAAGGCGAACAAGCTCCTCGACGACGCCGGATGGAAACGGGGCGGGGACGGGATCAGGGAAAAGGATGGCGTCCGGCTTTCCTTCAAGAACTCCACCACCGCCGGCAACCATCTGCGCGAGCAGGCGCAGCAGTTCATCCAGCAATCCTACAAGGAGATCGGCGTCGACATGCAGATTTCCAACCTGCCGCCGGCGGTCATGTGGGGCGACTACTGGATGCAGTCGAAGTTCGATTCCACCATGGTCGGCATCAACTTCCTGACAGGATCGGATCCGGATACGTCGGACTATATGAGCTCCAAGTCCATCCCGGCGAAGGGGGGCGCAGGCCAGAACACATGGCAGTATGAGAGCCCCGCCGTCGACAAGGGGCTTGAACAGGGAGCGACCGAATTCGTGCCCGAGGAACGGAAGAAGGCATATCTGACCGTCCAACAGACTGTGCGCAACGACCTGCCGTTCCTGCCCATGTTCCAGTACGCCACCGTACGCGGCCACAAATCGAACATCCAGGGAATCGAGCCGAACATCAACGTCCGGATCGACACCTGGAATGTAGGGATCTGGTATCTGGGCTGACGAACCCGAAGTGGCGGATCCGAAAGAAGTCGGTTCCGCCGCCCACCGGCCGGCTGCTGCTGGCCGACCCTTCGGAAATCGGAGACACGACCATGCTGCGTTATCTGCTAGGCCGTCTCTGGCAAAGCATCGTCTTGCTGTTCATCGTCTCGATGGTAGGCTTCGCCGTCCTCAATCTGGCGCCGGGCGGACCACTGTCGCAATATGCCCTGACACCCGGAATGACCCAGGCCGATCTGCATCGCTTGGCCGTGCAAATGGGTCTCGACCGGCCGCTTCCGATTCAATATCTCGACTGGCTCGGCCATTTGTTGCGCGGCGACTGGGGCCATTCGTATCGCGATAGCCGCCCGGTGCTCGTCATCATCTGGGGCCACCTTCTGGCGACGCTTCTGTTGATGGGCACTTCGACGCTCATTTCCATCGGTGTCGGCACTTGGCTGGGTGTGTTCAGCGCGCTGAAGCGCTATTCGATGTTCGACTATATCGCGACGGTCGGAGCCATGGTCGCGCTTTCGATACCGACGTTCTGGTTCGGGCTCGTGGCGATCTACGTCTTTTCACTGCGGCTCGGATGGCTGCCTGCCGGCAATATGTACACGATAGGCGATGGCTCCTTCCAAGATTACGCCATCCATCTCATCATGCCGAGCATCGTGCTGGCGCTCGTCAATGTGGCTGTGTGGAGCCGCTACATGCGCACGGCGACGCTCGACGTGATCAACCAGGATTTCGTGCGCACTGCGCGTGCCAAGGGCCTCAAACCGCGCTACGTCCTGACGCGGCATATATTGCGCAACGCGATGCTGCCGATGATCACGCTTCTTGGCCTGCAACTGCCGACGATCCTCGGAGGCGCGCTGGTGACGGAAACGGTCTTCACCTGGCCGGGGATGGGGCGCCTGTTCCTCGATAGCCTCGGCTACAGCGATTATCCCGTCGTCATGGGCCTCCTGATGATGTCGGCCATCCTGGTCCTTGTCGGAAATCTGGCGGCGGACCTCACCGTCGCTTTCATCGATCCCCGCATCAGGTTGAGCTGAGGAGGAGCGGATGAGCCAGACAGACACATTCTTCCCTGCATCGGGCGACCAGCGGTGGTGGCAGGGCCGCGCGGTGCGGCGCTTCGTTCGCCATCGCCTGGCGATCTTCGGACTGGTGATGATCGTCCTGATGATCCTGGCATGCGTTTTCGGCCCTTATGTCTTGCCGTATGACGATCTCTATATCGATCTGCGAGCCCGCTTCTCGCCACCGCTGACCGGCCTTCATTTCCTCGGCACGGATCCGCTTGGCCGCGACGTCACCGCCCGTCTCCTGATGGCGGGCCGGATTTCGCTCCTGGTCGGCTTTGTCGCCATGTTCATCAGCACGGTCTTCGGTACCATTCTCGGCATCGCCGCCGGCTTCTTGGGCGGCTGGGTCAGCGTGGTGCTGATGCGCTTCGTCGATGCGATGCTGTCCTTCCCGAACATCTTCCTGCTCCTGGCGTTGGCAGCCTTTATCAAGCCGGACGCGATCATGATCACCCTGATCATCGCAGCGACAAGCTGGATGGAGGTCGCCCGCATCGTCGATGCGGAAGTGCGTTCGCTGCGGGACAGGGATTTCGTGGTCGCGGCGCGCATGCTGGGCTTAAGCAACAGTCACATCATGTTCCGTGAATTGCTTCCTAATGCCATCGGGCCGATCATCGTCGCCGCTACGCTGACCGTGGCCCGAGCCATCCTGCTCGAGGCTTACGTCAGCTTCCTCGGCTACGGCATCCAGCCGCCGCTGCCGAGTTGGGGCAATATGTTGAACGGTGCGCAGCAATATCTCGACAGTGCGCCCTGGCTCGCCATCGTGCCCGGCATCGCCATCACGCTGGCCGTAACCAGCTTCAATTTCATCGGCGACGGCCTGCGTGACGCGCTCGATGCACGAAGCGACCTCGGCTGAGAAGGAGATGGAAAGTGGACAGATTTTCCCCCTTCGAAACATCATTATGGTATGCGACTGCGGCGCCACCTCCTGAAACCGCGCCGCTCGAAGGACGCGTACGCGCCGATGTCTGCATTGTCGGCGGCGGCTATACCGGTCTGACCACTGCTCTGGAGCTTGCGCGTGACGGCCTGCGCGTCGTCCTTCTTGAGCGTCGGGAGATCGGCTTCGGTGGCTCGGGCCGCAATGCCGGCCATTGCACGCCGACCTTCACTCATTACAGCCTGCCGGAACTGCGCCGGATGCTGGGGGAGCCCTGGGCCGAGCGGCTGATCGCCCGTCAGACGCGCGCCAACGATCGCGTCGCCGATATGATCCAGCGCTACGCTATCAATTGCGAATGGCAGCAGAACGGTTACGTCCAGGGTGCCCTGCACAGTCGCGCAATCGGCGGCCTCGAGGAGAAGGTGCGGAGCTACAACGCCATTGGCGCGAGGACACGGCTGCTCGATCGCGACGAGACGGAGGAGATCACCGGAAGTCCCCGCTTTCACGCAGGCTGGTATCATTCGGAAGCGGGTCACCTTAATCCACTGGGCTATGCGCGCGGCCTCGCGCGAGCCGTTCTCCAGGAAGGCGGTTCGATCCATACCGGTTCGGCGGTCACATCCTGCAAGCCTGAAGCCGGCGCCTGGGCTGTCGCGACTGACAGGGGGACGGTCGGCGCAGACAAGGTGATCTTCGCGACAGGCGCCTACACGGTTGGAGGCTGGCCGAGCCTCGACCGGACGTTCAAGATCCAGAGGGTTTTCGTAGCGGCGAGCCAGCCGCTCTCCGACGAGGAACGCCGCACCGTTCTGCCCCGGAACACCACCATCCATGACGGCCGCGGGGATATTTTCGTCTATAAGTACAATGCGGAGGGCCGTATCGTTGCCTCCATGTTTCCGATGGGCCGCCGCGGTCGTGACATGACCTATACACATCGGGTGATGAGCGACAGGCTGAGATGGCTGCACCCGCAGCTTGGGCAGGAGATACGCTGGGACTATTTCTGGTTCGGCGAACTCGACATGCAACGGCAAACGATCCCGCGACTCTACGGGCTGGCTCCCGGCGTCGTGGCCCTCACTGGATTGTCGGGGCGTGGTGTACCCACCGGCAGCATGCTCGGCGACATTCTGTCGGAATGGGCGAAAGGCGTTCCCGAAAAAGATTTGTCGCTGCGGGTTGAGCCACTGACGGAAGCGCCTTTCTACATGAGTTTCGCGCCACCAATGACATTGCGGTACTACAGGGTAGCGGACTGGATCCGAACAAGACTTGCCGGAGCGCCGCTTCCGCCGCATGCCTAGAACAGGGACCCATTCGGGTTCGCTGCTATGATCGCGCCCATCTCAACCGGCTGAGCTTCATCCGCCGCGGCCGGCGATCTCGGCTTCTCGCTCGACCAAGTGCGGGCGCTGCTGGCTCTGTCTGGCGACCGTGATAGGCCCTGCGCGGCCATCGACGCCATCGCCAAGGCGCATCGCGCGGAGGTCGAGCGGAAGATTACCGACCTGCAATCGCTCAAGGTCGAGCTCGACCGGATGATTGATCAGTGCGGTTGCGGCGTGGTCGCCGATTGCCGGATTATCGAGTCCCTGTCTCCGGAGAAAGGAACCACGGGCTGATCACGAGCCACTTTGCTCGTGCGATCACAAAGGTAACCCGTACACCGGCATCGAGACCAAAACCTCTGGGCTGTCGTGTACCTTGGCGTCATGGTCACCGTCGCGGGCCTGCTGCTATGGCTGTATCTGCTACCGGCGGTTCTGGCCTGGGTCGCGGCCAGTGTCCAGTACCATCAGCCCGTTTCGGTATCGCCGCCGCGTCAACTCTCTTTGGCGATCAGCTCGGCCTGATGTTCGCTGTGAGTGTCGTCCTGATACTCGGCAGTCTCAGCGTGGCCGTCGCCAATAAGCGGTCTGCACCCGAGGTGGCAGCGCCTTAAGGGCTGAGGCTAGTCAGCGTTTCATCCTTAGGAAGACCATTCTTAAGATCAGCGCGGAGCGATAACTGCGCCACGTGGAGGAGGATGCCGAAGCCAAACACAGCCTTGAAGTCTGACGATATTCGGTCGAAAGCAGGCCGTCGGATCGCAGAGGCAGGAAGGGCAGCTTCGGCCAGTCGGTCGCCCGAAAGCCGCCAGTCCGAAAACGGCCCCGTTTCCGTCAGAAGCGGCCCGGCAGAATTGCGCCCTCATGTTGGTCATTCCCAGCTGCTCTCGTTGACCCTAAAAGCTGACACTCCGCAGCCGAAAACTGACAAGCTCGGCTTGAAACTTGAATGCGCCATTGTGCAAGCGTCGAAAACTGGTGATTGCTCGAAGTGCTAAATTAGGCACACAGGCGCTCATCCCGCGCATTTTTGCGCTTCTATCGCCAGCCTGAGGCGGGAACCGCACCATTGACCGCCTCGACCTCTCAGCAGAGCAAACTCGACACCTGGAGCGGAAAAGGTGCTCTCGAGTCTTAGAGCCTTGCAGCTACCGATGCATCGGTACCAACAATCGCTTGCGAAAGCTGGCGCGCATACTCCGCGCGGCGGCTCTTTGGCTGCCGCAACGCATAAGAGGGATGATGAAAAAAATAGACGGGGGTATCGGATGATTGTTCAGCAGCGAGAGCTGCGAATGCGCGTTTGGCTTCCGTACCAAACGCGATAATTGCTGCTAGCGTATCGTCCCTCCAGAGCCAATGATCACGCAACCAAGGCAACAGTTCCGCCCAAGTCGGATTACGCTCGACGCCATTCTGCCCAACTACTGGGCCGGGTATGATGTTGTCACGCGCGATGGCAATTTCGCTTAGCGGTAATTCTTCCAACAACGAGGCTAGGAAACTGCCCGAGCGGGATGTGGGAGCGAGCGGCGCATGCAATCCGCCATCGGCGTTCTTTTTGGCGCACAGTCCGAGAAACAGTATCTTCTGTTCGATCATCTCGCATTTTGTAACGCCATAATGGTGTATAAGTTCTTTCGAACCTGGTCCACGGGAACTTCGCCGAACTGAATCCCAGTCGAGAAATTGAACTCGTCGCGGCCCGCAACGACCTGGGTTTCGGGGGGCTCGGGTGAGCTGTAGGCCAGCATTGCAGACGGCGAATAACCTGCGCGAAGGAGGCGGAACCAGTCCGGGGTGCCAGGATAAGGTCTGTATTCAAAGGCGCTGCACCGAAAACGCCCTGGAAGGGCGTCTGTTATCGACCAAAGGGTCTCGATCAGATCCAATGTTGCGCGATGGTCTTCGCGGGTTTCGGTGGGCAATCCGAGGATGAAATAGCCCTTCACCGAAATGCCGGCTCTGCAGAGGCGGGTGACCACTCGGATGATCTGCGCGACGGAAATTTTCTTGTCGATGTGCTTGAGCAGCCGGTCGCTGCCAGCCTCTATACCGAGAGCAACTTCACGGCAACCGGACGTCACCATAAGGTCAATAGTGGCGTTCGGAACCTTGTCAAGGATGTTGATCCGGCCGGTCGCGTCCCAACGAAGCGAAAGATTGGCTCGGACAAAGGCCTCGAGCGTCCTGACAATTATCTTGGAGTTGGCGAGAAAGAGGTCGTCAACAAATCGTATGCGTGTAACGCCGTATCGATCGCGTAGCGTGGCCATCTCGGCGATAAGATTGTCTGGACTTCGCATGCGGATGCTCACGTCGGGATTCGCGCTCACTGCAGCGCCGCAGAACGAACAATCGAAGGGGCATCCCCGTGAAGCGACCATGGCTGATTCCAGTTCGCCAGCGTCCGGGTAAGGGTCTTGCGCCAGATACTTACGATCCAGAAACGGCATAGCATCAATGTCCGGTGCCAGAAGGGCCTTGTCACCACGCGTCTGCGGCATGGTGAGACCGTCACCGTTCCGCCAGCCGATTGAGGGCAGGCTGCTGCGCGACTCGATATCAGCCAAGAGAAGCGGCACCCGGGTTTCCGCTTCGCCGACAACAAGTGCGTCGATACGGGGAATGCCAAGATCCTCCAAGATTTCCCGGGGCATTGCTTTCGCCTGATGACCGCCTAGCATCACAGAAATGCCCGGATCCAAGCCGGCAAGGATTGTGCGGCTATGGGCGTAGGTTGGTGCGAGCAGGTTGAATCCCGCCCAACGAGGCTGTGCGTTGTTGATAACGCCAACCGTCTCTGAGAGACTAAGCCCAAGCGCTTCGCTGTCGAGCAGTCCGACGCTGAAACCGGTTGCCGCAGCTACGGTCGCGATGTAGCCCAGCCCAAGGGTTGGCAGAGTGAAGTCGTTGACGCGGCGCGTGCGGCTGTAGTCCTTCAACGGCGAATTTACGAGCAGCAGGTCAAGGCGACCGTCCGCGCCGAGAATGCGCGGATCATTCATGACTTTGACCTCAAGCCAGAGACTAGATTCACCGCATTCATCGCTGTTTCTTCTATGGTTCCTCCCGCATCCAAAGTAATAATGATGTGGCCTCTCGACCGAAGGAACGCCACACTCTTGGCGAAAAGCGATATTTCTGTTTCAATATCCAACCGGTCCTTGAAGAAATCTGATCGCATCGGTCCGCGTAACCGCCTGCGTTTGGCAAGCTCCGTAGCGGTGGTCTCGAGAGCAACTGTTGTAACCCCTTCAAGTAAGGGCGCGTTGCTTGCATAGACGAAATCTTGGTCAACCCCCGAAACGGGTTGATAAACAAGGCTGGACAGCACGAACCTGTCGAACAGAAGGTTCCCCATGCTACCTTCGATGAATTCTGCGCGAGCTGTGGAAAGCGCCAAGCTGAGAGCTAAACCGGGTGTTGCGGAGCTAGCAAACTTACGAATCAGCGTGTTGAGGGAAGACGACTCTACGTTGCTGAACAGCTGATACTGCTGTCCTCGATCGGCCAATAGGGAGATGACCTGCGGTAGCAGGCTTGACTTGCCGACACCGCTCGGACCGTCGAATGCTACGATCGTGCGACCCATTGCACTTGCACCCAAGCATGCGTTGCGGAAGAATCAACAGAGTTCCTAAATATACACGCACATTGGCTACTGAGAAAAATTGAGCAAAATAGAAAATCAGAGCTGATCGACATCACTCTGAAGTGGAGCTGCCACATACGGATCCGTTGGAGAATGAAGGAACATTTGCTCAATCCGATGCCCTGCCGCTTCAACTAAAACCCTGGCCATCGCGGGAAGTTCGGCTCTTGCCCGGCGATGGTCGTCGAGGGCAATAGGCGAAGGGGCTTCTGGCGCATCGATCCGCACCACGTTGTCCTTGCCAACCAGCAGATACGCTTGTCCGAGGGCATTCAGTGATTGGGCCCGCATGGCGCCAAAGTAGATGTCGCGCCATTGCAGGATACCACCTTTGGACTTGGCAGGGTCGACCGTGAAAGCGGTCTCTCCACAGCCGAGGCTCAGGATCTGAATATTGGCACGGTCGATGTCGAAACACGCCAGCGTATCGACAAGGGCGTTCATCGTCGGGTTGTTTGCCCATAGGCCACCGTCGACCATCATGTAGCCGTTGTTGGGAAGGGCCTGAAAGAACGGCGGCGCCGCCGCCGTCGCAAGCCCGACCCGGACCATCCGCTCAAACCGATCCTTTTTGTAATCGGGGTGGTGAGGGGTCTTGTATAGCCACGGCTCGCCATAGCGCCCCTCAAAGCTTGGGATCACCAGACGGTTGCGGGCCATCCCGAACGGGGTGTCGTCGAAAATGCGCAGCAGCTCGCTCTCAAGATTATCGCGGTCATACGCATAGCGGCCGATGCGTCGCGCCTTGCGCAATACGCGCTGGACGGCATTGGGCGGCGGGAAAATCAAACCGCCGCGTTCGACATAGATGTCGCGGATCTCGCGCGCCGTTTTGCTGTGAGAAAGACCCAGCGCGACGATGCCGCCGGTCGAGGTACCGGCAATCATGTCGAAACACACAGCAATCGATTTGCCGCCCAGGAAGCGCTGCTCCAGCTCGGCGAGAATCGCTGCGGGCAGGATGCCGCAGATGCCGCCACCGTCGATCGACAGGATGCGGAAGGGCCGGTCCTTCGGCCAAGGCAGCCGTATGCGCCGTTTCTGGGCGGTGCCATCGGAGCGGCGAGGGGGGAGGTAGGTCATCTATTCACCTGCCAAGCGTGGCTGTTCGATATGTTTACCGGTGCCGGTCCACGTTCCCGTGGCGCGCCAGCCTTCATAGGAGGTCAGCCAGTCGATCACCCACGGCACGGTGGTTTCGGCAACCGACATGAAGGGCGACCATTCGTCCGAATCCGGATCGAACATGCATAGCACCACATCGAGCGGGCCGCGGCCGATGTAATAGACGTGCGGCAGCTGGCCTTCCGGATCGCCGCGCCGCGGCCGCAGCGGCGGCGTCAGGATTTTCACCCGCGGCTGCATGCGGCGGTTGTCGAGCCTTTCGATGAGGGAAGGGGCCCGGAACGTGATCTCAACCTGGAAGGTCTGCAGCAGCGGCCGCAACGGCCCCCGCCATGTCGCGGAAGCGCCTTCACGGATGGCTAGTGCCAGCTGCGGCCAACGGTCGGCCATCTTGGCGATCTGGCGCTCGACGGTGTAGACGGCACCGGTCAACGCCGTTCCCCCATGTTGGTGTGGGAGCTGGCAGCCACCGGCGAGGCAGCGGCGACCGAACTGATAATCGCCGGCGCGACGGGCACGAACAAGCCGCCTTTACGGGTGTAACCCTGCTCGAGAGCACGGATCGCGTGCCCGGTCCGGTCATTGAAGGTCCGGAGCGTCTTCGAGACGACCCGGTCGCCAAACCGGTTGCGCAGCCAGTCCTGAAGGTCCTCCAACTGCACGTCGCCCTGCTTGATCGCTTCGAGCCCGTCGGCCAGGTCGCGCAGAGCGGCGGCAAACGCGTCCTGCTGCATCTTGTTCTCCGGCCAGCGGTCAGTGAACCGATCTTCGTTCCACTCCGGATTGCGGACGTCGAGGAGCCGCCCCTGGCGTGATGCTTCCTCGATGGCGCGTGCTGTCCAGCGGGCCTGCCGGATCACCATGTCGGACAGCAGCATGCCCGGCAGAGTCGCCCTACCGGCATGACACGATAGCATCACCGACGGCGGGATCCGGCCTGCGGTGGATGCGTAGAGGACGTTGCGGAAACGCTTGATCAACTGCAACGCCACCGTGGCGGTGTTCTTGACGATGAGGGGGGTCTGTGCGGGCACCAGGTGTACGTCGGCATCGGCCATGAACTCGATGCCGTCGGCTTCGTAAAGCCGCTTGTTGTAGGCCAGCGCGAACCGCTCCTCCAGCGGCGTCCTCGCATTGTACCAGAGGCCGAAGGCCCAGGCGTTCATCATGACCGGCTTGTGCAGATGGCGCGGATCGCCTTGCTTGGCATGGAAGATCACGCTCTCGCGGTCTTTAACGGTTGCCAAGCGGCGGGACGGCGTCAGGTCGACATGCATGTTGTCGGCGTAGCGCAGCGTGATGCAGCGGCTCTGACGCTCGACCGCCTGCACCGGATAATCGGCGACGGCGCTTTCGAGGAGGTCAAGGACCTCCTCGGGCGCCATGTCCTCTGGCACATCGAGTTCGACTACGACATCAAGATCGTATTCATCGTCGGTTCCCCGCGTCGAAATGGTGGCGTCGATCGCCATCGAGCCTTGCGGGTAAAAGCACAGGACACGTCCGTAGAGCGGACTGCTAGGGCGCTCGATGTGCTTGCGGATGGCTTCATAGCGATCGCCGGTTTTAGCATGCAGGCCGGCGGGTAACTGAACGCTGATGGCCAAGTCGGCCAAGATCGCATCCAGCGGATTGAGGAAGGGCTCTACGGGCCCTAGGAAAGCATGGCTTATCATTCATTGCAGGGGTCCTTTCTGAGATCAGCCCTTCGGCGGGTACGGATCGTTGCCGTAGGAGTTGGCGTCGCGGATCTGGCCGTTCGGCCGGTGTATGACGACTTCGCTGCGCTGGTTGATAGCGATGTCGCGTGCCGCCCCGATGGCGCTGGCCTGCGTCGGATGAAGCGAGGTAGCTCGGCTATTTCCGGCGCCTCGGACCGCCCACTGACCGTTGCGGGGTACGACATGTTGATTCTTGCCCATGAAACACTCCATTAGTTGATGTATAGACAATATCGTATAGATAAATCTTACGAATGGTTGCGTCAAGCCCCATCTTATGTTGTTGTAGGCCGTGATCGGACGGCGCGGGCGCGAGAGCGGACGCACCGTTATGAATCGTGGAAAAGGACTTGCATGGTGGAATTGGCCGTCAAATTGAAGCAACTGCGAATGCGGAGCGGAAAATCGCTGCAGGAAGTTGCCGACGCCGTAGGGGCATCCAAGGCCCACGTGTGGGATCTTGAGCGGGGTGCGAGCAAGAACCCGTCATTGACGCTCATCAAGAGCCTGGCCGATTTTTACAGGGTGGGTGTTGCCGACCTAGTGGGAGAAAACCCACAAGCGCCAGAAGAAGATCCTGCATTGGTGGCAATGTACCGCAACCTCAGCGAGCTCTCGCCGAGCGATCGTGAAACCATCGCGCTACTGATGGAGCGGTTGAAAGCCAGTCGGAAATCATGACGGTCAGCCGGATCGATCTGGCCGATGCGGCCACTCCGGAAAAACTTGTTCTGGAGATTCTTAAGAACGAGCCTGGCCTCGCGATTCCGGTGCCGATCGAGGCTCTTGCCCGGCAGCTCGACATTGTCGATATCCTCCCGATTGAAACGGACGGCTACGAGGGCGGGCTGATTACGCCCATCGACAAGTTCAACGGTTCGATCCTATTCAACCAAGCTAGCCCGCGGAGGCGGCGCCGCTTCACTATCGCCCACGAGCTCGGACATTTCCTCATGCCGTCCCACGTCCCTTCGGCCGAGGGACGATTTTTGTGCCGGTTGCAGGATATGCTGGCGTTGAAGGCCAACGAGGCCGACCGCCGCATGAAGATGGAAGTCGAAGCCAACCGCTTCGCGGCGCATATTTTGATGCCGGCGCCGCTTTTCCGAAAGGATGCGGCGGCGAGCAAGGATCCCGATCTTGGCCACCTAGTCCGGCTTGCCAACAAATACGATGTCAGCAAGGAAGCGGCCAGCCGCTCGTATGTCCGCTACAGGGAAGAGCCGGTGGCGGTGATGATCACCCATCAAGGTAAGGTTCTTCGTGTATATGGGGACTACGCCAAGTTCCCGGGCCTTTCGGCTGAACGGGCCCGGCCGGTTTCTCCCTATTCGTTGCTGCGCAGACGAACCCATCAGGAGGGCGTGCCGAGCAGCATCGATGAGACCGATGCCGGGGTATGGATCGACGTCCAGCGAGGCCGTAAACCGCTTGCCCTCTACGAGCAGGTGCTGCTCCAGCGTGACGGTTTCGCCATGATCATGCTTTCGATGGATCCTCCTGATGAGGACGAGGAAGACCCAGAGGACAATCTGACGTCAGCACAGCGCCTTAGACGGAGACTCGATCGCTGATTGGGCCTATTTGTAAAGGGACCTGTTACCGGCTCATGTGCGCCGGATCACTGCCAAAGCAGCCGGCCAACAGCATCGCCAATCTGCGTATTACAAAAGTTATGTTTTATTAACCAATGACGCTTACGCTTGTTGGTATGATCAAAAAAGTCATCTCGTTTCGTCTCGCTGAAGACGACCTGGCCATACTCGATGAGACCGCACAACGGTTCAATATGAGTCGGTCAGAAACCCTCAGCGCTGCTCTTCGTGCGTTCAACAACGATTACGTCAACGAAAACGGCACATTCGTGCGGCGCACTCCTTGGTGGCTTCAGACGCTTGGGGACGACACCAAGTGACGAAACTGGACACCAACAGGCTGATCTTGGTTGCTGCGGTTGTCTTGCTGGTGCTGATCGCTGCCCGATCCGGGTATCGGCTGGAGATTGGACCTTATGGGTTAACTTTCGAACGCGGCAGCTACGCGAACACCGATCCGTCTAGTTTGGCCGATACTCGCTCCCTACCGCCTCAGCCATAAGCACCAGGCAACGCTGTGATGAGCGGCCCAGCGGAACGACACGATCGCGATTCAACTCTAGAGCAACTTCGATGAACGCAGAGTCGCTTTGAGGATTCACGCGGTCGTGGTTGTCTGATTCACTGCTCTTGGTGATTTGCCAGGAGGTGGTGATGACGAGGAGCCTGAGTGGAGACCTTCGCGGTCGGGTGATTGCTGCGATTGAAGATGGGATTTCGACGCGGGAGGCGGCGCGTCGCTTCCGGATCGGGGTCGCGACGGCGGGGGCGTGGTATCGCCGCTATCGCGAGACCGGCGAGACGGAGGCGCGCAAGCAGGGCCAGCCGTCGGGCTCGAAGCTCGACGCGCACGAGGCCTTCATTCTCGGCCTGATCGAGGCGGTGCCGGACATCACGTTGGCCGAGATCGGGGAGCGCCTTGCCGCCGAACACGGCGTGCAGGCTGCGCCCTCGACGGTCTGGCTGTTCCTCGACCGGTGCGGCATCACGTTCAAAAAAAGACGGCGCATGCCTCCGAGCAACAGCGTCCCGATGTCCTACGCCGCCGCATTGCCTGGTTCGACGGCCAACTCGATCTCGACCCAGAGAGGCTGATCTTCATCGACGAGACCGCTGCCTCGACGAAGATGGCCCGGCTTCGCGGCCGTGCGCCATGCGGCGAACGATGCCGGGCGGCCGTTCCCCACGGACACTGGAAGACGACCACCTTTACCGCCGGGTTGCGGCTCTCCGGCATAGCGGCGCCGATGCTGTTCGACGGCCCGATGAACGGTCCGGCATTCCTTGCCTATGCCGAGCAGGTTCCCGCACCCGAGCTTCGCGCCGGCGACGTCGTGGTCATGGACAATCTGCCCGCCCACAAGATCAGCGGCGTGCGCGAGGCCATCGAGAAGGTCGGGGCGCGGCTCTTGTTCCTGCCGCCATACTCACCCGACTTCAACCCCATCGAGATGGCCTTCTCCAAGCTCAAGGCCCTGCTCAGAAAGGCCGCCGCCAGAACCGTAGACGAACTCTGGTCGGTCGTCGCCGATTGCCTCTCAGCCTTCACGCCAGACGAATCTCGGCACTATTTCGAGGCCGCTGGATATGACCCGGATTAAGTCGAATCTGCTCTAGGCAGTTTTCCACGGCGCAGGATGCTATAATTAAACTCGTTGCCGCCGCGCCGAGTTCGGGTAGCTTGAGATTGGGGGAAAGCTCATGGATTGGGGACACTTGCTCAGCAGCGAGCGTTTGGGAGACATTAGTTACCAAGCGAAGCCAAATCGATCCATCTTCGTACAGGATCATGATCGGATCGTGTTCTCTCCACCTATCGGGCGGCTTGCAAACGGTCGGCGGGCTCTTCGTGCCTACAGGAGCCCCGCACGCGAAATGATCGCCATGATGCAATTCGACACCTCGTCTGGCGGACGGGCGGCGTCAATCACGTGACATCGGCTTGGCGCACGCGCCGCGGCGGTCAACAACCCTTTCCGTATCCGTGCGAAGTTTCTGGTTGCCTCCGCGGGATCTCCCCTCAAAGAGCCGGTGCGGATCTCGCGCCGTCCTAGAGCCGTGGAAGGTTCTATGTCCAGCACGATGGTGAGGTCCGGCATCGTATCGCCGATAACGGCATCCGCTACGGCGGAGAACACCGCTTCCGGCACATCATTCTCGAAAACTTGGAAAGCGAATGTCGAGTCGAGGAACCGGTCGCTGACGACCCAATCACCGGCCGCCAGCGCGGGACGGATGACGCCCCTGACGTGGTTAACCCGCGCCGCGGAGATCAATAGCATCTCCTCGAGTGCCGATAGCGGTGAGGGGCGTTCAGCCACCAAGATGGATCGCACGGCGACGCCGATCCAGCCGCCGTCTGGCTCCTTCGTCTTGAGCACCTTCAAGTCCATCGCGCGTAGGGCGGTAGCCAAATACTCCGCCTGCAACGATTTTCCGCTGCCGTCGATGCCCTCGATACTTACAAAAGGCAAATGATCCCCCTATATTCTGCTGCCCTATGCCGAGCGGACCGAATGGATAGATCGCGCGTCGTAAATTTCGTCTCCGCAGGCATGCTTTCCCCTAAGAAGCGGGATCACGCTCTCGCCCGCAGGCAGCTCTATCTCAACTACGGTGCCCTGTCTTTGGCGACGACGCTGCAGCTTGCCGGTCACTATGCCGCGCTTCATCACGGCGAGCACAGAGACCCCGAAGAACTCTTCCAGCATCTGCAGGAAACCGGCCGCCTGCCGTCGATCTATCCGCTCATGCTATCGATCCCCAGCTTCTATGCATTGCCGTGGGCGCAAATGTTCTGCCGGCTGGTTAAGGCGTACTACCCCAAGTGCAGGATAGTTGTGGGCGGACGCTGGGTCGTCGGACCGGACCCGGACTGGTTGCGCGGGAAGCTTCCCGAGGCCGATGTGCTGGCGCCCGGTCTCAGCGAAGGTGTCATCGAGCAGTTGTTAACGGAGAGCCCCGTGCTGATGCGCGTGGCTGTTCCGACCCCCGGCTTCACTCTCAACCACCTTCTGGTTGATGGATATCGGCGGTACCAGCCAAGCGTCGAGGCTTCTCGCGGCTGCGGCATGGGTTGCCATTTCTTTGAGGAACGAGACATCAAGGTCGAGAAGCTGAGCGACGCGGCAGGAATAGCCGCTTCCATGGCGTTGGTACGGGAACAATACGGCAGCTCCGACATACATCCCTATCTGCAGTCCTCCATGTTCATGCCCACGGCCAGATGGGCTGCGGCGCTGGCCGCAGAGACCGCGCGCCTCGGACTGGACATCGCTTGGCGTACCGAAACCCGGGTCGACGCGATGACGCCGGAGACGTTGGCCGCCTTGGCCGAAGCCGGCCTGCGTGTGATCGACCTTGGCCTCGAAACCGCGTCTCCGCGCCAGATACTAGCCATGCAAAAATCGCCTAACCCCGACCGGTATCTTCGGCGGGCCGCCGATCTGCTCGATGCCTGTCGCGCCCATGGTGTCCTGGCGAAGGTGAACGTGCTCCTCTATGCCGGCGAGACCAGCGATACCCTCGCCGAAACGACTGCGTGGCTCGACGAGCGCGTAGACGCCGTCGCGGGCGTTTCGGTCGGTCCGGTAGTCGCGTATGGCCCGCCGAAGACCGCCGATGTGCTGATTAAGGGTTGGAGTCTTCTCGGCGCGCGACCGGTGGATCCCGAGGGCGCTGCATCGACGGGGATATCGACGATGCATCTCAGCGAAGAATTCTCTGCCCCGGCCGCCGAGGACGCCAGCCTGAAGCTTGCACGTAGGTACATGGACGGCGACGCCTATTTCGCGCTGAAGAGTTTTTCATACTATCCGCGGGACTACCTCAGGGCGGATTTTGACCGCGACGTTGCGGCGTCTGACCCGTCAATGCTGCCCTTCGCCGTCCGCGAACAAGCTGTCGCAGGCGCCGCAAATGATCCGCGATGTGGCCCGTGATTTACACGACCCGGGAGGATGTATGACGACAAAGATGATCAAAGACCCAATTCACGGGTCGATCGAGTTCGAGGGAGACGCGGAACTCCAACTCAAGAGCATGCTGTCCGATCCGTTCTTCCAACGTCTGCGTCGGGTCAAGCAGCTTGGCTTCGCCGACTACGTCTTTCCTTCGGCCACCCACTCGCGCTTCGCGCACTCGCTCGGCGTGTACTCGGTGGCGAAGCGTATGTTGTCCGTCGTTGAGCCCGGGGTCCGGACCGGAGAGTGGTCCATGGAAGGACGTGCCTGCCTGGCCGCGGCCCTATTGCACGATATCGGGCACGGTATGTTCAGCCACGCCTTCGAGAAAGCCATGGAACTGTACTTGGAACGCAATCCAAGTCGGGAAAGCGGCGCACTGGAAGATGCGGTTGACCACGAGAGGGTCAGTCCGCGCATCATTACCGATTCTTCGATCGCAGACGCGCTGGTCGGCATGGGTGGATCCGATTTTCCCGCCAAGGTGGCGGCCATGATCGCGAAAGCCCACAAGAACTGTATCTACACCTCGATTGTGTCGAGCCAGCTGGATGCAGACCGTCTAGATTACGCGGAACGCGACCCCTATTTCGCTGGCGTGTCTTCAGGCGGCATCGATCTCGATTGGCTGATCCGCAACTTCCAGGTCGGTTCCGGGGCCAATGGACGGTTCCTCTACGTGAACAGCAAGGCGTACATCTCGCTGGAGCAGTTCACCGTTACGCTTTTCCAGCTATATCCCACCCTCTATCTCCACAAGCGAACCCGTGGCCTCGAATATATGTTCTCCCTGCTGATGAGCCGGGTATTCGAGCGCATCGCGGCTGGTGAGGAAGCGGCGGCCGGACTGCCGCCCGGTCACCCGCTGGTGCGTTTCTTCCGCCAGCCTAGCGAACTGGACCATGCCCTGCTTCTCGATGACACTCTGTTCTGGGGTTCGCTGCACCTGTTTCAGGAAGCGGAGAACGCACCGATCCGAAGCGTCGCCGACCGCATAGCTTGGCGCAGGTTCTACCCTATGCACGATGTCTGGAAGTTCGCGGACGAGGTTGCGGCGCAGGACGGTACCCTGAAAAAACTCAACGCGTCTGCTAGGGTCACCTTGCTGAACGCAGTATGCAAAGAAGTGTCGGAGGAACTGCGCACCAAGGAAGGGCTTTGGACGGAGGCCTGCTATTACGATAAATATCCGCGTCCAATCTATAACCCCAAGCTGGTCGAAGGCGGCCACCCGCAGCAGATCAACGTCGAGGTCGGTGGCAAGATCGTCGACATCGCCTCGATATCGCCCATCGTGGCGAGTGCGGCGACCTTCAGCATCCATCGCATCTTCTATGACGACGGCATTGACGGTCTTGGTGAGCGGCTGGCCGAGGAGATCCGCTCCAGCATCAGGCGAAAGCTGTCGGAAGCTCGAAGGATGAATTAGCAGCCTAGGCCCCTGAGAGCCGTTGGGGTGACTACTTCGGTCCAGTCCGCGCGCCTGATTGGGCGACCATTCGATGTGCCCGACATGTTTTGGACAGCATCCATCAAGCGATCTTCAAAAGACTGAAGCGGCGTCTATATGGTCCCGACGCCAGATAACCGAGCAGGGTAAGAATGGAGGCAGGCTTCGGCTGATGGTTTTCACTCGGTGCGTTTATCTCGGACGAACTATCTCGAACAGTTTCGGAGCGTGTTGAATGTCCGGTTTCGGGCCGGCGGCTGCCACAAGCTGACGGTCCCCTTGCGGCCCCGTGGCGAACCGCCACAATACAGTTACAGCGATCGGGCCACAACGGCTTTGCCCCTCTGCAGGATGTGTCTTCGTCCAATTGAGATAACGGTTCCTCATGGGGTCATGTGATGTACTTATTTGCCGCCATTCGAACTGCAAATTACGGTTTTCGAAGCGGCATTACTCGTCGGAATTGAGCAAGGCCGTATTTTCCAATCGGGTAATGGGAGTGGCCAATATGGGATATCGTTCAGGGGGTCGCATGCTTGCGCTGTCAGTGATGGCGCTTTCGCCGCTTTGCGCACAACCGGTGCAGGCGCAGGACACGCTTTCCGTTATGAGCTTCGGCGGAGCCTATCAGGACGCGCAGCGCAAGGCAGTCTTCGAAACCTATACTGCCAGCACCGGGATCAAGATCGACGAACAGGAATATGGCGGCGAGATCGCCAAGATAAAGGCGATGATCCAGTCCGGCAACACCACGGTGGACGCGGTGGACGTCGATGCGCCCACTCTGTTGCAAGGGTGTGACGAGGGCATATTCGAGAAGATCGATTGGGCGAAAATCGGACCCGAGGACGACTGGATCAAGGGGACGACATCCGACTGCGGCGTTGGGACAATCGTCTACGCGACGATCCTTGCCTATGACGGCGCCAAGCTGAAAGACGGCCCAAAGACGATCAAGGACCTGTTCGATACCAAGAAGTTCCCTGGAAAACGCGGACTTTGGAAGAACCCTGCCACTAACCTCGAATTCGCGTTGCTTGCGGACGGCGTCGCGCCCAACAACGTTTATGAAACATTGTCGACCCCAGAGGGAGTCGATCGCGCCTTCGCCAAGCTCGACACGATAAAGGACAGCATCGTTTGGTGGGAAGCCGGCGCCCAAGCGCCGCAACTGCTCGCCTCCGGCGAAGTTGCGATGACGACCGCCTGGAACGGTCGCATCTACAACGCTAACAAAGAAGGCAAGGACTTCAGGATCGTGTGGGACAACCAGATCCTTGATTCCAACTACTGGGTGATCCCGAAGGGCGCGAAACATCCCGAGGCCTCCCTTGCCTTCATCAAGTACGCGGCGGAGCCGAAAGTGCTCGCGGGCATCACCAAATATATCCCGTATGGCCCGGTGCGGAAATCGGCCGCCGAGTTCGTGGCGCCCGAGGACGCCAAGAACCTGCCAACCAGCCCGCAGAACCTGACGGTTTCGCTGACCCTCGACAACGGCTTCTGGGCGGACAACGGAGAGGAAATCCGCAAGCGCTTCACGACCTGGCTCGCGCAATAGAGTCAACGGCCGGAGGGAGGACATCGATGAACGTTTCCCAGCAAATGCCACTGGCGATGGATCGTTCCGTCGATGCCCTCGTTCGGTTCGAGGACGTGAAGAAGTCCTACGACGGCATCGTCTTCGTGGTGAAGGACTTGAACCTTACGGTTCGGCGCGGCGAGTTCCTGACCATGCTTGGGCCTTCGGGCTCCGGCAAGACCACGACACTGATGATGCTGGGCGGTTTCGAGCGGCCAACGCTTGGCTGCATCCTGCTCGACGACAAGCCTGTCGAGCGGCTGCCGCCGGAAAAGCGCAACATCGGCTTCGTGTTCCAGAACTACGCTCTCTTTCCCCATATGTCGGTGGCGGAAAACGTCGCGTTTCCGCTGCGTTATCGCGGCATCACCGGCGCTGCGGCCAACGAAAAGGTTCGCCAGGCGCTTGGCCGCGTCAGCCTCGATGCGCTGGGCGACCGCCGCCCGGCGCAGCTTTCGGGCGGCCAGCAGCAGCGCGTCGCTCTCGCCCGCGCCTTGGTTTTCGAACCCTCACTGGTGCTGATGGACGAACCGCTCGGCGCGCTCGACAAGCAACTGCGCGAACGCATGCAGATCGAGATCAAGCAGCTTCAGGTATCGCTCGGCATCACCATGGTCTACGTCACCCACGACCAATCCGAAGCGCTGACCATGTCAGACCGGATCGCCGTTTTCCATGACGGCCGCATCCAGCAGCTTGCCGATCCGGAAACGCTCTACAACGAACCGTCCAACCGCTTCGTCGCCTCCTTCATTGGCGAAAATAATACGCTGCCCTGCACGCCGGCCGGTCGCGAAGGAGAACTAGCCGTGGTGCGCATGACGGACGGCACGGTGTTCAAGGCGGCCAGTGCCGATATCTCCGATCCTGCCGGCGAGATGAGTGTTTCGATAAGGCCGGAAAGCCTCACTCTTGCCGATGGAGAAGGCCGCGCCGGTCTCAACCGATTCTCGGCCAAGGCACGCGACGTCTTCTTCCTTGGCGACCACATGCGGTTGTCCGTCGAGGCTTTTGGCAACCAGTTGCTGACCGCCCGCATTCCCGCGCGCCAGGCAAGGCATTTCGTACCGGGCGAGGACGTCGTTCTCGAATGCGGCATATCCGAATGCCGCCTGCTGGGGTCGTGAGGCTATGACCGCCACCGATGTCGAGCGCATCAACGTTTTCATGGCCGTGCGTCGCGCCGAACGGCCAGCGCGACGGGCCGCGCTGTCGCTTGCGCTGCCGCTGGTCGTCTTTCTCCTCGTCGTCTTCGTTGCACCCATTCTTTATCTGCTGGTCACTGCGGTCGGAAACCCGGAAACCCGTGAGGTACTTCCGCGGACCCTTGTTGCGCTTGAAAGCTGGGATGGCACAGCGGCACCGGAGGAGCCGGTCTACGCAGCTCTTGCCGCTGACCTGAAGATCGCCAAGGACAACAGCACAGCCGCTTTGCTCGGCAAGCGCCTCAACTACGAGATTTCCGGCATGCGCAGTCGCATCCTGGCCGCTGCCCGCATGGTGGACCGACTCGAGACGGGTCCGTACAAGGAAAGATTCCTCGAGCTTAACAAGGACTGGGGCTCGCCCGCCGTCTGGGCGGTGATCAAGCGCAACGGCTCTACGTTCACTCCATTTTACCTGCTAAACGCAGTCGACCTGAAGCAGAATGCCGACAACTCGCTCGGGCGCGTCGAAGGGGACCAAGCGATCTTTCTCGACGTCCTGGGACGGACGCTGTTCGTGGCGGCCCTGGTGACCCTGTTCACGCTGGTCCTCGGTTATCCCGTCGCCTACGTCCTCACCATCGCACCCAAGGCGCTCGCCGGCATCATGATGCTGATGGTGCTTCTGCCACTATGGACGTCGCTGCTGGTGCGTACGACAGCCTGGGTGGTGCTGCTGCAATCGAACGGCATCATCAACGACGCGCTGATGGCCTTGCACCTGACCAGCGAAAGGCTGCAGCTCATCTTCACGCGCGTCGGCACGGTCACGGCGATGACGCATATCCAGCTTCCCTTCACTATCCTGCCGATCTACAGCGTCATGCGCTCGATCTCGACCGCGCAACTTCGCGCCGCCCGTTCGCTCGGCGCGCCGCCGCTCTCGGCGTTCTGGCGGATCTATGCGCCGCAGACCTTGCCCGGCGTCGTTGCCGGATGCCTGACGACGTTCATCCTGTCGCTCGGCTACTACATCACGCCGGCGTTGGTCGGCGGGCCGCGCGACCAGATGATATCCAACTTCATCGCCGTCTTCATCAACCGCGATCTCAACTGGGGTCTGGCTTCCAGCCTCGGCGTCGTCCTGCTTGTCGTGACGCTCGCCATTTACCTGCTGTTCCTGCGCCTCGTCGGCGCCGACAAGATCAAGCTGGGGTGACGCAATGTGGCTGCCTTCCTACGCTACCCCTTTCGAACGGCTGACGCGAACGCTGGTGGTAGTGCTCGCCGTCGCGGTATTGCTGTTCCTGATCGCGCCGCTATTCATCATCGTGCCGCTGTCCTTCTCGAAGGACCCGTTCTTCACCCTTCCGGTCCGCGAATATTCGTTGCGCTGGTATGCGGATTTCTTTGGCAACGCGCGCTGGATGAACGCCATCTTCAACAGCGCCGTCGCGGCGGTGATGACCACCGTACTAGCGACGACGCTGGGCACCCTGGCAGCGCTCGGCATTTCGCGTCCTGATTTTCCGGCGCGGCGGCTCATCATGGCGCTGCTGATTTCGCCGATGATCGTGCCGATCGTCATCGTCGCGGTCGGCAGCTACCTGTTCTTCGGTCAGTTCGGGTTGACCAACACGCGCACCGGCCTGGTGCTGGCGCATACCGCCCTGGCGACGCCTTTCGTGGTCATCACGGTGACGGCGACGCTCTCCACATACGATACAAACCTGACCCGCGCAGCGCTGAGCCTTGGCGCCCCGGCGGCGTCCGCCTTTTTCCGCGTGACCTTGCCGAACATTCTTCCGGGCGTCGTTTCCGGCGCGATCTTCGCCTTCGCCATTTCCTTCGACGAAGTCGTGGTGGCGCTGTTCATGACGGCGGCCGAGCAGCGGACCCTTCCGGTTCAGATGTTTTCCGGCATCCGCGACCAGATCAACCCAACTATCATGGCGGCTGCGACGCTGCTTCTGGCGCTTTCGATTACCCTGTTCGCGCTCCTGGCGCTTTTGACCAAGCGGCGCGTGAAGCCGCAATCATCGGCCTAATCTTGCGTGGCTGGCGGGGCGGATCGTCTCAAACGGCCTTCGCGTTCCCTTCATTCGCCACGAACATATCGGCAAAGCGTGCCGCGAAACTCCGCGCCACCGCCGAACGCTTGTGGTCGGACCCGACATAGATGCCTACCACGACATCGGCCAAGCGGGGCAGATGGTTCGAAGGAGCCATGACGCACAACGCCGAAGGAACGATCCTGCGCGCCAGCACCGTCATACCGAAGCCGGCGCCCACAGCCGCCTCCAGTCCGGAAAGGCTCGGGCTGGTGTAGACGATCTCGAAATTGCGTCCGTCGCGCTGCAACGCGGTCAGCATGTTGCGGCGATAGAGGCAGCCTTCGGGATAGCAGACGATGCGAATCCGTTTCCTGTCATCGAGATCGTCCGGCCTGGGCTCGAGCGGAGCCGCGCCAACCCATGCCAGCGGCTCCTTCCAGGTCATGAACGCGCCTTCCGAGGGCCCGTCGGCCGTCATCGCTACCACGATATCGAACTGGCCGTTGCGCAAGCCCCGCAACAGGTTGTGGGAAAGGTCGCAGACGACGTCGAAGGTAATATCGCCCCCGTCCCGAGCGAGAGTCGCCATCAGCTTGGGCAGGAAATGGTCCGCGTAGTCGTTGGGGATGCCCAGTCGCAGCTTGCCCTTGCTGTCGCGATTGGAAAGCTTCAGCATCATCTCGTCGTTGAGCGCTAGGATCTGGCGGGCATACCCTGCCACCATTTCGCCATGCTCGGTCGGTTGCGCGCCGCCTTCCTTGGCGAACAGTGAAACGCCCAGCAACTCCTGCAGCTTCTTCATCTGCAGGCTGATCGCCGGCTGGGTGCGGCCAAGCTGTTCACCAGCACGCGTATAACCGCGCAGGTCGATGACCGTGACGAAGGCACGAAGCAGGTCAGTAGGGATGCTGCGCATGGCACTCCATCCTCCAGCGACATAAAATCACGCAACGCTGCACAAACGCAAGCGGACCTCTGGTTTCCCAAAGGCCCGCCTGGCAGTTCTGACCGCCCGTCAGGGCTTGACGATATTGTGTTCCGGCCCGAACGGGAATTTGGTGATGTTTTCCGAACTGTTTTCGCCGATCACGAGGATGTCGTGCTCGCGGTAGCCCCCGGCGCCGGCCATGCCTTCCGGCAAGGTAACCATCGGCTCCATCGAAACGACCATGCCCGGCTGAAGGACGGTGTTGATGTCCTCGCGCAGTTCGACGCCGGCCTCGCGGCCATAATAGTGTGACAGCACGCCGAAGGAATGTCCGTAGCCGAACGAGCGGTAGCCAAGCAGGCCGTGGCTTCGGTAGATGTCGTTCAGCTCCGTCGCCACGTCGCCGCAGCGCACGCCGGGTTTGAGGAGTTCGAGGCCACGGCGGTGCACCTTGCAATTGACCTCCCAAATGCGCAGGTGTTCGTCGCTTGCGTGGTCAAGGAACAGGGTGCGCTCCAGCGCGGTGTAGTATCCCGAAATCATCGGGAAGCAGTTGAGCGAAAGGATGTCGCCTTTCTGGACCTGGCGTGACGTCACCGGATTATGGGCGCCGTCGGTGTTGATGCCGGACTGGAACCAGACCCAGGTGTCCATCAATTCGGCATGCGGGAAGGCCTTTGCGATATGACGGACCATCGCCTGCGTGCCTGCAAGCGCCACCTCATATTCGGGAACGCCTTCGCGGATCGCATCGCGGACCGCTTCGCCGCCGATGTCGGCGGTGCGTGCGCCTTCCTTGATCAAGGCGATTTCCTCCGCCGACTTGATCGTGCGAAGCCACATCGTGGGCGAGCCGATATCGACGAATTCCACCTCCGGAAAGGCGTCCTGCAAAAGCTTCCGTAACTCCATATTGACGTGGTCAAACTCGATGCCGAGACGCTTCACGCCCGGCAGCGCCTCTTGCAGCGCGTGGAAATAATTGTCGCGGCGCCAGTCGGTATAGGTGATGTTGTCGCCGAATGTACGGCGCCAGGGCTGGCCCGCGTCTATGCCGGCAGACACGGAAATAGCCTTCTGCGGCGTCACGACGAAGGCGTAGCGGCGTCCGAAGTAGCAGTACAGAAAGTCTGAGAAGTAGCAGATGTTATGATAGGAGGTGAGGATCGCGGCGTCGAGTTTCAACTCGGCCAGGATCTTGCGCAGACCGTCCTGTCGGCGCGTCATTTCGGCCGCGCTGAAGGTCGGAACGGCTTTTTCGCCATTGTGCATGTTTTGCAGCCGAAGCAATTCGTTCGGCATTCCCTTGGCATAGACGTTCATCGTTCCATTTCCTCTGCATCGAAATCGGGGTGATCGAGTTCGGAACGGACTATAGAAAGGCTGCTCTACCGCTGGAAATTAGAAGTCGATATCAGTCAATTACAGTTTTTAATTGCGCGGCTGTTCACCGGCGCCGAGGGACTCGGCCACGTCAGGTTGCGCGTTCGAGATCAGCGGTGTCTTTTGCGTCCTGCCAGGCGCGGTCTCGAGCTTCAGCATTCCGGCAGGTTGACCGCTAGGCCTCCCAGGCTGGTCTCCTTGAATCTAACGCTCATCTCCTCGCCGGTTTGGCGCATCGCCTCGATGCAGTTGTCGAGCGGCATGAAATGCGATCCGTCACCGCGCAGTGCCAGTGAGGCGGCGGCCACGGCTTTGGTCGCGCCTATTCCGTTGCGTTCGATGCAGGGGACCTGCACCAGTCCCCGCACCGGATCGCAGGTCATGCCGAGATGATGCTCGAGCGCAATCTCTGCGGCGTTCTCGACCTGCTCCGGCGTGCCGCCGAGCACGGCGCAGAGCCCTGCCGCCGCCATCGCGGCCGCCGGGCGTTCTCGACCTGCTCCGGCGTGCCGCCGAGCACGGCGCAGAGCCCTGCCGCCGCCATCGCGGCCGCCGACCCCACTTCGCCCTGACAGCCAGCTTCGGCGCCGGAAATCGAGGTATTGTGCTTGATCAGCCCGCCAATGGCCGCGGCAGTGAGCAGGAAGTCGGGGACCTTGGAGACTTCGGCGCCGGCGCAATGGTCGAGATAGTAACGCAGAACCGCCGGCACGACGCCAGCGGCTCCATTTGTGGGCGCGGTCACGACCTGCCCTCCGGCGGCGTTCTCTTCGTTGACAGCCATCGCGTATACGCTCAGCCAATCCGAAGCGGCATGCGGCTGGCTCGAATTTGCCAGCCGCTCGGCAAGAAGCTGCTGATGGATTTTCCTCGCCCTGCGTCGCACGCGCAATCCCCCGGGCAACTCGCCGTCCCGTGCCAGGCCGCGGTCGATGCAGGCATGCATCACCGCCCAGATGCGCGCGATGCCTTGCTCGACCTCGCGAACGGAGCGGAGAGCGATCTCATTCTCGCGCTTCATCGCGGCAATCGAAAGCCCGTTGTCGCGCGCCATGGCAAGCATGGCAGCGGCGGTGTCGAACGGATAGGACCATTGCGCCAAGTCGCTGGCCGCTGCCTCGGGCGCCTCGCGTTCGGCGGCGGTGACGACGAAGCCGCCGCCGATCGAATAGTAGGTTTCCGCCGCGATCGGGCTGCCATGAACGTCCAGTGCGGCCAAGACCATACCGTTGGCGTGACCGGGCAAGGACAGGCCGTAGTCGAAGACGATGTCGGTGGTGGGATCGAAGGCGAGCGGCGGCAGGCCCTGCGGGCGCAGCAGGCGATTTTCATGAAGTACTGCTAGCTCGCGTTCGGCTCGATTCAGGTCGAGATTGGCGGGCAGATAGCCAAGTAGGTCGAGCGCCACGGCGCGGTCCGTGGTATGGCCCCTGCCGGTGAAGGCAAGCGAGCCGTGCAGCGTCGCCATGAGTCTCGCGGCGCGCTGTCCTCCCGGCGCTCCGTGCAGCAAGTTGAGAAAGCGCGCCGCCGCCGTCATCGGGCCCATGGTGTGCGACGACGAAGGCCCGATGCCGATCTTGAACACGTCGAAAACGCTCAGGAACATGCCGCACCTCAGAGATCATGCGGTCCGGTCCGCGCGACTGCGGCGGCCGGACGGATTGTCAGCATGGTCAGCCGTAGATCGGAAAGCGGCAGCAAAGATCCTTGACCTCGGCCAGCACTTCCTGCTCGACCGTGGCGACGCCTTCCATGCCATTGGCGGCGAGTCCGTCGATCACCTTGAGCATCAGCTCGGCGACGCGGCGGAACTCCGCCTCGCCGAAGCCCCGCGTGGTACCGGCCGAACTGCCGACGCGGATGCCCGAGGTGACGAAAGACTTTTCCGGATCGTTCGGGATCGCGTTCTTGTTGCAGGTCAGGCCCGCGCGTTCGAGCGCAATTTCGGCAGCCTTGCCCGTCACGCGCTTCGGCCGCAGGTCAACCAGCACCATGTGGCTGTCGGTGCCGCCCGAGACGATGCCGAGGCCGCCGTCTTTCAACACTTTCGCCAGCGCCTGCGCATTGGCAATGACCCGGCGGGCGTAATCGGCGAAATCGGGCCGCAGCGCCTCGCCGAAGGCGACTGCTTTGGCGGCGATGACGTGCATGAGCGGACCGCCCTGGTTGCCGGGGAATACGGCCGAGTTCAGCTTCTTCGCCAGTGCCTCGTCGTTGGTCAGGATGACGCCGCCGCGCGGACCGCGCAGGGTCTTGTGGGTGGTCGAGGTGACGACATGGGCGTGCGGCACCGGACTCGGGTAATGTCCGCCGGCGATCAGGCCCGCGTAGTGGGCCATGTCCACCATCAACCAGGCGCCCACCTCGTCTGCGATCCTGCGGAAGCCTGCGAAGTCGATCTTGCGCGGATAGGCCGAGGCTCCGGCGATGATCAGCTTCGGCTTCGTCTCCAGCGCCCTTTCGCGCACCTTCTCCATGTCGATCAGGTGGGTTTGCGGATCGACCTCGTAGGAAACAACGTCGAACCATTTGCCGGACATGGTGACGGGCGAGCCGTGGGTCAGGTGCCCGCCATGGGCCAGCGACATACCCATGACCCGGTCTCCCGGCTGCAGCAGCGCCAGGAACACCGCCTGGTTCGCCTGCGCGCCGGAATGGGGCTGTACGTTTGCGTACTCCGCGCCGAACAGCTTCTTCAGCCGCTCGATCGCTACTTCCTCGACCTTGTCGACGAATTCGCAGCCGCCGTAATAGCGCTTGCCCGGATACCCCTCGGCGTACTTGTTGGTGAGGACAGAGCCCTGCGCGGCCAGGACGTCGCGGGAGACGATGTTTTCCGAGGCGATCAGCTCGATCTGGGTCTGCTGTCGGTAGAGTTCCTCGGCGACGGCGCTGGCGATCGCGGCGTCGGAGATGGCTGGGGCGGTCATTGCACTGTCCTCTCAAAGATCAGGCGGGCTCGGCGGCAAGTTCCTTGCAACCGGTTTCGAGCAGTTGGGCGATGTGGCCAGTGAAGCTGTTCCACACGTCGATACGGAAGCGGTCGGCCGCGTCGCGCCACAGCACCACGGTCGTGCCTTCGAACAGGGTCCGGCGACCTTCGCCGTGCGGGATCGTGGCGATGTCGCGCGGGCAACCGAGCGTCAGTAGCTCGGCGGCTTTCGGCCCTTCGATGAGCAGGGTGACCTCGCGGCCGGATATGTCGACCAGGCTGTGCGGACGGGCGGCCGCCAACGCCGCACAGGTGTCGGTGAGCTGGGCGACATCCCCGGCTGAAGCGAGGACCGTCCATTCGTCCGGGCCTAGCTGGATCGCCTCGATCCCGTCGGCGGCGGCGCGGCGGCCGATGCAGTCTGGAAGGGCTAGGCCTAGGGCTGCGGCGAACGGTGTCACGTCTCCTCGGGCGCGGAGCGATAGCCGCCCCTGCGTCGGCATGACGGTAATCCGCGCCGCATCGGTTTCTGCGACGACGCCGGGGGCGAGTGAGGAAATCTCGATGCTCATCTTCATCACCTCCGATCAGATCTTCAGGCGGGCGTTTTCGGGATCGACGAAGACGGTCCCGGTGATCGTCGCCGCGATGGTTCGGTCGGGCATCGGGAGATAGACGGTCTCGCCCATCCGTTCATGGCCGCCTTCGACCATCGCGAGTGCGATCGGCCGGCCGGCCGCGTCCGAGCGATAGGACGAGGTGACGTGCCCGACCATCCTCATCGGGATCGGCTGCTTCGGGTCGAAGACGATCTGTGCGCCTTCCTCCAGTTTCGAGCGGTCCTCGGTCAGCAGGCCGACCAGATGCTTCCGGCCCTTCGCTACGAGGTAGGGGCGGGCGAGACCGCGCTTGCCGACGAAGTCTGGCTTGTTCTTGCCCACCGCCCAGCCCATGCCCGCGTCGTAGGGGGTGACCGTGCCGTCGGTGTCCTGGCCGACGATGATGTAGCCCTTTTCGGCGCGCAGGACGTGCATCGTCTCGGTGCCGTAAGGCGTGATGCCGTATTGCTGTCCGGCCTGCCATAGCATTTCCCACAGCCTGCGGCCGAGGGGAGCGGGCACGTTGACCTCGAAGCCGATCTCGCCGGTGAAGCTGACCCGGAACAGTCGCGCGGGCATCCCCGCCACCGTGCATTCCAAGCATGACATATGCGGGAAAGCTTCCTCGGTCAGTTCGATGCCTTCCACGAAGGGCGCAAGCAGCTTCGCGGCATTCGGTCCGTTCAGCGCGATGGTAGACCATTGCTCGGTGGTCGAGGTCAGCCAGACGTTTAGGTCCGGCCATTCGGTCTGGAGGTAGTCCTCCATCATGTTCAGCACGCGCGCGGCACCCCCGGTGGTGGTGGTGACGTGGAAGCCGTCCTGGGCGATGCGCCCGATCACGCCGTCGTCGCGGATATAGCCGTCGTCCCCGAGCAGCAGGCCATAGCGGCAGCGCCCGACGCCGAGCTTCGCCCATGGATTGGTGTACATCCGCTCCATGAAGGTGACGGCATCCGGACCGACTACCTCGATCTTGCCGAGCGTCGAGGCGTCGAAGATGCCGAGACTCTCGCGCACGGCACGGCATTCGCGGCTTACGGCGGCGTCCATGTCCTCGCCGGGCTTGGGGAAATACCACGCCCTGCGCCATTGGCCGACCGGCTCGAAGACCGCGCCGTTCTCGGCGGCCCAGCCGTCGATCTGCGTCTTGCGCGTCACCTCGAAATGCTCGCCGCGATGGTAGCCTGCGAAAGCGCCGAAGGTGGTCGGCGTGTAGGGTGGGCGGAACGTGGTCAGCCCCACCTCCGGCTGGCGCTTGCCCAGCGCGTCGGCCGCGATGTTCAGCCCGTTGATGTTCGACATCTTGCCCTGGTCGGTCGCCATGCCGTTCGTGGTGTAACGCTTGACGTGCTCGATCGAGCGCATGCCCTCGCGCACGGCCAGGCGCAGGTCCTTGGCGGTTACGTCGTTCTGGTAGTCGACGAACGCCTTGGCGCTGCCGGGGCTGCGGTCAGTCGGCAGCTCTTTGTGCGACACGCCGCTTCCGGGGCGGTCGTTGTCGACCGTGTAGGCGAGCGCATTGCCTGTCTTGCCAAGTGCGACCGCCACCTCGCGGCCTCGCTCTGCTCCGTCCTGCAAGGCCGCCTCGATGCCCCACAAGCCGCGGCTCGCTCCGGCGATCACACAGTCCTCGTTCGTCCGGTCGGGCAGGAAGGTGGTTAGGTCGTCGCTCCACGCGAGCTTGCCCTGCGTGTGCGAGAACAGATGCAGTGACGGCGTCCAGCCGCCGGACATCAAAACCGCATCGCATGCAATCTCGCGGCCGCCGCCGACACTACCACCGTTGACAGAATTGACGCGAATCGACTTGACGCGCAGCCGACCTGAAGTGGCGGTTGCCGTGTGTGACAGTTTCACCGGTATGCCGAGCGCGCGTGCCTCGTTCAGCAAGTCCTCGCGAACGTTCACACGGGTGTCGACGATGGCTTGAACGCTCGCGCCGGCCCCTTGCAGGTCAAAGGCAGCGTACCAGGCGCTGTCATGGCTGGTGAGGACGACCGGGCGGTCGCCGACGCGGACACCATAGTGGTTGAGGTAGGTCTGTGCGGCGCCCGCCAGCATGATACCTGGGCGGTCGTTACCGTGGAACACCAGCGGCTTTTCCAGCGCGCCCTGCGCCAGCACGACCCGGCGAGCCCGCACCCGCCACAGGCGCTCGCGCGGAATGTCCTTCGGCGCGGCGTCGAGGTGGTCTGTCACGCGCTCGCACAGGCCGAGCATGTTCTGGTGGTAGTAGGCGATGGCGGTGGTGCGGGTCATTACGCGCACGCCCAGTTCCCTCAGCGCCTTCAGCTCTTCCGCCAGCCAGTCCCAGGCCGGGCGGCCGTCGATCCGAGCCTGCGGGTCAGACAGCAGTGTGCCGCCCGGTTCTGAGTTCTCGTCAACGAGGACGACCTTCAGCCCGTCGACCGCCGCGGCGCGCGCCGCCGCAAGGCCGGCCGGACCGGCGCCGACGATCAGCACGTCGCAATGCAGGTTGCGGGAGGCGTACTGATCTGGATCCTCCTCGGTCGGACTGACGCCCAGGCCAGCGGCGGCGCGGATGAAGGGTTCGTAGACCTTGTGCCAGAAGCTCTTCGGCCACATGAAGGTCTTGTAGTAGAACCCGGCCGAGAACAGCATGTAGGCGGCGTCGTTGACCGCACCGACATCGAACTTCAGGCTCGGATACCTGTTCTGCGAGGTGGTTTCGAGTCCGGCGCGCAGTTCCTGCACGGTAGCGCGGGTGTTCGGCTCGAACCGGCCGGGGCCGCACCGGGTGCCGATCAGGGCGTTGGGCTCCTCGGAGCCGGCGGCGACCGGGCCGCGCGGACGGTGATACTTGAAGGAACGGCCCATCAGGTAGATGCCGTTGGCGAGAAGGGCGGAGGCGACCGTGTCGCCCCGCGCGCCCTGGTAGGTCGTGCCGTCGAAGGTGAAGCTGACCGGCTGCCCGATGTCGATCCGCCCGCGGCCCGGAACGCGATATTTGCTCATTTGCGGCCCTCCGTTAGGGCTTCGAGGGCGGGGCGAGGCTCGCCCGCCTTGTAGGTCGTGAGGAAGCGGTCGCTGACCGTATCGCGCACCGCGTTGAAGAAGCGGCCGCAGCCATGCAGGTGCCGCCAGCGCTCGTAATGCGGGCCGCGGACGTTGGCGCGGATGAACAGGAAGCCTTCCCACTGAGCGTCTGTCTGGGACGAGGGATCCTGCGGACGCACGATATGCGCCTCGCCCGCATAGGTGAACTCGGCCTCGGGCAGCGTTTCATTGCAGTAAGGGCAATGGATCAGGAGCATGGGGCGGTCCTCAGTGCGCCACGGCGGCGGCGGCGGCCTCGTCGATCAGACGGCCTGTGCGGAAGCGGTCCAGCGTGAAGGGTGCATTGATCGGATGGGGTTCGTCTTTCGCAATGGTGTGGGCGAAAACATGCGCCGAGCCCGGCGTCGCCTTGAACCCGCCCGTGCCCCAGCCGCAGTTGACGTAGAGCCCTTTCACCGGGGTCTTGCCGAGGATCGGCGAGCGGTCGGGGGTGACGTCGACAATGCCGCCCCATTTGCGCAACATGCGCATGCGGTTGAAGATAGGGAACACCTCGACGATGGCCGCTATGGTGTGCTCGATCAACGGCAAGCCGCCGCGCTGCGAATAGGAAGTGTACTGGTCGGTACCTGAACCGATCACTAGTTCGCCCTTGTCGGACTGGCTGATGTAGGCGTGGACCGCGTTCGACATAGCCACGCAGGGGAAGACCGGCTTGACCGGCTCCGACACCAGCGCCTGCAGCGGATAGCTCTCTAGCGGCAGCCGCACGTCCGCGGTCTGCATCACCACCGAGGTATGGCCGGCCGCCGAGACCGCGACCTTCTTGGCCTTGATGAAACCCTTGGTGGTCTCGACGCCTGCGACCGAGCCGTCCGGGTTGCGGCGGATTGCCGTGACCGGGCAGTTCTGGATGATGTCGACGCCGCGCGCGCTAGCTGCGCGGGCGTAGCCCCATGCGACCGCGTCATGGCGCGCGGTTCCCGCGCGCTCCTGCAGGGCCCCGCCCATCACCGGATGGCGGGCGTTGGCCGAGATGTTCAGCGGCGGGCAGTATTCCTTGCATTCCTCCCGCGTTAGCCAGCGGTTGTCGACGCCGTTCAGCCGGTTGGAATGGATGTGGCGCTTGAAGCTCTGCACGTCGTGGACGTTGTGGGCGAGCATCAGCACGCCGCGCCGGGAATACATGACGTTGTAGTTCAGTTCCTGGCTGAGGTTCTCCCACAGGTCGACGGCGTGGTCGAACAGCCGGGCGCTCTCGTCGTAGAGATAGTTCGAGCGGATGATGGTGGTGTTGCGGCCCGTATTGCCGCCGCCCAGCCAGCACTTGTCGATCACCGCGACGTTGGTGACGCCGTGTTCCTTGGCGAGGTAGTAGGCGGCTCCCAGCCCATGGCCGCCGGCGCCGACGACGACCACGTCGTATTCGGCCTTCGGCTGGCTGTCCGGCCACTGCTCGGTCCAGTTCTTGTTCCCGGTCAGGGCGTTGGTGAGCAGCGACGTAAGCGAAAAGCGGGTCATCGGATCCCCCGGTTCCATACGCCGCACTTATTGCGATTTCGCGCCGCCTTGGGCAGAATGTGCGCGTCACCCTAATGGTATCCATGCGACAGCATCAGGAGGGGTTCCATGACGGCAGAATGGAAAGGAAGCAGCCAAACCCGGGGGAACAGGCCGATGCCCCGGCCGCGTCTGTCAGTCGGCTTCATCCTCGCCCGCCGTTTCACGCTGTGCGCCTTCGCCAATTTCGTCGATGTGCTCAGGCTGTCGGCGGACGAGGGCGACCGCAGCCGCCCGATTCTATGCGGCTGGCGCGTCCTGTCGGCGACGATGGAGCCGATCGTGTCCAGCTCCGGCATTGCAGTCCATCCGGAGGAGCGGCTGGGCGATCCCACCCTGTTCGACTATCTCGTCGTCGTCGGCGGACTGATTGACGAGATCCCCAACCTCAGTCCGGAATATACTCGCTACCTTCAGCGCGCGGCCGCCGTGGGCGTGCCGCTCGTCGGCGTCTGCACAGGCGCCTTCATCCTGCACCGCGCTGGGTTGATGCACGGCTACCGCTGCTGCGTGAGCTGGTTCCACCACGCGGATTTCCTGGAACAGTTCGACGGGTTGCGTCCTGTCTCCGACCAAATCTTCATCGTTGACCGCGATCGCCTGACCTGCTCCGGCGGCGCAAGCTCGGCGCATCTCGCGGCCTGGCTAGTCGACAGACATGTCGGGCGCGCGCAGGCGCGCAAGAGCCTCCACATCATGATCATCGACGACGCGCTGAGGGCGGAGAAGCCGCAGCCCGGCGTCCCGCTCGACCTGGCGACCGACGATCCGCTGGTGAAGAAGGCACTGTTGCTCATGCAGCAGACCATCGACACGCCGCTTTCCGTCGCCGAGACGGCCCGTCGGCTGGGTGTCAGCCGTCGCCGACTGGAACGCCACTTTCAGCAAGCGGTCGGCATGGCGCCGACGCTGGCTTGCAAGATCATGCGGTTGGAGCACGCGGAATTCCTGCTGCGTCAATCCAACCAGTCCGTGACGGAGATCGCCGCCGCGACCGGCTTCTGCGATTCCTCGCATTTCGTCCGTGCCTTCCGTGAAAGGTGTGGCATCACGCCAGCGACGTTCCGTCGTACACACGCTGGTGTAGGCGCCTGAGATCGCTCTGCCGGAATGCTACAGGCCGAGGACGCCCACAAACCGGTCATCGCGCCGATCGGCTCTTCACGACTTCGACGAAATGGTGCACCGAATTGGCGCGATTGGTGCCAGCACCGTTTGAATGCGAAATGCAGGATGTACGATAGGGCGCACCACGACGTTGCGCCCCAGGAATCCGGTCAGGCTCTCGGGGTAGACGGTCACGCCCAGATCGGCGGCGACCAGGCCGAGAAGCGCAAGTGTAGTATTCGACGCTTCCAAACTCAGCCGCGGGAGTTGACTGGCGGCGCCGATTCAAACCATTTTTCGCTCTCCAGACCCTTCCAGATGTATTCGCTCACGGTGCCGCCATCCGTAATTACGCGGTCCTCATCCGCAACTACCAATTTTCCCGCCAGGACCTGGAAACATCCGTTTGTCATGACATGCCGAACGTTCCTTCCACTGGAATAGAGCAAGTGGTGCAAAGGTTCGGGAGGAAGGGCTCCTACCCCGCCGAGCGGTCGTGTTACGTCCACGGCGGTCAAATCGGCTTTCGCCCCTGGCTTCAGCCGTCCGAGGTCGTCGCGCCGTAGCATTCTGGCGCCACCGACAGTGGCGGCCCAGACGGCGTCCCCAATGCGGGGACGTTGCATCCTTGCCTTGCTGTACTCTTCCAGGAGTGTCGTGCGAAGTTGCCCATTGAGCGTCGCCATCTTGATGTTCTCCATATAATCATTGGAGAGTTGGTCGATTCCGAGCGCGATGTTCAGGCCGCCCGCCAAGGCCTCTGGAAATGGCTGCGACGCTTGATGAAGCAGGCCTGCCATGCAGGCGCAATGGACGTAGTTGACACCATGCCGCTTCAATATCGGCGGGTCCTGGACCATATCCATCTTGTAGAGATGAGCCGCGATGACCGGCTGTTCGAAGAACCCGAGACTTTCAAGCCATGCCACCGGACGCATTCCCCAGAGGCGCTCGCAGGCCTCGACCTCGCGAATGCGTTGCGCAAGATGGATATGGATGCCGTTGCCAATTTCCTCGGCCGCAAGCCTGGCCGCCTCCAATGTTTCCGGAGTGTGGGTATCCGCGGCATGAATGGCCATCTGGGCGCGCAACAGATCGCCATCGGACTTGTTCAGCGCAAGGCCGAACATCCGCGCCGCTTCGATTTCCAGAAGCGTCTCGGGCACCGAGTCGAAGAGCATCTGGTCGTTGTCTCGATACCATAGCTTGTAGAGGCGCTCCATGTTTGGCGCGATGACACTGACATAGGCTCGAACGCCCCATGCGCGGGCAACTCGTACGAAGGATTCGGCGTGGCGCAGGGAGGCACTCATTTCCACGAATGTCGTGCATCCGGATTTCAGTATCTCCGCAATATTGTATGCTGTGAGCGCATCGAGTTGCTCCTCATCCAGCCTCATGGCCATCTCTACGGGACGATCCATGAAGCGGCCGCCCTCGATGAGACCGCGTGCCGGACTGCTCACAGCGGTGTGGGTGTGCCCGGAAATGAACCCCGGAAGGACTACGCAATCGCGCGCGTCCACCCGGACCTCCCAGCCACGCAAACGCCCCGGCCTGATCTCGGTGATTTCATTGCCTCGAACGATGATTGAGACATCGCGTTCGAGCGCCTGTTCGCCGTTCCGCTCGACCAAAGCCCAACCGGCTTCGATTACACAATCCTGGTTCGACACGTCGGTAGCGTTCATTAGGTTTCCTCCTGAAACTGAAAATCGCGACCGGCGGTGTTTGCGCGGTCGAAGGCTACGATGGGGGCTGAACCCGATCGGCAATTTCGGCGTGATGCCGCCCTTTCTCGATGGGCGACTCCTCGGTACCTCCGGACAATACTGTCCCGCCTCGAGGCATGTGGCCCCGGGCATAAGCCTTTCGCAATGTGTGGGACGATCGCCGGAAGTGGCTTGATGCGGCTAGTTTCTCATGGTGCCGACCTCACGCTGACGGAAAGGCGATCGTGTCTTCGGCACGCCAGGAGATGACGACCTCATCTCCCGAAGCCAGCCCGACATCGGCGCCGGTGGTACGGTTCTGCATTACCGTAGTGATCATGCCCAAAGGTGTTTCCACGTAGCAGAATGTTTTCTCGCCACTGAACATCATCCCCTTCAGTCGGCCAGTCACTGCATTGCGGCCATGGGCTGCCGAGTTTGCGCTGATTTGCATTTTCTCGGGGCGGACCATGACAGCGACGGAGTTCCCTGCCTGTACGTCTCCCTTGATATTTCTGACTTCGATGTCGCCGCATTCCGAGCGGACCAGTGCGCCAGGATCGCGCCGATTGACCAACTTTGCAGGCCATTGATTCATTTGCCCGATGAAATCGGCAACGAACGGCGTCGCGGGTTCGTCATACATGATCCGCGGCGTGTCGAACTGTTCCACCAAGCCCGCATTCATAACCGCTACGCGATCCGCCATCGCGAGTGCCTCGTGCTGGTCGTGGGTAACGAAGATGGTGGTGATCCCAAGACGTTGCTGCAGTTGCCTGAGTTCGAACTGCATGGCTTCGCGCAGTTTCGCGTCGAGAGCGGCAAGTGGCTCATCCAGGAGGAGAACCTTGGGTTTCGTCACCAGGGCACGGGCAAGGGCGATCCGTTGTTGTTGCCCGCCCGAGAGCTGAGCAGGATAGCGCTCCTCGAAACCCTCCATCCGTACGAGAGCCAATGCCCTGGCGACTTCGGCCTCGATCGTTGTCTTGGGCGCTTTGCGCATTTTCAAGCCGAAACCGACATTTTCGGCAACGGTCATATGCGGAAAAAGCGCATAGCTCTGGAATACCATTCCGAGATCGCGGCGATCGACCGGGACGCCCACCAGGGATGCACCAGCTAGCAGAATATCGCCTGACGTAGGCGTCACCAATCCCGCGATAGCTCGAAGCAATGTAGTCTTGCCGCAGCCAGACGGACCAAGCAAGGCAATGAACTCGCCCTGCGCGATGTCGATGCTGATGCCGCGGACGGCAAGAAAAGAGCCGTACGCCTTGGTAAGGCCGCGTAGCGACAAATGAGCTGAACTCGTGCGGTAGTTGAATGTCGGGTTCATGAATGCTTCCGCTATTTTGAAGGCAGCACGAGATGCTTCACGCCGAAAAAGCGTTCGAGCGTCAGGAGCAGCACGACGACGATCACGATCTGCACCGTCGATATAGCCGCTACGGCGGGATCGTAATTGTAGACGAGATAGCTCAGGACGGAGACCGGCAGCGTCATGGTGTCCGCGGTGGACAGCAGCAGGGCGACAGCGACTTCATCAAAGGACAGAAGAAACGCAAAGATACCACCTGCCAGCAGGCCGGGACGGATCATTGGCAGGGTCACATACCAAAACGTCTGCCATGCGCGCGCGCCAAGTGTTCGTGCCGCCTCTTCCGCTTCCGGCCCAATGCCGGCGTAGACTCCTAGAACAGTTCTCAGCACATAGGGTACAGTGATGACAACATGGCCGATCAGCAGCCCCACCGGAGACGTCCCGAGCCCGAAGCGGGCGAGGAAGAATAGGAGCGCCGTGGCGAGTATGATTAACGGCAGGCTGAGGGGCGAAAGCATAAAGGCCGAAATGGCGGTCTTCATTCGCAAATCGTTGCGGACGAGCGTTATTGCCGCGGGAACGGCCAGAAGGGTGCTTACGGCGGTCGAGAAGATACCGAGCAGAAAGCTGTTCCAGAGGGGGATCATGAACTGCGTATCGGTAAGCACCTGGTGGAACCAGCGCAGCGAAAATCCTGTCGGCGGGAAGGTGACGAATTCCGCGGACGTGAAAGCGACCGAAACGATAATGATGACCGGCGCCGCCAGGAACACGATAACCGCGGCGACGAGCAGCCTGGTCCAGAGCGAGAGACCGCTCATGCCGGCCTCCAGCTTCTGTGCCGGAAACGCGATTGGAGCCAGAGGACGGCCATCACGATGATTAGCAGCACCATGCCCATCGCCGCGGCGAACGGCCAGTCGGAGACGATGGTAAGCTGCTGGTAGATAAGGAGCGGCAAAACCATGGTAGAGGTGCTGCCCAGCAGCATGACGGTAACAAAGCTTCCGACGCACAACGTGAAGACAAGGATCGATCCTGTCACAAGGCCTTCCATGCTAAGCGGAAGAATGATCCGGAAGAAGATGTTTGACCTGCTCGCGCCCAAAACAGCTGCGGCTTCTTCCAGCCGTAAATCGAGCGTTTCCAAGGTGCTGGCCAGCGACAACACCATGAAAGGAAGCAATACGTGAACGAGTGCGATCGTAACGCCGACCCAGTTGTACATCAGGTCAAGTGTCGGAAGTCCTAGGACGGCGAGCGCCCAGTTTATTGCGCCCCTGCCGCTTAGAAGCACCATCCATCCGAACGAGCGGACGACGACGTTCACCAGTAGCGGAATGACAATCGCGAAGATCAGGAGGCTTTTCGAAAGGCCGCTGGTTCGCGCTATCGCATAAGCAAGAGGATAGCCAAGGATGGCGCAGACCACCGTGACCACGGCTCCCAGCAGGAGCGTGGCGGCTATGACTTTGATGTAGTAGAGGTCGGTGAAAATCCGGACATATGCGGAAGGATCGACAACTCCCCGTGTCAGTCCGAGGCTTTCCGCGAAATTAAGAAGAAGAGGCCCTACAAAGAAGAGGAGCAGAAAGGCGGCGAGCGGCGCCAGGCCGTAGTAAGGGGCGAGGCTGGACCAGCCGGATCCCCGCGCCGGAGTGGACGGGGAGAGAGCATGGATATCTTGTTTGGCCGTCATTCTAAGACATGTCTCCAGCGCACCGAAAGGGCCGGTCTAATATGAGGAGAGCCGAAGGCACGGCTCTCGAGATGGTGCAAAACCCAGCCATAAAAGGAGTCGCGCCCCTTCCGGCTGGGCGCCGGATGGCTATCGCATTTCCTTATTCCACCGTTCGACCCACTCAGGAATCTGGTCGATGATTTCCTTGTACGGCGGTACTTTCACCTTTTCGATCGGCGTAAACTCCGCGCGGAGCTCCTCCGGATAGGTCACGGCGGTGCTGGTGCCGGGATAACGCATGGTCATCGAGTTGCCGATCTGGCCTTCGGAAGACAGCACGCAGTTAATGTACTCGTAGGCAATCGGGTTCGCGCCCTTCACCACCGACTGCATGACCAAGCTGACGACGCCGCCGGGTTCCGGGACCGTGAACTTGGCCCAGTCGTTGCCCTTATTGATGAAGGCGAAGGCACGACCGTCCCAATAGACAAGCACATTGACCTCGCCGGTGGCGAACAGGTTCAGCGCTTCGACCGGCGTAGTCCAGAATTTCACGACATAGGGCTGGATTGCCTTCATCTTCTCGAAGGCGACATTCATGTCCCCTCCGTATTGTTGCGCCACCCACCACATCTGCGACGGTCCCCAGGTGTAGGTGCCGGACGGCCACGCGACCTTCTTGCCGTATTTCCCTGCTGCGATATCGTCTATGAGCTGCTTCCAGGATGTCGGTTTCGAGACCTTGTCGCCATTATACATGACACCCAGGGCGCCGTAGTTCCCGGACACTCCGTAGTCATCCCACGGCTTGTGGAAGGCGTCCGGTATATTCGCAAGATTTGGCACTTTTTCGACGCTCAATTGCTCGAGGAGGCCGTCATTGGCCGCGCGAAGGCTATCAAGCTCGCTGAGGGTAATAACGTCGATTGGCGAATTTCCGGGATTCGCCTTCACCTTGTTGAGCCAATCGGACGATTCGCCGGTCAGGATCTCGACTTTGACACCCGTCTTCTTCTCGAAACACGGAACGTAATTCTTCTTCACGGACTCGGCCCAGATACCGCCATACGCCGTGACGACGATCTTTTCGGGCTTCTGATCTGTCGCGCCAGACGTCAGCGTCGAAGCGCCGATCAGAACTGTCGCACTAAGCGCGGCGAGCGCGCGGGAAAGCATCCTCATCGTTTCTTCTCCTCCCGGTTTCTCGCAAGGAGCCTTGGCGCAGGGCAGACTGCGTCGAGGGTGACTTCCCAGCGAAGCATCAATCGTTTCCGGATCGGGAGCGAGAGAGCGCTCCGTGCGGGTGCGACCGACGCTTCAAGGCTAGTAGTGTAGGCATTTGCGTGCCAATACTATCGCCGTCGCGATTATTTCCACCGGAGGCATAAATGCTGAACGTGAGGTTGCTGCGTTGTTTCGTGGCCGTCGCGGATGAGTTGAGTTTCACGGCGGCGGCGCACCATCTCAACATGGCACAACCGGCGCTTACACGCTCGATCAAACAGCTCGAACAGGAACTCGACGCACGGCTTCTTGATCGAAATACGCGCAATGTCCGCCTGACCGAGATCGGCCACGCCTTCCTTGGAGAAGCACGAAAGGTACTCGATCAGATCGCCCGGGCCGAGCGCGTAGGGCGCGAGATGGCGCGCGGCCAGATCGGACAGATCAGGATCGGGTATGTAACCTATATAGCCCAGGAATTCCTCGCGCCGCTACTCAAGCGGTTTAACCAATACCGTCCCAACATACGGATCGAGTTGCTTAACATGGGCACGGAGCAGCAGAGAACCGCTCTTGTCGAACGCACGGTCGATCTTGGTTTCATGCTCGGGCCCTTTTCAACGCCTGGTATTCAGACATGCCGGATCCGGGACGAACAACTGGTCGTGATCATGCCGGACGATCACCGACTCGCGCAGCAGGAAACGGTCACGGCATTGGATCTGCACGGCGAACAACTGGTAATTGGCTCCGAGGCGATGTGGAACGTCTACCGACGAATAATCTTCTCGGAATTTGACCGGTTCGGCGTCTCGCCTAACATTTCACAGGAGGCTCCTACTGTCTCGGCGATGTTCGCTCTGGTAAGCGCCGGCCTAGGTCTCGCGATCCTGCCGCGAGGGCCAACTCACTATCTCACCGGCCGGATGGTACTTCGTCCGTTTATGATGCAGCAGAATACGATATGCACGGTTTGCGCATGGAACCGCGACAACAGCAATGCGGCCGTGCAAGCATTGCTCGATTGCCTATCCTCGGCCATTGCAGAAGGTCGTGAACAGAATTTGTCGAACTCGCTAAAGCCGGCAGTACCACTTGATGCTTTGGCTGACATGGTAGCTTTGCGTGCCGAATAACGGAACGGAAAAACGACGTCGTGACGTCGTCGATAGTGATCGGCGTAGATCGTTTAGCCGATGATACGGTTGGCGTCTCGTCACGACATGGCGTGACGATTGCCGAACGGAACGTGGCTGAAGTGCAGTCGGCAACGGAGCAGCAGCTTGTCACCAGCTTACGCTGTAAGCTGTAGGTCCGCTTCCGGCCCCGAAGCAGCCGATGTTGGAAGAAGTCCACGACCTCCTACCTCAAGCGAAATATTGCCCGCCGTTGATGTTGATGATCTCGCCGGTGATCCAGCCCGCGCCTTCCGAGCAGAGCCACAAGGCGGCGGATGCGACGTCCGGCGGATAGCCTGCGCGGCCTATCGGAATGCCGGCGATCGTCGCGTTTTGGGCTTCCTTCGGCGTGAAGGTCTCGTGAAAGGGCGTGTCGAGGATGAGGCCGGGCGCGAGCGCGTTGACCGTGATACGGCGCGGGGCCAATTCCTTCGCCAGGCCGCGGGTAAAGCCGAACATCGCCGCCTTGGAGGCCGCATAGGCCGTGCTGCCGTTGCCGCCACCATTGTGGCCGGCAAGCGATGCGATATTGATGATGCGTCCGTTGTCGCGCAGATGCGCCGTCGCCGCCCTGCAGCAATAAAACATGCTGTCGAGATTGACGGCCATGACGTTGCGCCAATGCTCATCGGTCATGCCCGCGATAGGTTGCCGCGCAAGCAGGCCGCCGGAATTATTGACGAGAATGTCGATGCCTCCAAGCTCGCCGGCAATACGATCGACGGCTGCCGTCACGTCGGCGCTGTTCGTCGCGTCGAGCCTGAAGCCGAGGCAGCGCCGGCCGAGCTGTTCGATATCGGAGATTACCGCCTTTCCTTCTTCTTCATGCGAATACCAGCTTATCGCGACATCGGCGCCGGAGCGAGCCAGTTCCAAAACAATCTCGCGGCCGATGCCGATCGCGCCGCCGGTCACGAAGGCGATTTTCCCGAAAAGACTAGCTGACATGAGAGAGAGACCTCCGCGGGACCAAACAGGCGATCCTTCTTGGATCATTTGCAATGCGTCTATTCGCTGAGCTCATAGAGGTTTGCCCTCTCGGCATTCCTCATCAAGCGTTGTAATCCAACAAAGGTCTGCTGGCGCTATTTGATGATTGCCGCCAATACATCGCCTGGGACGATACTGAGAACCTTGTCCTTGCATTAACTTAGCGGAAATAGCCGGCCGCCAGGGGCCGAAATCTGTTCACAAAATCCAACACGCTTTTCGGATGTTTCCGGCCACTATCAGTCCGAACCGAATCCGTAGAGCCGGGCCGGGTTGTCGACAAGAATCTTACCGACCGTGTCCGCCGACGCCCAGTCAGCGAGAAGGTCAAGCAATGCAGCATCGTCCGGATACGCACTGCGCGCCACTCCGACATGCGGCCAATTCGAGCCCCAGAGGATGCGCTCAGGCGCATGAGCGATAACGCGCCGGGCGATCGCTGCCACGTCGGAAAATTCGGGGCTGCCGGTCAAGCTCGTTTCGTAGCAGCCGCAGATCTTGAACCAGGCGTTGCCGCGATCGAGGAGGCGGAGGATTTCATCGACTTGGCCGCTATCGGCGGAAACCGGCGGTATGAACTTGCCGATATGGTCGATGACGTAATCCGTTTCGATCGAGTTCAGGGCGTCGAGATGTTCTGTGATTTCATTTCCGTTGAACTGGACGATAAGATGCCATCCAACCTCGCGCGCCAGCCTTCCCACGGGCTTCATTTCCGCGAGCGTCACTGCTCCGCCCGGCAGGTTCATGATGCGCGCGCCACGCACGCCGCGCGCGTCGAGCTTCTTCAGTGCCGCTATGGTCATCTCGGGCGAGACGGCGATAACGGCACGCGCCTTCTCCTTGCCGATCCGGTCGAGCGCGGCGAGCGTCGCGCTATTGTCCAGTTGATATGCGTTGGGCTGGACGATGACGGTTCGCTCCAGCCCGAGCCTTTTTTGCACGACTGCATAGTCTTCGATCGTCGCCAGTTCGGCGATCGGAGGTCCGCCAGGCTGCGAGGAAAACCCGTCGAGGAAAAAATGCATATGGCAGTCGGTAGCGCCGGGCGGCGTTTTCAGCCTCGGCGGCATGCCGTCGAGCGGACGTGTGTTGACGGGGATTCCGCCCATCATTCTTCCTTCAAAGCATACTGGGCGAGCGCGTCGCGATTGATCTCTATACCGAGGCCGGGCGTGTCCGGGATAGCCACGACGCCGCCTTCATGTTCGATCGGCTGGGCGAGCACGGCTTGTCGGAACGGGTTCGGCGTGCGGTCGAATTCGAGGATCGGTTCGACCGGATCCCGGCGCGGTGGATCGGGCGGCAGCGCAGCCATGAATTGAAGGCCTGCGGCGAGCGCGACGCCAGTACCCCATACGTGCGGCACCAGACGCGCGCCATGCATCGCTGCCATATCGGCAACGCGCCGCATCTCGCTGAACCCGCCGATACCGCAAATGTCCGGCTGAAGGATATCGACGGCGCGTGTCTCCAACGGCTCGCGCATGCCGTAGCGCCCATGCCATGTCTCGCCGCCCGCAATCGGCAACGGCTGGCCAGCACGCACCGCGTGATAGGCGCCGATCTGCTCCGGCAGCACCGGCTCCTCGAACCAGTCGATCCCGTAGCGTGCGGCGCGCTTGCCGAGTTCGATCGCCTCGAGCACGTCATAGCCGTGATTGGCGTCGATCATGAAACGCGTCTCCGGTCCGATCGCCTCCCGCACGGCCGCGATGACGCGCAGATCCTCCGTTACGTCGAACCCGATCTTGATCTTGACCGCATGGAAACCTTCGCGGGCATAGCCGGCGGTTTCCGCGGCCATGTCGGCTACCCGATCGCCGCCTTCCCGGCGAAAGCCACCGGTCGCATAGGCGCGTACTCGTTCGCGGAAACGGCCGCCGAGCAGCGTCGAGACCGGTACGCCGAAATGCTTGCCCTTGATGTCCCACAGCGCGATGTCGATCCCCGACAGCGCCGTCATGGTCAATCCTCGCTGCCCCTGGTCGCGCAGGAGATTGTAGAGTTCGATCCAGAGCTTTTCCGTCTCCAGCGGGTCGCGGCCGATGAGTGCCGGCGCATAAGTCTTCACCACCGCCGCATTGGGCTGTGCCGGCCCGAGGCATTCGCCCCAGCCGCTGGTGCCGTCCTCGCAGATGATTTCGACAAGGCAGTGCTGCCGGCGATCGAAACGCATCGAAGCGCTCTCGAAAGCGCGATCGAGCTTATGGTCGAGCAGATGGGTCCGGACCGCCTCGATCCTCATGCGCGATAGGGTCCGATCAACTCCGCCATCATATCCATTTCATCCGGGGTAAGGTCGGTAAGCGGCGCTCGCACGTTGCCGGCATCGAAGCCGACAAGCCGGACGCCCGCCTTGATCGCGGAGACCGCATAGCCCTTGCTGCGATTGCGGATTTTCAGGAACGGGTAAAAGAACGCGCTCAGGATCGCGTTCGTGCGTTCGTGCTGACCACTACGCAGGGCGGCATAGAAATCCTGCGCGAGTTTTGGCACGAAATTGAAGACAGCGGAGGAATAGGTGGTGACTCCGGCGCCGAGATAGGCATCTGCGAACAGTTCCGCCGTGGGCATGCCGCCAAGATAGGTCAGGCGATCGCCGAGAGTGGCGGTGATCTGGCGCACCAGGCCAATATCGCCCGAACCGTCCTTGAAGCCGACGAGATTGGGGCAGGCCTCGCACAACCTTGCAAGCGTCTCGGCCGTGATGATGGAATTGTCGCGATTGTAGACCATGACGCCGATTCCGACGGCGTCGCAGACGGCCTTTATATGAGCGTAGAGGCCTTCTTGACTGGCGGCAATCAGATAATGCGGAAGCAGAAGGATACCGTCGGCACCGGCCTTTTCCGCCGCCTTGGCTAAATCGACCGCGATGCGCGTGCCATACCCACAACCCGAGACAATCGGTATGCCGTTGGCCGCGGCCTTCGCCGTACGCACGATGACGGGGATTTCCTCCGGCGACAGCGAGAAGAATTCGCCGGTGCCGCCTGCCGAGAAAAGCACGCTTGCCCTGAAACCGGACAGCCAGCCGACGTGGTCGGCATAGGCTTTGCCGTTGAAGGCGCCGTCCTTTCCGAAAGGTGTCACGGGAAAGGAGAGCAGGCCGGCGCCAAGCGCCGCCTTGAGTTCCTGTGATTCCATCACGCTGTCCGATCCTTCGCCCGAGACGTGTCGTTTAGGCGATGATCATAGTAGGCATCATATCTCTGTCAATGAGAGATATGATCTTTAGGTCAGCTGCCGCGGATAAGCTTGCGATAGCGCACCAGGCTTCCCTGCAGATGCGTACGGATTCCCTCGCGTGCCGCCTCCGCATCGCGGGCAGAGATGGCGTCGGCGATGTGCTTGTGCTCGGCCTGGATCTGCCTGAGATAGTCGGCAGGCGTATGCTCGGCGTCGCCGCTCTGTAGCGAGGCGCGGGGAATGACGTTGCGGCCCATCACCTCAAGGAACTCGCGAAAGCGCGGATTGTTGGTGGCGTCGGCGATCGCCAGGTGAAAGGCGAAATCCGCTTCCATGGTCGGCCGCTCTGCCGCGATCTGCGCTGCCAGATCGTCGTAACGCTCGTGGATCGCCTCTTCCTGGGCCGGCGAGCGGCGCATGGCGGCAAGCGCCGCCGCCTCGATTTCCACGGCTGTTCTAAGCTCCAGCGCCTCGATAATCGAGGAAATCCGGGCTGTTTCAAAGCTCTGGAAGCTGTGTGACGCCGGCGGCTGATTATTCAGCACGAAAATACCAACGCCATGGCGGGCCTCAACGAGCCCATCCGCCCGCAGCGATGCCACGGCTTCACGGATCACCGTCCGGCTTACCTTGAATTGCCGGGTGAGGCCGGCTTCGCTCGGCAGCTTGTCTCCAGGGCGAAGCTCGCCGCTGAGGATCTGCCGTCGCAGGCCGTCGCCGACGACGCCGACCAGATTCCTGCGCGCCGGCGCCTTTGCCCGCGCGCCGCCGTGGTTTGGAGCATCCTGATCCACATCAGCACCGCTCAATTCATGCCTCCGCCTGTTTCGTCTCATTCTTGCGGCCATTTCCGCCGTTGAAAAGCTGTAGCGTCGCCTTTCGATAGAAAAAGCATTGACGGCTTGTATCTCGATTGTATGATGACATCCATCTTGATGTATTACAAGATTGTTCACCGCTTTCAGGTTTCAGGGAGGAAATCATGATAATCGCCAAACCGCTTCTGCGGACGACCGCGCTTGCCGCGGCCGTCTTCTGCCTTGCCGCAACATCTTCCGCTTTCGCCAAGAACTGGCGTGGCTGGAATATCCACGCACCGGGCTACGCGAACACCGTCGCGCTCGAGGATTTCGCCAAGGCGGTGGGCGAGAAGACGAACGGCGAACTGACGCTCAAGGTCTACAACAACGCCGTGCTCGGCGACCAGCCAGACGCCATCGAACAGACCCGTAATGGCGCGCTTGATTTCGGCAATTTCAATCTCGGGCCGATGGGGCCGGTCGTCCCCATTACCAATGTGCTGTCGCTGCCCTTCGTCTTTTCGAGCGAAGAGCAGATGCACCATGTGATGGACGGCAAGATCGGCAAGGAGTTCGCCGACGCCATCGAAAAGAAGGGGCTGGTGGTCCTTTCCTGGTTCGATTCCGGCGCGCGCAGCATGTTCAACGACAAACATCCGATCAAGGCGCCGGCCGATGTCAAGGGCCTCAAGATCCGGGTGATGGACAACCAGCTCTATGTCGACATGATCGACGCGATGGGCGGCAACGCAACCCCGATGCCGATGGGATCCATCTACCAGTCGCTGACGACCGGTGTCCTCGACGGGGCGGAGAACAACTACCCTTCCTACACCGAATTCAATCTCTATCAGGTCGCCAAATATTATTCGACGACCGACCACCTGATCATCCCGGAGTGTTTGTGCATTGCCAAGAAGAGCTGGGATGCGCTCGACCCGAAGACCCAAGGCATCGTCCGCCAGGCCGCTCTCGATGCCCAGACTGAACAGCGCGAATTGTGGGCGAAGGCGTCGGACAAGGCCAAGCAGGACGCCGTCAAGGGCGGTGCCAAGATCAACGAGATCAAGGACCTCACGCCGTTCCAGGATGCCATGAAGCCCGTCTATGCGAAGTTCTACAAGAAATTTCCCGACCTTCAGAAGGTCGTAGAGGAAATACGGGCCGTCAAATAGGCTGAAACCACGCCAGAGCCCCCGGACGCAGAAATTGTGGACGGGGGCTCTTTATTGGGGAAGTTCGCGGAGGAGCGGCGGCTTTGGTCAACGTCCATGATGAAACAGGAGAACTGACACCGCCGGGACCGCGGGTACCAGCGTCGATGTTCGACCGCGTGCTCGACGGGATCGCCTGGCTCTGCATGCTGGTCGCCGGCCTGGCGCTCGTCATCATCGTCGTCGCCTTCGGCTGGCTCGTCTATGGACGCTACGTCCTCAACGATACGCCAACCTGGGTCGAGCAGCTTTCGCTTCTTCTCGTTTCCTATATCACCTTTCTCGGCGCGGCGGTCGGCATCCGCCGCAAGACGCATCTCAGCATCGACTTCGTCCGCGAAAGCCTGCCGTTCGTGCCGCGCGAGATCATGCGCTATCTGTCCGACCTCTTCATCGTCGTCTTCGGCGCATGCATGGCCTGGCAGGGCTATGCGCTTTTTCTCGACAATACCGACCGCCTGATCCCGATGATCGACGTCGCCGAGGCCTGGCGGGTCCTGCCGCTCGGCATCTGCGGCGTCCTGATGGTCCTCTTTGCCGGAAGCAATATCGTCACGCGCATCGCCCATGGCGGGCAGGAACGGGAGTAGGCCCCGCATGGGACTGACCATTCTCTTCGGTCTTTTCTTCCTGACGCTGATCGTCGGTGTTCCGGTTGCCTTCGCGCTCGGCATCGCCGCAGCCGGGGCCTTCCTCTATGAAGGAATACCGCTCTTCGTCGCCTTCCAGCGCATTGTGGCCGGGATATCGGCCTATGCGCTGCTGGCCATCCCCTTCTTCATCTTCGCCGGCGAACTCATGCTTCATGGCGGCGCGGCGCACCGGCTTGTGCGGTTCGTCGCCTCCGCTGTCGGTAGCGTCCGCGGCGGGCTGGGCCTTGTCGATGTCGGCTCCTCCATGCTGTTCGGCGGCATCTCCGGCTCGGCAGTTGCCGACACCTCGGCGTTGGGCGCCATCCTCATGCCGGTTATGAAGGAGAAGGGCTATGACGCCGACTACGCCGTGAACGTCACGGTGACCTCGTCGGTCGCTGGCGTCGTGGTGCCGCCGAGTCACAACATCATCCTCTACGTGGTGGCCGCCGGCGGCAGTATTTCGGTGTCCAAGCTGTTCATGGGCGGTATCATCCCCGGCGTCGTCATGTGCCTCTGCCTGGCGATCGCGGCCTATCTCGTGGCCGTGCGGCGCGGCTATCCGGCGGAGAAGTTTCCGGGGTGGCGCACGCTCCTCGTCAGCTTCGCCGCCTCGGTCCCGGCGATGCTGACGGCCGTTATCATCGTCGGCGGCACGCTTTCCGGCGTCATGACGGTCATCGAATCAGGCGCGTTCGGAGCAATCTATGCAGTGGTCGTGACGGCGCTGGTATACCGGGAATTGAGCTGGTCTTCTTTCAAGGCGGCTGTGGCAAGTTCCGTGCGCACCACCGCGCTCGTGATGATCCTCGTCGGCTGCGCTTCCGCTTTCGGCTATATGCTGGCGCTCTATCAGGTGCCTGACGCACTCGCCGCGCTGGTCACGTCGGTCTCCAGCGACCCTATCGTCATACTGCTGATGATCAATCTGGTCCTGCTCGTGCTCGGCATGATCATGGACATGGCGCCGCTTATCCTGATCTGCACGCCGATCTTCCTGCCGGTGGTGAAGGACATCGGTATGGACCCGGTCCAGTTCGGCATCATCATGATGATGAATCTCGGCCTTGGACTGTGCACACCACCCGTTGGCGCCTGCCTTTTCGTCGGCTGTGCCATCGGCGGCGTCAAGATCGAGCAGGCGGTCAGAACGATCTGGCCGTTCTATGCCGCGATCCTCGTGGCGCTGGCCTTGACGACATACGTTCCGGCCCTCTCCCTATGGCTGCCTTCGATACTGAACTGAGGAAAGACATTGCTGAAGAAGCTTCTGATGACCGGGGCCGCGGGCGGAGTGGGCAAATCCCTACGGCCGCTGCTCCACCGACTGGCCGAACAGGTCCTGCTCTCCGACATAGCCGAAATCGACGATCTTTCGCCGCACGAAACTTTCAGGCGCTGTGATCTGGGTGACAGGGGGCAAGTCGGTGCGTTGTTCGAGGGCGGCGTCGATGGCGTGCTCCATCTCGGCGGCATCTCGCTGGAAAAGCCCTTCGAGCAGATCCTCAACGGCAATATCGTCGGCGTCTATAATCTGTTCGAGGCGGCGAGACATCACGACATGCCGCGCATCATCTTCGCCAGTTCGAACCATGTCACCGGCTTCTACACACGCCATGAGCGCGTGGACCCGGCCATGCCCGTGCGGCCGGATTCGCTCTACGGTGTTTCCAAGGTGTTCGGCGAGGGCATTGCCAGCCTCTACTTCGACAAGTTCGGCCAGGAATGCCTGTCGATCCGCATCGGCTGGTGCTTCCCGAAGCCGGTCAACCCGCGCACACAGGCAATCTGGCTCGGCGTCGAGGATCTTTTCGATCTGTGCGAACGCGGCTTCACGGCACCCCGCGTCGGCCACACGATCATCTACGGCGTATCCGATAATGAGGAGATGTGGTGGGACAACAGCGCTGTCGCCTTCCTCGGCTGGAAGCCACACCAAAGTTCAGCCAAATGGCGATCGGACGTCCTGACGAACATGAAGCCAGAGAAGCCGACCGACCCCGACGTGATCTACCAGGGTGGTCATTTCGCCACCTCGAAACATCCGAACGATGAATGACCGGACAGAATATCCGCGTAAGCTCCAGGCTCGTCCAGTTCGGCATTGCCTCGACCGTCGTCACGGCAAAGCCGAGAAGGGCGGCGAGTTCGCGGCCGGGCATTCCGAGCTTTTCCGAAGGTCCACGAAGATATGACGCCGCCGGTCACGATCTGCGGCGGCGGCCTCGGGGGAACCCAGGCGGATGGGGCGTCCGCGTACTCCGAGAGGGTCTTTGTCGCCCTGAAATGGCGGTCGATTTCGAGGAGGAGGCCTAGCCGATTGCGCTGCGCGGCGAGTTCGTGGACGGAGACGTAACCCAATTCCAGGGTGCCCTGGCCGAGATCGCAGAGGCCGAGAGCGATGTCTCCGGGTGCCAGTTCCGACAGGAGCCAGGTGGCGGAGCCGGAAGGATCGAAAACCTTCACGACGGGTTTGAAATCCGTCATCCGGGACTTGCCGAAATTAGCGCGGAAATTCGCGATCATCTCGGCGCGGGCGGTGGCAGGGATCATTCCCCCGCCTCCTTCTCCTTGCGGCTACGGATGACGATCCCGCCGGATACGGGGATGGCGGTCAAGGTGACGTTGAAGCCTTCGCCGTCGCTGTGAGCCCAGGCGGCCCCGACCTTCGTCCAGAAGGCCTTTTCGCCTTCGTCTTCCACGACGTAGACGCCGTGCGAGGGGTAGTTCTTCGCGGGTGCGGTGGTTTCCTGCTTCTTTGCCATTTTGGCCTCCTATCAGCCGCCCGATTGCGGCCGTTCTGGAATCCGGGAGACAGCGGAGCTAGGCCGGGCTAGCTGGATGACCGAAGGGAACGCTTGCGCTTGTCCATAAGCGGCCACGGCCGACCGATGTAGGGAAAGGCCCAACGGCGCGGAGCGGCTGGAATCAGGAGGTTATGGCAGGGGAGGGAGGCCGCGCCCTGGCAGGACCGCCTGCGCAGCGGCATGTTGTCGAGGGCGGGGAAAGGGCTTCTGCGGGCGAGTTGGTACAAACTTGATACAAAACGCAACATGGGGCAAAAACATCGCCTTCCGTTCCGCCGCTTTCGTGTCAGGGCGATTTTATCAGCAATTTCAATGGATTGGTAGGTGGCTGGGGAACCTGGATTCGAACCAGGACTAACGGAGTCAGAGTCCGCTGGTCTACCGTTAACCTATTCCCCAGCACCGGACCGGACCCCTCGGGCGGGGCGGTCGATGAGGCGCGTTTTAGCTTCCACTCTGAAATAGTCAAGCTTCCGGCCGCTTCAAGACTGCAGACGGACGGCGACCCAGGTCGTGTCGGTCAGTTCGAAGGCTCGAATCTGTCTGATCGGCAGGGAAGACCGGTCAGAATGACGGGAGAGGCGGCGGAAGATGCCGGCCTTCGCCGACGAATTGCCTGATACGCCGTCCGCCGGATGTGTTGAAAGGCAGATCATGCATTTCCTCTCCGGTGTAAGGGGCCTATATCAGCCGCCTATGCAGGAAGATCACGTTGATTCCGGAAATGGCGTGGCCGCCCGGACAAGGAAAGCCACGGAAACGCTGGATAACGGCCAGCAAGCCGCGTCGGCGGAGAGCGCCGCGGATCATTCGGCCGAAGATTCGTCGGCATCATCCGATACACGGGTTTTCAGCCGCGTCGTGCCGATCGTGCTCGCGGTGGCGCTGTTCATGGAGAACATGGACTCGACCGTGATAGCCACCTCGCTGCCGGCGATTGCCCAGGATATCGGCACGACGGCCATCGCGCTCAAGCTCGCGCTCACGGCCTATCTCGTATCGCTCGCCATCTTCATCCCGATCAGCGGATGGATGGCCGACCGCTTCGGGGCGCGCAACATCTTCCGTATCGCCATCGGCGTCTTCGTGGTCGGATCGCTCGCCTGTGCCGTCTCCGGTTCGCTCGGCGAAATCGTGGCCGCTCGTTTCCTGCAGGGCATGGGCGGGGCCATGATGACGCCTGTCGGCCGTCTCGTGCTTGTCCGCACCACACCGAAGCGCGAACTCGTTACGGCAATGGCCTGGCTCAGCATCCCGGCGCTGATCGGCCCGATGATGGGGCCGCCCATCGGCGGCTTCATCACCACCTATTTCAGCTGGCATTGGATCTTCCTCATCAACCTGCCGATCGGCATTCTCGGCATTATCGCCGCGAGCATGGTCTTGCCCAAGGTGCCGGGTGGTGGCGCGGCGCCGATCGACATCGTCGGCTTCGCGCTGTCGGGCATCGCCGCGTCGGGTCTCGTCTTCGGCCTGTCGGTCGTCAGCCTGCCGGCCCTGCCGCCCATTGTCGGCGTGATGACGCTTGCGGGGGGATGCCTTTCGCTCGTTCTTTACGTCTGGCACGCGCGGCGCGCGCCTTATCCGCTCCTCGACCCCCGGCTTTTCAGGAATACGGTTTTTCGTACTGCGATCATCGGCGCCTCTCTCTTCCGCATCGGCACTGGCGCGGTTCCCTTCCTGTTGCCGCTCATGCTCCAGGTCGGGTTTGGCCTGTCGCCGTTTCATTCCGGCATGCTCACCTTCGTTTCCGCTTTCGGGGCGCTCGCCATGAAGACGGCGGCGAAGCCTGTCCTGAGGGCTTTCGGCTTCCGAACCGTCCTTGTCTTCAGCACGCTGGCCGGCGCCGTCTTCATCGGCGTGAACGGATTTTTCACGGCCGAGACGTCGCATGTCGTCATTATTGTCATTCTCTTCATTGCCGGCTTCCTGCGCTCGATATTCTTTACGTCCTCCAACACGCTGGTCTTCGCCGAGATCGACGACAGGGAGGCGAGCCAGGCGACGGCCATCGCCGCTGTTTCCCAGCAGACCAGCATCGCTCTCGGCGTGGCGATCGCCGGTGGCATCCTGGAGGGCGTGACCTGGGTTTCCGGCCGGCCGCTCGATGCCTCGGCCTTTTCGATGACCTTCTTCATCGTTGCCGCGATGTCGGCCTGTTCGATCCTGCCGTTCCTCGGGCTGGCGCCGACGGCGGGCAGCGCCGTCTCCGGCCATGGCGGCAAGCGCGTGGGGCTGGGGTTCCGGGTGCGCGGCCCCATGCGGTGAGGATGGTGCGATGAGGAATCGGGCGCTGAACGCCAGTCAGGCGCTACCCTTGAAGTCCTTGGCGAGCAGGTAGAGTTCCACCGATTCGTCACGGCTTGCCGGCGGCTTGATATGATGGACGGAGCGGAAATTCCGCTTCAGCCGGTCGAGCAGTTCGGCCTCCGTTCCCCCCTGGAATGTCTTGGCGAGGAAATGCCCGCCCTGCGGCAGCACCGAGATGGCGAAATCGGCCGCAGCCTCGCACAGATGCATGGTGCGCAGATGGTCGGTCTGGCGGTGGCCGGTCGTAGGCGCTGCCATGTCCGAAAGGACGATGTGGGGCTCCCCGCCGAGTGCATCGATCAGCATCCGTGGCGCCTCCGCGTCGAGGAAATCCATCCTGAGCAGCGCCACGCCAGGCACCGGATCCATCTCCAGATAGTCGATCGCGGCGATGAGCGGCCGCTCGTCGGTCGATCTGACCCGTTCGGCGGCCACCTGGCACCAGCCGCCGGGCGCCGCGCCGAGGTCGATGACGCGCTTGCCTGGCGCGAGCAGATGGTGCCGGTCGTCGATCTCGATGAGCTTGAAAGCCGCGCGCGACCGGTAGCCCTGGGCCCTGGCGCGGTGCACATAGGGGTCGTTCAGGTGGCGCTCGATCCAGCGGCGGGACGAATTCTTGAGCCCCGTCTTCCGGACCTTCGCCTTCAGCGCGCGCGCGCCGCCGGCTCCTCCTCGGCCTGTCTTTCCGGTGTTCTTCGCCCCTGTTTTCCTCACCATCGCCGGTGGCCGCGCCGGCGCCAGACGCCGTCCTCCGACATCAGTTCGCTGAGGATGCCTTCACGCAGGCCACGGTCCGCGACCCTCAGCCGCTCCGACGGCCACACGCGCCGGATCGCTTCGAGGATGGCGCAGCCGGCGAGCACGAGGTCGGCGCGATCGGCGCCGATGCAGGCATTGGCGACCCGTTCCTCGAATTTCCAGCCGAGCAGCCTTTCGATCATCCGCTCGACGTCGAAATCGTCCATCCAAAGCCCGTCCACGCGTCGCCGGTCATAGCGCGCGAGCCCCAGATGCAGGCCGGCGAGCGTGGTCACCGTGCCGGATGTGCCGAGCAGGTGAAAGCGCTGCCCGCGCGCCAGATGACCGAGCCGGTCACGGCCTTCGAACGCTTCGAGCAGCGTGCCCACCTCGGTCACCATGGCTTCGAATATCTCGGGGGTGACATGCCGTCCGCCGAACCGTTCGGCAAGCGACACCACGCCCACCGGCAGCGAGGTCCACGAGACGATATGGTTGGCTAGCCGGTGCGAGCGCCGTCCCGAAAGATCGATGAGCGCGATTTCGGAAGAGCCGCCGCCTATGTCGAAGAGCACGACGCCATGCGTGTCGCGCTCGACTAGCGAGCCGCAGCCGGAAACCGCGAGCCGCGCCTCGGTCTGGCGATCGATGATCTCGAGGTCGAGACCGGTTTCCTTCGCCACCCGGGCGAGGAAGGTGGCGCCGTTTTCGGCCGAACGGCAGGCCTCGGTGGCGATCAGACGCGCACGCTTCACCTGCCGCATGCGCAGCTTTTCCGCGCATACGCCGAGCGCCTCCACCGCGCGGTCCATGGCTTGGTCACTTAGCCTTCCGTTTGCGGAAAGGCCTTCGCCAAGTCTGACGATGCGCGAGAAGGCATCGATGACGCGGAACTGGCCCGGCCGCGTCGGAACCGCCACCAGAAGCCGGCAATTATTCGTGCCGAGATCGAGCGCCGCATAGACGGGGGAGGGGCCGCCGCGCGGTGCCGAACCTCTCGCGTGGTCCTCCCGCACGATCCATGCGGGCTTGGGTTCGGGTGCGGCGGGCAGGGGACGCGCCTGACCGTTAAGGGCGTCATTGCCTGCCTTCCGGATTTCGGGATGCACCCCGTTCGAGGCTTGCCCCTTTGCGGCACGCCCGTCGGCTACATGATCGTCACGCGCGAAAACCTTGCGGCCGCGCTTTCTTCTTCGGCGCTTTTTCGGCGGCTTGTTTTCCTGCGAGGCGCCGTTCCGGGCCGTCCCGCCGTCATGGCCGGAAGCCGCGGATCGTCCCTCCTGGCGCCGGGGCCGGGATTGGCCGCGTCCGGGAAGCCTGGAGGTCGGAAGCGCCCCGTCCCGCGGCCCGTCGCCGCCCTCGTCGGGGTCTTTCACCTTGTTTCCTTCCGGCGCCGCGCATCCCTAGGGACGCAGCCCGCGCTCGTTATCATGCTGTTGAAGACAGATTAGCAGCAGGCGGCGGCTTCACCAAGCGGCTTGTCGAAGATTTGCCGGTGAGGTGGGATGGCGGGCAACCCGGTTTGCGGACAGCCCGAAGCGACGACGGCGAGAGGGACCGCTGAAAACGTGGAAAGTCCGCGCAGGCGCTACCCGCAACCCTCTGATCTCCGCGCTTTCCGTATTTTCTTCGTCTCCCTTTCCCCCCGCCTCTCGCGCCTCAGGCATATTCCCCGTCAGTCCCTCCCATCGGGAACACCGATCATGACGGTGGTTGCGTGGGGAGGGACCGGCGCCTCGCTCAGCGGCAAGACGTTTCCGTGGGGGAGAGGGGCACCGGCCACCGAGGCGCGGAGCCGGGCGGGCTTGCCCGGTTCACGAGTGCTCCCGCCCGGCTGCCTGTCGGCGGGGCTGGGGGCGTGGATCCAAGGCCGACCGCGATCATTTTCGCGGGAAGCTGCCAGACGTCCCGGCCGGATGGCCAAAAATCGCCGGACAATGGCCAGGGCCGAATGAATTCCAAATGAGAGGCACCCCCAAACGCCCGCCAGGCGTCGCGCCTGACGGCACGCCCTCGCGGAGCCCAGCCGCGAAAGCGGCGTACGGGTGTGAGTGAAATAAAACCCACGCGAAGGAACCCGCTGTTGACCAAATGTTGCGGGTGCCTTTTCACCGTCGGCGATACGTGGTACCTGCCGCTGCCATCCGTAACGAACGGATCGGGCACTCCAGCCGGGCGCCGGGCCGTTCAGACTGTTTTCCAGGGACGACCATGGCCAGAATAATCGAGTCGGCTACCGGCGCGGAGGCGCTTACTTTCGACGATGTACTGCTGCAACCGGGCCACTCCGAGGTGATGCCCGGCCAGACCGATATCCGCACGCGCATCGCTCGCGATATCGACCTCAACCTGCCCATCCTTTCGGCCGCGATGGACACGGTGACCGATTCGCGGCTCGCCATCGCCATGGCGCAGGCCGGCGGCATTGGTGTCATCCACCGCAATTTTTCGCCCGCCGAGCAGGCCGAGGAAGTGCGGCAGGTGAAGAAGTTCGAATCCGGCATGGTCGTCAACCCGGTCACGATCGGCCCCGAGGCAACGTTGGCCGATGCCCATGCGTTGATGCGGGCGCATGGTATCTCCGGCATTCCGGTGGTCGAGAATGGCGGGGCAGGAGGGCAGAAGACGGGGCGGCTCGTCGGCATCCTCACCAACCGCGACGTCCGCTTCGCCTCCAATCCGGACCAGAAGGTTCATGAACTGATGACGCGCGAGAACCTCGTCACCGTCAAGGAGAACGTCGATCACGACGAGGCCAAGCGCCTGCTCCATCAGCACCGCATCGAGAAGCTTCTAGTGGTCGATGCGGCGGGCAATTGCGTCGGCCTCATCACCGTCAAGGACATCGAGAAGTCGCAGCTCAACCCCAACGCCACCAAGGACGCGCAGGGCAGGCTGCGCGCGGCAGCCGCGACCAGCGTAGGCGACGATGGCTTCGAGCGCGCCGAGCGGCTGATCGATGCCGGGATCGACCTCCTCGTGATCGACACGGCGCACGGCCATTCGCAGCGCGTCCTCGATGCGGTCGCGCGCGCCAAGAAGCTTTCCAATTCGGTGCGCATCATCGCCGGCAACGTCGCCACGGCCGAAGGAACGCAGGCGTTGATCGACGCCGGCGCGGACGCGGTGAAGGTCGGCATCGGCCCCGGCTCCATCTGCACCACGCGCATCGTCGCCGGCGTCGGCGTGCCGCAGCTTTCCGCCATCATGGCGGCGGTGGAGACGGCGGATCGCGCGGGCGTGACCGTGATCGCCGATGGCGGCATAAAGTTCTCGGGCGATCTGGCCAAGGCGCTTGCCGCAGGTGCGGCCGCCGCCATGATCGGTTCGCTCCTCGCCGGGACGGACGAGAGCCCCGGCGAGGTCTATCTGCACCAGGGCCGTTCCTTCAAGGCCTATCGCGGCATGGGCTCGGTCGGTGCCATGGCGCGGGGCTCGGCGGATCGTTATTTCCAGGCCGAGGTGCGCGACACGCTGAAGCTGGTTCCCGAAGGTATCGAAGGGCAGGTACCATACAAGGGACCGGTCGCAGGCGTATTGCACCAGCTTGCCGGAGGGCTTAGGGCTGCGATGGGTTATGTCGGGGCACCGGATCTCGAAGCGCTGCGCGAGCGCGCGCGCTTCGTTCGTATTTCCGGCGCCGGCCTGAGAGAGAGCCATACGCATGATGTTGCGATTACCCGCGAGAGCCCGAACTATCCCGGTGCGGCTTGAGGGTCTCATCCCGGGCCTGAGGCGGGCGACCGTCGCGCTGTGCGTGGCGTCGGCGGTGCTGTTTCTCGTGATGATCGTGCTGGAATTCTTCTATTTCCAGCGCCTTTCGGGCGGGCTGGCGTCGTTGGGCATCTGCCTGGCCGGCTTTTCCAGTGACGACGCCGTCGCCTGGCTGACCGCGCTCGGCGAACCGGGGCGCGAGGCCGTGCTTGTCTGGCAATATTCGAGTTTCGACCTTTTCTTCCCTGCGATATTCGGTCTGGCGCTGCTTGGCCTGTTCCTGAATGCCGCCAGCCGGTCGGCCATGCCGGCACTGAGGTCGAAGCGCACGCAGATCGTCGTCGGCATCCTGATCGTGGTGCCCTATGTCCTCACCAATTACGCGCAGAACGTCTTCATCGTGCGCATGCTTTCCGATCCTTCGGCCGCGAGCATATGGTTGACGTCGGTCGCCTCCATACTTGTGGTGGCGAAATTCGTCCTTGCCTTGGTGGCGATGGCCGTGATTGCCATGGTTTTCCGACAAGGCCAGGGCAGGCCGTAAGGATATAGGGGGCATACAACCGCATGAACCAGACAATGATCTTCTGGCCTGTCATCGCGCAGGTGCTGCTCGTGTTTATCGTCTATGGGCTGCTCAGTCTGCGCCGGACCGCGGCCATCAAGGCCGGTAATGTGAAGCTCTCCGATTTCCGCGCCAACCGGCACGAGCCGCGTGAGAGCATTTTCATCCACAACAATCTGCTCAACCAGTTTCAGTTGCCGGTGCTGTTCTATATCGTGTGCCTTTGCCTCTACGTCACCGAAGGAAATTCGACGGTTACGATCGTGCTGGCGTGGATCTTCGTCGCCGCACGCTACATCCATGCCGCCGTCCACATGACAACGAACCGCATGCCCTACCGCCAGTCGGCATTCGCCGTGGGGTATGTCGTGCTCGGCCTGTTGTGGGTCTGGTTCGCCCTTCACCTTCTGGTCATCGTCTAGGAGCGGATATGCGCCTTGGCGGCAGGCTTGCGGCAGCGATCGAAGTACTGGACGATATCGACGGGCGGCACCGGCCGGCGGCGGATGCGCTGAAGGATTGGGGCCTGTCTCATCGTTTCGCCGGCGCCGGTGACCGCGCCGCGATCGGCAACATCGTCTATGACGCGCTGCGCTGTCGCCGCTCCGCCGCATGGCTGCTCGAGGAGGATACATCGCGCGCCCGCGCCTTCGGGGCGCTCCTGCTCGACGGAAACATAGATGCCGGTGCGCTGAACGCCGCGCTGGAGGGCGACCGCTTCGCGCCTCAGCCATTGTCTCAGGATGAGATCAGCCTTCTCGGGGCGCGTCGGCTTGCCGAGGCGCCCGATGCCGTTCGCGCCGATTGCCCCGATTGGTGCGTGCCCTTGTTCGTCGAGGCCTTCGGGGAAAGCTGGATCGAGGAAGCGGCGGCGCTTTCGGCGCGCCCGCCGCTCGACCTGCGGGCGAATACGCTGAAGGCCGACCGCGAAAAGGTTCTCCATGCGCTGAACGGCACAGGCGCCGAACCGTCACCGATCACGCCGACCGGTATCCGCGTGCCGCCGATCGTCGGAAACGGTCGCCATCCCAACGTTCAGGTCGAGCCGTCTTTCCAGAAAGGCTGGTTCGAAATCCAGGACGAGGGCTCGCAGATCGTCGCTGATCTGACCATTGCTGCAGGAGCCGCGCAGGTACTCGATTTCTGCGCCGGGGCCGGTGGCAAGACGCTTGGCCTTTCCGCCGCAATGGGAAACCACGGCCAGATCTTCGCCCATGATTCCGAAAAGGCGCGGCTGGCGCCGATCTTCGAGCGCATCAGACGGGCAGGGTGCCGCAATGTGCAGGTGATCCAGCCCTCCGGCCTTCCGGCGCTTGAGCATTCGATGGACCTCGTGCTGATCGATGCCCCCTGTACGGGTTCGGGAACGTGGCGGCGGCGGCCCGATTCGAAATGGCGCCTGACCGATAGACAGCTTGACCAGCGCAAGGCCGAGCAGACTGCGATCCTCGAAGATGCGAAGCGCTATGTGAAGCCCGGCGGCCGGATCGCCTACGTCACCTGCTCCGTCTTCCGCGAGGAAAATGCGGACCAGGTCTCAGGATTTCTGGACCGCAATCCCGGCTTCCGGCCGGCCAACCACATGGAACTGTGGCGCGCCCGGCATCCGGATCACCTCGCTGCTGCCTCGATCGTTCCGGGAGGCGGTGTCGTCCTTACCCCTGCGCGAAGCGGCACGGACGGCTTCTTCTGCTCGATCCTGCAAAAAATGGCGTGATCGATATGGAAAATTTATCCCGCACTGCACCATTGCATGATTGAATGAAGCAAACGCGTTTGCGATAACGCGCCCTGAAAGGGTTCCTGCATGGCTTCAGAAGTGCTTGTGGACGATGATTTCGAGGCGCGCGTGCGTTCGAGCTTCGCGCGCCAGAAGGCGATGACCACGATCGGCGCTGAACTGACGCTCGTCACGCGTGGCACCGTGGAAATCGAGATGCCATTTTCGGAAGCGCTCACCCAGCAGCACGGCTTCCTGCACGCGGGCGTCATTTCGACCGCGCTCGATTCCGCCTGCGGCTACGCGGCCTATTCATTGATGTCGCCGGATGCCGCCGTGCTCACCATCGAGTTCAAGGTCAATCTGCTCGCGCCCGGCAAGGGCGAGCGTTTCCTGTTCCGTGGCGCCGTCACCAAGCCGGGCCGCACCATCATCGTCGCCGATGGCCAGGCCTACGCATTCGGCGCGGACGGCGAGGCGAAGATGATCGCGACCATGACCGGCACGATGATGACCGTCACCGGCCGCCAGGGCATCGACGGCTGAACCGGCCATGGCGCTTGCCCCGATCACCGAAATCGGCGGCAGGCGGCTGCTCTTCGTCATGGCGGTGGATGCGGAATACGGGCCGCATCTGAAGCGTCGCTTTAAGCCTCTGATGACCGGCATTGGGCCGGTCGAAGCCGGTGTCCGGCTCGGTGCCGAACTGGCGCTTCTGTCGGAACGCAACGCGCTTCCGGATTTCGTCGTCTCCCTCGGCTCGGCCGGCAGCCGGGTGCTGGAGCAGACGGAAATCTATCAGGCCTCTTCGGTTGCCTATCGGGACATGGATGTCTCCGCCCTCGGCTTCGAGCGTGGTGCAACGCCGTTTCTCGACCTTCCTGCAATCGTACCGCTCGGCCATCCCATACCGGGTATCAAACAGGCTTCGCTCTCGACGGGCGCGGCAATCGTTTCCGGTGCCGGATATGACGCCATCGCGGCCGACATGGTGGACATGGAGACGTTTGCCGTGCTGCGCGCCTGCCAGCTTTTCGGCGTCGGCATGATCGGCCTGCGCGGCATATCCGACGGCGCCGCCGACCTGAAGCATGTCGATGACTGGCGCCAGTACCTGCACATCATCGACGAGAAGCTGGCTGCGGGCGTCGATCTGCTCGAAACCGCCATCGTCGAGGGGTCGCTCGTCCCATGACGATCGAAATACGTCGAGCCCGGCCAGGAGAGGAGGCGGCCGTTTCACGGCTCCTGGGCGAGATATGGCACGCAACCCACGACGCCGAACTCGGCAGCGGGAAGGTAGCGGAGATCACGGCGAAATGGCACGCGCCGGCTCTTCTTCGCATGCAGATCGACGATACGGCGAAATGCTTCCTCATCGCCGAAGCGCCGGATGGCGGCCTTGTCGGCCACGCCATGTCCTGGTTGGACGACAATGCAGCGATCAACCTGCTCAGGCTCTATGTCCTGCCGGGCTGGCAGGGAAGGGGCATCGGCAATCGCCTGCTTGAAGCGGCAATAGCAGCCTATCCGGCGGGGCGGCTCCTGCGGCTGGAAGTCCAGGCACAGAATGCGCCGGCGATCCGCTTTTACGAGAGAATGGGGTTGCGGGTGGCCGGCGATACCGGCGAGGGCGGCGGCTTCACCGACATCCCGGCCCTCGTCATGGAGAAATCTCTCCCTTCCGAGGATTGATGCGGCGGAGGATCGCGCCGATCGGCCCGATCGCCAGATAGGCGACAGATGCATAATCCGTGGTCCAGTAGCAGGCGACGGCGACGCTTGCCGCTGCAGCTAGCGAGACGGCGAGCGCCCGCATCCAGCCGATCGGATGGCCTTCGGCGGTTCCGTCCCTGAACAGCCCCGGATGCCGCCTGAGATATAGATTGCGCAGCACGACCGCCGCCTGGATGGCGATGATGTTGATCGCATAGATGATGTGCGACTGCGCCAGCTCGTTATGCACTCCGATCAGTGAAGAGGAGAAGGGGATGACGCTCGTCACCAGCAGCCACAGTGTCACCAGCCAGAACAGCCGCGCATCGATGTGCTCGATCGCGCGGAAATTGACGACATGTCCATGCCAGCAGACGGCGAGGATGAGGAAGCTGACGACCCAGGCGACGATCTGCGGCGTCAGTTCGCCAATCGCGCCGAAGACATCGCCCTGCATCACTTCGGGCACCCTCAGTTCAAGGACGAGGAGCGTCATGGTTATGGCCAGCACCGCATCGACAAGCGCATCGATACGGTGGCGCGGGATGAAGTCGGGCGGGGTCACGGCGTTTCCTCGCATGGATGGAAGCTTTTCATGAGCTACATGAATCACGTTTTGAGCTCCAGCCCGCAACCCATTGCGTCGACTCGTTTCTTTCTCTAAACGCCCGCCATGAAGAACGCCGTTCACCCCGACACCGTCCTTATCATCGACTTCGGCAGCCAGGTCACCCAGCTCATTGCGAGAAGGGTGCGCGAGGCCGGCATCTATTCCGAGATCGTGCCCTTCCAGTCGGCAGAGGAAGGATTTCGCCGTGTCCGGCCGAAGGCGGTCATCCTCTCGGGCAGTCCGCATTCCGCAACCGATATCGGCAGTCCGCGCGCGCCGGATGCGATCTTCGAAGCGGGCCTTCCGATCCTCGGTATCTGTTACGGCGAGCAGGCCATTTGCGCCCAACTCGGCGGCAAGGTAGAGGCTAGCCACGAGCGCGAGTTCGGCCGCGCCTTCCTCGACATCAGGGAGGATTCGGCGCTCTTCGACGGCATATGGGCGAAGGGCACGCGCCATCAGGTGTGGATGAGCCATGGCGACCGGGTGACGGCGCTGCCGCCCGGCTTCCGCGTGATCGGCACCTCGACCGGCGCGCCTTTTGCGGCGATCGCCGACGAGAAGCGCAAGATCTTCGCCGTGCAGTTCCACCCCGAAGTGGTCCATACGCCGGATGGCGCCAAACTGCTCGCCAATTTCGTCCACAATATCGCCGGGCTGAAGGGCGACTGGACGATGGCCGCCTATCATGAGCAGGCGGTCGAGGCCATCCGTAGGCAAGTCGGCAGGGGCAAGGTCATCTGCGCGCTTTCGGGCGGTGTCGATTCTTCCGTCGCCGCGCTCCTGATCCATGAGGCGGTTGGCGACCAGCTCACCTGCATTCTCGTCGATCACGGCCTCATGCGGAAGAACGAGGCGGCGGAAGTCGTCGAGATGTTCCGCCAGCATTACAATCTGCCGCTGATCCTGGTCGACGCGTCGGACCGCTTCATTTCCGCGCTGGAGGGCGAGGCCGATCCCGAGAAGAAGCGCAAGACGATCGGCCGCCTTTTCATCGAGGTCTTCGAGGAGGAGGCGAAGAAACTAGGCGGCGCTGACTTCCTGGCTCAGGGCACGCTTTATCCCGACGTGATCGAAAGTGTTTCCTTCACTGGCGCGACTTCTTCGACTATCAAGTCGCACCACAATGTCGGCGGCCTGCCCGAGCGCATGAACATGAAGCTGGTCGAGCCGCTGCGCGAACTCTTCAAGGACGAGGTCAGGGCGCTCGGCAGGGAACTCGGCCTGCCTGAAAGCTTCATCGGCCGCCACCCGTTCCCCGGCCCGGGCCTCGCCATACGCTGCCCCGGCGGCGTGACGCGCGACAAGCTCGATATTCTGCGCGAGGCTGATGCCATCTATCTCGACGAAATCCGTAAGGCCGGCCTCTACGACGCCATCTGGCAGGCTTTCGCCGTATTGCTTCCGGTGCAGACGGTCGGTGTGATGGGCGATGGCCGCACCTACGAGTTCGTGCTGGCGCTCCGCGCCGTCACGTCCGTCGACGGCATGACGGCCGATTTCTACCACTACGACATGGATTTCCTTGGTGCGACCGCGACCCGTATCATCAACGAGGTCAAAGGCATAAACCGCGTCGTCTACGACGTCACCTCAAAACCGCCCGGCACGATCGAGTGGGAATAAGGGCGCACCGACCGTGCGCCGAATCAGACGCAATTCTTCGAGACGATGGTCGCCGTTACTTTTCTCGCTGGGTTTTCTGCCAGTGGGTTGCTGTAGCTCTATCAGCACCGACAGGCGCGCCTCGCGTCCCCCGGGATGTGCAGCGGATGCACGGGTTTCAGTCAGCCGAACCGCACCAGCCGGTTTATTGCGGCTTCCATTATAGCTCGCCGGAAGATCGCTTTTCATTGCGGCCGCCGTTGCGCACGGGAAACCGTATGATCTTTGCTGGCCTTCTGGCATGCTGGGCGGTGATGACTGCCTCGATCAGGATGTCCAATCCGGCACGTGCATTGCTGCTGATCTCGTCGGTCCCCTGCAAATATTGGTAGGCTCGATCAAGATGCGCGCGGGCGGCTGCGAAATCGCTGGTCAACACTCTCTCCATCATGCCCGCGCCTGAGAATGTCTTGGCGCATGCCGACAAACGCGAAATGAATATCCACAACCGCCTTTGATTTAAGTCCTAATCATCTTTGGCTTCGACGGGGAAAATGGGTCCGGCGCGATCCCGAAAACGTCCGCGATAACTTTGCCGAACCCATGCCGCTCTTGCGGGTTACCCATGATGCCCGCAGTGCGGATCCCGCGGGTTGCACCTTTCCGGCGCGCGCCTTGCCATCGCTGGCCGGGCGGGCGGATGGCGCATTGCCGCTCTCGCGGCGGGCGCGTTCATCCGGGCGTCGCGACGCATGTTCCTAGCCATCGGGTTGCCGGGAACCCGGTTCGGCCGGGTTTCGATCGCTCCGTGATGAGCATGCTTCTCGACGATAACGGCTTCCCCGGGAACCCGGGTCCGGTATCGTTCAATCCCGGCGCCTGTCATGCGGGATCGGTGGCCCTTCGGCTGTACATCGTGCCGCGCGAGTACCGGGTGTCCGGCTGCAAGCGGCGCATGGACAACGACTTGCTTGCCGGTCGGTGCGACCTTGCGGGCAACAGCGTCGCCCGGGTTCCGGGTGGCGGGCATGTTCGGGCCAGACGCACCTGTGGTATGCTTGCCTTGCGCCATCTTGCTCGCGCTTTGACCGGTCTGTTTCGGCCCCGCCACAGCCGGCTCGGTCGGTTGCTGCCTGATCGCCAGTCGCTTGATGGCCGCCCCCTTTGCGGGGTCAAGATGCGCCGCCACAACCTTGCCCGGTTCCGGCGGCGTCACCTTCGCCGCCCTCAGCGAAGCAAGTGTCGACTTCGGCAGACGTGCCAGCGCCGGGCCCGCATCGACCGGTACGACAGCGTTGCCCAGGTGCGCCGTGCGCCTGCCACCATAATTGTTAACGACCGTCGTATTGTTGATGATCGTCGTTTGACGGATGATGGTGACGTTTTCACTGACCGGACGGACGTCGTTCAGGATATTGACGGCGCCAATCGCGGCTACCGGAGCGAACGCCCACCAGGAATCCGTCGCCACGACAACCTCGTCAGGCGGCGGCGCCGGCGCCCAGCCGATCTCGTCGTCGCTTTCGCGCCATACCACCCAGGCCGGCGCCCATTCGTCACCGGCAATCCATACCCAACCGAGATCGTCGTCATAAGCCCAGTGGCCGTAGTGGAAAACGATTTCGCCGAACGGCTCGTCGGATTGCCAATACCAACCGTCATCGGTCCATATCCAGGTGCCGTCCGTATAAGGCCGCCAGCCTTCGCTGACAGCCGGTACCCACACTTCGCCGAACCGGGCCGATCGGTGCCAATTGCCGTAATTCGAAAGCCGCTCGTGCACGGTAGCGGAAATCACCGCTGCGCTGGCAGCCTGGTAGTAGGGAACGATCAATGTGCTACCGGCCGCTCCACCGATAGCCAAGGCAGCCGCCAGGGCCGCCAGGCGCCCATTTTTACCGATCGACCGCATGGATAACGTGTACATGAGAACCTCCTGTACATCGCTCGTATTGAAGGCTTGAGGACTCCCCCGCCGAAGCAGGGGAGCATCGTTCGAACTGAGCGCGAGCTACCCGGGCATCTTCCCGCCGTTCTTCTTGCATTCGGCCCGGAATTTCTCACGGCTCTTGCCGTGCAAGCCCTTGGCATCGGCCAGCGACGAGCACTGCTTGGAGACGGCCGTGCGTTCTGGAGATGCTTTCGGATGGGACTTCTTGACGGTCTTCGGCGCGGTCATAGTGGCCGGTGCCGTTGTTGTCGTCGATGTCGTTGTGGATGCTGCAAACGCTCCGGTCGACAAAAAGCCTGCAATGGCGATGGAGGCAACAAGGGTCGCGATCTTCATGGCAGTTCCTTTCTCTGGCTTGTTAGAGCACGCAGGAACGTGACACCGCGTTTTTTCCCCGGTTTTTCTCGTATGTTGAATTTCGTTTCTGGATGGTGCCCGACCCTGAAAGTGAAAACGCCGGCACATCCTGCCGCGAGCGCCCAGGTTTATGAAGGCCGGGTTCAGGCGCGTCGAAGGAACAGAAGGTAAAAAACTGTAAACAGAAGGACTATTCCAATATTTGCGGCCAGTCTCGCCCAGAACCAGTCCCTGAAGAACAGCAGATCCGCACCGACTATGACCGCTATCATCAAGCCCACGTAAAGCGCAATAGCTGCATGGCTGGCCATTGATCGGCTCCCTTACCTGCCGAGCGCGCACCTGACCCCTTAGTATTTGGCTCGTGGCGGCCGACCTTGCCAGCGGGACAATACTGGCCCAGCCCCGGGTTTCCCCGGGGCCATAGCCGATCACCTTTAGCGACAGACCTTGACGGTCCGGATAACCCAATGGCCGTGATGTCTCACGCGCTTCTTTTCCAAGTGGCAACGCACGTGATGCGGCTTTACGTAGTGAGTGGCATGGCTCTTGTGCATCGGAGCGGCAGACGCCACGACGGGCGTGAACGCGCCCGCAAGAGAAAGGGCCACAGCGCCCAGGATGAAATTCTTCATTTTCTGATCCTCGTTGTTGGAATCGCTTCAGTTGCGACACCAGGAGATTTGATCAGGCAAGATTAACTGGCGATGAACGAACCACGGCCCTGGCTTCCCGTTTCCTCTTGATGAGGGCGTGAAGATTGTTCTGCTCCCGACCGCAAATAAACCGTCCCTTGATGGAAACCATACGCTGGCGGCTTGCAAGAAACCAATTCCCTGGCAGGAAGGGCCGACCAACAGCTATATGGAACGGGAAAGGCGACAAGAATGAAAAAGGTCCTCGCCATCGGTCTCGACCCAAAGCAGGCCGACCTTTCGCAATTTCCTGAACTCAGCGCGGAAATCGTCGCGTCATATATCAAGCAGCAGATCGACCGGGTTAGAGAACTGGGCTTCGAGGTTGTCGATTGTCTGATAACGCCGGACGATGCGGGCCGGGTGGAGGTGGAGAGGGTACTCCGGTTGCAGCAGTTCGATTGCGTCGTGATTGGAGCCGGTCTCAGGGAACCCCCGGACCTCTTCCTTCTTTTCGAGAAGGTGATAAATGCGGTCCACAGGCTCGCGCCGCAGGCCAGTATTTGCTTCAACTCCTCGCCTGCTGACACCGCGGAGGCGGTCCGTCGCTGGGTCGAGCCGTGAGATCGGCAAGGTTCATGGCGACCATATCGGCGTTGGTCCTGATGATGGCCCCCGCTGCCGCCGCGATCACTGATTTCCTTGGTGCGCCGGGTCCGATCCTGTTCGACGGGAAGTCGTACGAACTGGCATGGACCGCTCGGCCGTCGGAAAACTATACGAAGCAGGAATACGTCCCCGCTGGTCAGGCTGTCGAAACCTATGACCAGATGCTGCTGGTCGAACGACTGACGGGCGACGTCAAGGTCATCGATGCTGTCCGTAGCCAGCTCGACCTGCTGACGAAACGGAAGGGGACCGATCCCCTCGTGAATTTCGAGATTCTCCAGCACGATGCAACTGGCGAGGTGCTGCTCGATTTCCTCGTCAGTTCAAAGGATACAAACGGCGACTACATCGTCGAATGGAATGCATATCGCTACGCGCCGTTCAAGGACATCTCAGGAAAGACCGGCGTCCTTCTGTTCGCCATCAGCCATCGCGCCTACGGTAACGAAAATGCCAGGACATTCCTGCGCGGCTTGAAGCAACTCCGGTCAGCCCAGACAGGTGCGCTCTTGAAAGCGAGGCTGCCAAGGCACCGGCAGTGAGCGAAAAAGATTATTCCCCCGGTGCCTTTTGGTCCGCTCGTCGCCGACTTCGGGTTTTCATGATCGCCCAGATCGCCAGCACGATGACGAAAAGCCCGACGCCGCCCAGCGGCATGATGTAAACGGCGGCAACCAACTGGCAGGTGCCATCCTGGCAGGTTCCCAGATAGCCAAAGCCTGCGAGAGCCAGACCGACGGCCATTGCAATGGCAAGGCACGTGACAAGGATGACGGCGATCAGCAGCGCGCGTAGCAAAGATTTTGCCAGGTATCCCGTGTTCAGTAGAGCGGTCTCCACATTCGCCAGCTGGTAGAGGCTACCATCAAACCGGGCGCCGCCGCCTGACAGATTGCAACTGGATGTCATCAAGTGTCAGAGCGGCAGAAAGCGAGCGATAGCGAGTTAGTGCTCTTCGTCCGAGATGATCGGGTTGCTGCCCGCAGCCCATATCAAGGTGCAGATGGCCTCGACCCTTGTCGTGTCATTCCAACCAGCTTCCGGGCCGAACATCTGTTAGGCCTCATGCACAATCGCTTTATTGCGTTGCCGTTGCGGTTTGGGGAACGGGCTTGTCCCAGCCGCCGCCGAGCGCCTGGAAAAGGCTGGTTGCCGCCAGCAAACGGTTCAATCGGATCTGGACCAGGGTCGATTCTGCTGTGAACAGGGTCTGCTCCGTCTGGAGGACAGTGATCAGGTTGACGGTGCCGCCGCTCAATTGGGCCTCGGCTACCTGGAACGCTTTGCGCGAATTCACCACGACATCGTTCTGGAGACGCATCTGGATCGTCGTCTGCTCCAGCGTAACGAGCGCGATCTCCACGTCGGCAAATCCGGAGAGCACGGCCTTGCGATAGGCTTGCAGGTCCTGGAGTTGCACGCCTTTTGCCTGTTTCAGCTCGTTCTTGAGCTGGAAGCCGTCGAAGATCGGCTGGCTGAGGCTTGCCACCAGCGTGTAGTACCAGGCGCCCGGTCCGAACAGCGAGGCGAGCGCCGTGCTTTGGAGCCCGGTGGTTCCCGTCAGTTGGATCTGCGGGAAGAATGCCGCCCGCGCGGCCTCTACGCTGAAATTCGATGCGGCGAGTTCGGCTTCCGCCTGACGGATGTCAGGACGCTGGGTCAGAAGCTCCGACGGCAGGCCGGGCGTTACTCTTGGCACGGAGATGCGCGACAGGCTTTGACCGGAAACGTCGAAATTGGAAGGCGGCCGGGCCACCAGCACGGCAAGCGCGGCGATGTTCTGCCTGCGCGTCACCTCGATCGGCGGGATGGAGGCCCGGACCTGGGCGACCAGCGCTGCCTGCTGCGAGACATCGAGTTGGGAAGCGGTTCCGGCTGTGAACTGCTTTTGCACGAGGCCCGAAATGCGGTTGGCGGCAGCAAGATTCTGCCGGGCAACCCGCATCTGGTCTTGAGCGGCCAGTATCTGGAAATAGGTGTTCGCCACCGATACGACTGTGCTGAGGGCGACCACCTCGTGGTTGAACCGGCTGGCAAGCGCATTTTTTTCGGCCGCATAGAGCGTCGCGCGGTTCTTGCCCCAGAAGTCGAGCATATAGCTCGCCGACAGACCAAGGTTGAATTGCGAGGATGTGGCGGCGCTACCTCGCGTCACCTCCCGGAGACGCTCGGCGCTTGCCATGCCGCTCACACTTGGCAGCAGCGGCGCGCCCGCGATCCCGGCCTGCGCATCGGCCTGGACGATCTGGGCCACGGCAACCGCGATATCGAGGTTCGAGAGTTGCGCCTGTTCAATGAGAGCCGTGAGTTCCTTCGATCGGAAACCGTGCCACCAGTCCATTGTGGGCAGGGCCGAATCGGGGTGCCGCGGCGCGGCACGATAAGCACCGGGCACGTCCAGCAAGGCATCGGGATGCTCTGTGTTAAGGACGCAGCCTGAAAGACCGAATGCCGCCAGTGCGGCCAGCGCCGTTCGCGATATTGGCCATCTGCGTCTGCGGGGACCCGGCACGCCACTCAAAGCAACGTCACGCATTCGGCACCCAGTCAGGGTTGAGTGAGAATTGATCCAGCCTCCGGCGGCAGTGGAGTATCGCCCGGATGCGTTGGATCGCCTCTTCAAAATCTCTGCATCCAATTAACTTTAACAGGTCGGCCATGCCAGCGTGCCCAAAGGTCCGGCGCGGGTCTTTATCCATGCCTGTCTATCCTCGCCCGGGTGCAGGGCCGCTCCGGCCCGGAAGCAGCGGCCAACGGTGCGCATGACGCTCCCGCAGCCGGAAGCGGTCGACATACAGATAGATGACCGGCGTGGTATAGAGCGTGAGCATCTGGCTCAGGATGAGACCGCCGACGATGGCTATTCCGAGTGGTTGCCGGATTTCGCCTCCTTCGCCCAGTCCCATTGCCAGCGGCACGGCGCCAAGCAGCGCCGCCATTGTCGTCATCATGATCGGGCGGAACCGCAACAGGCAGGCTTGAAAGATGGCGTCGCGCGATGACAGATGGCCGTTGCGCTCGGCGTCGAGGGCGAAGTCGATCATCATGATCGCGTTCTTCTTCACGATGCCGATGAGGAGTATGACTCCGATCAGGGCCATGATGCTGAATTCGATGCCGCTTACAGTCAGTGCCACGAGCGCCCCGACTCCGGCGGAGGGCAAAGTCGACAGGATTGTGAGCGGGTGGGCATAGCTCTCGTAGAGGATGCCGAGCACCGCATATACGGCGATCAGCGCAGCCAAGATGAGGACAGGCTGGTCAGACAGCGTCTCCTGGAAGACCTTGGCCGTCCCTGCGAAACTGCCATGGATCGTGCCCGGCAGCCCAATGCGGTCCGATGCCTGCCCGATGGCCGCGACAGCATCGCTCAAGGCCATGCCCGGCGCGAGGTTGAACGAGATGGTCGTGGCGATGAAAAGGCCTTGATGATTGATGCCGAGCGGCGTGCTGCCGGGTCCGAACTGGGCAACGGCGGCAAGCGGCACCATCGTCTCGACGCCGGTGCTCACCGCCGATCCCGTCGAGGTAGCCATCTTGCCGATGCTGGCGATGGAATTGTTCGCCTGGTTACGCGCGGTGTCCGCCGCGACCGAGGCAGTGCCCGCCGACTGGCCTGGCGCGGTGAACGTGCCGGCCACCGCATTGCTCGCCTGCGATCCGCCCACCGAGCCGCCAGAAGTGCTGACATAGACCTGCTTCAGCGTCTCCGGGCTCTGCCAGTATTGCGGTGCCACCTCCATGACGACATGGTACTGGTTTCGCGCCACGTAGATGGTCGAAACCTGACGCTGCCCGAAAGCATCGTAGAGCGTGTTGTCGATCTGACCGACATTTATGCCGAAGCGGGCGGCGGCGTCACGGTCGATGATGACGTTGGCCTGCAACCCCTTGTTCTGCTGGTCGGTGTTGACGTCGGTCAGGCGCGGGTCGGTCCGCAGCGCGGCGGCAAGCTTCGGCGCCCACTCGACAAGTTCGTTGAAGGTGTCGCCTTGCAGCGTGTACTGGTACTGCGCGTTGGACTGCCGGCCGCCGACGCGGATGTCCTGCACGGATTGCAGGAAAAGGGTCGCGCCCGAGACGACGGACAGTTCCTGCCTCAGCCGCCCTATCACCTGGTCGGCTGAAATCTTGCGTTCGGAAAGCGGCTTCAGCGAAACGAACATGAAGCCCGAATTGGTCCGCCCACCGCCAGTGAACCCCACGGCCGTCGCGACGGCCGGGTCCCGGCTCACGATATCGGCGAATTGGCCGAGCTTCTGCGACATAAGCTGAAAGGAGATCGCTTGGTCGGCCTGGATCGAGCCGATAAGGCGTCCCGTGTCCTGTTGCGGGAAAAACCCTTTTGGAATGGCGACGTAGAGATAGAAGTTCAGGCACAGCGTCGCCGCCAGGATCGCCAGGACCAGGCGCGAATGCCCGAGCGCCCATGAGAGCGAACGCCTGTAGCCGGTGAGTATGGTATCGAATACCCTTTCGCTGAAGCGATAGAGCCTGCCATGCTCCCGGCCCTGTTCGGAGCGCAGCAGGATGGAACACATCATCGGCGTGGTCGTCAGCGATACGACGAGCGAGACCAGGATCGCGGCCGAAAGCGTCACGGCGAACTCCCGGAACAGGCGGCCGATGATGCCGCCCATGAGCAGGATGGGAATGAATACGGCGATCAGCGAGGTGCTCATGGCGAGAACCGTGAAACCGACCTCACGGGAGCCGAGGATCGCAGCCTCTGCCGGCCGCATGCCGGAGGAAATATGTCGGGCGATGTTCTCGAGCACGACAATGGCGTCGTCGACCACGAAGCCGGTGGCGATGGTGAGCGCCATCAGCGACAGATTGTCGATGCTGAAGCCCAGCAGGTACATGACGCCAAGCGTGCCGACCAGCGAGACGGGTACCGCCACGATCGGCACCAATGTCGAGCGCAGGTCGCGCAGGAAAGCGAACACCACGAGGATCACAAGGCCGATGGCGATCATCAGGGCCTGTTCCACTTCGTACAGCGATGCACGGATGGTGGTCGAGCGGTCGGATGCGAGAGTGAGGTCTATGGCGGGCGAGATCGAGGCGCGCAGCGTCGGCAGGAGCGCCTTCACCCGGTCCACCGTCGCTATGATGTTGGCGTTGGGCGACCTGTTGAGGATGATGAGCACGGCAGGCTTGCCGTTGGAGAGGCCGGCGTTGCGAATATTCTCGACCGAGTCCGTGACTTCGCCGACATCGGTCAGCCGGACGGGCGCGCCGTTGCGGTAGGCTACGATCAGCGAACGATAATCCTTCGCTGCGGTCGCCTGGTCGTTGGCGTAAATCTGATAACGCTGGTCGCCGACGTCGATGGCGCCCTTCGGGCTGTGGGCGTTGGCCGAGGCCAGCGCGGCGCGCACGTCCTCCAGCCCGATGCCGTAATTGTAGAGCGCCTGGGGCACCAGCTCGACCCGAACGGCCGGCAGCGAACTGCCGCCCACGGTCACCTCGCCGATACCGTCCACCTGCGACAGCTTCTGCGCCAGCACGGTGCTTGCAGCATCGAAAATCTGGCCCTTCGACAGCGTGTCTGACGTAAGTGCGAGGATAAGGATCGGCGCGTCGGCCGGATTGACCTTCCGGTAGGTCGGATTGGAACGCAGGCTGGTCGGCAGGTCCGCGCGCGCGGCATTGATGGCAGCCTGCACGTCGCGCGCGGCCCCGTCTATGTCCCGGTCGAGACCGAACTGCAATGTGATGCGCGTCGAGCCGAGACTGCTCGACGATGTCATCTCGTTGACGTCCGCGATCTGGCCGAGATGCCGTTCCAGCGGGCTTGCCACCGTCTGGGCGACGACCTCCGGGCTCGCTCCCGGCAGCGTTGCCTGGACGGAAATGACCGGGTAGTCCACCGCCGGAAGCGGCGCGACGGGCAGCCGCGGAAAGGCCACCAGACCTGCCATCAGCACGCCGAGGGTGAGCAGCGTCGTTGCTACCGGCCGTCGGATGAAGGGTATCGAAAGGTTCATGTCGTAGCGGCCGCGCCGCGCCCTCGCGATGCGCCGTCCCGCTCGTCCCTCAGGCGCGCGGAAAGGCGATCGAACCACAGGTAGATGACCGGCGTGGTGAAAAGCGTCAGCAACTGGCTGAACAGCAGGCCGCCGACGATGGCGACGCCGAGCGGATGCCTCAGTTCGGAACCGACGCCGGTACCCAGCATCAGCGGCAGGGCGCCCAATATCGCCGCCATGGTCGTCATCAGGATGGGCCGGAAGCGCAGCAGGCAGGCGCGGTGGATAGCCTCGCGCGGCGGCAATCCCTCTTCGCGTTGGGCATCCAGTGCGAAATCGATCATCATGATGGCGTTCTTCTTCACGATGCCTATCAGGAGGATGATGCCTATGATGGAGATGATCGTGAGATCCTCTCCGGCGATCATCAGCGCCACCAGTGCGCCGATGCCGGCCGACGGCAGCGTCGACAGGATCGTGACCGGATGGATAAAGCTCTCATAGAGCACGCCGAGCACGATATAGACCGTCACCACCGCCGCCAATAACAGGAAGAGCTGGTTGCCGAGCGAGGCCTGGAAGGCCCGTGCCGCGCCTTGGAAACTGGTGATGATGCTGAGCGGCATGCCGATCTGGGCTTGAGCCCGTTCTATGGCCGAAACCGCTTCTCCCAACGATGTGCCGGGCGCAAGGTTGAACGATACGGTGGTAGCTGGAAATTGCCCCATATGCGTGACCTGCAGCGGCGCCGTTCCGACATGCACGCTCGCGATCACGGGTAACGGTACCGGCGCGCCGCCGGTCGAGGATGGAAGATAGATCGAGTCCAAGGACCTCAGCGAGCCTTGCAACGCGGGGTCTGCCTCAAGGATGACGCGATACTGGCTCGAGGTGGAGAAGATGGTGGACACGATACGCTGGCCGAATGCGTCATAGAGCGCATTGTCGACCGTAGCGGGTGTGATCCCGAAGCGCGCCGCTTGATCGCGATCGATTTCGACATAGGCGGCAAGGCCGCTGTCGGCCAGATCGCTTGCGACGTCGGAAAGCTGCGGCAAGGTGTTCAACTTGTCGACCAGCTTTGGCGTCCACTCCGCCAGTTCGTCCGCATTGGCGTCCTGGAGCACGAATTGGTACTGCGTGCGGCTGACCGTGCCGTCTATGGTCAGGTCCTGCACGGGCTGCATGTAAAGCGTGATGCCGGACAACCCGCCGGTCTCCTGCTTCAGGCGCTCGATCACCGTGCCGATGTCGGCGCTGCGCTCGTCATGCGGCTTCAGGTTGATCAGCATGTGCCCGACATTGAGCGTCATGTTGGTGCCGTCCACCCCGATGAAGGACGAGAGGCTTTCCACGTCCCGGTCCTTCAGAACGATGTCGGCCAGGTCCTGCTGCCGCTTCGCCATCGATGCGTAGGAAACCGACTGCGGCGCCTGCGTAATCGCCTGGATGACGCCTGTGTCCTGCACCGGGAAGAAGCCCTTTGGGATCGCGACATAGAGCGCCACTGTCAGAAGCAGGGTCGCCACGGCCACCACCAGTATCAATTGTTGCCGGTCGAGCACCCAATCGAGCGCGCGCCCGTAGCCCCGGATAGTCCATTCGAAGAAGTCGTGGCTGGCCTTCTGGAAGGCGTTCTCGTGGATCGCTTCCACGGGCTTGAGCAACTTCGCGCAGGCCATGGGCACCAGCGTAAGCGAAACCACGGCGGAGATCAGAATGGTCGTCGCCAGCGTCATGGAGAATTCCCGAAAGAGCCGGCCAACCACGTCGCCCATGAAGAGAAGCGGAATGAGTACCGCGATCAGCGAGACCGTAAGGGATATGATGGTGAAGCCGATCTGCTCCGAGCCCCTGAGTGCCGCTTCCCGTGGCGAATATCCTTCCTCGATGAAGCGGCTGATATTCTCGATGACCACGATCGCGTCATCGACAACGAAACCCGTCGCTATTGTAAGGGCCATCAGCGAGAGGTTGTCGAGGCTGTAGCCGAACAGGTACATGACGCCCAGCGTGCCTACCAGGGAAAGCGGTACGGAAAGGCTGGGAATAAGCGTTGCGCGCGCGCTGCGCAGGAAAACGAAGATCACCAGCACTACGAGCACCACCGCCAGTGACAGTTCGTATTCGACGTCGCGCACCGAGGCGCGGATAGTGGTGGTGCGATCGGTGAGCACGTTCACGTCGATGGATGCGGGCAACGACGCCTGAAGCTGTGGCAGGAGTGCTTTCACGCGGTCCACCACGTCGATGACATTGGCGCCGGGCTGCCGCTGGATGTTCATGATGATGGCTGGCGTGGCGTTCATCCAGGCGCCGAGCTTGTCGTTCTCGGCGCCGCTGACGACGGTACCCACGTCGCTGAGGCGCACCGGCGCCCCGTCCTTGTAGGCCACGATCAGCGATAGGTACTGGTCGGGGCTGCTGATCTGGTCGTTGGCATTGACCGTATAGGCGCGGGAAGGCCCGTCGAAATTGCCCTTCGGCGTGTTGACGTTGGCGCTGCCGAGCGTCGTGCGCAGATCGTCGAGGTTGAGCCCGTAGGCCGCCAGTTTCCGCGGGTCGGCCTGGACGCGCACCGCTGGCCGCTGGCCGCCGCTCAGCGTCACGAGGCCCACGCCGGCGATCTGGGAGATCTTCTGCGCGAGCCTGGTGTCGGCAAGCTGCTGCACGTCTCGCAGCGGCAGCGTCTCGGAGGTCAGACCGAGCGTCAGTACCGGCGCGTCGGCCGGGTTGACCTTGGCATAGACCGGCGGCGCGGGCAGATCCGCCGGCAGAAGGTTACCCGCGGCATTGATTGCCGCCTGTACTTCCTGCTCGGCCACGTCGAGCGAAATCGAAAGGCTGAACTGCAAGGTGATGACGGAAGCGCCGGCAGAACTCACCGAGTTCATCTGGTTGAGATTGGCGATCTGGCCGAACTGCACTTCCAGCGGCGCGGTGACGGAGGACGTCATCACGTCGGGACTGGCGCCGGGATAGAAGGTCTGCACCTGGATGGTGGGATAGTCGACCTCCGGCAGCGCCGAAATAGGAAGGAAGCGGGACGCCAGGACGCCTGAAAGCAGTAGGGCTACCATCAGCAGGGTGGTCGCGACTGGCCTCAATATAAAGGCGCGCGACGGATTCATTGCCGAGCTTGCCCCGAATCCTGACGGTGATGCTTGCCGCTCCTCTGGCTGTTGTGTTTCGGGGGTGCAGCCGACTGACCGTTTTGCCCATTGGCCCGGTTTTGCTGGTTGGTCGCCGGCACCTGCCCGGGCGACCCGGCTTGACCCTGCTTTGCATCCCGGACGTGGACCTTAGCCCCATCACGCAGCTTGTCGGCCCCGTCGACGACTACACGCTCGCCGGTGCTCAACCCGGAGCGGACCTCGACGCGATCGCCATTGGTCACTCCAAGTTCTATGTTGCGCACCGAGACTGTGCTGTCTGCATTGACAACATAGGCGAAGGTGCCAGGCTGTCCGCGCTGAACCGCCGCGGTCGGGATGATCGCCACGTCCTTATGTTCGTCGACAAGCAATTCCACGTTGACGAACTGGTTGGGATAGAGAAGGCGCCCCTCATTGGGAAACGTCGCCCTGAGCTTGATCGTGCCCGTGGTCGGGTCGATCTGGCTGTCGAAGGTTTCCAGCCGGCCGTCTGCGAGCTTGTTCTCGCCGGTCCTGTCATAGGCGGCTACCGGCAGTACCGCACCCTGATGGAGCCGCTGCGCGACTGCCTGCAGTTCGTCCTCGGGAATAGTGAAGAGAACGCTGATCGGCTGAATCTGGGTGATGACGACGATGCCGCTGGTATCGCTCGGCGTGACGTAGTTGCCGGGATCGACCTGACGCAGGCCAGCGCGGCCGTCGACCGGCGCTACGATGCGGCAATAGGCGAGGTTCACAGTCGCTGCCTGTACGGTCGCCTTGTCGGCCTCGATCGTGCCTTCGTACTGCGCGACAAGCGCAATCTGCGTGTCGAGGGTCTGGTGCGGTATGGCGTTCTGCGCCGCAAGGCTCTTATAGCGGGCAAGGTCGACCTGGGCGCCGTTGAGCAAGGCCTGGTCGCGCGCGAGCTGGCCCTGTGCCTGAGCAAGCGCGGCCTGGTAGGGGCGGGGATCGATCTGTGCGAGAAGATCGCCCTTCCTGACGTCTTGGCCTTCCTTGAAGTCGACCTCGGTGAGTTGTCCGGTGATCTGGGACTTGATCGTCACCGTGGCCAGGGACGTGACGGTGCCGAGTGCGTCCAGGGTGACGTCCATGTCACCCTTCCCCACGGTGGCGATGCCGATCGAGCTCGGCTGCATCATGCGTCTTTGATGCGGGACCTCTCCGGTGGCGATCGGGCGCTGCCACAGATAGGCTCCGACGGCTGCCACGACGAGCAGGAAGATTGCCCAGGGAAGCCAGCCACGGGTACGGCCTTGCCTCGCAGCCTGCCGTTCGAGCGGAGCCGGCTGGGCTGGGGGAGCTTCGATCCGCCGTCGTTCGGCTTGCGGTTCTTCCCGCCGCGGCCGCCTTGCCGTCCTTGGCTTGGCAGATCTCAAGCGTTCGTCCATGGCGGTTCAAGCTCCGTCCGACCACCAATATGGCTGAAATCGGCGCAAGTCGAATTAAGCCTTGGAAAGGTATGGTCACCGGTCGTGCGGCCAAAACACCGACGGGAACGGGCTTGTGGCCCGTAAGTTCCGCCGGCCAAAGTACATACCCGGCGCTGGTGCCGCCCTCTTGCGAGGCGAAGCATATGACTGGATTCCTTCAGGGATCGATATCAGGCATGCCGGGACCGGCTCTGCCGCCTGTCGACAAATAGCCTAGAATATTTCCGATAGCAGGTAGATAGTCCGGACAACGTCGTCCGGGGACGGCGAGATGAGCAGCCCCGATGCAACTGTCTATAATCGGCTACTATAGCGACTTCGTGGTCTATCCAGTGGTGATCGCGATGCTAGCGGCAATCGGCACTCACGATATCGGGAAAGATGGCGCACTAGCGTGGATTGCCGTCGTTTTCGCGTGTGTCGGCTTGTGGACACTGATTGAATATTTCATGCATCGCTTCGTATTGCATCATATCCCCTACATCAGGGAAATGCATGATCGCCACCACGTCGAGGAGCGCGAATCCGTCGGCACGCCGACATGGCTCAGTCTCGGTGCTCACGCACTGATCGTGTTTTTTCCATTGCTGCTGGTTTCGAATCTCGCCGCGGCAAGCGCCGTTACATGCGGCCTGATGCTGGGATATCTGTGGTACATCAGCGTCCACCATATCCTGCACCATTGGCACCCCGGTCATCCCGGATATTTCTACACCCTCAAGCGCCGTCACGCGCTGCACCATCATGTCGACGAAACCATCAATTTCGGCGTCACCTCGGCGTTTTGGGACAGGGTATTCGGCACCATGCGCCTGTGAGGCGTTTGGGCCGAAACGCCGCTTCGAAAGGATTTGAGAATACTCGCTCGTTCAGGTTGCCGGTCTTGCGGCGCCTGGGTGTTCGCTCCGCAATACTTGCTTGTCGCACATCTTCTTGATTTGTTTGATACCCTTCGTCTGTCCAAGGCGGGGATGGAGGAAGGTATCAGGAGAGGAGGAAGCGAATGAGTTGGAAGGTATTTGTTCCGTTGGCCGTCATAGCGGTGGCAATCGGCATAGCAGCGGCGGAAATTCAGCAGAGATACGGCGAACAGATCGTCGCCTATGCCCAATCCGCGATGAATTGATTAGCCTTGCCGGCTGGTGAAGCCGGCTGACGATGGTAGCAGTATCGGGTTTGCTGCCTTCTGCGTCGGGCTGCAAAGGAGTTGATCGCCGGGGCCGTGCAATAGCCGGGCGCAGGATCGATGCCGCCGGGTCCCCGGCGGTGAACCTTGGCCGAGTTGCCGGCATAAGGTGGGGAATCAGCGCTGCGCGGTCAGCTTCACCATTGCTTCCGACGTCTCTGTGTTGGCGGGGAAGAAGGCTTCTATCGTCACCTCCGACAGGGTCACATCGACAGCCGTCCCGAACACGGTTGTGGTGCTGATGAAGGAGAGCGGTCCTTCTTCGCTTGCAAGCGTGAGCGGCACGGCGATCCCACCCTCGGCAGCCAGACCTGCGCGGGTGGAGATGGCGTGCGGGGGCGTGGGATAGGATTTCAGTTCGTCAAGCAATGCGGCCAACCGGGGAGCCGCTGAAACGTCGATCTCATGCACAAGCCGCGCGAGGATATGGGCGCGCCATTCGCGGAAGTTGAGGATGCGGTCCGCAAGCCCCTCGGGATGCAGGCTGAGCCGCAGCACATTAATTTCGCCTGCGACCAGATGATCGGCTACTCCGGCCATGAGCACGCCGGCCGCCTTGTTTGCCGACAGCAGCGTCCAGTTCCGGTCGACCGCAAGGGCGGGATGCGGCTCATGTCCCTCCAGAATCCGGTCGATCGCAGCGCGCGCAGCCCCGAGTTCCGGCGCATCGAGTGGCCGTTCACGATAGATCGGCGCGAAGCCTGCTGCCGTCAGGATCATATTGCGCTCGCGCAGCGGGACGGAGAGCCGCTCGGTCAGGTGCAGCACCATATCGCGGCTCGGCTGGGAACGTCCCGATTCCAGGAAACTCAGATGCCGCTGTGAAATCTCCGCATCGACGGCCAGCGCCAACTGGCTGAGCCGCCGGCGCTGCCGCCATTCGCGCAACAGGTCTCCGGCGGACTGGTTTTCGTTCAGCATGCCCCAAAGCTAACAGCCCGGCCGTACAATCGGCAATTACCTCCCACGTAATCGCAACGCATATCGCCTCGTGCCATCGTCGTCCGTGCAAAAGCTCAAAGGAGAACGGAAATGACTGAGATGCAATCTGTTGCAGAGCGGTATCTGGCAAGCTGGAACGCCGCGCCGGTGGAGCGGAGCCATGCGCTGTCGGCTTGGAGCGAGGATGCCACCTATGTGGATCCGCTGATGTCGGCGAGCGGCCGCAGCGCCATCGGATCGATGATGGACGAGGCCGTTGCCAATTTTCCGGGGCACGTCTTTGTGCTGTCGGGAGCCGTTGACGGGCACGGCCCTTATGTTCGCTTCAACTGGACATTGATGGCGTCGGACGCAAAAGCTGTGGCGCATGGGACCGACGTCGTGCGCGTCGATGACAACGGCCGGATCGCCGAGGTCGTCGGCTTCCTGAACGGAAATGCATCATGAGCGGCTAGCTCATGGAAACAGCCGGTAGGCATTAGCTTTATGCCCGCGATTGGTGAGCAGGCGATCCGGTCGTCCTGCTTGCCAGTCGTGATTGAAGCCGCGCGGATAGAGTATAGCGCGATGCATTGATTTATCTTGGAGTTTCGGGATGAGCGAAACATACGTCATAACCTTTCAGGTCCGCCCGGATCAGCGGGACCGGTTCAAGGCGCTTCTGAACCCTGTCCTTGACGCGATGCGCCACGAAGCGACCTTCGAGCGCGCGTCGCTGCACGTCGATCCGGGCGACCAGAACCGCTTCCAGCTTCATGAGACATGGAAAGACCGACAGGACGTGCTCGAGGTCCAACTCAAGCGGCCTTATCGGTCGGAATGGCACGCGGCGCTCGAAGAGCTTCTCGATCGGCCACGCGAAATCCATATATGGTCATTGCTGCGATCCGACTGATATATGGTTTGTCGGCGCTGTAGTTCGAGGCGCGACATAGTGTGGGGTTGTCTCGATCCGCCTGCCGGGATCCGCATACGACGAGGTCGAAGCGCGGGTTGGTGTCCGCAACCTCACAGCGGTGGATTGGAGTGGTCTTGCAACCCGCAGGGAGCTTCATATGTCCAGAATGGTGACTTTCCTGATCGCACTGATATCGGTCGTTCTCTGGCTGGGACTTGCGGCCTGGGGTTGGGGCGGGGTCGTCCCTTTCTTGTCTCACCCTGCCCGGGTCGCGCTCGTTGTCGCGACATTGGGGCTGACTGTCGCGGCTGCCTTTACCAGCGGCAACCTCAGTGCGGGCGAAAAGGAAGACCGCGGCAATCGCTGGGTACTGCTCGCTTTCCTGATCATCGGCCTTTTGGATGGATTTTTGCCGGCATTCTCCGACCGTACCGATCTGCTGACTTTTGGCGGTGACGGCGTGCGTTGGCTGGGCGTCGTGCTTTTCCTTGGCGGCGGTGTGCTCAGGCTGTGGCCCGTCTTCGTGCTCGGCAGGCGGTTCAGTGGCCTGGTAGCTATCCAGAAAGATCACCAACTGGTAACCGACGGCATATACAGCATGGTCCGTAATCCCAGCTATCTCGGTCTTCTTGTCAGCGTTTTCGGATGGGGTTTCGCGTTCCGTTCGATCATCGGCGTGGTGTTGGCGATATTGTTCATACCGCCTCTCATCGTGCGCATCCATTCCGAGGAGCGTCTGCTCGCGGCGCACTTTGGAACAGCCTACGATGCCTACCGTGCTCGCACCTGGCGGCTCATCCCTTACGTCTACTGAAAGTATGCGCTGCTGATCGGATTGCCGGCACGGGAACAATGACAGGCGAGCGGCAGCGACCAAAACAGACTTGGAGTGTGGCGCCGGAAGGTCTTTAATAGGCGGAGAAGGACAGGAGCATCGTCGACGTCCGCGGCGATGCGCGTGAGATTCGATCGGCCACCAGCAGCGGCTCAAATCCTCGCTCGTTGGATGCAGGGAGTTTCCATGACAAGGGCGTTCAAAATCGGCGACCATGTGAGCTGGAACTCGGAGGCGGGCCGCGTCTCGGGCACGATCATTTCCGTTCATACCGAGGATTTCGACTACAAGGGTCATACACATCGGGCGTCGCGTGACGATCCCCAATATGAGATCAAAAGCGACAAGACCGACCATATCGCCGCCCATAAGGGTGGGGCGCTGCGGCTTCTTCGTAACTAGTCGGGCGTGGCGGCTGCAGGAACGGTTTCCGCCAGAAGCGAGGCGATCGCCGCCCCGAGACGCATGTCGTCGAAATGGCCGAACTTGTTGAGGCGCAGCCGGCCTTCTCGATCGAACAGCAGCGTCGTTGGGGTTCCCTGCATCCCGTATGCCTGCATCGTTTTGGGCAGGCCGGCGGCCGGGTCTTTCGCGTCGATACCGACCGGAAAGCCGATCCGGTATTCATGGAGGAAGGCGCCGAGCGCGGCCGGGCTTCCCTGCGCTTCATGATGCTCGAACACCGTATGCAGCCCGATCACTGCGAAATCGTCTTCCGCGAACGTCTGGCGGGCACGCACCGCCTGCGGCAGCGCATGGCTGACGCAGCCGGGGCACAGCATCTGGAAGGCGAGGGCGAGGACGACCTTGCCGCTGAGGTCCGCAAGCCCAATTGGCTTCGGCGTGTTGAGCCAATGTTCGATCTGCCAGTCGGGCGCGGGTGACGGCGACATTCTCAAAAATCTCCTTCCTTCACATATGGCCTGCACCACAGGATCGCCTGAAGCAATACAGCCTTCGACCAAGCAGCGTGCATCGTATCGACTTCCTCCGCCGGATGGCCCTTTCCGGCAAGGAACGGCTTCATGGTGACCGAGATCGGTATGGCAAGCGCCAGCATGTGGCGCATGTGGATATGCGCGGCCGCGACCGCGCCATCCGTCCTGTTCTTGCCGACACGGTGGTGCCGGCGGCCTATCTCGTCCTGCCAGGCAAGCCAGTCCTTGTCGTATTTCGCGCTGCAGGTGTCCAGGATCCATTGACCGAAGCGTTTACGGACGGCTGCGAGATAGTCGCCGTCGGGTGCGCCGGTTACAGGATCGGAGAAGTAGGCCAGCAAATGCGGCGTGCTTCCGACGAAGCCGTACCACACGTCGAGGATCGGCTCGACCTGGTCCCTGACCACATCGTATGCCTTACGCAGCGCGGCGACATCTTCATCCGTGAAGAGCAGCGACGTCTTGAGGTCCGCGAGGTCTTTTTCCGTCAGCGGAGATGCGGGCAATGCCGAATCGCCCAGCCGGTATCCGGGAATGGCCGTAGTGGTCATGGGTGGCGCCTCCATTGATTGCTAATAGCAACTATATTATTCTTGCATCATTCGTCAATATGATTTCGAGTAGCAACCATGCCTGTTTCCTCCGAAGCGCTCGAAGCGGCCCGCCTTATCGATCGTCTGGAACGCCTGGCGCGCTTCGGCGAGCAGTCAGGCGACCTCAATCCCGCGCAATGGGAGGCGCTGAGGTATCTCTGGCAGGCCAACAGGTTCTCGCGCACGCCCGCCGCACTCGCCGATTATCTGGCCTCGACGCGGGGTACGATTTCGCGCACGCTCGCCTCGCTTGAGACGAAGGGCTATGTCGAGCGCCGCAGCAATTTGCGCGACGGCCGTTCGGTGGAATTTGTCCTGACGGGTAAGGCTGCCGCCGCTCTCGAAGGCGATCCGCTCTTTGCTCTTGCGGAGAACATCGAAAAAGCGGCGGGCAGTGACATGGCCCTCATGCTCGAAGGCCTGAGGCGGACATTGCGGACCGCCATCGCCCGTAATCGCGGGCGCGCTTTCGGAGCCTGTCGATCGTGCTTCTATTTCCGTGTCGATGTACGGCCGGGCTCCTCGTCGGCGCATCATTGCGGGCTGCTGGATGAGCCTTTGTCCGACGAGGAAAGTCGTTTGATCTGTGCCGAGCACCGGCCACGAGCCGCGTGACCAGTCAGGCTCGGCTTTTCGTCAATCTATTGACGACTGGTGGAGGCGTGGTTCGGCCGTCGCACGACCCTGACCTTCCCGCTATTGCCGCCGCCGCAGAAGAATCGGTCATGCCCATCCGATTCAAGGCCTGAAATGCCCATGCCGGCCGGCATGTCGAGTTGTTCGATGGTTTTGCCCGTATCCGGATCGATATGGCGCAGATCGCTCTTCTCGTCCTCCCATGTTGCATGCCAAAGCTCGCCGTCGACCCAGGTGACGCCGGTGACGAAGCGGTTGGACTGGATGGTACGCAATACCGCCCCCGTTTCGGGATCGATCTGATGGATCTTGCGCTCGCGGTATTCGCCGACCCAGAGCGACCCTTCCGCCCAGGCGAGGCCCGAATCGCCGCCATTGCCGGGCGCGGGGATGGTCGAAACCACGCGACCCGTCTGCGGGTCGATCTTCTGGATGCGGCTGTCGGCGATCTGGAACAGATGTTCGCCGTCGAAGGCGGTGCCGGCATGCGCGGGGACCTTGATGGAATCGAACGCCTTGCCGTCCGCCGGATCGATCGCGTTCAGCCTGTCGCCGGAGGCGAACCAGACATGCTTGCCGTCATAGGTGAGGCCGTGCACCTGTTCGGTACCGGGAAAGGGGCCGTACTCCTTGATGATGTCGGCTGCTGAATGTTTCATGTCTCGCTCCTGTCTGGTTGTCTGTGGAGCCTGATGCTAGCCAATCGAAATCGGGGCAGGGAGTAACAAGGTTGTCGGGAAACCCGGCACCGGCGGCGCCATCCAGCGCCGTGCCCGCGCCTGCCCGATTGCCTGCACCTTTCCCTCTTCCGCAAGGTTCTCGAGCGCGCGCTGCACGGTGCGCTGGCTGATGCCGAGCGCGAGCGCCAACGCGGTGCTCGACCAGGATTCCCCGTCGGCGAGCAAGGCCAGCACCGTTGCATGTTCCTCCTCCACGGGCGGAGCGAGCACGACGACTTCGCCCGGGCTGCGAGGCACGAGCCGGAACCCCGCCGCTGTCGCCTTCACGTCGGCCAGACCCTTCAGTGCCTTGCGGAGCCGGCCGATCTCCACGCGCAGCCGGGCCCGATGCGATTCATCCACGTATTTTGCCCGGAAAGCACGGAGAAGCAGTGTCTCCCGCGACACGTCGGACGGCCAGGCTTCGGCCAGCGCCCGCGCCAGCGCGAACAGGACCGGCCGTGTTTCGAGCGGCACGATTTTCGCCGCACGGCGCACGGCGAAACGGCAGGCGTCCACCACAAGCGCGCCTGATCCCAGGAGCGGCTCGATTTCGTCGAGCAGGAGGGCGCGTGCCTCGCCGTCGGCGATAAGCCGCGCTGCGGGCGTATCGAGGACAAGGGCTACGGTTTCGACCTCCGCCATCAGCGGTGGAATGGCGGCCATGCGCGCCGCTTCGCCGGCGCGGGCAAGCGCTGCACGCGCTTCTTTGGCCTTGAGGCGCCGGATCGCTATCCCGGCGGATACGAGTTCGCAGCCGGCGCGCAGCGAGGGCGCAAGGGAGGCGAATTCGAGGTCGGCAACCGCCTCCTCGGCCTCGCCGAGACGACCGACAAGAAGGAGGCGGCGGGCCTTCAGGTAACGCGCATAGGCGGCGTTGACACGATCGCCATGCTCTTCGAGCGTCATACGCGCCCGCTCGAGCGCCTTTGTCGGCCAGGCGAGATCGCGGGAGACGAGCGCTATCTCGGCTTCGGCGACGGCACATCGCGCCCGGGCCATAAGTTCCCTCGGGCCGAAGGCACGCGCTGCGCTCTTCAGGAGCGCCTTGGCGCGGGCGAGATCGCCGAGCTGCGCCATGGCGATGCCCCGAAGTGCAAGCGCCGGCGCATCATTGCGCAGAGCCACGAAATTCAGCGCGCCAAGCGGGTCGCCGGCTGAAAGGGCTCGTGCCGCGGCCGTGATCAACGAGTCCATCGAAATCCCGACATACTTGTCACTCTCGCCCTCCGAAATGGGCTCTTAACTTAGGCCAGCCTTACCGATGAGCCCAGCCTTCGATGGGCAAGGAGAACGGTCATGCCCACGAACCGGACCGCGAGCAGGAAACAACCGCTTGGCGCCGCTTTTACCCAAGGTGCGGCCCGGTGGCTGTGTCTCGCCGCCAGCCCGACCTTCGCACTCATGGCGTTGGTCACGGCTGTTTTCGGCGAATCCGGAATGGACTGCATGGCGGTGCAATCGCCACTTGCGGGGATGGTGCCGATGTATCTCCTGATGAGCGCCTTCCATCTGGCGCCGTGGCTCAGGCTGATGTCGGGCGGCTCAAGACAGGTCGGCTAACTGTTTCCCGATAAGGCGATCCTCTGCTGGACATCTGTACTGACAAGAACATATAGTGAACAAAAGAGTATGGAGTTTGCGACGTGGCCGGGCAGCTTTCGTTGGCCTTCGAAGCGGCAACCGTGCGGGTTCCAGTCTATTTCGCACTCAGGCCGGCTCTTGTTGCCGTGCCTGCCATTACGGAATGTGCGGAATGGTGCCGCCGGTCATACGGACTTTCGGAACCTGTATATGGCCCTCATCGATTGCATATTTCGCTGAATGCTGTGACGTCGCCTCGTGGTCCCCGAAAGGGCGATCTTGAAGCGGCGTTGCGCGCAGCAGAACACATAAGGTTTTCGCCTTTTCCAGTGGCCTTCGGTCGTCTCCGTACTTTCCGGGTTCGCCGCGACAAACAACCGACGGTACTCTGCTGTTGCGCTGGCATGGGGGAGTTGACGGCGCTTCGCAACGCCTTGCGTCAGGCATTGACGAGGGAAGGGCTTTGGCGCGGCCCGGCCGGCTTCGAGCCGCATGTCACGCTGATATGGGACCGACGAAGCGTTCCGCCGTCGCAGCTCGATGAACCGATCGGTTGGATGGCCGAGGATTTCGTCCTTCTGCGCACCATTGTGGGCGAGAGCCGGCAGGTGGAAATCGGACGCTGGCCGTTCCGCGCATAGAAGCCGCCCCGTTGCGCCGCTCCGGTAAATCGGCAATAGACCGCGCATCGAAACGAATATCGGAAGGCGAAACGCGCATGCCGGAGACGCTCCTGCCGGGAGACATCCGCCGCTCGCTGGCCATTTCGCTGTTGCGCGCGCGAGAGGCCGTGATGGCGCGGTTCCGGCCGATGCTTGCGCGCCACGATGTCACCGAGCAGCAATGGCGGGTCCTGCGCGTCCTTGGCGAAGGAGCGCCGTGCGATGCCTCGGAGCTGGCGGAGCACGCCTGCATCCTTGCGCCCAGCCTGACGCGCATCATCAAGGCGCTCGAGGAGCGGGAGATGATCACGCGCGAGAAGCATGGCCGAGACGGCAGGCGGGTGCGGCTTGCGATCGCGCCGAAAGGGCTGGCGCTCATCCGCGAGGTCGCGCCGGAAAGCCGCGAGATCTATGCCGAACTTGAGAAGCGCTACGGCGTGGAAAAGATCGAGCGGCTTCTTGGCCTGCTGAACGAATTGGCCGATCTGCGGGACGAAAGCTGACGGCGTTCAGCCTCGCGACGCGCTCATGCGAAATGGCAGGCCACCGTCCCGTGCGGCCCGTAGTCGGCGACGACGGCGCTGCCGGGCGTTGCCTCGATCGGCCGGATGAAGGAACCGGCAAGCACGATCTCTTCCGCCTCGATGCTATCGCCATAGGCGGCCAGCCGGTCGGCAAGCCAGGCGATGCCGAGCGCCGGGTGGTTGAGCACGCCGGCGCCCAGCCCGGTCTCTTCCACAACGCCGTTGCGCATGACGATCGCTCCCATCCAGCGCAGGTCAGTGCTTTCCGGGCGGATCGCCTGTCCGCCGAGGACGATCCCTGCATTGGCGGCGTTGTCGGCGATCGTATCGACGATCGTACGCGCTTTCTTCGTCTCCGGATCGAGGCGCAGGATACGGGTGTCGAGGATTTCGAGCGCCGGCCTGACATGATCGGTGGCAGCGATGACGTCGGCGATGCCGATGCCCGGCCCCTTCAGCGGCGCCTTCATGATGAAGGCGATCTCGGCCTCGATGCGCGGCTGGATGAAGCGGCCGGCGGGCACCGTCGCGCCATCCTCGAAGAGCATGTTGTCCAGAAGCACGCCAGAATCCGGCGTGTCGATGCCAAGCGCCGACTGCATGGCCCTCGAAGTCAGGCCGATCTTCCAGCCGATGCGCCTGCACCCCGCGGCGAACTTCTTGCCGACCCATGCCGACTGAACGGCATAGGCGTCGTCCATCGTCATCGAAGGGTGCTTGAGCGAGAGGAGGCCGATCTGCCTGCGCGTGCGCTCGGCCTCGTCCAGCGCTGCGGCAGCGTGCGCGATCTCTTCGGTGGTCAGCGTCATTTCTCGTCCTGCACGGGATTGCGCAATATGCCGATCCCCTCGGCTTCGATCTCGACTGTGTCGCCGGGCTTCAGCCAGACCGGCGGGTCGAGCCGCGCGCCGGCGCCGGTCGGCGTGCCGGTGAGGATGATGTCGCCGGGAACGAGCGTCGTGAAGGTCGAGACATAGGCGACGATCTTGCGGAAGGAGAAGATCATGCGGCCGGTGCGGTCGCTCTGCCGCGTTTCGCCGTTGACGCGCGTTTCGAGCCTTACATCGGCAAGCTGCGCCTCGTCGGTGAAGGGAACGAGCCACGGTCCCATCGAACCGGAGCGGTCGAAATTCTTGCCTTGCGTGACATTGAACTTGGCGTGCCGCACCCAGTCGCGGATCGTGCCCTCGTTGGCGAGCGTGAGCGCGGCGATATGGCCAAGCGCATCCGCCTCCCGGATACGGCGCCCGCCCTTGTCGATAACGATGGCGATTTCGCCCTCATAGTCGAGTTGCGGTGATTCGGGCGGGCGCATGATCGGCTCTTCATGACCGACGAAGGAGCGGGGAAAGCGCACGAACAGCGACGGGTTCGGCGGCGCTTCCTGCCCGTCCTTGTATTCGGCGTTGCGGTCCGGGTAGTTGACCCCGACGCAGATGATCTTCTCGGGCGAGGGGATCGGAATGCCGTAGCGTATGTCGGTGACGGCGTAATCCGCCGACCGCCCAGCCGCTTCGTCCGCGAGCGCGGCGAGCGCGCCATCGGCAATGACCTCCTGCAAGGTCGGCCAGCGTCCGGCATGCAGGGCCGACAGGTCGATAACGCGCTCTCCGTCGATCAACCCATAGCGGCTATGGCTATTGTCGCCCTCTATTGTGAATGTCGCGAAGCGCGGTCTTTCCGTCATGGCCGTCGCCTCAGACCTTCTTGCGTGCCAGTTCGGTGATGACGTCGAACGCGGTGTCGGCGTCCGCCTCGGTCATCTCGAACTGCCCGGCCTGGAAGCGGATCATCACCTTTCCGTCGACGCGGCTCTGGGTGAGATAGATGCGCCCGTCGTCGTTGATGCGGCGCACGAGGTCGAGATTGCGCCGGTCGAGGTCGTCCGCCGCCGTGTACCGGAACGAAAACAGCGACAGCACCGGCTCTGTCACGATCTCGAAATCCGGCTCGGCATCCAGCCGCTTTGCCAGTTTTTCGCTCCACGCCACATGGTTGCGGATCATGGCGCGCAGGCCTTCCAGCCCATGGAAACGCAGCAGGAACCATAGCTTCAGCGCGCGGAAGCGCCGGCCGAGCGGCACCGACCATTCCGAATAGTTGATGAGGCCGTCATGGCCATGGGTCTTGAGGAATTCGGGATGGATCGCGAGTGTCCGGACGAGGTCTTCGGGATTGCGGATGAAATGCGCCGAGCAGTCGAACTGGGCCCCCAACCATTTGTGCGGGTTGAAGACGACCGAATCGGCCCCCTCGACCCCGGCCCACAGATGCCGGAATTCCTCGCAGATCATCGCCGAACCGGCCCACGCCGCATCGACATGCAGGTAAAGGCCATGCTGATGCGCTACGCGTACAACCGCGGCGATGTCGTCGCAGGCGCCGACATTGGTCCCACCCGTGCAGGCGATGACGCCAGCGGGAAGATGGCCGGCCTGTTTGTCGCGCGCGATCGCGTCGGCCAGCGCTACAGCGTCCATCCCGCGATGCCTGCCGGTCGTCGGGATGCGCACCAGGTTCTCCTCGCCGATGCCCGAGACCCAGATGGCCCGGTCGATGGAGGTATGCACCTCTTCGGAGGCATAGATGCGCAAGCGCGGATTGGCGGCGAGCCCCGATTGGTTGCCCTTCCAGCCAAGCGCGCGCTCGCGCATCACCAGCACGGCCGCAAGCGTGGCCGAGGAGGCTGAATCCTGGACGACGCCGGCGAAACCCTCCGGCAGGCCGATTGCCTGCCTCAGCCAGTCGAGTACGCGCGTTTCAAGTTCCGTCGCCGCCGGCGAGGTCTGCCAGAGCATGCATTGCGCCGCCATTGCCGTCACCAGATATTCCGCCACGACCGACACCGGCGCGGCGTTGGCGGGGAAATAGGCGAAGAAGCGCGGATGCTGCCAATGCGTCATGCCCGGTAGCATGATCTTCTCGAAATCCGCGAAGATCGCCTCCATCGCCTCGCCATCTTCCGGCGGGGCGGCGGGGAGCTGCGCCGCGATGGCGCCGGGCGCGGTCTGCGCCCGCACCGGCCGCTCGCGCAAAGATGCACGGTAGGCGGCACCCCATTCGGCAGCTTTCTTCGACCAGCGTTCGAAATCAAGTTCTTCGGGCATTTTCCTGAATCTCTGGCTTAGGGTGAGTGCCGCTCCGCCCGTTGTTTTCACGGCGCGATGATCGGCTGCGCCTTCAAAAGCGGCTCCTGCACTTCCGTGTCAAGGAAGCGGCTGCCTTCCTCGAACCATGAGCGCGGGGCTGGCGCGCCCCACAGCGTCTGCCGCTGCGGGTCCTTCAAATCCCATTTGATCGGCTCCAGATCGGGATCGACGGTCTGGTAATCCGAGCAATAGATCTCGATGCGGTGGCCGTCCGGGTCGCGGACATAGAGGAAGAAAGCGTTGGAGATGCCGTGCCGGCCGGGCCCGCGCTCGATATTGGCGAGATAGCCGGTGGTCGACATCAGGTCGAGCAGGTCGATGATGTTGAGCGGCGTCGGCACCCAGAAGGCGGCATGATGCAGCCTTGGCCCCTTTCCGTTGGTGAAGGCCATGTCGTGCACGCCGCCCTTGCGATGCAGCCACGCCGCCCATAACCGCTTGCTCTCATCGTCCTCCGTATATTCCGTCACGCGGAAACCCAGCGCGTTGTAGAACTCGACCGACGCGTCCACGTCCGGCGAAAAGCAGTTGAAATGGTCGATCCGGAGCGGCTTGACGCCGTGGTAGAGCGCGTATTTCTGGTGGATCGGCGGCAGGCGGTCCATCCTGAAATAAAGCTCCAGAGGCGTGCCGAAATTGTCGCGCGTCCTCAGCGTCCGGCCCTGAAAGGGCCGCTCCACCCACTCCGCCGGCAATTGCCGCTCCTCGAAATAATCCTTCGCCCGGTCGAGATCTTCCTCGCAATAAAGCTTGAGGCTGAGCGCGCCGACGGAGGGTTCCTTGCCCCGCCGCAGGACGACGGAGTGATGGCCGCGCTCCTCCATCGCTCTCAGATAGACGGCGCCTCCGTCCTCGGCCGTGACCTGCAAGCCGAGCAGGTCTGCGTAGAAGGCGCGGCTTTTCGCCAGATCGGTCACCGTGTAATCGACATGGCTCAGCCGCACGATGTTGAAGGGCGGGTAGAGGTTGGGCTTCGGTATCGGCATCGCCTCTCAGCCTCCAAGCTTCGGGATCGCATGTGCGCGCGTGGCGAAGGCGATATTCTTCGTTTCCATGTAGAAATCGAAGGACCAGTCGCCGCCGTCGCGGCCGATGCCGGAATTCTTGACGCCGCCGAAGGGCGTCGGCAGGTGGCGGACGTTCTCGGAGTTGACCCAGATCATCCCGACCTCGAGTGCATCGGTGAAGCGCAGCGCCCGCGTCACGTCCGATGTCCAGACATAGCCGCTCAAGCCATAGGAGACGTCGTTCGCCAGCCTGAGCGCTTCCGCCTCGTCGCGGAACGGAATGGCGGTCAGCACTGGCCCGAAGATTTCTTCCTGCGCGATGCGCATGCCGTTATCAGCATTCGTGAAGAGCGTCGGCGCGACATAGGCACCGCCCCCCGGACCGGCGACCTTGCACCCGCCGGCAGCAATGGTCGCGCCTTCCGACCGGGCGAGATCGACATAGCCAAGCACTTTCTTCTCATGGTCCGGATGGATTAGCGGCCCGACGACGGTCTCGGGATCGAGGGGGTGACCGATCTTTATGCGCTTGGCCTTTTCGGCCACCAGCGCCGTGAATTCGTCATGGATCGATTCGTCCACCAGCAGCCGCGAGGAAGAGGTGCAGCGTTCCCCGTTCAGCGAATAGATCATGAAGACGGCTGCGTCGGCTGCCCGTTCCAGATCCGCGTCGGCGAAGACCACGACCGGGTTCTTGCCGCCAAGCTCGAAATGCACGCGCTTCAGCGTATCGGCGCCCTGCTTCATGATGAGCGACCCGGTCCGGCTCTCCCCGACGAAGCCGATCGCCTTGATGTCCGGGTGCTCGGTCAGCGCCTTTCCCGCGTCCTCGCCAAAACCGTTGACGAGGTTCCACACGCCCTTCGGCAGCCCGGCCTCCTCCGCGATCTCGACCAGCAGCCGCGCGGTAAGCGGCGACAGTTCCGCGGGCTTGTGGACGATCGTGCAGCCGGCGGCGAGTGCCGGCGCGATCTTCCATGTCGAAAGCATGAAGGGCGTGTTCCACGGCGTGATGATGCCGACTGGGCCGATCGGCACGCGCGTCGTGAAATTCATCTGGCTTTCGGCCCTGAGCGCCTTGCCGTCGCGTGCCTCGGGCGCGCGGTCGGCGAAGAAGCGGAAATTCTCCGCCCCGCGCAATGCCGCCTTCGACATGAAGCGCCAGGCCTGCCCGGTATCCATGCACTCGACCAGGGCGATCTCCTCGGCGCGGGCGACGATGGCGTCTGCTATCCGGTGGAGTAGCTTCTTGCGCTCTGTGCCCGGCAGCGCCGCCCATTCGGGAAACGCGGCTTTCGCCGCTTTGGCTGCCCGGTCGATATCTGTGGCCTTGCCGTGCGCGACGGAGGCGAGCGGCTTCAGATCGACGGGCGAGATCGTCTCGAAGGTCGAACCGTCGGCGGCCGGCACGGCTTCGCCACCGATCTGGTTTGGAACGCCGCCTTCGCGAAAACGGGCGAGGTGGTTTTCCGCCTTCGTGAGGTTTTCCTCGAATGTGGACATCTTTGGCTCCGGTGAGGGCAGGGTCCGGGGTCGGGTGCGATTTAGCTTTTCCCGCCGGCTCGAAGTCGGGAGTGCATGGCGTTCTTTTTCCACGATAGTTCCGCGTCAATCTCGCGGATTTCCAGTGAAAGCGCGAAATGCGGGGTTCTGAAAAGAGGCGCCAGCACTTCGCTTGCGGCCGCGAAGATCGCTTCGCCGACCCGTTTCCTGTCCTCGGCGCTGCGCCCTTTGCCGATGCGGAAGGACATGTCGGCAAAGGCGTTTTGCGACATCAGGTCGGCAATCGCGAAATGGCGTGCAGGGAAAGCCCTGACGCGCACGGCGCCTGTCTCGAACAGGCCGCTGTCGAGGATCGCTCCATGCACCGCATGGCACAGCGCGTCGAGATCGGCCCTTTCCTCGAGATTGGCGGAATATTCGATTGCCAGATGCGGCATGTCCTCCTCCACGGCATATGCGTCAGTACATTAATTAACGCGTTAATTATACTGGCTGTGCGGCCAAGGCAAATCCTTTTCGAGGATGCCGCCTCGCGCGCCGGTCGGCAACCGCTCCCGGCGTCGTCCTGTCGTTCATATACTTCTGTACTATGCAAATCGTGTTGCACCGCAAAAGCACGCGGCTATGGTCCCGTGCATGGAATCTCACACGGCTTCTCCCGCCCGCTACGCCTTTGCCGGCATGGTCGCCATGGCGGTGGCCATGGGTATCGGCCGCTTCGTCTATACGCCAATCCTGCCCGGCATGATGGAGGGGTTGGGGCTCTCGGCCTCGGATGCGGGCTCGATCGCCTCTGCGAACTATCTCGGCTATCTGGTGGGCGCGATCGCTGCGGCCTTCGGCTGGGCGCATCGGCGCGAGCGGGCGATGATGCTGGCGGGGTTGGTCGCCAACGCCCTGCTTGCCGCTGCCATGGCCTTCACGACGAGCCTTACCGCCTTCCTGCTGATCCGCTTCGCGGCCGGCGTCGCCAGCGCCTTCGTCCTTGTTTTTTCGGTGACGATCGTCTTCAGCCATCTGGCCGCTGCCGGACGGAACGACCTGCAGGCGCTGCATTTCGGCGGCGTCGGCCTCGGAATAGCGCTTTCCGCTCTTCTCGTCGGTGGCCTCCATGTGGCCGGAACCGGATGGGAGGAGGGCTGGATCGGCGCGGGCATCGTTTCGCTTGTCGGCTTCCTCCCGGCTATTCTGCTGATCCGCGAAGGGCCGCTCGACGCGGGTAACGGTGGAAGCGAGCCGCGCCTTCCGCGCAGCCTGCCACTTGCCAAGATCACCATCGCCTACGGCATCTTCGGCTTCGGCTATATCATCACGGCCACCTTCCTCGTGGCAATCGTCCGGCAGGGCGAGGGTGGCCCCGCCTTCGAGGCGGTCGTCTGGCTCGTTACCGGTCTCGCCGGCTTCCCCTCCGTCTATCTCTGGCAACCAGTGGTCAGACGGCTCGGCAGCATGAGGACCTTCGCGCTCGGCTGTGTAGTCGAGGGCATAGGCGTGGTGGCGAGTGTCAAGCTCGGCGGCTATGCCGGCCCGCTCATCGGCGGCATCCTGCTTGGCGGCACCTTCATCGCGTTGACCACGATCGGCCTCGTGGCGGGGCGTGCCCTCGCGGCGGAGTCGCCACGGCGCGCGCTGGCCGTGATGACAGCCTTCTTCGGCACGGGCCAGATAATCGGGCCGATCGTTGCAGGCTTCCTTGCCGACCGTACCGGCAGCTTTACCGTTGCCTCTTTAGCCGCCGCGATCGCGCTGCTTGCCTGTGCCTTGATCGCGCTTTCCGTCGGCGATGAAGCGACCAAACGGCTTCCCGAACATTAACAAAAGACAATTTGGATGCGGCCGGCGCTGCTGATAGGCAGGTGTCCACGGCATTTCCGTCGCAATCCTGTTTCATGCGGCGCAAGGAAATTTTGCAATTTCATTGATCCCGAGGATTTTCCCGGATGTTTGTCTCATTCTTCCCGCAGCCGAAATGGCTGTTCCTTTCCGCCGCGCTTTGGAGCCTGGCAGCAGTCCTGTTCTGGTTCTTCGGCGGCAAGGAACTCGGTGCCTTGTTCGGATTTCCTCCGATCCCGGAAGGTTTGCCGCCGGTCATCGGCGTCGCCACTTTCTGGTCACGGCCTTTCCTCTGGTTCTATATATATTTCGCTGTTGTTGTGGCGCTGTTCTCGGCGTTCTGGTTCATCTACGCCCCGCACCGCTGGTCGATGTGGTCGATCCTCGGCTCCGCCTTCATCCTTTTCGCCACCTATTTCCAGGTGCAGGTTAGCGTTGCCGTCAATGACTGGTACGGCCCATTCTACGACCTCATCCAGGCCGCGCTCTCCAAATCCCGTCCTGTGACGCTCGCGCAGTTCAACGGTTACCTGCTTTCCTTTGCCGGCATCGCCTTCGTCGGCGTTACGACCAGCGTGCTGGTCGCCTATTTTGTCAGCCATTACATCTTCCGCTGGCGTACGGCGATGAACGAATACTACATGGCCAACTGGGAGCAGCTTCGTCATATCGAAGGCGCCTCGCAGCGTGTGCAGGAAGACACGATGCGCTTTGCCTCGACCATGGAGGACCTCGGCACCAGCCTCATCAACTCGATCATGACGTTGATCGCCTTCCTTCCCGTCCTCGTGCAATTGTCGCGCGACGTGACCGAACTGCCCTTCATCGGCCATGTGCCGAACGCGCTGGTCATCGCCGGCATTGCCTGGTCGGCCTTCGGTACGGCGTTTCTGTGGGTTGTTGGTATCCGCCTGCCCGGCCTGCAGTTCCGCAACCAGCGCGTCGAGGCCAGCTACCGCAAGGAACTCGTCTATGGCGAGGACGATCCCAGCCGAGCCGAGCCGCCGACCGTGTCCGAGCTCTTCGACAATGTGCGGCGGAACTATTTCCGCCTCTATTTCAACTACATGTATTTCAATGTTGCCCGCTTCGCCTATCTGCAGACGGACAACATCTTCCCCTATATCCTGCTTGGGCCCACCATCGTCGCCGGCCGCATCACGCTGGGTGCGATGAACCAGATCCTCAATGCCTTCGAGCAGGTCAGGAGTTCGTTCCAGTATCTCGTCAATTCCTGGACGACGATCGTCGAACTGCAATCGATCTACAAGCGCCTCCGCGCCTTCGAGGCGACGCTGGAAGGCAAGGCGCTGCCGGGTATCGACCTGCGCTACATCCACCGCGCCGTCGACGATCCGGACCCGGCCTAGACACGGGTTCCGGTCGCTTCAGTTCGCGGGCGCGGGCTGCCCGATATCCTCCGCCTGGATGCGCCGGGCGAGATCGCGGTAGGAGATGCATTCGACGTCCGGCTTGGTGCAGACCTCCCCCGCGAAGCGTTCCAGCGCACGCCAATAGGCGCCGCCATTCATCAGCGTGAAATGGAAGCCGATCTGCAGCGGGATGCGCTCGCCGTCATACTGGCTTTCGAAGGCCGCCTGGAAGGCGCGATAGGCGCGCTCTTCGTAGTCGGCGGCGTGCGCGATATCTTCCTTGCCGTGGGAATGTCGGACATAGAGATTGTAGTCCATCGCGACTACGCGGCGGTTCGACGGCCCTTCCGGGATGGTGGGCAGCGCGAATTGCACGAGGCCTCCGCGCTCGAACGGCATTTGCGGGCCGCGCGAGACGCCACTGGCGCTATAGAGAAAACCTTCTCCGGCAAGCGCCGCATCGAGGCCTGTACTCGTTGAGAGATAAGGCGCGCGGAAGCCGACGATCCCTGTTTCCGCGAACTGTTTCCAGCCGCTCGGTTCATAGGGAACATCGTTTATGGTCCATGCGTCGCGGAAGATCGTCCGGACTTCTTTCAGCTCGGTCGACCAGTCGGCCTTACTCCACTTCGCACCGTCGAAATGACCGCAGCCATGGCTGGCGATGTCGTGGCCTTCAAGCCTCGCCGTCCAGATCTCGCGCAGCCGCCACGCGACGTCCTCCTTCGACGGCGCGAAGCCGATATTGGAGGCGCCGGGCCGATGTTCCGGCGGATGATAAAGGTCGCGGTCCTTCCGCGTCAGCAGGAAGACGCAGGAGACAAAATAGGTGAAGGACGCGCCCGTGCGGCGCGCAACCGCCCGGCTGCGCTCCCATTGCGAGAGGTCGTTCGCGCCATCGAAGGAGATCGCCACCAACTGGTTGGCTCGCTGCTGCGGCTCGGCAAATGCCGGAAAGGCAAGAAGGCAGGCAAGGACGATCGAAAGGATACGTAATGCAGTCGGCATGCGGATGGGCGTTCCCCTCAATAGAGTGCCGCTGGTAGGAATGAAATGTGGCAGTAATGCATTCCTGCCGCTGCCGCGCTTCATCGTCGGAACGACAGCGCCCGCTGTCCGCGGATCCCGATGTTAGGAGTGCCTACTTGCGAGTATCTTGTCCCGCTCCTCTTCCAGTGATCTCAATTCCTCCTCCTGTTCGGCAATGCGGTCGGCAGCCCGCTCCTCGTCGGCCGCTCCGGAATTGGCCGCCGCCTGTTCCGTGAGTTCGCGCAGATTATCCCGGGCAACCGCAATCCTGTCCTCGATCTCGGCAAGGGACGGCAGAATCTCCGGCATTCGCTCCTCCTGTGGTGCATCAACGGCGACATCTAGCGCGGCAATTGCAGTCGGCGAGGTGGATTTTCAAATCGGATGCCGGCGGTTACCTTGCCCCAGTGAAACGACGAGGTTGCCATGAGCGTTCTCATCATCGGCCTGATCCTTTTCCTTGGCGCGCATTCCGTGCGCATCGTAGCACCGGCCTGGCGGGACCAGCGAATCGCGTCGATGGGGCAGGGGCCGTGGAGAGGCTTCTATTCGCTCGTCTCGATCGTCGGCTTCGTACTGCTTGTCTGGGGCTACGGTCTCGCCCGCCCCGACGCGCCGGTCCTGTACGAGCCGCCTGTCTGGATGAAGCACGTCACCGCGCTTCTGATGATCTTCGCCTTTATCAGCCTTGCCATCTACGCTGCGCCCGCTGGCCGGCTGAAGCCGGTGCTGAAGCATCCGATGTTGGTTGCGATCAAGATATGGGCTTTTGCCCATCTGCTGGCGAACGGCGATCTCGCATCCATCCTGCTCTTCGGCACCTTCCTTGTCTGGGCGGTGTTCGACCGCATATCGGTGAAGCGCCGTGCCGCACCGATCCCTGCGGCAGGGCCGGTCTCCAACGACGTGATCGCCATTGTCGGCGGGCTGGTCATCTATGCGCTGTTCGTCTGGCGGCTGCATGAATGGCTCTTCGGCGTCGCGCCGCTGCAATAGGGCTGCGCGCCGCTTTTTTGCCGCGCCCCCCTTTCAAGCGGGGGAATTTCGGCTAAAAGGCAGGCCTCATTCTGGTTTTGGGCGCTTTGCGGGGCGGTTTCGGTCCCCTTGCCGCCGGAAAAATGCGGTTGGCTTGGATGGCGGACGACAATTTTATTCGCGAGGTCAATGAGGAGTATCGCCAGGATCAGGCGAAGGCTCTGTTTGACAAGTACGGCTTCGTGGCGATCGGCGTAGCGATCGTGGTCATTCTCGCCGCCGCCGGCTGGCGCGGCTACGACTACTGGCAGTCGAAACAGGCGGCTGCTTCCGGCGACGCCTTTGCCGCGGCGCTGAACCTTGTCGATCAGGGAAAGACGGACGAGGCGATCAAGGCGCTGGACGATCTGGAGAAGAGCGGACACGGCGCCTACCCGGTTCTTGCGCGCATGCGTGTCGCGACCGCGCTTGCCGACAAGGGGGATTATAAAGGGGCCGTGGCGGGTTTCGACGCGGTTGCCGGCGACAAATCCGTTGCGCAATCCATCCGCGATATCGCCAATCTCCGCGCGGCCTATCTCCTGGTCGATCACGGCAGCTATGCGGATGTCGCCAAGCATGCCGAGTCGCTGACCGATGAGACCAATCCGCTGCGCTTCTCGGCGCGCGAGGCGCTCGGCCTCGCCGCCTGGAAGGACGGCAAACCGGCAGACGCTCTGAAACTCTTCGAGGGGATCGCCGGCGATGCCACCGCGCCGGCAGACGCCCGCCAGCGCGCCAATATGATGACCGGACTGATCCGTGGTTCCGGCGACGCGAAATAGCGGTGATTTATGGCCTTCACCGCAGCGATCGTCGGCCGCCCCAACGTCGGCAAGTCGACGCTTTTCAATAGGCTTGCCGGCCGCAAGCTGGCGCTGGTCGACGATCTTCCGGGCGTGACCCGCGACCGTCGTGTCCATCCGGCGAAACTCTACGATCTCCGCTTCGACATCATCGACACCGCCGGTCTGGAGGATGCGCCCGCCGCGAGCCTCGCCGGCCGCATGCGCGCGCAGACGGAGGCGGCGATCGCCGAAGCCGGCCTCGTCCTGTTCATGATCGACGCAAAGTCGGGCATCACGCCCGATGACCGCACCTTCGCCGATCTCGTCAGAAGGTCGGGCAAGCCGGTCGTTCTCATCGCCAACAAGGCGGAGGCGCGTGGCGCCCAGGCGGGCATGCTCGAAGGCTGGGAACTCGGCCTCGGCGAGCCGATCCCGATTTCTGCTGAGCATGGCCAGGGCCTGCCTGATTTGCGTGAGGCGATCATCGCGGCGCTCGGCGAGGAGCGGGCTTTCCCGGAGGAGGAAGAGCCCATTGCCGAGGAGGCGCCTCTTGTCGGCGAGGGTATATCGGAGGCGGATGACGAGCACGTCCCAGCCTACGATGCCACGAAACCGATGCGCATCGCCATCGTCGGGCGGCCGAATGCTGGCAAATCCACCTTCATCAATACGCTGCTTGGCGAGGAGCGCCTCCTGACCGGTCCGGAAGCCGGCATCACGCGCGATTCCATCTCCGTCGACTGGGAATGGCGCGGCCGCCGGATAAAGCTCTTCGACACGGCCGGCATGCGGCGAAAGTCGCGCGTGCAGGAGAAACTGGAAAAGCTCTCCGTTGCCGACGGCTTGCGCGCGGTCCGCTTCGCCGAAGTGGTTGTCGTCCTCCTGGATGCGACCATTCCCTTCGAGAAGCAGGATCTGCAGATTGCCGACCTCATTATCCGTGAAGGCCGGGCGCTGGTCATCGGCTTCAACAAATGGGACATGGTCGAGCATCCGCAGCAGCTTCTCGCTGAATTGCGGGAGAAGACCGAACGGCTCCTGCCACAGGTTCGCGGTGTGCTCGCCGTTCCCGTATCAGCCGAGACGGGGCGGGGCCTCGACAAGCTGATGGACGCGGTGATGAAGGCGCATGAGGTGTGGAACCGGCGCGTCTCGACCGGCCGCCTCAATCGCTGGCTGGAAGGCGTGCTCACCCGCCATCCGCCGCCCGCCGTCTCGGGCCGGCGGCTGAGGATCAAATATCTGACGCAGGTGAAGACGCGGCCGCCCGGCTTCGTCGTTTCCTGTTCGCGCCCGGACGCGATGCCGGCTTCCTATCTGCGCTATCTGGTCAACGGGTTGCGCACGGATTTCGACATGCCCGGCACACCGATCCGCATGGTTCTGCGCGCGCCTGACAATCCTTATGCCGGCCGTGCCGCCAAGCGATAAGGCGGCGAAAGAGCGGCATCTTATTAACCGTCCATCAAGGTTAATGAGCCATCTTCCGAAACGTTCGAATTGTTGCGTTTCTGGAGAGTGGCGGTGCGTTCTGGGGTTATGCTGCGGCTGCGTCGTCTGAGCCGCGATCACGCTCTCCTTCCGCCGCTTGTTCTCGGCATCGCCATCTGGATCGGCTTTCCCACGGTTTCGGCCCGCCAGGATATCCTCAGCCTGCTTTCCGACAGTCCCGGCACCCGCTGGGACTCCTATATCGAGCGTTCCGTGGCCGGTTCGGTGCAACAGGCGGAGATGCGCTTTTCCGTCGATGACACGCGCACCGCCGCCATTTCCGGCGCCGGCATCAAGGCACCGGGCATCGGCCAGGTCGCCTTTCTCAGTAAGTCCGGCAAGGCCAACGAGGTTCCCGACGAGGATCGCATAAACCGCAAGGAAAAGGCGGGCCGCGTCGTCAGGATCGTTCCTGTCGCTCCGCCTAAGGCGTTCAATGCCGGTACCGTGCTCGAGCGCCAGAGTTCCCTGATGGACCCTTCGCTGCACGGTGATCTGAAGATGGCTTTCGCCAAGCCGTCCATCAAAGGCGAGGAGATCAAGATAGCCGAAGCCTTCCATCCGCGGATGCAGCGTGATCCGGCCGCCGGTCTGCCGACCCTGGTGGCGGCGCTCGTCAACAACGACCACCCGGACGTACTAGCCTACGCTTCGGCCAGGCCCGACTATGAAAGGAAATCGCCCTTCGAATCGCTCCTGAAGGACGAAAATCCGGACGCCGGCCGCTTCATCCCACCGATGGAGCCCGGAGATCACGCCTGGGTGAGCAGCCCGCTCCCGGCTTCCGTCTTTTCGAAAAGCGAACAGCAGTGCCTGACGGCCGGCGTCTATTTCGAGGCGCGTGGCGAGCCGGTGAAGGGTCAGGCCGCTGTGGCTCAGGTCATTCTCAACCGTGTCCGCAATCCCGCCTATCCCAAGACCGTCTGCGGCGTCGTCTATCAGAACGAGGATTGGCGCAATGGCTGCCAGTTCTCCTTCGCCTGCGACGGCGTGCGCGAGCGCGTGGCCGACAAGCACTCCTGGACGATCGCCGAGGATATCGCGCTTGCCGTCACGGCCGGCAAGATCTGGCTGCCGGAAGTCGGCTCGTCCACGCACTATCACGCGACCTATGTGCATCCGCGCTGGGCGCGCGCCATGGAAAAGATGAAGAAGATCGGCCGTCATATCTTCTACCGCACCTATGGTGGCGGCTGGAGTTGAGAGTGCGGCCGGTCGCGGCACGGCGCGGATTCGCTGCCGTGCTCCCCGGCAATCCGGCATGGCGCTTTGTCGCACTGGATTAAGCAGCTGATATTATACGATAATTTATCCCTTCCGATATCCCTCGGGTCGGCTTGACTGGGTGCGGTGCGCAAACTATGTTGCGCGCGACTTTGCGGCAGGCCGTGCGGCTCGGCTTGACCGGGTGCGGAGGTTTCATGGCCGGATCGGACAGGCCGGATGAGACCGGCGGAAACGAGCCCGGCAAGAATTCTCCTTCGCCGGTCAGCGACAGCGAACTCGACCGTCGTCGCCTGCAGCTTGATCGTGCGCTCGCACGGCAGCGGCAGGAAAGGCGGGAAGGGGAGCAGCGGGCGAAGTCTGGAATTGCGAGCGGTTACGCCGCCGCGCTGAGGCTTTCCAGCGAATTCATTGCTGGTATCCTTTTCGGTGCGGGGATCGGATGGGTGATCGATCGTTTCGCGGGCACTTCGCCCTGGGGGTTGATTGTCTTTCTTCTCCTGGGCTTTTGCGCCGGGATCCTCAATATCCTTCGCTCGGCTGGCATGGCTCCCGAGCGTAGGGTGTCCGGGTCCGGAAAGAATACCGGCAAGGCCGACAGGCATTGACCGGGTTTGAACAGCAGGGCCGCGAGCGGCCGGTAATGACGGGGATCGAAATTGGCGGCTGATCGGGTTGACCCCATCCACCAGTTCCACATCAACACGATCGTGCCGATCCATATCGGCGGCTACGATCTGTCGTTCACCAATTTCTCGCTGTTCATGGTCATAGCGGTGGTGCTGTCGGGCGGCCTGCTCTACTGGGCGACCGCGGGGCGCCGGGTCGTGCCGAGCCGCTCGCAATCGGTCGCGGAAATGACCTACGATTTCGCCGCTTCCATGCTGAAGGATTCCGCCGGCAATGAGGGGATGCGCTTCTTCCCCTTCATCTTCACGCTTTTCGTCTTCGTGCTGATGGCGAACCTGCTTGGCATGTTCCCCTATTTCCCGACCGTCACCAGCCAGTTGATCGTCACCGTCGCGCTGGCGCTCGTCGTCTTCTTCATGGTGATGATCGCCGGCTTCATTCGCCATGGCTTCCGCTTCTTCAAGCTGTTCGTGCCGAGCGGCATCCCGATCGCGCTCCTGCCGCTGGTGGTGGCGATCGAGATCATCTCCTTCTTCACCCGTCCGGTCAGCCACTCCGTCCGTCTTTTCGCCAACATGCTGGCGGGCCACATCACGGTGAAGGTGTTCGCCGGCTTCATTTTCTCGCTTGGCACGCTGGGCGCCCTCGGCATCGCCGGCGCGATCCTGCCGCTCATCATGGTGGTCGGTCTCACCGCGCTCGAAATCCTGATCGCATTCCTGCAGGCCTACGTGTTCGCGATGCTCGCCTGCATCTACATCAACGACGCCATCCACCCGGGGCACTGAGGTTTCGCCGGCGGAATGCCGCCATACCCATCAGCAACATTTCGTCAGATCCACAAGGAGTAGAAATATGGACGTAGAAGCAGCAAAGATGATCGGCGCGGGCATCGCCGCGATCGGCACGGGCGCCGCCGGCATCGGCGTCGGCAATCTGTTCGGCCAGTACCTGCAGGGCGCTCTGCGCAACCCCTCGGCTTCCGACGGCCAGTTCGGCCGCCTGATCTTCGGCTTCGCTGTGACCGAGGCGCTCGGCATCTTCGCGCTGCTGATCTCGCTCCTGCTCCTCTTCGCCGTCTGAAGAAAGCCCGGCGTTGGCTGGGCCGCACTCTGGGCGGCCGGCCTTTCCGATAGGAAGATCGCAGCATGTTCGTGACCTCCGCATACGCGCAGACCGCTGCGCCGTCCGCAACGGAAGCACATGAGGGCGTCGCCTCCGCAGGAGGCGGCCACGAGGCTTTTCCGCCGTTCAATCCGGAATTCTTTCCCTCGCAACTTCTGTGGCTGGCGATAACCTTCATCGCCTTCTACTACTTCGTGAAGAAGGTTCTCCTGCCGCGTATCGGCGACACCATCGAGAACCGCCGCCGTACGATCGCCGGCAATCTCGAGGAGGCCGCGCGCATGAAGGAGGAGGCGGACGCGGCGGTGGCCGCTTACGAGCAGGAACTCGCCGACGCGCGGGCCCGGGCGCACGAAATCGCCACCAAGGCACGTGACGAGGCGAGGGCGAAGGCGGAGGACGACCGCAAGAAAGTCGAGGCCGGGCTGGACGCCAAACTTGCAGACTCTGAAAAGCGCATCGCCTCGGTCAAGGCGTCTGCCATGAAGGACGTCGGCTCGATCGCGGAAGACACCGCCTCGATGATCGTCGAACGGCTGCTCGGCAGCCCTGCGCCGAAATCCGACATCGCCGCCGCGGTCAAGGCGGCGAGGGAGTAGCAAATGGACGCCACATCCTGGGCCACGCTCTGGGCGCTGATCGGCCTTCTCATCTTCTTCGCCATCTGCCTGTACATCAAGGCGCCGGCCATGCTGGCCCAGTCGCTCGACGAGCGGGCAAAGCGCATCAGCGACGAACTCGACGAGGCCAAGCGGCTTCGCGACGAGGCGAAGTCGCTGCTCGCCGAATACCAGAAGAAGCGCAAGGATGCGGAGACCGAAGCCGCCGATATCCTGACCGCCGCCAAGCGCGAGGCCGAGCTTTTCGTCGAGGACGCCAAGGTCAAGGCCGAGGACTACGTCGCGCGCCGCACGGCATCCGCCGAGCAGAAGATCGCGCAGGCCGAACGCGATGCCGTGAACGAGGTGCGCTCGCTGGCCGCCGATATTGCGGTCGAAGCTGCCCGTTCCACCATCGCCGCCAAGGTCGATGCGAAGGCTGCCGCGAGCCTCTTCGAATCCTCGTTGCAGGCGTTGAAGTCCAAGCTGAACTAGGCTCTGCGCCAGTCTGGAACCGTTTAAGCCGCGTCGGCCAGGCCGGGGCGGCTTTATTCTTCCTGAAGGACCAGTTCCTCGTCGACCCTGACCTCCACGGTCGTCAGCCGGAAGGGCGCGAAAGACGCCCTGTGCAGCCGGGGGAGCGGACCATGATCGGCGATCTCCGCGCGATGCCGCGCTGTCGCATAGCCCATATGCACGCCGAAGCCGAATTTCGTATGGACACGTCCGGCCTGCGCCATCATGCGGTCGCGCGTGACCTTGGCGACGATCGAGGCGGCTGCGATCGACTGCGAGCGCTGGTCGCCCTTGACGACTGCCTCTGCAGGGCAGGGGAGGCCGGGCGGCACGTCGCGTCCGTCGGCGAGCGCCATCTTCGGCGCGAGACACAGCCCCATGAGCGCTCTCCGCATGGCTTCGAGGCTCGCCCTCAATATATTGCGCTGGTCGATGCCGCCGGCCGAAACCGACGCCACCGATACGGCGAGCGCGCTTTTGAGGATGTCGCCGAAAAGCGCCTCGCGCTCGGCTGCCGTCAGCCGCTTCGAATCGTCGAGGCCGATGGGAATGGCCTTCGGGTCGAGGATGACTGCGGCGGCGGCCACCGGCCCGGCGAGCGGCCCGCGTCCGGCCTCGTCCATCCCGGCGACCGGCCACATTCCGCGCTTCATCGCGCGCTTTTCCATCGAAAAATCGGGCGCGAGCGGGAGTTCGAACAAAAGCGGAGGATCGGAGCGCGAACGAGCCATTATGCGGCGATGCTCGCATCCGCCCCGATTCTCCGCAACCCCTTTCCGGCGATTGGGGCGGTCGCCGGAAAGGCACCGTCGCCTGCGAGGGGCACAGGCGGGAGGGGAATGGGAAGGATACTGCCCGCGAATGACACAAGTGATACATCCGGAGCGGGCGGCATCCATCGAACTCAAAGAAGCATCAATTGTTCACCGGCTCCCGTCGGTGCCTTGAAGAGGTCGGTCCTCAGCTTCGTCCTTTCCAGGTTGAGCCCGTATTTGCGCGCGGCAAGCTCGAAGCGCCGCCCGATCTGCCAGGCATAGGGGCCGTTCCCCTTCATGCGCTTGCCCCATTCGGCATCGTAATCCTTGCCGCCACGCATCGAGCGCACCAGTGACAGCACGTGCCGGTAGCGGTCGGGATAGTGCCTAAGCAGCCAGTCCTTGAAGATCGGGCTGACCTCGAGCGGCAGGCGCAGGATGACGTAGCCCGCCTCGCGCGCGCCGGCGGCCCTGGCCGAATCGAGGATGCGCTCGATCTCCTGGTCGTTGAGGCCGGGAATGATCGGCGCCACCATCACCGAGGTGGGGATACCGGCTTCCGCGAGTTGCCGGATCGTCTCCAGCCGCTTCGGCGGCGTCGCCGCGCGCGGCTCCATCGTCCGTGCCAGCGTCCGGTCGAGGCTCGTCACCGAAAGCGCGACCTTGGCCAGCCCCTTCTCGGCCATGTGCGACAGGATATCGATGTCGCGCGCCACCAGCGCTGATTTGGTTACGATGCCGACCGGATGGTTGTAGGCCTCCAGCACCTCCAGGATCTCGCGCATGATGCGCCACTTCTTTTCGATCGGCTGGTAGGGATCCGTGTTGGTGCCGATGGCGATGATCTTCGGCTGGTAGCCTTCCTTCGCCAGTTCGCGCTCGAGGAGCTTTGCTGCATCGGGCTTGGCGAACAGCTTCGATTCGAAATCGAGGCCCGGAGACAGCCCCATATAGGCATGCGTCGGCCGCGCGAAGCAGTAGACGCAGCCATGCTCGCAGCCGCGATAGGGATTGATCGAACGGTCGAAGGAGATGTCCGGAGACTCGTTGCGCGTGATGATCGTGCGCGGCTTCTCCACCTGCACCTCCGTCTTGAAGGGCGGCAGTTCCTCGATAGTCTCCCAGCCGTCGTCGAATGCATGCCGGCTGACCGGCTCGAAACGGCCGGAAGGATTGACGCCGGCGCCGCGTCCGCGCCGCCTCTCGGCATCGACCCGGATGCCGCTATGCTCGATGAGTGCGTTGGCCAAAAGCGTGCCTCCATTCCTGAAGGCGGCAACATCCGCGCGTGCGATCGGTTCCATCTTTCGGTCTTTCGATGCCTGTTTCCGGCCGCTCGAATCAGCCGTGTCATGAAATTATTCCTATTCGGCGAATGAGAACAAAGCAAGAACTTTGTTTGGGTTTTGTCGCCTTTGCCCACGCCCGCATACCGCTTGCGCGGCCGGGCTCCGCGGGGCGCGGCACGAGCCACGACGCCCGGTCGGGCGTTGGAAAGTGCCTCTGTTTGAAAGTCGCCCGGAGAAGTAAAGTGCAAATAGCGAAGGCGAATTGGTCCGCCTTCAGCTTTTCCCGCGCTTCAGGTGTTCGTCGAGGCGGGGCATGATCTCCACGAAATTGCAGGGCATGTGGCGATAGTCGAACTGCGCCTGCAATATGCCGTCCCAGGCGTCCTTGCAGGCGCCGGGGGAGCCGGGCAGCACGAAGACGAAGGTGGTGCCGATCAGCCCGGCCGTGGCGCGGGACTGGATGGTGGAGACGCCGATCTTGTCGAAGGAGATGCGGTGGAAGACTTCTGAAAATCCGTCCATGCGCTTTTCGAAAAGCGGCTCCAGCGCTTCCGGCGTCACGTCGCGGCCTGTGAAGCCGGTGCCCCCTGTCGTGAGGATGGCGTCCACTTCGCCGCTGGCCACCCAGCCGAGCACGGTCTTCCGGATCGCCTCGGCGTCGTCGCGCACGATGTCGCGCCGGACGAGGCGATGGCCGGCGGCCTCGATGCGGTCGGCAAGCGTCTGCCCGGACTTGTCTTCGCCAAGCGAGCGCGTGTCGGAGACGGTGAGCACCGCGAACCCGACTGGAATGAAGGGGCGCTTCTCGTCAATTCCCGCCATGATCTTCCCCTGAAGCCGCGAAACTTTCGGTGGCGACGACGAACCCGTTCGGCCACGCCCGCCTGATATCGGTGGCGGCAGTTTCTGCTTCCCGTCTCGTATCGTAAAGGCCGAAGCAGGTCGCACCCGAACCAGACATGCGCGCAAAGCGGGCTTGCGTGGCCCGAAGTGCTCCGAGTACCTCGCCGATGACCGGCGCGCATTCCAGCGCTGGTATCTGTAGATCGTTGCGTGTTTCGCGCAGCCACGCGTAAAGGGCTTCCTGATCGCTGGCCGAATAACCCCCACTTCGTCGCGCTTCGCGCGCCACCTCTCCCCCACATTCGTGGGGCAGAGGAAGGGAGCTAACCATCGCGGCCAGCGCTTCCTCTCCCCCGCTCGACGGGGGAGAGGTGGTCGGCGTAGCCGAGCGGAGTGGGGGTCGAACTTCAGATCCGATCGTCCTGCGGTCGTTAAAAACGAACCGTTTCAATCCCGGATTGTGTTTCACCTTCAGCCGGGAAAACACTGCCGGCGTCGATACTTCCACGCCGGGATTCACAAGCACGATGAAGAGCGTTGGGAAATCCGGCAGCCGTTCGATCCTCTCGCCTATGCCGGACACCAGCGCCGGCTGCGGAGATAGGCACATCGGCACATCGGCTCCGAGCGACAGGCCGATCTCGGCCGGCAGCCAAGCATCTTCGAGGCTCCAAAGCAGCGCCAGCGCCTTCAGCGTCGCGGCGGCATCGCTCGACCCGCCGCCGATGCCGGAGGCTGGCGGCAGGTTCTTTTCCAGAGAAATGGAGACCGGGAAGCCTGCGTCTGATGGCAGGGCGGAGCGCAACGTGTCCCGCGCTCTCAGTACGAGATTGCTTCCGTCCGTCGGGACCGCCGAGGCATGGGGCCCGGTCACGACGAATTGATCGGCTTCAGCGCGGCCGACGGTCACCCGGTCTCCGAACCGCGCGAAGACGACGAGACTTTCGAGGAGATGATAGCCATCGTCGCGCTGCCCGACGACGTGGAGCGCAAGATTGATCTTGGCCGGCGCCCGAACAGGACCGATAGCGGACGCGATTACCGACATGCGATGGGGGGGATCAGTCTTTCGCCAGCCTGTATTCGCCGGTGACGGGGTCCTTGACCAGCGTGCCGATGGCGCCGTTCTTGGCCTGTTTTTCCTGCCGCCTGACCCGTGCCGAGACGCGTTCCGCCTCGCGGACGAACGATTTGTAGCCGTAATAGACGACCAGCGCGACAAGGGCGAAGAATATCAGCTGTGGCATGGCCTTCAGCTCCTACGGCATGACCCGAAAAGCGGACGCCGCTTTTCGGACGGAGATCATGCGAAACGACACGCGGCGCGGGAAAGGTTTGCCGGCCGACTTTCATCCTCACTATAGGACTTTTCCGGAACGGATCAAAGGCCGAAGCGGTTCCACAGCGCCCGCTCCTCCAGCGTATCGAGTACACTACTGACAGCGCCGGCTGCCATTTCGGGCAAATAATCCCTGTTTCGGGAGCCAAGGAAGCCGAGCCGGCGCGCCAAAAAGCCGCGCGGCTGCGTCACCAGCTTCAGGCTCGTCTTGTCGCCGTAGCGCGCCTTCAGTACCGAGCGCATGTCGCCGAGGCTATCGACGAGGCCGAGCGTGACGCCACGCTTGGCGCTCCAGAAAAGCCCTGTGAAAAGGTCCGGATCATCGACAAGCCGCTTGCCGCGCCGTTCTTTGACGAGATCGATGAAGGTCTCGTGCACTTCGAGTTGCAGCGCCTTCAGCCGCTCGACGTCTTCCTTCTTTTCCGGCCGGAAAGGATCGAGCACCGACTTGTTCTGCCCCGCCGTGTGAACCCTGCGCTCCACTCCGATCTTCCTGATCAGGTCCTGGAAGCCGAAGGAGGCGGAGACGACGCCGATCGAGCCGACGATGGAGGAGGGATCGGCGATGATCTCGTCGCCGGCGAGCGCGATCATGTAGCCGCCGGAAGCGGCGATGTCTTCTACGAAGACGATGACCTTTCTGCCCTTTTCGTCGGCGAGGTCGCGGATGCGCTTGTAGATGAGGCGCGACTGCACCGGTGAGCCGCCCGGCGAGTTGAGCGAGATCGCCACCGCCGGCGCATCCTTGAAGGCAAAGGCCTTTTCTATGATGCCCGCCGTACCCGCCAGCGAGAGCGCGGGGCGGAACTGGTTGCCTCCGGCGAAGATCGCGCCCTGCAGCCGGATCACGGGAATGGTGACGCCGTCCGAACGCAGGCGCTTCGGCAGGATGCGGTTGAAGAATTTCGGCACGGTCGCGCGCTCCCCTTGATGTGCGATGGATGTAGGTACGATGGTGGTCGACGCAAGCACCGTTGCGTTTGCCTCAATCGCCGAAAAGGCTTGCCGTTCCGTTGCATACCGCATCGGCTCCCGGCGTCAGCGCACGGCCGGCATCGTGCAGGACGAGCGGCGGGCAGAGTGAAGGTCCACCGCGCGAGCCGTGGCGTGCCCTTATGACGATGCGGATCGCGTCTTCCTCCGCGCGCGGATGGATCGGCGTGATCCTCGCCTCGCCGAAGCGGCCGGCAAGCGCGGTCAGGATCGCTTCGAGCGACACCGGGCGGGCGATCAGCGCGATGAAGCCGCCGGGCTTCACGATCGCGGCCGCCGTGCGTACCCATTGCTCGAACATCTCCGGATGCATGACGTGGGCGCGTTTTCTCAGGTCGTCGGAACTCGCGCGGTCCGCCGGCGCGTTGAAGGGTGGGTTCATGATGGCGAAATCGAAGGCGCGGTCGGCGAGTCCGGCGGCGGTGCGGGCCTCGCCGGAAAGCGTGACATCGGCGGTGAGCACTGCCGCGCGGCCGACGAGCGTCGCGTTTCCGGGCAGCGCCAGCGACCGCCGTGCATAGGCGACCATTTCGGGATCGCGCTCGACCAGCACTACCCTGGCTTGCCGGCAGCGCGCGGCGACGGCGAGGCCGGCCGCGCCTGCGCCTGCGCCGAGATCGGCAAGGCGGCCGGCGAAACCGGAAGGGACGGCGGCGGCGAGGATCATCGCGTCGAGCCCTGCGCGGTGGCCGCGCCCGGCAGGTTGCGCAAGGAAAAAAGCGCCGCGATGAAAGGCGTCGATCGTTGCGCCCGCCATGCCGTCGGGCGGATCGGCCGCTTCGGCGGGCACGGTCAGCTTCCCTTCATCTCGTGCGATATGCCGGCATCCTTGAGGATGCGGCGCGCCTGCGCCTCGCGCTCCTTCTCGACCATGACCCGGCGCGGCAGGATGCCGAGCGAACCTTCGATGATGCTCATATTCTGGTCGGCGACGAAGAAGCCGATGCCGGCGTCGCGCATCAGCGATTCCACGAAGGAGATCAGCACGGGGTCGTTGGTGCGCAGAAGCTCGATCATCGGACGATCCCTGTGATGCGGCGGTTCTGGGGTCGGGACCCCGTATCCGTCGGCTTTTAGCCTGTTCGCCCGGCCGCGCCAATCCGCCCGCATGGTCCGGCTTCCAGCGCTCCATAAGTTCCGCTAAGAGGGTATCTCGGTTACGGGAAATCTGACGGGGAGTACCCGCATTGGGCGTCGTTCTATCGCTTGAAGAGGGCAAGAGAGGCAATCCGACCATCGGCAGGCTGCTCGACCTGACCGCCGCCGACATGGCGCGCGTCAACGAGCTGATCCTTTCGAAGGCGGGTTCCGACGTCGAGATGATCCCCGAGATCGCCAACCATCTGATCTCGTCGGGCGGCAAGCGGTTGCGGCCGATGGTGACGCTCGCCGCCGCGCAGATGTTCGACTATGCCGGCGAAGGCCATGTGAAGCTCGCCACCAGCGTCGAGTTCATGCATACCGCGACGCTGCTGCATGACGACGTGGTGGACGAGAGCGGCATGCGGCGCGGCCAGCGGACGGCGCGCATGATCTGGGGCAACCAGGCGAGCGTGCTGGTCGGCGATTTCCTGCTCGGCCAGGCCTTCCGCATGATGGTCGATGTCGGCTCGCTCGACGCGCTCGACGTGCTTTCGACGGCGGCGTCCGTCATCGCCGAGGGCGAGGTGATGCAGCTTGCCGCCGCGCAGAATCTGGAGACGACGGAGGATGAATACCTCGCGGTCATCCGGGCCAAGACGGCGGCGCTCTTCTCGGCCGCCGCCGAGGTCGGGCCGATCATCGCCGGCGCCTCGCGTTCCGACCGCGCCGCGCTGCGCTCCTACGGCACCAATCTCGGCCTTGCCTTCCAACTCGTCGACGACGCGCTCGACTATGGCGGTTCGAGCAAGGATCTCGGCAAGAATGTCGGCGACGATTTCCGCGAGGGCAAGGTGACGCTGCCCGTCATCCTGAGCTACCGCCGCGGCACGGCCGAGGAACGCGATTTCTGGAAGCGCGCCATCGAGGGCCATGAGAATGGCGACGCGGAGCTTGAAAAGGCGTTCGGTTTGATGGCGCGTTGCTCGGCGATAGGCGATACGATCGGCCGCGCCCGCCATTTCGGCGAGATCGCCCGCGACGCGCTCGCACCCTTGAAGCCGACGGCGCAGAAGACGGCGCTTCTCGAAGTCATCGATTTCTGCATCAGTCGCGTATCGTAAAGATTTGGCCTGTAGTCTGCGCTGGATTCGATAGAGATGAAGGCCCGCCGGATTGACCTTCATCGCAAAAAGGCCATGCTTCGCCGCTTGAATGACGGATGCGAATCCGCCTGAGCGGACTTCGGCCGAAAATGTTCGGCCCAGGAAAGGGATGACATGCCGCAACCAAGCGGAAAACTGATTGCGACATTGCTGCTCGCCTCCTCCATGCTGGCGACGACGCTTCCTGCCCACGCCAGCAAGGACGGCGCCGATCTCGGCACCGATACGCTTGCCGGCGCCTTCCTTGCCGCCCGCGTCGCCGAGGCGGATGGCGATCTTCCGAATGCCATCGCCTACTATACGCGCGCGCTTTCATTCGATTCCGACAACGAGAACCTGCAACAGAACCTGATGGTCTCGCTGATCTCGAACGGCCAGTTCGACAAGGCGCTGCCCTACGCCCGCAAGCTGAAGAAGGTCGCGCGCGTGGAGCGGTTTTCGAGGCTGGCGCTGGCGGTCGATTCCTTCCGCGACAAGAAATATGGCGATGCCGAGAGCTGGTTGAAGCTGGCGCTCGAATCCGATCTCGACAAGCTCATCACCGGCGTCATGACCGGTTGGGCGAAGGAGGGAGAGGGACATACCGGCGAGGCGCTCTCCTATCTGAAGAAGCTCAATGGGCCGGAATGGTATACGCTCTTCGTCTCCTACCATCGCGCGCTCATCGCGGAGCTTGCGGGGCGCGATGCCGACGCCGAGGCGGCCTACAAGGAGACGCTCGAAAATGCGCCGGCCGGCGCCGCGGCGCCCGACACCTATATGCGCGCGGCCGAGGCCTATGCCCGCTTCCTTTACCGTTCCGGCAAGAAGGACAAGGCGCTTGCCGTGCTCGACAAGGCCGACGAGTTCGCGCCCGATCGCCTGCCGATCACCGCGCTGCGCAAGGAGATAAAGGAAGGCACCACCGTCCAGCCGATGATCGCGAGCGTCAACGAGGGAGCGGCAGAGGTGTTGCTCGATCTCGGCGCTGCGCTCAATCGCTCCGGCGGCGAGGATTTCGTCCGCCTCTATCTCGAATACGCGCTGGTGCTGGCGCCGAAGAACGACGCGCTTCTGCTTCAGCTCGGCGTGGTCGCCGACCAGCAGAAGAATACCGAGGAAGCGATCGCCTTCTTCAAGCGCATATCGCCCGATTCGCCGATGAAACGCGTGGCGGAGATGCAGGTCGGGCTCGATCTCGCCGATATAGGCCGCAACGACGAGGCGATAGAGCACCTGAAGACGGTGCTGGCGCAGGATCCCGACGACATGAAGGCCTATCTGGCGCTCGGCGGCGTCTATGCGGCCAAGGAGGACTACCGCTCCGCCGCCGAACTTTACGACAAGGCCGTCGCGCGCATCCCGAACCCGACCGCCGACGATTGGACCATCTACTACCGCCGCGGCATTGCCTATGAGCGGCTGAAGGAATGGCCGAAGGCGGAGCCCAATTTCAAGGAAGCGCTGAAGCTTTCGCCGGACCAGCCGCAGGTACTGAACTATCTGGGCTATTCCTGGATCGACATGGATATCAATCTCGAGGAAGGCCTCAAGATGATCCGCAAGGCCGTCGATCAGCGCCCGAGCGACGGCTACATCGTGGATTCGCTGGGCTGGGCCTATTACAAGCTCGGCCGCTATCAGGATGCCCTGGTGCAGTTGCAGCGCGCCGTTTCACTGAAGCCCGAGGACCCCGTCCTAAACGACCATCTCGGAGATGCATTGTGGCGCGTCGGCCGCAAGCTGGAGGCGACCTATCAGTGGCGCCATGCGAGCGACATGCATCCTGATGCGCAGACGCTGGCCAGCGTCCAGAAGAAGCTCGCCGAGGGCCTGCCGCCGATCGAGCCGAAAAAGGCTGCCGAAGGTCAGGAAAACGCCCCCGCTGTCCAGGACAAGGACGGCAAGGACGACGGCCGCAAGAGTTGATTGGCGGCTGCCGTCATCTCATCCTTTCTCAGGGTTGATGACGGCAGGGTAGCCTTCAGTTCACCGTTATGCCGTAGGGCGACTTCACCGGGCAGGCGACCCAGCGGCCGTGTTCCATGCCCCAGCATTGAAGCTTCAGCTTGCGGACGTCGGTCTCGCCGGGATTCATTTTCTGGCAGATGCAGTCGGCATTCGGGAGGCGAACGGTAGCGCATGTGCCGACGCACTGGAGTCCGGTGACCCAGTCCCGGTCCTCGCGGCCGCCCGGAAAATTATCCGCCCACGCGGCGGATGCGGCGAGGAAAAGTACGGTTGCCGCTGCCGCCGCGGCGACGCCGGCGAAAAGCGGCCGCCCGGGAAGGATCGTCATTTTTCCCATTATCCTCATTCCTTGCCTGTTGCCTTCAAATCCGATCGTGACCGGACAAAGTGGCAATCGCCACGGTTGAATCGCAATAGCATAGGCCGGGCAATCGGAACAGGGAACGAAGCGGAGCTGCCGGCCGCACGGACCGCATCATCACGATTACGCGATCAATCATCCGCATCCTGCCGGCCGGACCTCTTCCATCCAGCGATGAAAGGCTCTAGGACGGGCGCAGTTTTCAAGCTGCCAGAGCATCCCGTGACCGGAAACCTGCCCGACCATCTGCACCCGAGCCGTTCGTTCCAGGGCCTGATCCTGACGCTTCAGGAATATTGGGCGGCCTATGGCTGCGTGATCCTGCAGCCTTACGATATGGAAGTCGGCGCCGGCACGTTCCACCCGGCGACCACGCTGCGCTCGCTCGGGCCGAGGCCGTGGAACGTGGCCTATGTGCAGCCCTCGCGCAGGCCGAAAGACGGACGCTACGGCGAGAATCCCAACCGTCTTCAACACTATTATCAATATCAGGTGATCCTGAAGCCCAATCCACCGGACCTGCAGGAAATCTATCTCGGCTCGCTGGAGGCGATCGGCATCGACCCGCTCCTGCACGACATCCGTTTCGTCGAGGACGATTGGGAAAGCCCGACGCTCGGCGCCTGGGGCCTTGGCTGGGAGTGCTGGTGCGACGGGATGGAAGTCTCGCAGTTCACCTATTTCCAGCAGGTCTGCGGCATCGAATGCGCGCCGGTCTCGGGCGAACTGACCTATGGTCTGGAGCGGCTGGCGATGTATGTCCAGGGCGTCGACCGCGTCTACGACCTGAATTTCAACGGGCTGGAGGGGGCCGACAAGGTCACCTATGGCGACGTTTTCCTGCAGGCCGAGCAGGAATATTCGCGGTTCAATTTCGAGTTCGCCGATACAGAACTCCTGTTCCGGCACTTCGAGGACGCGGAGAAGGAATGCACGGCGCTGCTGAAATCAGGCGCGCCGGCCCATGGCGGGTCGCACAAGCTCGTGCTCCCCGCTTACGACCAGTGTATCAAGGCCAGCCACGCCTTCAATCTGCTCGACGCGCGCGGCGTCATCTCGGTGACCGAGCGGCAGAACTACATCCTGCGCGTGCGCAACCTCGCCAAGGCCTGCGGCGAAGCCTTCCTCCAGACCGAAGCCGGTGGCATGAACATGAAGAGGGAAGCGGCCTGATGGCGAAGACCCTGCTTGAGATGGCCGGCGCGGACCTGACCCCGCCGAAATTTTCCGAAGCGGTGCTCGTCATCATCGACGCGCAGAACGAATATGTCGACGGCAAGCTGCCGCTCCCCGGCGTGAAGCCGGCTCTGGCAAACATCGCGCGGCTCCTGGCGAAGGCGCGCGCGGAGGGCGGCCGGATCGTCCATGTCCAGCACCGGGGCCGCGCCGGCGGCGCCTTCGATCCGGCAACGAGGGCATTCGCCATTGCTGATGAAGCCGCGCCCAAGGCCGGCGAGACGGTGGTGGAAAAGCCGCTGCCCAATTCGTTCGCCGGCACGACCCTCCATGAAACACTGAGTTCGGTCGGCGCAAAGCGGCTCGTGCTGGTCGGCTTCATGACGCATATGTGCGTGTCTTCGACGGCACGTGCCGCGCTCGACCTCGGCTACCAGACGACGGTGGCGGCGGATGCCTGCGCCACCCGCGACCTGCCGGCCGCTGGCGGCGACATCTCCGCCGCCGATCTCCATCGCGCCGAACTCGCTGCGCTCGCCGACCGGTTTTCCATCGTCTGTGACACCGACATTTTGACGAACTGATTTCATGCCCGACCTTCTTCTCGAACTTCGCTCTGAAGAAATCCCCGCACGCATGCAGCGCAAGGCTGCCGGCGACTTGAAGAAGCTGGTGACCGACGGGCTGGTCGATGCTGGTCTGACCTACGAGGCGGCGCGCGAATACTGGACGCCGCGGCGGCTGACGCTGGACGTGCGCGGGCTGACGGCGCGCTCGCGCGACGTGCGCGAGGAGCGCAAGGGACCTTCTACAAAGGCGCCCGAGCAGGCGGTGCAGGGCTTTCTGCGCTCCGCCGGTCTTTCCTCGGTGGATGAAGCGGAGATCCGCACCGACCCCAAGAAGGGTGATTTCTATGTCGCAATCATCTCGAAGCCGGGCAGGGCGGCGGATGCGATCATCGCCGATCTTCTGCCCGGCGTGATCCGCGATTTCCCCTGGCCGAAATCCATGCGCTGGGGCGCGGCCTCCGGTCCGAAGGGCGTGCGCTACGGCACGGTCGAGGGGCGCGGCGGCGAGGCGTTGCGCTGGGTGCGGCCGCTGCAATCGATCCTCTGCACCTTCGGCCCGGAGACCGAAGAGCCAGTGGTGGTCGATTTCGAGATCGACGGCATCCGCGCCGGCAACGTCACCTACGGCCATCGCTTTCATGCGCCGGAAGCCATCACCGTGCGCCGCTTCGACGATTACGTGGCCAGGCTGGAGGCGGCGAAGGTCGTGCTCGATGGCGGGCGGCGCAAGGAGATCATCCTTGCCGACGCAAAAAACCTCGCCTTCGCGCGCGGGCTGGAACTGGTCGAGGACGACGGGCTGCTGGAGGAGGTTTCCGGGCTGGTCGAATGGCCGGTCGTGCTGATGGGTGAATTCGAGGAGGATTTCCTGACGATCCCCTCCGAGATCGTGCGGCTGACCATCCGGGCCAACCAGAAATGCTTTGTGACGCGGCCCCATGGCGGCGAAGAGGCGCTCTCCAATCATTTTCTGCTTACCGCCAATATCGAGGCGAAGGATGGCGGGACGGAGATCGCGGGCGGCAACGGCAAGGTGGTGCGCGCGCGCCTGTCCGACGCGCTGCATTTCTGGAAGACGGACCAGGCCGATCTGCCCGACCTCGGCCGGCTCAAGGCTTCGGCGGAAAAGTTCGGCCTCGACCTGAAGAAGCCGCTCGACCAGCGCATGGCCCGCCTCGACCATCTCGGCGTCACCTTCCATGCCAAACTCGGCACGCAAGGCGAGCGGGTAGAGCGCATCGCGCGGCTGGCGGAAGAACTGGCGCCGGTGGTGGGCGCCGACCCGAAGCTTGCCCGCCGCGCCGCCGTGCTCGCAAAGGCCGATCTGCAAACCGAAGTTGTTGGCGAATTCCCCGAGCTTCAGGGCCAGATGGGCCGCACCTACGCGGCGCTGCAGGGCGAGCGGCCGTCAGTCGCCGCTGCGGTCGAGGAGCACTACAAGCCGCAAGGCCCGTCCGACCGCGTGCCGAGCGATCCCGTCTCGATCGCCGTCGCGCTGGCTGACAAACTCGATACGCTGGTGGGCTTCTGGGCCATCGACGAGAAGCCGACGGGAAGCAAGGACCCCTATGCGCTGAGACGAGCGGCGCTTGGGGTGATCAGGATTGTGGTGGAGAACGGGGCGAGGCTGGGGCTCTCGAAGTGGGCCGGAAAGGACTTGCTCTTCTTCTTCCACGACCGCCTGAAGGTCTATCTCCGTGATCAGGGCGCACGGCATGATCTGATCGACGCGGTGCTGGCGAGTGGAGCGCCGATCGCCCCCTCAGCGGGGGAGATTGCACCTTCATCAAATGACGACCTTCTCCTGATCGTCCGTCGGGTGGAAGCCCTTTCCACCTTCCTCGACACTGAGGACGGCAAGAACCTGCTCGCCGGCACCAAGCGCGCGGCGAATATCCTTGTGGCCGAGGAGAAGAAAGGCACGCGCATCGCCGCCGCTGTCGATCCGGCGCTTTTCGCCGAAGCGAGCGAAAAAGCGCTCTTCGCGGCGGTGAATCAGGCCGAGAAGGAAGCCGGCGAAGCCATTGGAAAGCAGGACTTTTCCGCCGCAATGCGGGCGCTTTCCGCGCTGCGCGGGCCGGTCGACGCTTTCTTCGAGCAAGTGCTTGTCAACGCCGATGACGAGGCTGTCCGGGCCAACCGCCTCGCGCTTCTGGCACGCATTCGCGAGGCGACCGGGCAGGTTGCCGATTTCTCGAAGATCGGTGGCTGACGCGGTTACTGGATTTTCGTCTGCGGGATGATGTTGGCGGGCAGCGGCGCCGGTGTCGGCGAGGGGACCGGCACGTCCGGTTCCCTTGGCTGTTGCGGGGAGGACGAGGCGGATTGCGAGGAAGCGGCCGCCTCGGGCGCGGCCCGTGTGCCAGCCGTGGGGGTGGGACGGCTTGCGACCGTCTGCTGCTGCCTATGCGCGGCCGGAACGGAAGCTTCCGCCGTGCCGCCATTGTCGACCACGCCGCCGCGGATCACGGTCGGTTCGGGACCGGGGGCATTGCGCTGCTCGTCCTCGCCCGCATCCTTACCTACCGCCGCGACCTGCTCGAAGCTGACTGCCGGCTCCGGCTCGGCGGTCATGGCGATGATGGACGGGCTTATGCGGACGAAGTCGGCATCACCGGCGGCCCGGGTGCCTTCACGGTGTTCGCTGCCGGGGAACGGATAGGCGAGTGGTGTTCTGTCTATTGCGGAAGCGACGGCTTTGGCGGGGGTTTCGGCCGGTTCTGTCCGATCGCTGGCGATCGACCGTTGGGCTGCGGGCTCACCCAGCAGGATCATGGACGGACTGAGCTTGGCGGTCATGGGTTCGGGCGTCACAAAGGACGACGCCGAGGCCGTCCCGGTCGTCAGGAGCGTCGCGAAGACCAGCCCTGCGATTGTTCGCGTCAACAAGCACTGCCTCGCACAGGATGAAAGTATGACAAGCATAGACGCGGACGATTGCCGCCAGCTTGCCGGATCCACTAGCATTCTAGTGATTAATGAAAGCGTGCCGGTGGCGCTTGCCAGCGGCGAAAGCCGGGCTTAGGTGACGGCAGGGTTAATGAAGGGTAGCGATCGTGGCGGTGATCCTGACGGCTGAAGAGGCGCTGGAGAAGGCCGCGAAGCTCATCCTGGCCGGCAACCCGGTCGCTGTCCCCACCGAGACCGTCTACGGCCTTGCCGCGGACGCGACCAATGGCGAGGCGGTGGCTCGCGTCTATGACGTCAAGGGTCGACCGCGTTTCAATCCGCTGATCGTGCATGTCAGCGATATGGAGATGGCCGAGGCGATTGGCGAATTCGATCCGCTGTCGCGGCTTCTGGCAGGAAAATTCTGGCCCGGACCGCTGACACTCGTCCTGCCGCTGAAGGAAGGCGTGCAAATCCACCCCCTGGTGAGGGCGGGGCTCGACACGATCGCGCTGCGCATGCCGACCGGCTTCATCTCGCGCCTTATCGCTCGTGTCGGCCGGCCGCTCGCCGCGCCGAGCGCCAACTCGTCCGGCCGCATCAGCGGAACGTCGGCCGCCGCCGTCAATGGCGATCTCGGCACTCGCATCGCGCTTATCGTCGATGACGGCCCGACCCCGGTCGGCGTGGAATCGACCATCGTCAAGGCAGAGGGCGGAAAGCTGCGGCTGTTGAGGCCGGGCGGGCTTGCTGCGGGTGAAATAGAGGCCGTTGCGGGTGTCAGGCTGGAGCGCGGCAGGAAGGCCAGCCTTGAGGCGCCAGGCATGATGACCTCCCACTACGCACCCCGCGCGAAGGTGAGGCTGAACGTGGCGGCGGTCTCGCCAGGAGAGGCGCTGCTTGCCTTCGGCCCGGCGCGCGTGAAGGGCGCGGAGGGCGTGAAGGCCGTCCGCAACCTCTCGCCGAAGGGCGACCTGCACGAGGCAGCCGCTAATCTTTTCTCCATGCTCCGGGAACTCGACGCCGCCGGCGCGCTTGGCATCGCGGTCGAGCCCATCCCCGCCGAAGGGCTCGGCGAGGCGATCAACGACCGTCTGCGCCGCGCCGCCGCGCCGCGTGACATCGAAGGCGCCTCCGCTTAGATTCGCTTGAGAGTCTATCGCGGCGATGTCGCCCCTCATCTGCCTGCCGGCATCTTCTCCCCGCAAACGGGAGAAGAAAGCTCGCCGCCACGTTGCCGTCCCCTCGCCCCGCTTGCGGGGAGAGGGTAAGGGTGAGGGGCAACGGCGCCGAAACCCCGATGAACTGTTCCTACGGATCGCCCCATGCTGAATGACACTGATGACCTCAAGCCTGCGCTGCTCGACCGTTTCGCGGCGATCGTGGGCGATCGTTTCGCCCTCCGTTCCCCGGCCGACATAGAACCTTACGTCAACGAACCGCGGGGCCTCTACGGGGGCACAAGCCCGCTCGTCCTGCGGCCTGGCACGGTGGAGGAGGTGAGCCGTATCATGAAGCTTGCCACTGAGACGCGGACTGCGATCGTGCCGCAAAGCGGCAATACCGGCCTTGTCGGCGGCCAGATGCCCGACAAGTCGGGGCGTCAGGTGGTGCTTTCGCTGCAACGGCTCGACCGCATCCGCGAGGTCGACACCCGTTCCAATACCATCACCGCCGAGGCCGGCGTCATCCTGCAGAATCTGCAGGAAGCGGCGGACGCGGCCGACCGTTTCTTCCCGTTGTCGCTGGCCTCACAGGGCACCTGCCGTATCGGTGGCAATCTTTCCTCCAACGCCGGCGGCACCGGCGTGCTCGCCTATGGCAATGCGCGCGAACTCTGCCTCGGCGTCGAGGTGGTGATGCCGAACGGCGACGTCTTTGACGATCTGCGCAAGCTGAAGAAGGACAATACCGGCTACGACCTGAAGGACCTCTTCGTCGGCGGGGAGGGCACGCTCGGCATCATCACGGCGGCGGTCATGAAGCTCTTCCCCAGGCCGCGCGGCAACGAGGTCGCTTGGGTCGGGCTGGAATCACCGGAAAAGGCGCTCCAGTTCTTCAATCTGGCGCTCGACCGTGCGGGCGGCAGCCTGACCGCCTTCGAGCTTATCCCGCACATCATCCTTGATTTCACCGTCCGCCACATTCCCGATTCAACCGCGCCTCTGGCAACCGCCTTTCCGTGGTATGTGCTGATGCAGGTATCGTCAGGCCGCTCGGTAGAAGACGCGCGCGGCCTGATCGAGGAGATCCTGGCGGACGGGCTGGAGAACGGGCTGATCATGGACGCGGCGCTTGCCGCCAATCTGGCGCAGGCGGCAACGCTGTGGCGATTGCGCGAGACCATGCCCGATTCCCAGAAGGCCGAGGGCGCGTCGATCAAGCACGACATATCGGTGCCCGTCGCTTCGATCCCCGAATTCATCGAGCGCGCGTCGCAGGCCGTGGAAAAGGTGGTGCCCGGCGCGCGGATCGTGGGTTTCGGCCATATGGGCGACGGCAATCTGCACTTCAACATATCGCAGCCGGTCGGTGCTGACGGGAAGGCGTTCCTTGAGCGTTACGGCGACGTGAACAAGGCCGTGCACGATATCGTTCGTTCACTTTCCGGCTCGATCTCCGCCGAGCACGGCATCGGCACGCTGAAGCGCGACGAATTAGCCTCCACCGCCCCACCGGTCGCTATCGACCTGATGCGCCGCGTCAAGCAGGTCTTCGATCCGCTCGGCATCATGAATCCCGGCAAGGTGCTCTGAACGTCGGCTCCGGCCGTTCGGCAAGCCCCAGATTTGGGAGAGTGTCGGGAATCCATGCCGCGACGCCGACGAACCAAAACCGACGAAAATCCGGGCGTAAACCTGTGGCGGCTCTGAAAAAGGGGGGATGTCGACAAGAGGTAGCGTTTCTGAACGCTGCTAACCCTTGTTGCCGCCCGGCTTGGTCAAGTCCGTGTTTTTCCGCGACAAGCCAGGCTTCTTCGGCGGAAGCTCGAAAGGGGGCTCCAGTTCCGGTTCGCGTTCCGTGCCGGGAAAATGCTTGGGAACGTGGGCGCCTGTTTCGCCGAGGTGAACGCTTTCGGGCGGAGCGCGCCGGTCCCGCGTCCGCTGCAGGCTGTCGGAATTGCCGATCGGTGTCCTCTTTTCCATCTGTCTTCTCCCACGCTTTCCTGATCAGGAAACCGTCGGATCGGACGCGTGTTCCATCGCGAGCAAGAAGTGATAGCCGATCACCGGCCTATCGCCACCTGCTCCGCTTCCTGACCGGGAGCGGGCGCACCCCCTCCGGCTCGAAGCCATAGTGCGCATCGGGATCAGGTTTGTGGGCGCGACGTCCATAGCCGTAACCGCCGCGGAAATCGCCCCTTGCGTCGGTCGCTGGAACCTCGGGATCGTAAACCGGGACGAGTCCGAGTTGCATGGCCGCGTCGAACGCCATTTTGGCAAGCTGCCGGTCGGTGCGGTGCGTTTCGGGTACCGCCGTGCGGATATAGGCGACGAGGCCGTTCACGGAGACGACCGAAGACAAGGGCCTGTCCCGCAGATCCTCGAAAATCACACGCTGGATCTTTTCGTCTGTTTCCGGCGCGAGTCTCGACTGGGAAGCCATTCAAGAACCTCCTGACGGCCCGCCCGCGCCTCCTGCCAATATAGACATTTCCCGATCCCGGGACAGCATGTGCCGTTGCGGCAGGCCTGCGCAGGATCGGAATATGGTTGACAACCGGTAAATGCGGGACAAGGCCCGCTCATCGTCGCGGACGCATCCGCGACGACTTAATGACTGCTTCGCCGGAGGCTATTTCCTGGAGCAGAACGTTTGCAGGAAAACCTGCGAGCACCGGGTGCACTCGCTGATGGCCTTCTTCGCCTTTGCTCCGCTTTTACCGTGGGCCGAATAGTTCGGCCGGTTGGCGGCATCCGTCGCCCGGCAAGCCGCTTCCTGTTGGGCCGCAAGCCGGCAGCACTCGGCCGTGTTCATGTTGCACGCCTGGAACTGGCAACCCTGGAACACGCCTGCACGGGTAGCGGCCGAGGCCGCGACCGCCGGAAGAAGCATCATCGCTGCGGCCGCAATGGCGACCATCCCCATGCCGATCCTTGTCATTCCATCTGTCTCCCGAGTTTCAACGGACGGTTCCGGAGGTGGCGGGTAGGATTGCGCCGCTCCGTCGCCGGGCCTGTAGCCGATCCGGGATATCAAGCATGACGCCGCCGTAGCCGCTTCACCCCCGAGGGTGAGAGAGTGCGGTAAGGCGTGGAATAGCCTGCCTATTGTCTTTTATTGTCGGCAACCGGCCCGATCTGGGCGGCAAGGCGGACAAGTTCGATCTGGGTGCGGACGCCGGTCTTGGTGTAGACGGCCTTCATTTGCGTCCGTATCGTCTCGCGGGAAAGGCCGGCAGCCGCCGCAATCTCGTCAACGGTCTTGCCGGACAGTATCCCCGCGAGAGCACGCCTCTCCGCGCCGGTCAGCATGTGGGTCCGGGCAAAATCCTCGATGCTGACGGACCGCCCCGTTCCGCCCAGGGGTTCCATCAGGACAACGACCGTCGGTCCCTCGAAATAGAGGGAATGGCTGTCCTTCTCGATACGGATCAGCGTCAGGCGAATCCTGTCGACCAGAAACCGGGCGACCTTGTCGCCCGCATAGTCTCTCCGCAGCATGCATCGGAAAACGAGTTCCGCTCTTTCGCAGCAGAACCGCAATCTACCGAGCGGCGATACCCGGACGGCATCTCCTTTCTCCAGCATCGTCTCGGCGTGCCGGGAAACGGATTTGACGACGGATCCTTCGCCGGCAATGATGAGACCGACGTCGATCGCATCGAAGAGCGAGCCGCCGATGTCGATGATGTCCTTTCTCAATTGGTGCTGCCTATAATGCCGGAACGCGCGCGCAAGGTGTGGCGCGAGCCGCGAAAGCCTGGCGGCGGCCGGCAGGTTTTCGTTCGCGTCGGACTGGCTTGTCATCGTGCTGAGCAGGAAGGACACGCCTTCTTCGCGCATGATCGTGACGCCGACGGCGGATGTGCAGCCGATCCTCAGCAGGAAGTCGTTGTAGAATTCGGTCCGCTCCAGATCATGGTGTGGCAGCATCTCGTCGGCGGTCACGCCGCGTCCGACCTTTCGAACGGCCGCCTTTGGCATCCATGGGTTTTTGCTCGCATAGTGGAGATTGTATTCGGAGACGATATCGGGTTCGAGGCCTGAGAACAGTCCCAATCCGCCATTGCTCCTCGCTGCATCGTGGAAGAAGAGGATAGACTTGCCGCCGGGGAGAGATGCAGCCAGACGATCCAGGAAATGCTGCCATGAGGTTTCCCCAAGGAGAGAGGCGTAGATCAGATCGATGAATTCCTCATCCGCGGCGTTGCGCCGCGAACCGCCCCCTGTCAGCATTCAGTTCCCCCACCTTTGCCGAACGTGGAAAGAATCGCCCGAAACGCAAGGCGATGCAATGCCGTGGCCCGCATTTGAGCGTTATACTGCCTTAACTTTTGCTTTAGCTGTCTTTTCGGCTTCTTACCAAGGGTTGCAAAGCGCTAACCATCGGCGCGATCAGCGAAAATTTAACCGACTTCCTTAAGCCCTCCGGTAAGGACCGCCGCCTATCCTTCACGCCATAAACGAGGCCGGGAACACCGGCCCGCGAGAACCGCAAAGGCTCTCGGGAGAAGCAGGAAGGCGTCAACATGAACACCGGGCTGAAGCCAGTCTGGGCGGGCTGCAACATGCGGCTCGACCCGTTTCGTCTGCCCCAGGCGACGAGCTACGCGACGCGCGATGAATTCGGCGATGTGCATTTCACCATCGACCATCGCGGTGTCGTCATCCGGCGCATACTGGAAAAGAGCGGATTGCCGGTGACGGTGATCCTGCCGGCCAACGCGTTCCGCGGCGTGGCCGCTCGCGCCATCGAGGATGGCGAGGGCTGCGTGACCGTCACGCTCGAATTGCTGCACAACGATCCGATGCTGGCGGTGCCGCTTCTGGTGGCGGAAAATCTCGACGATGTCGCTGCCGACTGGCGCGCATGGTCGGATGCTTATCGGCTGCCGATGCTTCTGATCGAAGCGGACGGGGTTGCCCGCACGTTGGAGGAATCGATCGGCGCGGTGAAGACCGACACGCCGAAGGAGCGGCGCAGGGGCCGCCCGGTACGGGCAAGACGCCCGCGTTTCCTTGCGCGCCGCAAGCCCGGCGACCTCGGCCTGCGCCTGGTCGTGGACGGCGAGGAGATCATCGCACGGCAATGACCCTGCCAGGTCTTCCGCTATACGAGCGGCGCGAAGCTTGCCCATAGGCCGCCGGCCAGAAGGCCGATGAAGATCAGCCAGCCGACGATGCTGTTCGATTTGAAAAGCCTCAGGCATTGGTCCGGATTGTCGATGTCGATGATCCGGATCTGCTGTGCCATGTGGAAGCCGGCCGCGACCAGCCCGGCAAGCGCCGGCAGCGGCACGCGCGCCAGCGCGAAGGCGATGGCCATCAGCACCAGCGCGCCGCCATAGAGCCTGATCAGCCAGGTCTTGGTATTGTCGCCGAAAAGCCGCGCGGTGGAGCGCACGCCGACCAGCGCGTCGTCCTCCTTGTCCTGATGCGCATAGATCGTATCGTAGCCGATCACCCAAAGGATCGAACCGGCGTAGAGCAGGATCGGCGGCCAGTCGAGCGCGCCGTAATGCGCGGCCCAGCCCATCAGTGCGCCCCAGGAAAACGCAAGCCCCAGAACGAATTGCGGCCAGTCGGTGACTCGTTTCATGAAGGGGTAAACGGCGACGATGGCGAGGGATGCGATGCCGAGTACGATGGCGAAAAGGTTGAACTGCACGAGCACTACCAGCCCGACCAGCGCCTGCAGCACGAGGAAACCCCACGCCTGCCGCCGCGTCACCTGTCGAGAGGGAAGTGGGCGGGAGCGCGTGCGCTCGACGGCGGCGTCGATGTCCTCGTCGGCAAGGTCGTTATAGGTGCAGCCGGCGCCGCGCATGGCGATGGCCCCGACGAGGAAGAGGACGAGATGCCAGGGGGACGGCAGCGCGGACCACATGGGCACGCCCGGCGCGGCGTGCGCGCTTGCGGCGAGCGCCGCCGACCACCAGCACGGCCACAGGAGCAGCCACCAGCCGATCGGCCGGTCCCAGCGCGCAAGCTGCGCGTAGGGCCATAACCATGTGGGCAAGGCACGGTAGACCCAATGGCCCGAAGGCGCATCTGCGACCCGGCCCTGTCCGGCGCGTGACTGGATGCTTTCCATGATCATGGGAGTGGCAGGCAAGAGGCGGGGCGTCAAGCGTCGTTCCATGGAACTATCGAAGATAAGCTTATTCCCCTATAGAGGCCAAAACCAGCGAGTCGAACCATGACGCATGTCAAGAAAGGCCATCTAGCGGCCTCTTCGGAATGGCGAAAGCACCTGCGCCGTTGGCTCAAACGGCAGTTCTGGAAGCGCGACCGCCAAGCTGAACAAAAAGAACTCGGCGGCGCAAAGGCTGTCTCCTTATGAACGTCCTTCTGATCGGCTCGGGCGGCCGCGAGCACGCGCTGGCGTGGAAGATCGCGGCGTCACCGATGCTGACGCGCCTTTTTGCCGCGCCGGGCAATCCGGGGATCGCGAAGGAGGCGGAGTGCGTCGCGCTCGATGCCGCAGACCATGCGGCCGTCCTCGCCTTCTGCCGGGAAAAGGCGATCGACCTCGTGGTGGTCGGGCCGGAGGCGCCGCTGGTCGCCGGATTTGCCGATGCGCTGCGCGAAGGCGGCGTCTGCGTCTTCGGGCCATCGGCGGCTGCGGCGCGATTGGAGGGTTCGAAGGGTTTCACCAAGGACCTTTGCGCCCGCTTTGGCATCCCGACCGCCGCCTATGGCCGTTTCGGCAACACGGAAGGCGCGAAAGCCTATGTCGCGAAGGTTGGCGCCCCGATCGTCGTCAAGGCCGACGGGCTCGCCGCCGGCAAGGGCGTGACCGTGGCGATGAGCGAAGCCGAAGCCGAGGCCGCCATCGACGCCTGCTTCGAGGGAGCGTTTGGCGGGGCAGGGGCGGAAGTCGTCGTCGAGGAATATCTAGAAGGCGAGGAGGCGAGCTTCTTCTGCCTTTGCGACGGCACGACCGCGCTTCCCTTCGGCACGGCGCAGGACCACAAGCGCGTCGGCGAGGGCGATACCGGGCCGAACACCGGCGGCATGGGCGCCTATTCGCCGGCGCCGGCGATGACGCCGGCGATGATCGAGCGCACCATGCGCGAGATCGTAGAGCCCACCATGCGCGGCATGGCGGAACTGGGCGCGCCGTTTTCGGGCGTTCTCTATGCCGGGCTGATGCTGACGGCCAGCGGGCCGAAGCTGATCGAATACAATGTCCGCTTCGGCGACCCCGAATGTCAGGTGCTGATGCCCCGGCTGAAGGACGACATCCTCGTCCTGATGCGGGCCGCCGCCGACGGCCAGCTTGGTCATATGTCGGTGCGCTGGCGGGACGAGGCGGCGCTGACCGTCGTCATGGCAGCGAAGGGCTATCCGGCGAACCCCGAAAAGGGAGCGCCGATTTCCGGCATCGGTGAAGCCGAGGCGGAGGGAGCGATCGTCTTCCAGGCGGGCACGACGGAGAAGGAGGGGCGGCTGGTGGTCGCGGGTGGGCGCGTCCTCAACGTCACCGGTCTTGGCGTCACCGTCGCAGAGGCGCAGCGGAAGGCCTATGAGGGGGTGGACAGGATCGGTTTCCCGGGCGGCTTCTGCCGCCGTGACATCGGCTGGCGCGCGCTTGGATGAAATTACCGGGACGCCGACGACGAAGACGGGAAGGCTGGCCTTCGCGCGGCCTCAGCTTCCGCCCCCTGCCGCGTTCCCGTGGCCGCTTGCCTTCAGGATTCCGAGATAGCCTTTCTCGACCTGGATGCTGAAATCCACGCCGTCCGCCGCCTTCGGCTGCTTTCTGAACATCGTAATGACGTAGCCGTTCGGGTGCGCGCTCATCCATTCTCCGGCCTTGGCGCTGTCGATCTCCGCCAACGGCTTTTCCAGCCGTGCCAGGAAACCGAACTGGTCCTCATAATCCCCCGCGAAAGCCCAGTCCACGTCGCGCCTCTCGGCGATGTAGTTCGCAAGCGGCTGGAGATCGTAACGCCGGAACAGCGTCTGCGAGGCGACCGCCTGACCGATCCCGACGATTATCAGCAATATCACCGCGCAATTCCTGATCGGCGGAAGTGGTGCCGAAGCCAGGAAATATCCGATGCCGACCGTGATCAGCGGAATGAGCGGAACGAGGTAGTGCGGCTGCTTCCCTGAGATGAGGCTGAACGTCACGAACACACCGACGCTCCATGAGAGGAGGAGACGGAGCGCCCGGCGGTCCGCCGCCGGGACGAGGCTTTGGCCCTGTGACCTGACGCGTGACACCGAACGCCACAATTCCGGCGACAGAAGCCAGGGAAGGGCCATGATCGGCAGCAGAAGGACGTAGAAATAAAAGGGTCGTGCATGTGAATTCCGCAAAGTGCCGGCGATCCGGCCCGCTGACTGGTTCCATATCAGGCTGTAGATGGCGTCTCCCATATGGACGATCACCGGCACGAGCCAGAACAACACCAGGACAAGGGCGGCGAGAAGCGAGATCAGCACACCGCGATAGAATTGCCCCGGCGTCAGTTCGCCGTCCGGGTTGCGCCATAGCGGGTAGAGGATGATCGGCCAGCCGACATGAATCAGGATCACCGGGCCCTTGGTCAGCACGCCGAGGCCGATGAAAAACCCTGCGAGGAGTGCGTATCGGGTGCCGCGCCCTTTGGCGAACAGGAGCAGCGACAGGAACGATGCGAGGATGCAATCCGTCAGCAGGATGTCGAACAGGATCAGGCTGGAATAGATGATGAAGGCCACGTTTCCGAGCACCAGCCACGGCATGCGCCTTGAGAGCGCTTCTGCATCGGGAAAGAGGGCGCGCGCCAGGCGCGTCGTCAGATGGATGAACAGGCAGGATGCCAGGAATACCACCAGCAGCGCCGAAATGCGGCTGACGCCGAAAATGCCCCACGAGAGGTCGATCAGCCAGAAAAGCAGAGGTGGCTTGCTGAAATAGGGCTCGAAATTCATCGTCGGAACGACGTAGCTGCCCTTCAGGAGCATTTCCCACGAAATGCTGAGATATCGCGTCTCATCGACCGGCAGCACCGGCCGGAACGCGATCGATGTGGCGAAAAGCAGGGCGAGGAAAAAATACGGCAGAACCCGGTCGGCAGCGGCCGATCCGAGATATTGGGACATCCGCGCCCGAAGGCCGGCTGTACCCTTGCCATCGAGATTGCCCTGATCGGCGAGGTTAGGCATTGATGCGCTGTACTCCGCCGAAAGCCGACCCGGGACTGTGCCGGGAAGCATATCTTGAATTCGCCTGATCAGAAAGCTTTGACGGTCAGGCCAGGTCGGGGCTTTTCCTCGCCCGGTCGCGCCGCCGCTCATCTCGTATCGCAGAGCTTTTTAGGTGTCTAGCGGTTGAAAACGGGCTCTGGCGTCGCAGGGGCGGTCGCGCGACGGCACGCAGCTTCGTCAGGTGGTTACCTGCGTTACGGCCCGTAGGGAAGCGCCCCGTTCTTCGCTTCTTCCGTGGGGATCGTCGCGGTCGTGATCAAGTCTATGCCCGGCGAGGTGGCATTAAGGCCGGTATAGGCGAGCGCGCTCCTTCCAAGTGCGCCGAGATAGGCGAGCAGCGTTTCGGCCCGCCCGGCCGCGGGTACCTCCACGGGCGGACCTCCGGCGCCATAGCGTTTGCCGGCCTTGGCATAGGCAGCGGCGAGCAGTTTCATGTCGCTTGTCGGGTCGACTGCCGCCCAGACGACGGGTTTGCCGCTCGAAAGCGCTTCTTCACGCCCCAGCGGCACCGGCACGTTCGCGATCAACTCTTCCTTGCGGTCCACCAGCGCGTTGAGCGGCCAGGCCTTGCGCAGCGCGTCGGCATCCATCGCCGCGACGTTGATGTCGATATCGGTCGGTGTGCCGGGCACGCGATAGGGACACTGGCGGGCGGTGCAATTCGCCTGCGAGGAGAATTGCCAGAGCGCATAGCCATCCCAGTTGCCCTTGGGAAAATGGTCGGCGATTTCCGGCTTGTAGCGCGCGTACCAGAGCGGCAGCCGCGACAGGAGCGCGTACTCGTCCTTGTGTGCTGCGATGAATTCGGCCGTAACATCGTTGGTGTAGAGCACCGGATAGCGGCCGATGCGACGCATGACATGGCGGGCGAATTCTTCCGCGTCCCCAAGCGACATCCACTTATATGGATCGTTCTCCTCGATATCGAGCGCCACCAGATCGTCCGGCCCTGGTTCCACGAAATCGATGAAATGGTTGGCCTGGTCGATCGGATTGCCCGGTCGCGCCAGATGATAGGCACCCCATTTCAGCCCGAGCGCCTTGGCGACGGTCCGCCGCGTGCGGAAAAGCTCTTTTGCCACCGCGTAGCGCTTCCAGAGCGCCTTGCAGAGCCGTAGCTGCACGTCGTCGTCGTCTTCGCATTTCGAGGGCGGAGGCAGCCCGTCCGTCGCCTTGTTGATGAAGCCGACGACGCGCTTGTCCTCGGCAAGCTTCGTCCAGTCGATGGAATTGTATTCGTAGGCGTCGATCACGAGCGCTCTGTCCGGCCTCAGCCATGGCTTGCTGAAATCGGACGCATAAACGTGCGCAGGCCACAGGAAAGCCGCGGCGGCCAGCGCGGCCACGCTCAGGACAAGCGCTTTCGGCAGGATCGGCATCAGGCTTCCTCGTGACGCCTGTCACGCTGACGGAAGATGGTTAACGAATTGCCACTGCCGCGATCGCCTCCATCGCCCAATAGCCGCACCCAATGGTCGTCCAATGAACGATTGTCATCCGGTGAGCGCCTTCCTATACCGGCTGGAACACGAGCAACGGATCGGGAGGCCGGAATGTACCGGGCGCCAGTCGCTGAGATCGCATACACGCTGAAGCATGCCGCCGGCCTGAAGGCTGCGCTCGACGAGAACAGGTTGGGCGACCTGACCGAAGACCTTGCCGATGCGATCCTTGAGGAAGCGGGGCGCTTCGCCACCGACGAGATCGCGCCGCTTTACAAGGTGGGAGACGAGATCGGCGCCATCTGGAAGGACGGTGCCGTCACTACCCCGCCCGGCTGGAAGGAGCTCTATCGGCGCTGGATCGAAGGCGGCTGGAACGCGCTTACCGGCCCGACCGAATATGGCGGGCAGGGCCTGCCGGCAATGCTGTCGATCGCGGTGCTGGAAATGTGGAATTCGGGTTCGATGGGTTTTGCCGTTGGCCCCACCCTCACCCTGGGCGCTGTCGAGGCACTGGAGAAACACGGCACGGAGGACCTCAGGCAAACCTATCTCGCCAAGCTCGTCTCCGGCGAATGGATGGGGACGATGAATTTGACCGAGCCGCAAGCGGGCTCGGACCTCAACGCGCTTCGTACCCGCGCCGAGCCTGCAGGCGACGGCACCTACCGCATCTTCGGCCAGAAGATCTTCATCACCTATGGCGAGCACGATTTCACCGACAATATCGTGCATTTCGTGCTTGCGCGGCTGCCGGATGCCCCAGCGGGCACGCGCGGCATCTCGCTTTTCCTCGTGCCTAAATATCTAGCCGATGCGGATGGCAAGCCCGGCGCGCATAACGACGTCTTTTGTGCCTCGATCGAGCACAAGCTCGGCATCAACGGCTCGCCCACCTGCGTCATGCTCTATGGCGACGGCAAGTTCGGCGAGACGCCGGGCGCTATCGGCTGGCTGGTCGGCGAAGAGAACAAGGGGCTGGCCTGCATGTTCACCATGATGAACAATGCGCGGCTGGCCGTCGGCATACAGGGCGTCGCCGTCGCCGAAGCCGCTTACCAGAAGGCAAAGGCCTATGCCGAGGAGCGCCGGCAGGGGCGGGCGCCCGGCTATTCGGGCGAGGGCATGAGCCCGATCGTCGAGCACCCCGACGTGCGGCGCAATCTCCTGACCATGAAGGCGCTGACGCAAGCCGCGCGCGCCATCTGCTATTCCTGTGCCCACGCGCTCGACATGGCCCGCGCGACGGAAGGCGACGAACGCCGGCACTGGCAGGACCGCGCCGGCCTGTTGACCCCGCTGGCCAAGGCCTTTCCGACAGACATCGGCGTCGAGGTCGCCTCGCTCGGCATACAGGTGCACGGCGGCATGGGTTTTATCGAAGAGACGGGCGCGGCCGGCTTCTACCGCGATGCTCGCATCGCGCCGATCTACGAGGGCACCAACGGCATCCAGTCGATCGACCTCGTCATGCGCAAGCTGCCGCTAGGTGGCGGCGAGCATGTCCATGCCTATATCGGCGAGTTGCGCGGCGAAGTGGAGGCTCTGCGCGCATCGAACCGGCCCGGCTTCGGCCATACGGCAGGCCATCTCGAACGCGCGTTCGACGAACTGGAGGAGGCGACGCGCTTCCTTCAGCGCGCGCAGGCGGATGGGCGCGTCTCGGAAGCGCTGGCAGGCGCCACACCCTATCTCAGGCTCTTCTCGCTCGCCGCCGGCACGGCGCTGATGGTGCGCGGGGCGCGTAACGCCGAGAGTGCGGCCCAGACCGCGCTTTGCCGTTTCTTTGCCGAGAACCTGCTTCCTGAAAGCTCCGCCCTCAAGGATCGCGTGGTGAACGGCGCCGCCAGTCTGGACGAGGCCGCCGCCGCCATTCTGGCGTGAGGGAAGGCGCGTGAGCGAGCATATCAGGATAGAGCGCCGCGGCGCGGTGCAGGTGATCCGGCTCGACAGGCCGGAGAAGAAGAACGCCATCACGCGCGCCATGTATGTGGCGATGACCGAGGCGCTGAAGGCGGGTGACGCCGATCCGGCCGTGCGCTGCAACGTCTTTCTGGGCGTTGCCGGCGCCTTTTCCGCCGGCAACGACCTTGCCGACTTCCTCGCCTATTCCACGGCCGGGAAGCATGGCAGCGAGGCCTTCGATCTCCTCGAAGCCCTGGCGCGCTGTGAAAAGCCGATCGTCTCCGGCGTCGACGGCATTGCGGTCGGTATCGGTACGACCATCCATTTCCATTGCGACCTGACCTTCGCCACCCCGCGCACCCTGTTCCACACGCCCTTTGTCGATCTCGGCCTGACGCCGGAGGCCGGTTCGAGCCTGATCGCGCCGCTTCTGATGGGGCGCCAGCAGGCCTTCGCGCTGCTGGCGCTCGGCGAGCCCTTCTCCGCCGAACGCGCCAGGGCATGCGGGCTGATCTACGAGGTGGTCGGCGAGGACGAACTGGAAGAAGCGGTCTTCCGGGCCGCGGATCGCATTGTCGTCAAGCCGCCGGAGGCGCTGAGGATCGCACGCGACCTGATGCGCGGCGACCGCGAGGAACTCGTAGCGCATATCCGGGAAGAAAGCCGGCTCTTCGCAGCCCGCCTGATGTCGGACGAGGCGAAAGCGGCATTCCAGGCCTTCATGGCGCGGAAGAAGGGGTGACTTTCACGGATAAAGCCGCGTCTTCTCCCATCCACCGCCTTCTTTGCGACTGAACACCACCCGGTCGTGCAGGCGGAAGGGCCGGTCGTGCCAGAATTCGATCGTCTGCGGCACGATGCGGAAGCCCGACCAGTGGGCCGGGCGCGGTATCTCGCCGAGCGGATATTTCGCCGTGTATTCGGCGACCGCCTTCTCCAGCGCGAAGCGGCTTTCGAGCGGCCGCGACTGTTTCGAGGCCCATGCACCGATGCGGCTGCCGCGCGGCCGCGAGGCGTAATATGCGTCGGCTTCCGCGTCGCTCACGCGTTCGACCGGACCGCGCACACGCACCTGCCGGCGCAGCGATTTCCAGTGGAAGCAGAGCGCGGCCTTCATGGATGCGGCAATTTCCCTGCCTTTCTGGCTTTCGAGGTTGGTATAGAAGACGAAGCCTTCGTGATCGAAGCCCTTGAGCAGCACCATGCGCACGTCCGGCAATCCGTCCGGGTCGACGGTGGCGAGCGCCATGGCGTTCGGATCGTTGGGTTCGCTGGATTCCGCGTCCTTCAGCCATGCGGCGAACAGGTCGAACGGCTCGGCGCTTTCGGTGAAGTCATTGGTTGTTAACGGAGCATTGGCCATAGTGTTTTCCTGGAAGGATCCTCGGGAGAATGCCGATTGTTGCGTAGAGCGCAAGCAAAGGTGCTGCGTGGCGTGATGCTTGCCGTGTTGTGGCGTAAGTTTCTGCCGATCGCCGTTCTGGCCGCGTTGCCTATGGCGCTTGCCGCGTGCGCGTCGGGCAACCTGTTGAAAAGGGCCGAGACGGACCGTTCGATCATCACGGGCTCCATTCCCTCCACCCCGATGATGGCCAAGGTCACCGACGAGGAAACGATCCGCAACGCCGTCACCTCGGTCGATCCGAACACGCTGGGCCCGAACGGGCTCGCCTGGGCGAATCCGGCGACCGGCGCGACCGGCCAGATCACCGGTCTCACCGAATTCCAGGACGGCGGCCATCTCTGCCGCCGCTTTTCCACCTCGCTGGCGCGCTTCGACGGTGTCGGCCTCTATCATGGCGAGGCCTGCCTTCAGAATTCCGGCGGCTGGCAGTTGCGTGCCTTCGCCTCGTCCTGACGGCGTCTTGCGCCTCCGATACTGGAATTTCTTCCTAGTCGCGCGCATATAAGGGCGGCCACCCGTTCCAATCCCGTCAGGCAGGAAGCATGCGCGATCCATACCAGGTTTTGGGCGTCGCCAAGGACGCCTCGGCCAAGGAGATAAAGTCGGCTTACCGGAAGCTGGCAAAGAAATACCATCCGGATCAGAACCCGGACGATCCGAAGGCCAAGGAGCGATTTGCCGAGGCCAACCAGGCCTATGAGATCGTCGGTGACGAGAAGAAGCGCGGCGCCTATGACCGTGGCGAGATCGATGCCGAGGGAAAACAGCGCTTCCAGGGCTTCGAGGGCGCCGCCGGCGGTGATCCCTTCGCCGGTTTCCGCCAGTCGCAGCAGGGGCCGGGCGGATCGCATTTCGAGTTTCGTTCGAGCACGGCAGGCAGCGACGCCTTCGGCGGCGCGCACGATATTTTCAGCGAGATTTTCGGGCGCGGTTTTGGCAGTGGCGGCGCCGGCGGCAGCGGCAGGCAGCAGGCGCCGGCAGGCGCCGACCTGAACGCCATCCTCGATATCGACATAGAGGACGCGGTTACCGCCGCCAAGGTCACGGCGATCTTTCCTGGCGGGCGCAAGATCGCGGTGAAATTGCCGAAAGGGGTCGAGGACGGCCAGACCATCCGGCTGAAGGGGCAGGGCGAGCCGTCGCCCTTCGGCGGCAAGCCGGGCGACGCGCTGGTGAAAATCCGCTTCCGAAAGAGCGCGCGCTACCGGGTCGAGGGCTCGGATCTGCATTCCGACCTGCCGGTCGAGCTGCGCGACGCGGTGCTCGGTGCCAAGGTGGCAGCCGATACACCGAGCGGCAAGGTCGCGGTCACCATCCCGCCATGGTCGAGTTCGGACAAGGTGCTGCGGCTCAAGGGCCGCGGCCTGCCCCACAAGACGGGCGGCGACGGCGATCTTTACGTCCATATACGCGTCATGCTGCCGGAGAAGGGCGACCCGGAACTGGAAGCGCTGATGAAGAAGGCGAGCGTCTGAACCCTGCCTTGCCCCTTCAGGGGAGAGGGGTGGCGCGCCCGAAGGGCGTGACGGAGAGGGGCATAATGCCTCGCTGATTTGAACCGACTAGCCAGATCACATCTCCCGCAAGCTTGAAGGCTTTCGACGCCTGTGCGATAGGCACGGTGTGCGCTTGGTCGCGCGCGGAAATGCGGAGAAGGGTGGCATGGCAGTCGGCAATGGCCTGATGGAAGGCAAGCGGGGATTGATCCTTGGCGTGGCCAACAACCGCTCCATCGCCTGGGGCATCGCCAAGGCTTGCGCGGCGCAGGGCGCGGAACTGGCGCTGACCTATCAGGGCGATGCGCTGAAGAAGCGCGTCGAGCCGCTGGCGCAGGAACTCGGCGCCGATGTCGCCGGCCATTGCGACGTGACCGATCCGGCCTCGCTCGACGCCGTCTTCGACGTAGTGAAGAAGAAGTGGGGCGGCCTCGACTTCCTCGTCCACGCCATCGCCTTTTCCGACAAGGACGAACTGACCGGGCGCTATGTCGAGACGACGCGCGAGAATTTCCAGCGCACGATGGACATCTCCGTCTATTCCTTCACGACGATCGCCAAGCATGCCGAGCCGCTGATGGAGAAGGGTGGATCGCTCCTGACGCTCACCTATTACGGCGCCGAGAAGGTCATGCCGCACTACAACGTCATGGGCGTCGCCAAGGCTGCGCTCGAGGCGAGCGTGCGCTATCTCGCCGTCGACCTCGGCGGCAAGGGCATCCGCGTCAATGCCGTCTCGGCCGGGCCCATCAAGACGCTTGCCGCGTCCGGTATCGGCGATTTCCGCTATATCTTACGCTGGAACGAGTACAACGCGCCGCTGAAGCGCAGCGTCACCATCGAGGAAGTCGGCGATGCCGGCCTTTATTTCCTCTCCGACCTGTCGCGCGGGGTGACCGGCGAGGTGCATCACGTCGATTCGGGCTACCACGTCGTCGGGATGAAGGCGGTGGACGCGCCGGATATCTCCGTCGTCAAGGACTGAAATCCTCTCCAACCGGAGGCTTTGTCAGTGGCGAAATATCCGCTCGCCTATTTCACGCGCCATGGCCAGACCGACTGGAACGTCTCCGAGCGCTTCCAGGGCCAGGAAGACATCGACATCAACGCAGTCGGGCGGCGTCAGGCCGATGAGAACGGCCGCAAGCTTGCCGGCATTCTGGGCACGGCGCCGGGTTTCGACTTCGTCGCGAGCCCGCTCAGGCGAACCCGCGAGACCATGCAGCGCGTGCGTACCCAGATGGGCCTGCCGTCGGACGGCTTCCATACGGATATACGCCTGAAGGAAGTGAATTTCGGCGACTGGCAGGGCTATGTCGCCGAAGAGATCGAAGCCCGCACTCCCGGCATCATCGAGCGCCGCCTTGTCGACAAGTGGAATTTCCGGCCGGCGGGCGCGAATGCCGAAAGCTATGCCATGCTTGCCGAGCGCGTGCGGGGCTGGCTGGACGAGCTGACCCAGGAAACGGTCGGCGTCATCCATGGCGGCGTCATCCGGGCACTTTTCCACCTGATCGAAGGCGTGCCCGGCCAGCAGGCGGCCGACATGGATACGCCACAGGATGTCATCCTGAAGCTGGAGAGCGATCGCCTGACCTGGATTTGAAAAGCGGGCCTCGACACCACGCAGGGCAGGTTTCGCCAGCTTTGGCGCTACTCCGAAGTCTGCATGTCCGTGACGAGGTTCTGACCGTCGACCTTGTCGTAGGCGAGCACGACGTCCATGCCTTCCTTGATGCCGTCCATGTCGGTCTCGCCGGGCAGCTTGTAGGATTTGCCGTCGTCGAGCGTGATCGTCATCTTGTCGCGATCGACCTTCTTGATATGACCTTCGGCTTCCGCGGCCATCGCGTAGGCCGACAGCATCAGGAGCGCCGCAAGGGCGCCCAGAACGGTTCGCATTGTTACGGTTCGCATCGTTTTCTCCCCCATTTTTCTTGTCCTTCTTGTCGGTTTGCCCAAGGCGAGCAGTGAAAGCTGGATTGTGTCGAAAGTGAAGCGCTGATCGGAAAGCCACATCAATAGTTCTTTGCTGCCCGGTTTGACCCCTGTTCAAAACGCCGATAGAGCAGCACCGGCGGCTCTGTCGGCAGCCATGGGGTAGCGATGTCGCATAATACGTTCGGCCATCTGTTCCGCGTGACGACTTGGGGCGAAAGCCACGGGCCGGCGCTCGGCTGTATTGTCGATGGCTGCCCGCCCGGTATCCGCTTCACGCTGAAGGACGTGCAGGACGAGCTCGACCGCCGCCGCCCCGGTCAGTCGCGCTTCGTTACCCAGCGCCGCGAACCCGACCAGGTGAAGATCCTTTCCGGCGTCCTGCCGGAGGAGGGCGGCGAGACGCTGGTGACGACCGGCACGCCCATCTCGATGATGATCGAGAATGTCGACCAGCGGTCCAAGGATTACGGCGCCATCGCAAGGCAGTACCGGCCCGGCCATGCCGACTACGCCTATCAAGTGAAATATGGAATCCGCGACTATCGCGGCGGCGGCCGCTCCTCGGCGCGCGAGACGGCGGCGCGCGTCGCCGCCGGCGCCATCGCCCGCCGCGTGGTGCCCGGCCTCGTCGTGCGCGGTGCGCTGGTCGCCATGGGCGAGAAGGAAATCGACCGGGCCAACTGGAACTGGGATTTTGTCGGCGACGCCGAAAACCCGTTTTTCACGCCGGACCCAAAATCGGTCCCGGTATTCTCGGAATATCTCGACGGCATCCGCAAGGCCGGCTCCTCAGTCGGCGCGCTGATCGAGATCGTCGCCGAGAACGTGCCGTCGGGGCTGGGCGCGCCGATCTACGCCAAGCTCGACCAGGACATCGCCGCCGGCCTGATGTCGATCAACGCGGTCAAGGGCGTCGAGATTGGCGCCGGTTTCCAGTCGGCGCGCTTCACCGGCGAACAGAACGCCGACGAGATGCGCGCGGGAAACGAAGGCCGGCCGCGCTTCCTGTCGAACAATGCGGGCGGCATATTGGGCGGCATCTCGACGGGTGAGCCGGTCGTGGCCCGCTTTGCCGTCAAGCCGACCTCCTCCATCCTGACCCCACGAAAATCGATCGACGCCGATGGCAACGAGATCGAGGTGATGACCAAGGGCCGTCACGATCCCTGCGTCGGCATCCGCGCCGTCCCCATCGGCGAGGCGATGGTCGCCTGCGCCATCGCCGATCACTATCTGAGGCATCGGGGGCAGACTGGAAGGAGTTAGGTTGGCAGGAGAGTAAGGGAGCAGGTTTTGGGCCAGTTCCCAAAGACCTCTTCCGAACGGCTTCTTCTTCCCTTATTCCCTACTGCCTTACTCCCCATTGCCTGTAAGCGAAGCGAGCCAATGCCCTACGATCAACAACATGTCGCCGATGTCATCCGCGCTTTCGAGCGCGGCGAGATGGTAGTCGTCATGGACGATGACGGACGCGAGAACGAAGGCGATCTAATCGTCGCCGCGGTGCATTGCACTCCGGAGAAGATGGCCTTCATGGTCCGCCACACATCCGGCATCGTCTGCGCGCCGATGACGCGCGAGGATGCCCGTCGCCTGAACCTCGCGCCGATGGTGGCCGACAATGACGCGCCGCATTCGACCGCCTTCACCATCTCAGTCGATTTCAAGCATGGCACGACGACCGGCATTTCTGCGGACGACAGGACGCTGACTGTCCGCAACCTCGCCAACCGCAACGCCGGCTCATCGGATTTCGTCCGTCCGGGCCACATCTTCCCGCTGATCGCGCGCGAGGGCGGGGTGCTGATGCGCTCCGGCCACACCGAGGCGGCCGTGGACCTTTGCCGGCTCGCCGGCCTGCCGGAGGTCGGCGTGATCTCGGAACTGGTGAACGACGACGGCACGGTGAAGCGTGGGCCGGAAGTCGCCGCCTTTGCGAAGGAGCATGGCCTGAAGCAGGTGTCCGTCGCCGACCTGATCGCTTACCGCCAGCGGCAGGAGACGCTGGTCGAGCGTGTCGGCTGCACCGCGATCGAGACGCCCGGCGGCAAGGCAAACGCCTTCGTCTATCGCCTCTCATGGGACGTGATGCATCACCTCGCCATTGTTTTCGGCGATATCCGTGACGGCAAGGGCGTGCCGGTCAGGCTGCATACGGAGGATGTCGTTACCGACGTGTTCGGCACCGGGCACCGGCTGGACGAACTGATGCGCTCGATGGGCAAGGCCGGGCGCGGGGTCATCGTCTATCTGCGCGAGGGCTCCGTCGGCGTTGCGCATAACGCGCGGACGAGACCCTCCGGCGACCGCGAGGCCCACGCCGAGGCGTTGAGACGCGAGAACGAGTGGCGCGAGATCGGCCTCGGCGCACAGATACTCAAGGACCTCGGCATCTCCTCGATCCGCCTGATCGCTTCGCGCGAGCGTCACTACATCGGTCTGGAAGGCTTCGGCATCCACATCGAATCGACTGACCTGCTCGACCGGGAGTAGGCGGCAGGCCGATTATTTGCGTACGGACTTCGCCTTGCCGGCCGGCTTCGCGTTGGCCGCGGTTGCAGGCTTGCGGGGCCGTTTCCCAGCCTCCGCCTCGATTTCCCGGCTGGCGCGCTCCCAGTGTTCGCGGTCGCGTCCGTGCGGACGGCCCTCGGTCTCCCAGATATGGTACGCCCGTTCCTTGATCGCCTTCTCGTCAGCCATGGTCCAAGCTCCTTGCAGCCGCGCTTCGCGGTCGCGTAATGGTAGCGCGGATCGCGGCGATTGCCATTGGTTTCGGGGCGTGTTTCGCGATGAAGCGGCGGCACGTGGGCGGGTGGGGCGTAGTCCGCGCAGTCCGCGCACCGATATTCAACAATATCCGAATATGTCATAGTTTATTGCGGTCGATTGCGTTTGGCTGCTACCGGCCCATTTCCTCAAAATGGGGGTCGCATGACAGGATGAGTGAAGTGGTCCACGCCCGGGATTTCGACGATGCGGACGCGGATGCGCGTCTTGCCGCGATCGTGGATTCTTCCTTCGATGCGATCATCGGAAAGGATCTGAACAGCGTCATCACGAGTTGGAACGGGGCGGCAGAGCGGCTGTTCGGCTATTCGGCGGAAGAGACGATCGGACGATCCGTGCTCATGCTCATCCCGGAGCGGCTGCACGGCGAGGAAGACGAAATAATCGCGAAAATAAGGCGTGGCGAGAGCGTGCCGCCCTTCGAGACTATTCGCCGTCGCAAGGACGGCCGCGACATCTTCGTCTCTCTCACCATTTCCCCGATCCGCAACAGGGCAGGGCAGATTATCGGCGCCTCGAAGATCGCGCGCGACATAAGCGAAGCGAGAGCCAGCGACCGGCGCATCAAGCTGTTGCTGCGGGAGGTGAACCACCGGATCAAGAATCAGTTCGCGGTGATCCTGTCCATGATCCGCGAGACCGCGAAGCACACCAAGGACCCGAGGGAATTCGAACGGAGCATCCGCGAGCGCATCACGGCGCTTGCTTCCTCGCACGATCTGCTGGTCACGTCGGACTGGTCGGGAGGCAGCCTGCATGAACTTCTTCGCCAGCAGCTTCAGCCTTTCAGCCAGGACGGCCAGATAGGGCTCGAAGGCCCTGAGATGACCTTGCGCCCCGTGGCCCTGCAGGCGCTCGGCATGGCTTTCCACGAGCTTGCCACCAATTCGGCAAAATACGGTGCGTTCGGCCATCATGGCACTGTCTCGATTTCGTGGTCGCTGTCGGGAAAACCGTACGAGCAAGTTTTCCAGCTTGGATGGGAAGAGAAGGCTGGCAGCATCGTCGAAAGCGCGGCTCACGGTCACAAGGCGAGGGGCTTCGGTTCGGTCGTGCTCCTGCGCGTGGCCCCGCAGACACTGAACGGTTCCGCCCACTATGATCGTTCACGCGGTGTGTTGCGCTGGCTGCTTTCCGCGCCGGCTGCGGCGGTGATCGGCGACGGGGATTCCGACGAGACCTCTTCCGACAAGGCCTGAACAGGCGGCATGCCTCTGTCGAACAGCCAAGCCCTCCCCTGAGAGGGTCGCTTCCGAGGCGCGCCGGTATGCTTGACCCGTGTGAAAATTGCGCACAGGATTAATGCTGCAATCTAATTTTGGCATCGCTCGATGCCGGGAGGTCAGCCGGCGATGCACGCTTCCTCGCTTCGTTATCTGATCAAGGTGGCAGAGTTCGGTTCCATCAGGCGTGCGGCGGATGCCCTGAACGTCGCGTCCTCGGCGGTCAACAGACAGATATTGAACATCGAGCGCGATATCGGGGTCTCGCTCTTCGAGCGAACGGTGAAGGGAGTGCGACCCACCGCAGCCGGGGAACTGATGCTGCAACACGCTCGCGATACGCTCGGCGGCTATCAGCGCGTGATCGACGAGATCGCCTGCCAGGCCGGCGACATCCGGGGCGGCGTCAAGATCATCGGTATAGGCTCCATGATCGAATTTGCCCTGCCGCAGGTGATGGTCGATGTGGCGAAGCGCTATCCGGGCATCAGCTTCAACATTGGCGATGCCAATCCGGGGGACGCGGTCGAAGGGCTGAGGACGCAGAAATTCGATATCGGCATCTTCTTCCTTGACCAGCGTCACCGCGATTTCGAGTTGCTGGCCAAGGTGCATACCTCGATCGGTGCCGTCATGCGCGCCGATCATCCTTTGGCCGGACGACGGCATGTCACGTTGACGGAGTGCGCGGGGCATACGGTGGCGATGTTCTCGGACCGCTGGGTCATCATGCCGCTGGTCGAGGCGGAATTCGCGCAGACCGGCGCGCAGTTTTCGCCCCGCGTGGTAACCAATTCGATGACGATAATGCGCGCCGCTATCCACAATGGCCTGGGGATAGGGTTTTTTACGCCGGTAGGATTCCTTGACGATATCCGTGCCGGCAGGATTGCCTATGTCCCTCTGGAGGCGCACCAGTTTCCGGCATCCGGTATAGGCCTGTTCCTTTCGCGCTCGGTGCTCGCCTCGCCGCCCGTCCGCGTGGTGGCGGACCATCTGGCTGATTTTTTCCAGCGTCTCCAGACGGAGCTCGATGGTCTGCGAAAAGCGGACCCTGGATCGCCGGCCTAGAACATTTCTCCCGGGCGTACATGCCCCTTGAACAGGTTCCGTGCGACGTTGGCGAGATTGATTTCATCGGAACCGTCATAGATGCGTTCCACGCGCAAATCCCGGTACCAGCGCTCGATGATATTTTCCTTGGCGTAGCCCATGGCACCATGGATCTGGAGCGCCCGGTCGACGATCTGGTTGGCTGTGCGCGCGACATAGGCCTTGACCGTGCATGCCTCGTGCCGGAAATCCTCTCCGCCCGCGGCCTTGCGCGCCGCGTGATGAACCAGCAGCTTGGAAGTGCGGAGGCCGACCTCCATTTCTGCGATTGCCTGCACGATGTTGTCGCGATCGCAAAGAAGCTTGCCGAAAACCTTGCGGCTGCGTGCCCATTCGATCGTCAGTTCGATCATGCGTGCCATCGCGCCGACATTCTTCGCCGACAGCACGTAACCGCGGTTGCGATAGATGAAGGGCATGGCATGGTCGAAGCCCCGATTGACCTTTCCGAGAACGGCGGTCGCGGGCACGCGGACATTGTCGAACGCCAGCGATCCGACTTTGTCCCGGCTGCCCATCACGGGAATCTGGGCCGACGTCCAGCCTCTGGAGCGGTCGACCAGGAAGCAGGAGATGGCATCAGGCGATTCCTCGGAAGGAGTACGGGCGAAAAGAATGACGTAATCGGCGATGTGGCCGCGCGTGATCCAGCACTTCTCGCCGTTGATGACCCAGTCATCGCCGTCGCGAAGGGCGGTGGTGCGCATGGCGCGCGCGTCCGAACCCGAGCCCGGCTCGGAGATGGCGATGCATGAAACGCGTTCGCCCCGAATGGTCGGGTAGAGGTAGCGCTCCTTCTGCTCTTCGTTGCAACTGAAGAGCGCCGGCAGAACCGAGCCACCGAAATGGAAATCCACAATCGTCCGGCCGAGCTCTTCGTGGATGACCGACTGGGTCACCGGATCGAGATCGGCGCCTCCGTATTCCGCCGGCAGGTCGATCCCCCAAAAGCCCAACGCCCTGGCCTTCTCCTGCAGGTCCTTTTGCTCGTCGCTCGTGAGGCCAGGGCTTGCGCCGTTCCCGCCGTCGGTCTCGCGCCGGATCAGCCTCGGCTCGAGCGGTATCAATTCATTGTCGACGAACTTCCGGACGGTATCGCGTATCTGGCGCTGCTCTTCGCTCAGAAAGAAATCGTTCACTGCAGGTTCCTCCATGCACTCGATTTGGCACGCGCATGCCGGGACGCGGCATGGTACGCCGTCGCCTGCATTCCGCTTGCGGTCTCTGTGTTCTTCCCGAAGGGCCAGCCATCGTCGGGCGGGAGAGAAGTACTATGGGGGGTGCTGCTGAAACAGAATTGATTTTCGTTCAGGGTGCTGCCTTTGATGCATCGCCCGCAATACCTACAATGCAGGATGCATGGACGCGGCTTGCCGCAATGCTTATGTTCGGACGATGAGTACCCGCCTCTACACCCACCCGATCTTTCTGGAACATGTCACGCCGCCAGGGCATCCCGAGCGTCCCGACCGGCTGCGCGCCATTGCGCGTGTGCTGGAGGATGGGGCCTTCGACAGGCTCGACCGGGTCGAAGCTCCGAGGGGCGAGGAGGAAGCGATCCTCCATGCGCATCCGAAGGACTATGTGGAGCGGGTGAGGGCGGCGATCCCTGAAACCGGTATCGCGCGCATCGATGCCGACACGTCCGCCAGCCCGAAGAGCTGGGAAGCGGCGCTGACGGCGATCGGCGCAGCGACGGCCGCCGTTGATGACGTGTTCGAGGGCCGTGCCGACAATGTCTTCGTCGCGGCGCGCCCGCCCGGCCACCATGCCGAGCACGACCGCGCCATGGGCTTCTGCCTGTTCAACAACGCGGCGATCGCAGCCCGGCACGCGCAGAAGGAGCATGGCGTGGAGCGTGTGGCGATCGTCGATTTCGACGTCCATCACGGCAACGGGACGCAGGATATCTTCTGGTCAGATCCGACCGTGCTTTACGCCTCCACGCACCAGATGCCGCTTTACCCCGGCACCGGCGCGGTGGGCGAGACCGGCGCCGGCAACATCATCAATGCACCGCTTTCGCCGGGAAGCGGAAGCGATTCTTTCCGCGAGGCTTTTTCCGACCGGGCCCTTGCGGCGGTCGAGGCGTTCCGGCCGGAACTTATCATCGTCTCCGCCGGCTTCGACGCGCATCATCGCGATCCGCTAGCGGAGATCAATCTCACCGAGGACGATTTCGACTGGGCGACGGGGAAGCTTCTGGAACAGGCCGGCCGTTCCGCGTCGAACCGCCTTGTCAGCCTGCTGGAGGGCGGCTACGACCTTCAGGGTCTGGCCTTCTCCACGGCCGCCCATGTCAAGCGCCTGATGGAAGGCTGAACGATGCCCGAAACGAGCCCCGGAAATGTCGACGACGACATCAGGAAGATGAGCTTCGAGCAGGCGCTCGAAGCGCTTGAGGAAATCGTCGAGAATCTTGAGCGCGGCGACGTGCCGCTCGACCAGTCGATCCGCATCTACGAGCGCGGCGAGGCGCTGAAGAAACACTGCGACGCCTTGTTGAAGGCCGCCGAGGACAAGGTTGAAAAGATTCGCCTTTCCCGCGACGGCACACCCATGGGCACGGAACCGCTCGACGGGGAGTAGGCCCCCCGCCAACTATCCCTACAACTCCATGAACGGCACGAAGCCGCCGAAGATCATCCGCTTGCCGTCGAAGGGCATATCCTTCATGCTTCCTTCGAGGCGCGGGTCGGCCATTACTTTCCCCATCACCTCGTCGCGTTTTTCGCGTGACGGATAGACGATCCACGAGAAAATCACGACCTCGTCTTCCTTCGCCTGCACGGCGCGGGGGAAGGATGTGAGTTCGCCGTAGGGCACGTCGTCGCCGATCGCCTCGACATAGGCTGTCGCCCCATGCTCCATCCAAACCGCGCCCGCCTTGCGGGCCAATTCCTTGTAGGCTTCGATATTGTCCTTCGGCACTGCCAGAACGAAACCGTCGACATAGCTCATGGCGTTCTCCTTTCACCGTGTAGGTTCGAAGGACGTTCGGCCAGCCTTCGTTCCGACAGGGCGGAGATAAATTTTCGTGCGCCGGGCCTATGCTGTCGCCCGGTGTCTGATGCTGCTATCGTCACCGACACGAATTCGACCGAAACAGCTTTAAGGATAGATTATGTCCTTCTTTCCCGGTCCAGATCCGCTTCCCGGCGACGCTTTTGCCTGCGACGCCATCGAGACGATGATTATCCCTCGGGCGCACGACATCGGCGGTTTCGAGGTGCGGCGCGCGCTGCCTTCGTCTCGCCGTCGGCTCGTCGGGCCGTTCATCTTCTTCGATCGTATGGGGCCGGCGATCCTGCGCGCCGGGCAGACGGTGGACGTCCGCCCGCATCCGCATATCGGTCTTTCCACCGTCACCTACCTGTTCGACGGCAAGATCCGCCACCGCGATTCGCTCGGCACCGAGATGGTGATCGAGCCGGGCGATGTGAATCTGATGACGGCCGGTCGCGGCATCGTCCATTCCGAGCGCTCGCCGGAGGAACTGCGCGGCGGGCCTCTGTCGCTTTCCGGCCTGCAGACCTGGCTGGCGCTGCCGGACGCGGTCGAGGAGGTCGCACCGCAGTTCGAGAACACGGGCCGTGGCGAATTGCCGGAAGGCGAAGGCGACGGCGCGGCCTTCCGGGTTGTCATTGGCGAGTTGCATGGCGCGAGATCGCCGGTCAAGACGACGTCGGAAACACTTTACGCGGATATACGGCTCGAGGCCGGCGGCCGCTTCCAGATCCCGCCCACCGCCGAGGAACGGGCGATCTATATCCTCGACGGCGAGGTCGATATTGCGGGCGACCGTTTCCCCTCCGACAGGCTGCTGGTGCTGCGCGCGGGCGACGAGATCGTGGTCAACTCGGAGCGCGGCGCGCATTTCATGCTCTTTGGAGGCGCCTCGCTCGGTTCACGGCGCTATATCTGGTGGAACTTCGTGTCTTCCTCGAAGGAGCGTATCGAGCAGGCCAAGGAGGAATGGCGGACCGGCCGGTTCGACATCGTGCCGGGTGACGAGGAGGAATTCATTCCTCTGCCCGAGAACTGAAGCTTCTATCCGACCGATGCCCTTTTATTTACTTTCGCACCGGCAGCGCCTATCTGCATCGGACAGATGTGCCAGTTCCCTGCCAATTTCGTGATTGAACGATGACACCTCCGCCCGCGACACCGCTCCTCGATACGGTCCGCTTCCCCTCCGACCTGCGCAAGCTGCCGGAGAGCAGGCTGCCGCAGCTTGCGGACGAGTTGCGTGCCGAGCTGGTCGATGTCGTGTCGCAAACGGGCGGCCATCTCGGTGCGGGGCTTGGGGTGGTCGAACTCACCGTTGCCATCCACTATGTCTTCAACACGCCTAATGACCGGCTGATCTGGGATGTCGGGCACCAGGCCTATCCGCACAAGATTCTGACCGGCCGGCGCGACCGCATGCGCACGCTGCGCCAGGAGGGCGGGCTTTCCGGCTTCACCAAGCGTGCGGAGAGCGAGTACGACCCCTTCGGCGCGGCACATTCCTCCACTTCCATCTCTGCCGGGCTCGGCATGGCTGTCGGGCGCGACCTGAAGGGCGGCAGGAACAACGTCATCGCTGTCATCGGCGACGGCGCCATGTCGGCGGGCATGGCCTATGAGGCGATGAACAATGCCGGTGCGCTCGATGCGCGGCTGATCGTCATCCTGAACGACAACGATATGTCGATCGCGCCTCCGGAAGGCGCGATGAGCGCCTATCTGGCGCGGCTTGCTTCCGGGCGCGCTTATCTCGGCATCCGCGACATCGGCAAGAAGTTGACCTCCTATCTCGGCAAGCGCGCGGAGAACGCCGTCAGCAGGGCGGTCGAGCATGCGCGCGGCTATGTCACGGGCGGCACGCTCTTCGAGGAGCTCGGCTTCTACCATATCGGGCCGATCGACGGGCATAATCTGGAGCATCTGATCCCGGTGCTCCGGAATGTCCGCGACCATGGCGAAGGCCCGGTGCTGATCCATGTCATCACCCAGAAGGGCAAGGGCTACCCGCCGGCGGAAGCCTCGCCGGACAAATATCATGGCGTCTCGAAATTCGACGTCATTACCGGCGCGCAGGCGAAGGCACCGGCCAACGCTCCGAGCTATACGAAAGTGTTCGCCGAAAGCCTGATCCGCGAGGCGCGCGAGGACGAGAAGATCATCGCCGTTACTGCCGCCATGCCCGCCGGCACCGGGCTCGATCTGTTCGGCGAGGCCTTTCCGAAGCGCACCTTCGATGTCGGCATCGCGGAGCAGCATGCGGTGACTTTCGCGGCCGGCCTCGCCACGGAAGGGTTCAAGCCTTTCGCCGCCATCTATTCCACCTTCCTGCAGCGCGCCTACGACCAGGTGGTCCACGACGTGGCGATCCAGAAGCTGCCGGTACGCTTTCCGATCGACCGCGCCGGCTATGTCGGTGCCGACGGTCCCACCCATTGCGGTGCTTTCGACACGACCTATCTGGCGACGCTGCCCGGCTTCGTCGTCATGGCCGCCGCCGACGAGGCGGAACTGAAGCACATGGTGCGCACGGCAGCCACCTATGACGAAGGTCCGATCTCGTTCCGATATCCGCGCGGCAACGGCGTCGGCGTCGAGATGCCCGAACGTGGCTCGGTGCTTGAGATCGGCAAGGGAAGGATCGTCCGCGAAGGTTCCAAGGTGGCGCTGCTTTCGCTGGGCACGCGGCTTGCGGATTGCCTGCTCGCGGCGGAGGAGCTTGATGCCGCCGGCCTCTCCACGACGGTGGCCGATGCCCGCTTCGCCAAGCCGCTGGACGAGGATCTGGTCGCCCGTCTCGCGCGCGAGCACGAGGTTCTGATCATTGTCGAGGAAGGCGCCGTTGGCGGCTTCGCCAGCCATGTCCTGCATTTCCTCGCCCGGCACGGCCTGCTCGAAACCGGCCTCAAGGTCCGTCCGCTCATCATGCCGGATGTCTTCACCGACCAGGCCAAGCCTGAGTCGATGGTGGCCGAAGCCGGGCTGGACTCTACCGGCATCGTACGCGCCGTCTTTGCGGCGCTGGGACAGGGCACGGCGGCGATAAGGGCGTAGAAAACGCTTCCTCGCCCCTTGTGGGAGAGGGTAGGGAGCCCCCGTGAGGCGAAGCCGGGCGGTTGGGCGAACTTGGTGAGGGGTAATGTTCGCGTGGGGCTGGATACTCCTCATCCGACCGCCCCTCCGCTTCGCTCCGACGCGCCACCTTCTCCCACAGGGGGGAGAAGGAAAAGTGCGCAGCCTAGATGCTGCCGTGAATCAATTTCCACACGTCATCCGCTAACTCTCTGTTCACGCTCTGATTTCGTATTTCGCTTACCCTCTCTCTTGGCTGAATCTTAGTCCGCCCTCTCTATGACTGCCGGGATCGGACAGGGCTTGGAGAAGTGAGATGAGGTGCCTTCTCGCCGCCGCCATGCTGGCGGCGCTCGTTTGGCCAGCAGGAGCGGCCCAGCGTTACGACCGCAAGCTGGAGGAGCAGGTAAAGCAGATCATCGCAGCGAAGATCGGCGATATCCGCGGAACGCTGCCTTATGACAAGATCATCGTTTTTCCCGTGGTCGATCAGGGTACGGAGGGGCTGTCTTTTCAGACACTGCAATCGCTTCCCCGGACCGGAGAACCGCATTTCCAGGTGATCGATTAGCCCTGAAACGCCGCTTGCCAACGCGGCCCGCCTTCGCCAATGAAGGCGGATGCAGGACCGCCTCGACAATCCCCGCATGCGCCTTGACGAATTGCTCGTCGCACGCGGCTTCTTCGCCAGCCGCTCGCGCGCCCGCGACGCAATCCAGCGTGGAACGGTGCGTGTCGGCGGCAAGGTTGCTGCCAAGGCGGGGGAGGGCGTATCGCCTGACGCCGAAATCTCGGCTGACGATCCGGCGCGGGCCTATGTCTCGCGCGCGGCGCTGAAGCTGAACGCGGCGCTTGACGCTTTCGACCTCGCTCCGGCCAACGCGTACGCGCTCGACCTCGGAGCCTCCACGGGCGGCTTCACGCAGGTTCTTCTGGAGCGCGGCGCGCGCCATGTCACCGCGATCGATGTAGGTCATGGTCAGTTGCATGAACGGATCGCCGCCGATCCGCGAGTTACAAGCATCGAGGGGCTGAACGTCCGCGAACTCAGGGAAAGCGACCTAGGCGGTGTCGCCCCGGATTTCCTCACCGCCGACTTGAGCTTCATTTCATTGAGGCTGGCGCTACCGCCTGCCCTTCGTCTGGCCGCGCCCGGCGCGCGGGGCGTCTTCCTCGTCAAGCCGCAATTCGAGGCCGGTCGTGAGGCGATCGGCAAGGGCGGCATCCTGCGCGATCCGGCGGAGGGTGAGCGGATTGCACGGGAATTGCGCCACTGGTTGGACAGCCAGCCGGGCTGGCGCCCCATCGGCCTCGTTCCTTCGCCGATCGAGGGCGGAGACGGCAACCGGGAATATCTGCTGGCCGGGATCAGGGACCGATGAGCGCCGAATTCCGTATCGAGCGCGTCGGTGCGCAAGGCGACGGCATTGCCACGACCGAGCGCGGACCGGTCTATATCCCTTTCACGCTTGCCGGCGAGCGGGTGACGGCATCGCGGAGTGGCGACCGCGCGGACCTTCTCGCCGTCATCGAATCCTCGCCGCTCAGGGTCGAGCCACCCTGTCGCCATTTCGGCGAGTGCGGCGGCTGTGCGCTCCAGCATATGGAAGAAGGCGCTTATCGCGAATGGAAACGCGGCCGCGTAGTCGAGGCGCTGCGCTCGCGCGGCATCGAGGCGGAAGTCGCGCCGCTGGTGCCCTGCGCGCGCATGGAGCGGCGCCGGGTGACGCTTTCGGCGCGGTGCACCGAGGCGGGAATGTTGCTCGGCTATAACCGCGCGCTTTCCCATACGATCATCGATATTGAGGAATGCCCGATCGCCCGGCCGGAGATCGTCGCGGCGCTGGAGCCGTTGCGCGCGCTCGCGAAGATATTGTGCAACACGGACAAGGCGTTCCGGCTGACAGTTACTGTGACGGGTTCCGGTCTGGATATCGCGGTTCATGGTTCCGGCAGGCTTGCGGAGAAAGCACGCAACGCGGCGTCGGACTTCACGCTGCGCGCCGGCTTCGCCCGGCTTTCGGTTGATGGCGAGATCGTCATCGAGCCGCGCAAGCCGGCCGTGCTGTTCGGGGACGTGCCCGTCTCGCCGCCGCCGGGGGCTTTCCTGCAGGCGGTCGCCAGCGCCGAGCAGACGATGGCGGATCTCGTCTTTGCGCATCTGGGAAAAGCGAGGCGGATCGCCGATCTCTTTTCCGGTGCCGGCGCGTTTGCGCTGCGTTTGGCGAAAGGCGCGGAAATCCATGCCGTCGAGACCGAAGCGGCGTCGCTTGCCGCCCTCGACCGCGGTTTCCGTTTTGGCTCGGGGCTGAAGCGGGTGACCTCGGAGCGTCGCGACCTTTTCGTCCGGCCGGTGACGGCAAAGGAACTGAACGCCTTCGACGGCATCGTCTTCGACCCGCCGCGTGCCGGCGCCGAGGCGCAGTCGAGACAGATAGCAAAATCGGACGTGCCGCTGGTCGCGGCGGTGTCCTGCAATCCGGCGACACTGGCGCGCGATCTCACGATCCTGATCGAAAGCGGCTACACGCTCCAGCGCGTCGTTCCCGTCGACCAGTTCCTGTGGTCGCCGCATGTAGAGGCCGTCGCGCTGTTGACGAAGAAGAAGCGGCGTAGGTGAGGGCGCGTGCCTTGCTCTTGAATTGAGCGCTATTTGCGCTTATTTTGAGCGCATCGAAGTCAATATGCGATCGGAGAATGCCATGAGCATCGCAGCTCTCGATATGTCGGCATCGCGCTTCGGCGACGGAAGGGCGCCGTTTCTCTCCGCCCGTCGTGTCGCTGAACTGCTCGGCGTTACGCTTACCGAACTGGCGGGTCTGATCGGCGTCGCCCGCAACACGCTGACGGCGAAAAGCGGCGCGCGCAAGGTCGATGCCGCCTTGAGCCCGGTCGTGCGCATCCTTGCCATGGCCGACGAGATGGCCGGCGGCGAGGATCGTGCCGCGCTCTGGTTCAAGCACCAGCCGATCCCCGGCTGGGCGGGCAAGACCGCTTACGATCTCGTGCGTGAAGGCAAGGCCGAGAAGGTACTTGCCTATCTGGAGGCTGCCCGCTCCGGCGTCTATGCCTGAAGCAGTCGCGACGCAGGATCCGACCCCGGGAGGCCTGACCCTATGGCGCGCCTTCGTGCCGCGCTGGGCCTATCTGCCGCTGTCGGGCAAAGGGGCCGCCCGCTTCGGCGGCCGCTGGAATCCGGTCGGCGAACCGACGGTCTATGCCGCCCGCGAACTCTCGACCGCCTGGGCGGAGTATAATCAGGGTTTTGTCCAGCATCCGGCGCTGATCGCGCAGCTCGAGCTGACCGGCGCTGACCTTGCCGACCTCACCGATCCCGCCACGCTGGCGGCATTCGGTGCCGCGCCGGAAATCCAGAAATGCGAATGGCGGGCACTGCTGGACGAAGGCGTGACGCCCGGTACCCACCTGCTGAGGACAAAGCTGGTCGAAGCGGGAAAGGACGGCGTCGTCTATCCGTCTTTCATGTCGCCGGGCGGAACCTGTGTGGCGCTCTGGCGCTGGAACGGGGAAGGCGGGCCGAGGCTCAGGATCGTCGATCCCGACGACCGCCTGCCGCGAACACCGGCGTCCTGGCTGTAGAGCAATTCCAGGAAAAGCGGGAACCGGTTTTCCGCCCGGAATTGCGTGAAAATAGTAGCCGGGCGCTACAGGATTTTCGCCAGGAAGCTTTTGGTCCGGTTCCGCTGCGGGTTCGAGAAGAGCTCCTTCGGCGGCCCTTCCTCGAGGATGAGGCCGTCATCCATGAAGATCACCCGGTGGCCCACCTCGCGGGCGAAGCCCATCTCATGGGTGACGACCACCATCGTCATTCCCTCGACCGCCAGCGCCTTCATGACCTGAAGCACCTCGCCCACCATTTCCGGGTCGAGCGCGGAGGTCGGCTCGTCGAAGAGCATGACGGCCGGCCCCATCGCCAGCGCGCGGGCGATGGCCACGCGCTGCTGCTGGCCACCGGAAAGCTCGTCCGGATAGCTTGCTTCCTTGCCCACGAGGCCGACCTTGGCCAGAAGTTCGCGCGCTACCTTGTCCGCCTCGGCGGAGGCAACCTTCTTCACCTTGCGCGGCCCGATCGTGATGTTCTCGAGGATAGTCAGGTGCTTGAACAGGTTGAATTGCTGGAACACCATGCCGACATGCTGGCGCAACTGATGGATGTTGGTCCTCGGATCGGTGAGCTTCATGCCGGCGATTTCGATCTCGCCGCTGGTCGCCGTCTCCAGCCCGTTCAGGCAGCGCAGGAAGGTGCTTTTGCCGCTCCCCGAGGGACCGATGACGACCACCACCTCCTGTTCGTCCACATGGGTGCTGATCCCCTTGAGGATTTCGTTGTCGCCGAAGGATTTGTGAAGGTCTTTAACGTTTATCAACTTGAAGCCTCCTCTCCAGGTAGGACGAGCACTTCGACACCGAGAAGATGAGGATGAAGTAGAGCACCGCGATGAGCCCCCAGATGGCGAAGGAGGCGAACGTCTCCGCGATCACGATCTCGCCCTTGTAGACCAGTTCGGCGATCCCGACCGGGGCGAGGAGCGAGGTATCCTTGATTGTCTGGGCTGCCTGGTTGACCAGCGGCGGGATCATCCGTTTGAACGCCTGCGGCAGTACGATGTAGCGCATCGTCTGGAAACCGTTCATGCCGATGCTCTGGGCGGCCTCCTTCTGGCCGCGGTCGACGCCGAGGATGCCGGCGCGGATGATCTCGGTGACATAGGCGCCTTCGTTCAGGCTGAGGGTCAGCGCGGCAGCGAGGATCGGATAGAGCAATTGCCCGAACCATTCGTTGACCGGCAGGATGGCGGGCAGGCCCAGAACGATGAAGAAGAGCTGCACCAGAAGCGGCGTCGACCGGAAAATCTCGACATAGGCGGTGGCGATCCATCTCAGCGGTGCGACCGCCGATAGCCGCATGAGCGCCGCGATCAGGCCGATGACCACCATCAGGAGGATGGCGACGATCGAATACTGGATCGTCAGCCGCAAGCCAGTCAGGATGACGGGTAGGTTTTGCCAGATGGCGTCCATGGACCGTGCCCCAATTATCCTTTTCCCGTATCAACGAATGAAAAGCATGGACGAGAAAGCGCGCGGAGCCAACCTTGCTTCGCGCGCCTTTTTAGGTTCGATTTGGCGAATCCACTAGATTCCGACCGGATATCAAAGCGGCCTTCAGTCCTTGACCGCGATGTCCGCCGGCTTCTCCACGCCCTCGACCGCGCCGCTCAGATCGCCGCCGAAATATTTCTCGAAGAGCTTCTTGTATTCGCCGCTCTTCTTGATCTTGGCGAGGCCGTCATTGAGCTTGGCCACCAGTTCAGGTTTTTTCTGGCTGACGGCGATGCCGTAATATTCGCCGGTCAGGAGGGGCCCGACGGTCTTTACGTTGTCGTGCTTGGTCTTGAAGTTGATGTTGACGGGGTTGTCGAAGATGACCGCGTCCGCGCCGCCGGTCTCGAGCGCCTGATAGGCGGCGTCGATGCTCTGGAACTGCTTGATGTAGTCGGACGAAAATTTGTGGTCGGTCAGGTAATCGACCGAGGAGGTTGCCTTCTTGGTGGCGACTACGTGGCCGCTCAGATCGTCGAAGCCTTTGATATCGGAATCTTTCTTGACCAGGATCGAAAGCCCGGACTTGTAGTAGGCATCGCTGAAATCGACGTTTTTCATCCGGCTGGACTTGATGGTGATACCGGCCACCGCCGCGTCGATGGAGCCGGCCTGCAGGCTCGGGATGATGCCATTGAACGGCAGCGTCTTCAGGCTGACCGTCATGTTCTCTTCCTTGGCAATCGCCTTGATCATATCGATGTCGAAGCCGGTGACTTCCCCGTTCGTCTCGGTCTCGAATGGCGGGAAGGTGGTGTCCGCGCCGACGACGATGCTGGTTGCCCCGTCCCCGGCGGCCATGGCAGCGGACGGCGCGCCGATCGAAAGCACGAGGCCGGAGGCGAGCGACGCGACCAGCGCGATGAACGATTTCTTTTTCACGGTTATCTCCTTTTGGTGGGCGTTCGTCAGCCTGGATCGCGACGACAACCAGGAGTGGTGCGTCAACTCAAGCTGCCCCTAGCCCGTGCGGGAATATTTGGACCGGCGGCTATCCAGCGTCAAGTTACGACACGGACCGAGCGGGGGGAGGCCGTACGGAACAGGATTGCGGCGGGCCGATCGCCTGACTCGCCCGCGTAGCCGAACAGAAGATTGTCGCTTTACGTCCGAGTGCCGCCGACCGTCATCTGGTTCATCCGGAGATGCGGCTGACCGACGCCGACCGGCACGCTTTGCCCGCCTTTGCCACACATGCCGATGCCGGTGTCGAGCTTCATGTCGTTGCCGACCATCGTGACGCGGTGCATGGCGTCCGGTCCGTTGCCGATCAGCATCGCGCCCTTGATCGGCCTTGTCACCTTGCCGTCCTCGATCATGTAGGCTTCCGTGCAGCCGAAGACGAACTTGCCGGACGTGATATCCACCTGCCCGCCGCCGAAGGAAACGGCGTAGATGCCGTTCTTCACCGAGGAGATGATCTCGGACGGTTCGTAGCCGCCGGCGGTCATATAGGTGTTGGTCATGCGCGGCATCGGTTCGTGGGCGTAGGATTCACGCCTTCCGTTGCCGGTTGCCTTCATGCCCATCAGCCGGGCGTTCTGCCGATCCTGCATGTAGCCGACGAGCTTTCCGTCCTCGATCAGCACGGTGCGGTTGGTCGGCGTGCCCTCGTCGTCGATGGTGAGCGAACCGCGCCGCTCGGCGATGGTGCCGTCATCGACGACGGTGACGCCTTTCGCGGCCACCTGCTGTCCCATCAGCCCGGCGAAGGCGGAGGTCTTCTTGCGGTTGAAATCGCCTTCCAGACCATGGCCCACAGCCTCGTGCAGCATGACGCCCGGCCAGCCGCTGGCAAGCACGATATCGAACGTGCCGGCAGGGGCGGGGATGGCTTCCAGATTGACAAGCGCCTGCCTCAGCGCTTCGTCGGCCGCGTGCTTCCATGAATCCTCGGCCACGAATTCCGCGAAGGATTTGCGCCCGCCCATGCCGTAGGAGCCACTTTCCTGGCGGTCGCCGTCGCCGACCACAACCGCGACGTTCATGCGCACCAGCGGGCGGACGTCTCGAACGGTGTGGCCGTCTGCGCGCATGATCTCGACATGCTGCCACGAGGCGGCGAGCGACGCGGTCACCTGCCGCACGCGCGGGTCCTTGGCCCGCACGAAAGCGTCGATCTCCTGAAGGAGCTTCACCTTTGCCTCGAAGCCAGGCGCGGCGATCGGGTTCTCCTCGCCGTAGAGGTGGCGGTTGGTGCCCTGCGGCGGCGCGGCGAGCGTGCCGGAATAGCCGTCCTTGACCGTCGAGACGGCATCGGCGGCGCGCTTCAGTGCGGCTTCGGAGAAATCATTGGCATGCGCGTACCCGCTCGCCTCGCCGGCAACGGCGCGCAGTCCGAAGCCCTGGTCGGTCGAGAAATTGGCCGTCTTCAGGCGGCCGTTGTCGAACATCAGTGCCTCGCCTTCCCGATATTCGAGGAAGAGCTCGCCATCGTCGGCGCCGCCGATCGTATCGGCGACGACCCGCTTCACTTCGTCTTCGGAAATGTCGAATTGTTCAGTCAGCCTGCGATCCACGTCTTGGCTCCGGTCATGAGGGCATTAGGTCGAATATAGGCGGCAGGCTTCCGTGTTGCACGCCTGTTCGGCTCGAAGATGTAGCAGGAGCAGGAATGAAGGGACCATACTGGATAATGATCGGCGCAGTGGTCGGGCTGCTTGCCGGGTCGCTCTTCGGCGTTGCCTATGCGATTGCCGGCGTCGGCATCGGGATTGCCGGCGGGCTGGCCATCTATGTCGGCATGCGATGAGAGACCGTTTGTCAGGGAAGCGCGGCGAAGCCGTCGGCGAAACCGTTGAGATCGACGGGGATGCCGATTCCTTGTTCGGGGGTCTGGAAGACGATGAAGGTCGCCGACTTGCCGTGCGAAAGCGTGTCGATAAGCTTCTGCTCGAGGATGACCTCGGCATAGCAGCCGTCCTGGAAGCAGCGTACGAAATAGGCGCGGCCGATATCCTTGCCGTCGACATTGAGGCCGAGCCCGTTCGGCAGGAGCACGCCGAGCGGCGCCAGCACGCGCAGGATTTGCGCTTTATGATCCGCCGTCTTCAGCACGACGACGGAAAGGCCGATTTCCGGCCGATCGGAAGCGACGACGTTCTGCATCATCGCGCATTGCTCGGTCTTTGCGCCGGGCGGGGTGTCGCAGATGATCGACCAGGCGCCATGCACGGATTTCACCGTGCCGTTGGCATTCGGCATGGCGTCCTGCTGCGCGAACCCCGCGACAGGTGCGATCAGCATCGCGACGACGACGGCGATCCCGGCAAAGGCAATCCTCGTGAAGGTAAACCTTGTCAGTACTGCTCGTAACGGCCCAGCGATCATGTCGGCTCCCTGCGAATCACGGCAATTTAGCCATGCGCGCGCCCTTGCGGAAGCGCACACATAGGTCATTGGAAGCGAATTCCACCCGTCAGGCGGCAACTGGCGCAACAATCGGTCCGAATTGCGACCGCCGCCAGCCTCCGCCGCCAAAATGCCGGCGGGTACGGAATCCGGGGCATATACCGACTGCTGCGCCGCACCGCTTCAAAAAGAGGTCCCGTTTCGCGCGCAAAAATGCCGCATCTTTCGTATGGCGGCTTCCTTGCGGTTGATATCGTAGTATGGTTTGAACGCGTGCGAGGGTAGCGGAAGATTCCGTTGCCCGGTGGGTGCATGGGGACATGCGCCCGATTACGATATTTGCGGGAGACGATGAGAGTGATCAGGAACATTCTTGCGCGTGTCGGCGGGGCAGCGGCCGGTTTCGCGGTAACGTCGGCAATGGCCGCCCCGCAGCCCTGGGAATGGACGCTCCAGCCAGCCGCGACCGATATGATGCGGCAGATCAGGTGGTTTCAGGATTACACGCTCTGGTTCATCGTTCCGATCACGCTCCTGGTCATGGTGCTGCTCGGTTACTGCATCTTCCGCTTCAACGCCAAGCGTAACCCGGTCCCTTCCAAGACGACCCATAACACGTTGATCGAAGTGATCTGGACGGTCCTTCCGGTTGTCGTGCTCCTCTTCATCGCCATCCCCTCCTTCCAGCTTCTGACCGCGCAGTACAATCCGAAGGACGAGCCGAAGCTGACGGTGAAGGCGACCGGCAACCAGTGGAACTGGGACTACGAATACGAAACCACGGGTCAGCTCTCCTTCAACTCGGCGATCCTGGCGGACAGCGACCGCGCCAAGCTCGGCAAGGAGAATCTGGCCGAATATCCGCGTCTCCTGACCGTCGATCATGAGATGGTGGTGCCCGTTAACGCCATGGTCCGCGTTCTGGTTACCGGCGCCGACGTCATTCATTCCTTTGCCATGCCTCCCTTCGGCATCAAGGAGGACGCGGTGCCGGGCCGCATCAACGAGACCTGGTTCAAGGCGGAGAAGGAAGGGATCTACTACGGTCAGTGCTCGGAATTGTGCGGCAAGGACCATGCCTTCATGCCGATCGCGATCCGCGTGGTTTCGCAGGAACAGTATGACAATTGGTATAAAATGGCCGTGAGCGATCTCGACGGTGCTAACAAGGCGCTGATGGCCGAGGTCGATAACGCCAAGACGAAGAACGTCGCCGCAGCGAACTGAACGCGGCCCACACAGGAATTGGAAACGGAGCGGACAACATGGCGGCAATAGAAGCAGCTCATGACGATCATCGCCCGCGCGGCTGGGTGCGGTGGGTTTATTCCACCAACCACAAGGATATCGGCACCCTTTATCTGATCTTCGCGGTCTGTGCCGGCTGCATCGGCGCGCTCCTGTCGATCATGATGCGCGCGGAGCTCATGGAACCGGGCATCCAGGTTTTCCCGGGCCTGGCTTCGATGGTTTACGGCGTCCACGGCGATGCCGCGATCGATGCCGGAAAGAGCATGTACAACATGTTCACCTCCGTTCACGCCCTGATCATGATCTTCTTCACGATCATGCCGGCGATGATCGGTGGTTTCGGCAACTGGATGGTCCCGATCATGATCGGCGCGCCGGACATGGCGTTCCCACGCATGAACAACATCTCCTTCTGGCTGCTCGTGCCGGCCTTCCTGCTGCTTATCCTGTCGTGCTTCATGCCGAGCGCGGCGGGCGCCTGGGGACCCGGCGGCGGTTGGACGCTGTATCCGCCGCTCTCGACATCCGGGCAACCCGGCCCGGCCATGGATTTGCTGATCCTGTCGATCCACATCGCGGGTGCTTCCTCGATCCTCGGTGCGATCAACTTCATCACCACGATCTTCAACATGCGCGCGCCGGGCATGACGCTGCACAAGATGCCGCTTTTTGCCTGGTCGGTTCTCGTCACCGCCTTCCTGCTGCTCTTGTCTCTGCCGGTGCTGGCGGGCGCCATCACCATGCTTTTGACCGACCGCAATTTCGGCACGTCGTTCTTCGCGCCGGAGAATGGCGGTGATCCGATCCTGTTCCAGCATCTGTTCTGGTTCTTCGGTCATCCCGAGGTCTACATCCTGATCCTGCCGGGCTTCGGCATGATCTCGCACATCGTGTCGACCTTCTCGAAGAAGCCGGTCTTCGGCTATCTGGGCATGGTGTATGCGATGGTCGCGATCGGCGCGGTCGGCTTTGTCGTGTGGGCGCACCACATGTACACGACCGGCATCTCGCTCGACACGCAGCGCTATTTTGTCTTCGCGACGATGGTCATCGCGGTGCCGACGGGTGTGAAGGTGTTCTCCTGGATCGCCACCATGTGGGGCGGGTCGATCGAGTTCCGTACCCCGATGCTGTGGGCAGTCGGCTTCATCTTCCTGTTTACGGTCGGTGGCGTGACGGGCGTGCAGCTCGCCAATGCCGGCCTGGACCGGTCCTTCCAGGATACCTATTACGTCGTGGCGCACTTCCACTACGTTCTGTCCCTCGGCGCAATCTTCGCGATCTTCGCCGGCTGGTACTACTGGTTCCCGAAGATGACCGGCTACATGTACAATTCCTTCATCGCGAGGCTGCATTTCTGGATCACGTTCATCAGCGTGAACATCATCTTCTTCCCGATGCACTTCCTCGGCCTGGCCGGAATGCCGCGGCGCTACATCGATTATCCGGATGCCTTCGCCGGCTGGAACATGATCGAATCCTACGGGTCGTACATGGCTGGTTTCGGCGTGCTGGTCTTCCTGTTCGGCGTTTTCGAGGCCTTCTCCAAGAAGCGCATCGCCGGCGCCAATCCCTGGGGGCCCGGTGCGACGACGCTCGAATGGCAACTGCCTTCGCCGCCGCCGTTCCACCAGTGGGAGCAGTTGCCGCGGATCCGGTAGAGCGGGGCAGAGTGCAATCGAAACCGCCGGCCCATCCGGCGGTTTCACCAATTGAGAGTAAACTGGAATCCTTATGGCGCTCGTAGAGCCAACCCGCAGCGATGAAGTGCAGCTTTCGGAAGCCATGCCGGGAGATTACCTGGAGCTTCTGAAGCCGCGCGTTATGTCGCTGGTCGTGTTCACCGCCTTCGTCGGCATGGTTGCGGCGCCCGTCCTGCCGCACCCTTTCCTGGCGGTTGTGGCGATCGCGGCGATCGCGGCGGGCGCGGGCGCGTCCGGCGCGCTCAATATGTGGTACGACGCCGATATCGACGCGGTGATGTCGCGCACCGCCTCCCGGCCGATCCCGGCAGGCCGCGTCAGGCCAGGCGAGGCGCTTTCCTTCGGTCTGGTCCTGTCGATCCTTTCGGTGATGACGCTCGGTGTGCTGACCAACTGGCTGGCTGCTGCGTTGCTCGCCTTCACCATCTTTTTCTACGCCGTGATCTATACGATGTGGCTGAAGCGCTCCACGCCCCAGAATATCGTCATCGGCGGCGCGGCCGGAGCGTTCCCGCCGATCATCGGCTGGGCGGCTGCGACCGGGATGGTCAGCGTAGAGAGCATCATCCTATTTCTCATCATTTTCCTGTGGACGCCGCCGCATTTCTGGGCGCTGGCGCTGTTCAAGTCGGGCGACTATGAGCGCGCCGGCATTCCGATGATGCCGAACGTCGCCGGCGAAGCCTCGACGCGCCGGCAGATATTCGTCTATTCGCTCCTCATCGCGCCGGTCGGCGTCCTTCCGTGGGCGCTCGGCTATGCCAGCCTCGGCTACGGGTTGGTCTCGGCCGCGCTCGGCGCAGGTTTCGTGTGGTACGCCTGGAAGGTGCTGGTCATGCCGGACGAAGACCGGAAGATGAAGCCCGCCAAGGCTCTGTTCGGCTATTCGCTCCTTTACCTTTTCGGGATTTTTGCGGCGTTCCTTGCCGATGTTCTTATCGGCCGCGCTTTTGGGCTGGCCGGGATATGAGCGTCGCGATGGAAGATGACCGGGTGACGCTGACGGAAGCGCAGAAGAAGGCGCGGCGCAATCGCTCGATCGCTATCGGGCTGGGGCTCGCTGCCCTTGTGGTGATCTTTTATATCGCCACGATTATCAAGTTCGTTCACCACACGATGTGAATGCCATGACAGAGAGCATCGACAATACCAGCGCGACGAAAGGGAGCCGGATCAACCTTACGGTGGCCGGCGTCTGCGCCGCCGTCGTCGCCGGCATGGTCGGGCTCTCCTTCGCGGCCGTGCCGCTTTACCGCGCCTTCTGCCAGGCCACCGGCTATGGCGGGACGACACAGCGCTCCGCGGAAGGCGCCTCCAAGGTGCTCGACCAGACCGTGGACGTCAGGTTCGACGCCAACACGTCGAACATCCCATGGTCCTTCAAGCCCGAGCAGTGGCAGGTCAACGTGAAGATCGGCGAGACAAAGCAGATATTGTACGTCGCGCAGAATCTTTCGAACCACACGATACGCGGGCGCGCCAGTTTCAACGTGACTCCGGAATTCGCCGGTGCCTATTTCTACAAAATCCAGTGTTTCTGCTTCAACGACACCACGCTGAAGCCGGGCGAGAGGCTGGAGATGCCCGTCGTCTTCTACGTCGATCCCGCTATCGTCAAGACGGAAGAGGCCAGGGGGCTGAAGACGATCACCCTATCCTATACGATGTTCCAGGTGCCGGGAGACAAGGTCTCGGCCGTGGAAACAGAACCCAAGACGGTTGCGAAGAACTAATTCGGGGACACCCATAAAGCGCAGGGACTGATATGGCAGACACGCACGCGAAACATCACGACTACCATCTGGTTAAGCCCAGTCCTAATCCGTTCATTGGCTCCATCGGCGCCTTCATCATGGCGATCGGCGGCGTTGCGTGGATGCGCTATATGGAAGGGAACACGTTTCCCTTCTTCGGCTATGATCTCGCTCAGACGCATTTCTGGCTCTTCGCCATCGGCGTCCTGATCGTGCTTTACGTCATGTTCTCCTGGTGGTCGGATACGATCAAGGAGGCGCATGAGGGGTATCACACGCCGGTCGTGTCGCTTCACCTGCGCTACGGCATGATCATGTTCATCGCCTCGGAGGTGATGTTCTTCGTGGCGTGGTTCTGGGCCTTTTTCGACGCTAGCCTGTTCCCGGGCGATGCCGAGCAGGTGGCCCGTGCCGCCTTCACCGGCGGAGTGTGGCCCCCGAAGGGGATGGAGGTCCTCGATCCTTTCCATCTGCCGCTTTACAACACGATCATCCTGCTCCTGTCGGGCACGACGGTGACCTGGGCCCACCATTCGCTCATCAACAACGATCGCAAGGGCCTGATCTGGGGCCTCGTGCTGACGGTGGCGCTCGGCGTTCTGTTCACCTCGTGTCAGGCTTACGAGTACATACACGCCCCGTTCGCCTTCAAGAATTCCATCTATGGCGCGACTTTCTTCATGGCGACGGGTTTCCACGGCTTCCACGTCATCATCGGCACGATCTTCCTGTTCGTGTGCCTGTTGCGTGCAATCGGCGGCGACTTCACGCCGAAGCAGCATTTCGGCTTCGAGGCGGCCGCCTGGTACTGGCATTTTGTCGACGTTGTGTGGCTCTTCCTCTTCACTTGCATCTATGTTTGGGCCTCGCATGGCGCGATAATCGCGGTGGAGTGACGATTCGCGTCGACGCTCCAATATCTCAGGCGGTGTTTGCGGGCGGCTTTGGCGACAAGGTCGCCCGCATTCATTCCAGTCATGGTAGTGTGATGCGCCGATTACTAGGTAAAGGCTGATGGAAGAAGACAAGGCACTATGGGCGCCGGTGGAGCCGATCAAGGCCGGCCTGCAGGGACGTTGTCCTCGATGCGGCGAGGGCAAGCTGTTTTCAGGCTTCCTGTCGGTTGGAAGCCATTGCTCGAATTGCGGGCTCGATTATTCCTTCGCCGATGCCGGTGACGGCCCGGCGGTCTTCGTCATTCTCATCATAGGTTTCATCGTCGTCGGCTCGGCGCTCTGGATGGAGGTGACGCTCGCTCCGCCGCTCTGGGTGCATTTCATCCTGTGGATTCCGTTGGCGATCGTCCTTTCGCTGGCGGCTCTGCGCCTCCTGAAGGGGGTCCTCATCACGCTGCAATACGCCAACAAGGCGGCTCCCGGCGAGATCGACAGGGGATGACGATGCCTTCCGTCGAAGCGCGGGCGGAGCGCAAGCCGTTCCCCTATGTCGCGGCCTTCTTCGCCGTGCTCGCCTTCGCCGCCCTGATTGCGCTCGGGACATGGCAGGTGGAGCGCCTGCACTGGAAGGAAGGGCTGCTGGCCATGATCGACCAGCGCATCCATTCCGCCCCGCGGCCGCTCGGAGAAATCGAGCGCCTGTTCGCCGAAAAACATGACGTCGAGTATTGGCCGATCACCGCGACGGGGACATTCCTCCATAGTGGCGAGCGCCACTTCCTGGCGACGTGGAAGGGCGATTCCGGCTTCAATGTCTATACGCCTCTGAAGCTCGATGACGGCCGCTATATTTTCGTCAACCGGGGCTTCGTACCCTATGCCCGCAAGGACCCGTCGACCCGTCCGCAAGGCGAGGTCACGGGCGAAGTCACGATGACGGGGCTGGCCCGCAATCCGCTCGCCGGAAAACCCTCCTTCATCGTGCCCGACAACGACCTCAAGAAGAATGTCTTCTACTGGAAGGATCTGTCGGCCATGGCGGCAACCGCCGGCCTGCCCAAGGGCGCCACGGTAATGCCCTTCTTCATCGATGCCGGCGCAGCGCCCAATCCCGGCGGCCTGCCTGTCGGCGGCGTCACCGTGATCGACCTGCCCAACAACCATTTCCAGTATGCGCTGACATGGTACGGGCTGGCGCTCGTCCTGCTTGCGGTGGTCGCGACACGGCTCTGGAACCGCCAGCATGCCACCGACGAAGAGGGCGGCTCTTGACACCCCGACGGGGCCGAATGCATGTCGGCACCGGCTAGAGCGTGTCGCGATCTTTCGCTCCCGCGCTTTAGCTTCTTGGTTTTTCGCATGTCTCTATCCGAAGCCGGGTCCAGCCTTCGGGAGGCATGCTTTAGGAGATTGCTTTGCCCGCCAGTGCCCGCAAACCGTTGACGATCAGGCTGTGCGGTCCGCGCGGCTTCTGTGCCGGTGTGGACCGCGCGATCCAGATCGTGGTGCTGGCGCTGAAGAAGCACGGCGCGCCAGTCTATGTCCGCCACGAGATCGTCCACAACCGCTATGTCGTGGAGGGCTTGCAGGCGAAAGGCGCCGTTTTCATCGAGGAACTCGATGAGATACCGCCAGATCATCGTGACCGGCCGGTCGTATTCTCCGCCCACGGCGTGCCGAAATCCGTGCCCGCCGACGCCGAAGCGCGCAATCTCTTCTACCTCGACGCTACCTGTCCGCTCGTTTCGAAGGTGCACAAGCAGGCGATGCGTCACCATCGCCTGGGCCGCCACGTATTGCTTGTCGGCCATGCCGGACATCCGGAGGTCATCGGCACGATGGGGCAATTGCCGGAAGGTGCGGTAACGCTGGTCGAGACGGAGGAAGAGGCGTGCACCTTCCAACTCACCTCCGACGCACCGCTCGGTTTCGTAACGCAGACTACGCTCTCGGTCGAGGACACGGCCGGTATCCTGCGTGCGCTTGCGGAACGCTTCCCCGACATCCAGGCGCCGGCCGCCGAATCGATCTGTTACGCGACCACGAACCGTCAGGAAGCAGTGAAGGCCGCCGCCGCGGGCGCCGATCTTTTCCTGATCGTCGGCGCGCCGAATTCCTCCAATTCGCGTCGTCTGGTCGAGGTCGCGGAAAGGGCGGGTGCCCGGCGTTCGCTGCTTGTCCAGCGCGCCGCCGAGATCCCGTGGGACGCTATCGGCGATATCCGGGTACTGGGGCTTTCCGCCGGCGCGTCGGCACCGGAGATCATCGTCGATGAGATCATCGCGGCCTTTGCGGAACATTTCGATGTGACGGTGGAACTCGCCGAAACCGCGATAGAGACGGAAGATTTCCCGGTTATGCGTGTGCTTCGCGACGTCGAACTGACGGCGGCCGACATGGCCTTTGTCAACGGAGGCGCCTGAGCGGCATGGCGGTCTATACGGATGTCTCGGAAGCCGAACTCGGTGCCTTCCTGAAGAACTATTCGATCGGCGAACTCCTTTCCTACAAGGGCATCGCCGAGGGTGTGGAGAATTCGAATTTCCTGCTCCATGCGGGTTCCGGCTCGTTCATCCTCACCCTTTACGAAAAGCGCGTGGAGCGCGCCGACCTCCCTTTCTTCCTTGGGCTGATGCAGCATCTGGCGGCAAGGGGCATCGATTGTCCTGTTCCGGTCCAGCGGAAGGATGGAACGATGATCGGCGAGCTAGCCGGCCGCCCGGCCGCGCTCGTCACCTTCCTCGAAGGCATGTGGATGCGCCGGCCGACCGTCGAGCATTGCCGGCAGGTCGGCGCGGCGCTGGCCGGTTTGCACCTTGCCGGTCAGGATTTCGCGTTGACGCGGCGGAATGCGCTTGGCCTTGATGGCTGGCGGCCGCTCTGGAACCTGTCGCGGGAGCGAGCTGACGAGGTGGAGCCCGGCCTGGAGGCCGAGGTGGAAGCCGATCTCGCCCGGCTTGAGGCAGGTTGGCCGTCCGGCCTGTCCGCCGGCGTGATCCATGCCGATCTTTTCCCCGACAATGTGTTCTTCCTCGGCGAGAAACTTTCCGGCCTGATCGACTTCTATTTCGCCTGCACCGACCTTCTCGCCTATGATTTGGCGGTCTGCCTCAACGCCTGGTGCTTCGAGCGCGATCATTCTTTCAATCTCACCAAGGGTGCGGCTCTGCTCGGCGCATATGTAGATGTGCGGCCGCTGCAGGAGGCGGAAGCCGCGGCGCTGCCCATCCTCGCTCACGGCGCTGCGCTGCGCTTCATGCTGACACGCCTCTACGACTGGCTGAACGTGCCCGACGGGTCCTTCGTCAAGAAGAAGGATCCGCTCGAATATGCCCGCCGCATGCGCTTCCATCGGGCGATCCGCTCCGCGGTCGAATACGGGCTTCCGGCATGAAGGAAGTCGAGATTTTCACCGATGGCGCCTGCTCGGGCAATCCCGGCCCCGGTGGCTGGGGCGCGGTTCTGCGTTTCAACGGCCATGTGAAGGAGCTTTCGGGCGGCGAGGCGCTGACCACCAACAACCGCATGGAATTGACGGCGGCGATCGAGGCGCTTGAGGCGCTGAAGGAGCCTTGTCGCGTCGAACTTTATACCGACAGCAATTATTTGCGCGACGGCATACGCGGCTGGATCGCCGGCTGGAAGAAGAACGGCTGGAAGACAGCGGCGAAAAAGCCGGTCAAGAATGCTGAGCTATGGCAGGCGCTCGACGCGGCGCGGACACGGCATGACGTGCGCTGGCATTGGGTGAAGGGCCATGCCGGCCATCCGGAAAACGAGCGCGCCGACGAATTGGCGCGCGAGGGGATGAAGCCGTTCAAGCCGAAGAGAAAGAAGCCGAAGCCCGTGGCACCGGCTGGGCAGAAGTAGTTCCGATCCATCTTATATTCTACGTTCGCCCCTTGGTGACGGCAGCGTCGACCGTCCGCACGGGTTGCTCCGGCTCGGATTCGGGCGGAAGCGAGAACTCGATCAGCACCGGTGCATGGTCGGAGCCGACATCCTTCAGGATGCGGGCGGAACGCACGACGATGCCGCCCTTGACCATGACGTGGTCGATTTCCAGCCCGAGCCACGGGCGTAGCCATTTCGGCGCTCTGCGGTCGAACCAGGTCGCCCCGATAGGGCCGATGATATCGAGGCCTCCGGCCTTCGCCATCTCCGTGACGGCGGCGCTCCAGGAAACGGCGTTGAAGTCCCCCGCTACAAGCGCCGGGCTGCGGATCATCGACATCGGAGCCTCGAACCGCCTGATCTGCCACCATTGATCGGAGGGCCATGGCCAGCCGAGATGCAGTGTCACCACATGGACAGGCCGGCCGTTCAGATTGACGGCGGCGGTGGCGAAGGTCCCGCGCTCGAAGCAGCGTTCGCCGCTCATCGGGCGCGGGGAGAGGATCGCGCCGCCGCCGATCTCGATGTCCGTGGCACAGATCAGCTGGTCGGGGTAGGCGGCCTTGATCAGCTTCAGCTTTTCCGCCCACATCGGCGAGACTTCGGCGAGCGTCACGATGTCGGGGTGTGTCATCCCGATCAGCGACAGCACTTTTTCGGGCGCGGGGTTGTCGTAGCGCAGATTGAGATGCAGCAGGCGATAGACCGCCTCCGTTCGATCCGCCGCCTGCAAGGTAACTCGCTTTGGCCCCGAAAAAGGGACACCGGCTATGCCTTGCGTCGTCACCAGCGCCGCTGCCGCCATGATGAGCGAAACGACGCCGATGCTCCACGCCCGCGAGGCGAGCGCGAACAGGCCCGCGAGCGCTAGCAGGATCGCGAGGTGCCAGCGAAAATGCGCGAAGAAGTCGAGCGAATGGTGCAGCCCGCCGAAGAAGCCGAACACCAGCGGAGTGTAGAAGGCGGCGCACAGAGCACTTGCCCAGACGGCGCGCCTCTGCCGCCGGAGATCGGTCGATGCCTTCGCCATTCCTATTGAAAGGCCGTCTCGGAGAAGCTTCGAAGCTTGCGCGAATGCAGCCGTTCGAGCGGCATATTGGCCAGCTTCTCAAGCGTGCGCATGCCGATCGTCAGATGCTGTGCGACCTGCCGCTTGTAGAAATCGGTGGCCATGCCGGGAAGCTTGAGTTCGCCGTGCAGCGGCTTGTCCGAGACGCACAGAAGCGTGCCGTAGGGTACGCGGAAGCGGAATCCGTTGGCCGCGATCGTTGCCGATTCCATGTCGAGCGCGATGGCCCTCGACTGCGACAGGCGCTGGACCGGCCCGCGCTGGTCGCGCAGTTCCCAGTTGCGGTTGTCGATGGTGGCGACCGTTCCGGTCCGCATGATCTTCTTCAGATCGTAGCCGGAAAGACCGGTCACCTCGGCAACGGCCTCCTCTATCGCCACCTGCACTTCGGCGAGCGGCGGCACCGGCACCCATACCGGCAGGTCGTCGTCCAGCACGTGGTCCTCGCGCACATAGGCATGCGCCAGTACGTAATCGCCGAGCGCCTGGGTGTTCCTGAGGCCGGCGCAATGGCCGAGCATCAGCCATGCATGCGGTCGAAGCACCGCGATATGGTCGGTGATCGTCTTGGCGTTGGATGGGCCGATGCCGATATTGACCATGGTGATGCCGCCATGGTCGGGCTTTACCAGGTGATAGGCCGGCATCTGGGGCAGGCGAACGGATGCCTGTGCCTGTGTCGCTTCGCCGGCCCGCGTGACGATATTGCCCGGCTCCACGAAGGCGCTATAGCCGCCACCGCTCTTCGCCATCAGATTGCGGGCTAGCGCGCAGAACTCGTCGACGTAGAACTGGTAGTTCGTGAACAGCACGAAGTTCTGGAAATGGTTCGGCGTCGTCGCCGTATAGTGCGACAGCCGGTGCAGCGAATAGTCGATGCGTTGTGCCGTGAAGGGCGCAAGCGGCATGGGCTCGCCCCGCAACGTCTCGAAGGTCCCGTTGGCGATATGGTCGTCCGTGCCGTCGAGGTCCGGTACGTCGAACATGTCGCGCAGCGGTCGATTGATGCGCTCGGCCGCCGAGGCTTCGACATAGCTGCCTTCGAGGAAGGCGAAATGGAGCGGGATCGGCGTTTCGGACTCTCGGACAATGACCGGGATGCCGTGGTTGCGGATGACGAGCCGGAGCTGCTCGGCAAGATAGGTCTCGAACAGATCTGGCCGCGTGATGGTCGTGGCGTAGCGGCCGGGCGTCGGCATATGGCCATAGGCGAGACGGGAATCGATCTGCGCGAACGAGGAGGTCGCGACCGCCACCTCCGGATAGAAGGCCCGGTAGCGCCGACGCGAGTCCGGAGCATCGGCAAGCCCGACGAAGGCATCGCGCAGGAACGCGGTATTGCGGTCGTAAAGCGCCTTGAGCGCCTCGACCGCTTTCTCCGGGTCGGTGAAGTTTTCCGCCGCGACCGGCTCAGGTGTGATGATGGTCTCGACCGGCGGGGAATAGGGATTGTTGTCCATGCCCTATTATAGAGACGGCCTCCGCCGTTTTCGAGAGGCGTCGGCGAACTCCGAGGCCATACCTTACAGCCACGCCAGTCCGCCGGCCGCAGTCCGGCAGCCATTCGTATAGGCGGTGCAGGATGCCGGCATGTTGCCGCGCCACTCTGCCGGGCTTTCGGAGGATTGGGCGACGATGCGGGCGAAGCCCATGGCGAAAAGCATGGTCAGCAGGCAGACGATGGTGAAGCGGCGTGCGAGCATTGGTTCCGGTCCCCATGACAATGGAGACAATTTTAGAGAATGCCCCTGAACCCGTACTGAGATTGTCGTTCATTCGCCATTCAAATACCTTAACAAGAGGGTTAATTTCCGCCCCTCTACGCGTATGCAGGCGTTCCCCTCCGACTGCGCCGAATGACCCTGGCAGGCGTCCTTTCCTCGCAATTCTCCTCGAACGTCTGTTTTTCGTGGTGAACAAAGCCTTGCCTGCCGTGGCCTGAATTTTCATCGAATTTTCCGCGAAACCCCGGAGTGCCGGGAACCGTATCCTTAATGAAATCCAAGGTTTACCGATTGTTTGAACTTTGTTTTCCTCAAATTAAGCACGCCATTTAACGGCGGATTCAAGCCTCCCCGGCATCCTGCGAACCATCGGATGCAAGCGTTCGGACGACAAAAGAGAACGCGGCTCCAGGAGCAGGACAGGGACAAAGAAAATGGCACGTTATGAGGTTCTGGAAGCGGGTTTGGGGACCGTCGGATCGGGCGCTCAGGCCGACATTCTTTTCGAGATGGGCATGATGTATGCCACCGGCCGCGACTGCGCGGTCGATCTGGTGGCCGCCCATAAATGGTTCAACATCGCCGCCATCAAGGGTTCGGATCACGCGGCGGAACTGCGCGCCGAACTGGCGGTCACGATGAGCAAACAGCAGATCGCCCAGGCGCTGCGCGAGGCGCGCGAATGGATGACGATGCACTGACCACATCGGTCGGGACGGAATAACGACAAGAAGAGCGGCAAGAGCCGCCGATAAAACAACAGGGAAGGCGGCTGTCACGGCGTTGGGGACGCCAGGATGGAAGCTTGCGGAAAGGCCGCGACCGGCGAGGATAATGCCGGCGCGGTCTTTTTGCGTACTGGACTGCACTTCAGACTGTCTCTTCTTCCTTGAAGCGAACCAATATTGTTCCATCGGTGACCTGCGCACCCTCGCTGGCGATCTCGATGATGATGCCGTCATGCGGCGCGGCGATGGTGTGCTCCATCTTCATCGCTTCGAGGACGAGAAGCGGCTGGCCTTTCGTCACGACGTCGCCGGTCGTGGCGCGCACGATCTTGACCAGCCCCGGCATCGGCGCCCTGAGGCTTGCCGCGCCGGCAGCCGCATCGGCGTCGCGCGCCAGCGGATCGGGTGCGGAGAAAGTGTAGCCCGCCGGCCCGTCGAACACGGTGACGTGGCCCGGCCATAATGCGGCGCGGCTCGATATGGCGTCTGCTGAAAAGGCGAAGGCGTTGCCCTCGACTTCCGCTTCGAAGCGCCCGCCGCCGCGCGCCGCCACCCGCACGTCCGACGCCTCCTCGTCGTAGCCAAGCGCCGTTCGCCGAGAAAGCGGGTGGAAATGGGCGTAGCCGGTGAGGCTAGACCACGGATCGGCTGATTTCCGGACGCCGCCGTCCGCATTCGCCACGGCAAGCGCGGCCAGCGCCTTCACGGCGGCGCCGGGCTTCCTCGTCCGTGTCAGTTCCTCCTGCTTACGCCCGATCAGCCCGGTATCGACATTGCCCAAGGCGAAGTCGGGATCACGCGCAAGTGCTGAAAGGAAGGGCGTGTTGGTGACGGATCCGGCGATCCGCGTGTGGTCGAGCGCATCGGCGAGCACGCCGAGCGCTGCCTCGCGGTCCTCGCCGTGAACCACCAGCTTGGCGATCATCGGATCGTAATAGGGCGAGATGGCGTCGCCCTCGCGCACGCCGGTTTCGATGCGCACCGTGCCGTCCTCGGCGCGGTCGGGGAAGCACAGATGATAGAGCGTGCCGATGGCCGGCAGGAAGCCTTTCGAGGCGTCTTCGGCATAGATGCGCGCTTCGAAGGCATGGCCTGAAAGCGTGATCTCCTTCTGGCTCTTCGGCAGTTTTTCGCCGGCGGCAATGCGAAGCTGCCATTCGACCAGGTCGAGGCCCGTTACCATTTCCGTCACCGGATGCTCGACCTGCAGCCTCGTATTCATTTCCATGAACCAGAAGCGGTCGGGCTTCAGCCCTTGCGAGGCGTCCACGATGAATTCGATCGTGCCGGCGCCGGAATAGCTGATCGCCTTGGCGGCCTTCACCGCCGCATCGGTCATCGCCTTGCGCATTTCGGGCGTCATGCCGGGTGCGGGCGCTTCCTCGATGACCTTCTGGTGGCGGCGCTGCGCCGAGCAGTCGCGCTCGAACAGGTGCACCGCGCCGCCATGATTGTCGCCGAACACCTGGATCTCGATATGGCGCGGCTTCTCGACATATTTCTCGACCAGCACCCGATCGTCGCCGAAGGCGGCCTTGGCCTCGCGTCGCGCGGCGGCCAGTTCCTCGGCGAAGCGGTCGGGATCGTCGACCCGGCGCATGCCCTTGCCGCCGCCGCCGGCACGCGCCTTGATGAGCACCGGATAGCCGATCTCGCGCGCCTTGGAGGCGAGCACAACGATCTCCTGCGCCTCGCCGTGATAGCCCGGCACCACCGGCACGCCGGCCTTCTCCATCAGCCGCTTGGCCGCATCCTTCAGCCCCATGGCGCGGATCGAAGCCGAAGACGGGCCGATGAAGACGAGGCCCGTAGCCGTCACCTGATCGACGAAATCCGGATTTTCCGAAAGGAAACCATAGCCCGGATGGATCGCCTCGGCGCCGGTTTTGATTGCCGCCTCGATGATCCTATCGCCTCGCAAATAACTTTCACCGACCGGGGAGGGGCCTATATGGACAGCCTCGTCGGCCATCGCGACGTGGAGCGCGCCCGCGTCCGCGTCGGAATAGACGGCAACGGTGGCGATGCCCATCTTCCGCGCGGTGCGGATGACCCGGCAGGCAATCTCGCTGCGATTGGCGATCAGGATCTTCTGGAACAATTCTTTCTCCCGGTTCTATCTCGCCGTCAGCGCTCGGCGAAAGCCAGCTTCGCGCCAAGCAGGACGAAGACGGCGGCGAAGCTTCGCCGCATCCATGCAAGTACGCGGGGCCGCGAAACGATATGGTTCCTGACCGCTGCTGCAAAGACGCCGTAAACGACGAACACGACGAGGGTCATCAGCATGAAGACGAGGCTGAGTTCAAGCATCCGCGGCAGCGCGTCTGGTGCGCCGGCGTCCACGAACTGCGGCAGGAATGCGAAGAAGAAGAGCGAGAGTTTGGGGTTCAGGATGTTGACGAGGATGCCGCGGAGCACGATCCGGAGCGCCGAACCCGGCGCGGAGCGGCCTTCGATATTAAGGGCGCCGGTCTCCCGCAGCGTGTTCCAGGCCATGTAGAGCAGATAGATGCAGCCGAGGATTTTCAGCGCCTCGAACGCGACCGAACTGGCATAGAGCAGGGCGGCAAGCCCGGTTATGGCGGCCGCCATGTGTGGCAGGATGCCGAGCGTGCAGCCCAAGGCGGCGAAGACGCTCGCCCGCGCCCCGCGGGAAAGACCGGCCGAGAGCGTGTAGAGCACGCCGGCACCCGGCGCGACGACGACGATGAGCGAAGTGAGCAGGAAGGCAGGCGACATGGCGCGGCACCCGTTCGTTTGAAGATCGTACAGTAGCGGGGCAGGGCAAGAACACAATCTTTCCCTTTGCCACGCTGCCCTTCGGCCCTGGCCATTGTCAAAGAACGGACCTCCAGGAACGAAGGTCGGGAAAGACGGCGGCCGCAGGGTCGCACATAGATTACGAGATGTGCGACCCTGCGGCCGCCCGTCCGGCGATTTTTGGCCATCCGGCCGGGACGTCTCGCAGCTTCCCGCGAAAATGATCGCGGTCGGCCTTGGATCCACGCCCCCAGCCCCGCCGACAGGCAGCCGGGCGGGGGCAGGCAAGAGGGGGCACTCGTGAACCGGGCAAGCCCGCCCGGCTCCGCGCCTCGGTGGCCGGTGCCCTCTCCCCCACGGAAACGTCTTGCCGCTGAGCGAGGCGCCGGTCCCTCCCTACGCAACCACCGTCATGATCGGTGTTCCCGATGGGAGGGACCGACGGGGAGTATGCCTGAAGCGCGAGAGGCGGGGAGAAGAGCAGAGTGAAAAAACGCGAATGATGAATGGAAAGAACGGGTCGGGAGATAGATGGGCATAAATCTATCCACGTCCTGTCCGGCCGGCACCCCTCATCCGTCGCCTTTATCCCGAACGTGCAGGCACGTTCAGGGGCGACACCAGCCCTCCGCCCCTTCGACAGGCTCAGCATCTCCGGGCGTTCGTCGCTTTGATCGACAAATCGTTGTCGATCAATCGGTCTTTGACCGACCACTCCTCACCCCACAGGGGGCGAAGGGGGAGTGCGGCACCACCGCTCCGGCAAAATCATCGGCGTTGGAGATTTGCCGAGAGGGTGGTGCAGTTCCCTCCTCGCCCCCTGTGGGAGAGGATAGGGAGCCCCCGCGAGGCAAGGCCGAACCGTCGGGCGACTTGGTGGGGGGTTACTGCCGGCGCGGACAGAGCACTGTCCGCCTTCGTCCTGTTCAGACTCCCAGCGCTGCGATGGCGCGCCGGTGGAGATCGGCGGCGTAGGCGTCGAAGCAGCAGAAGACGATGCGCTCGGGGCGGTCGCTTTCCGCAATGAAGGACGCAATGGTGCGTACGGCGACGTCAGCGGCTTCGAGTTTCGGATAGCCATAGATGCCGGTCGAGATCGCCGGAAAGGCGATGCTCGAACAGTCATGCTCGAGCGCGAGTTCCAGCGAGCGGCGATAGCAGGAGGCGAGCAGTTCGGGCTCGCCCTTCGAACCGCCATGCCAGACGGGGCCGACCGTGTGGATTACATGCCGGGCCGGCAGCCCGTAGGCCCCTGTGATCTTGGCAGCGCCCGTGGCGCAGCCGCCGAGAAGTCTGCATTCAGCGAGCAATTGCGGCCCGGCGGCGCGATGGATCGCCCCGTCCACGCCGCCGCCGCCGAGAAGCGAGGCGTTTGCGGCGTTGACGATAGCATCGACGGCGAGCGTCGTGATGTCGGCGCGCACGACCGAAAGACGGGTTTGAGGCATGGCCTGACCGTCCTTTCCGTAAGGCGTGGCTGATGAATGGCTTCCGGTATCGGCGAGGTGCAATCGGTTCATGTCCTGCTCCTATCCCCTCACTCCTATCCCTTCGGCGGGATGAAGGGCTGCTGGATTTCCTGGAAGACAGGCAGCGCTTCCATCCGGCTGGCGTGATCCTTGAGCGCCGGCAACCCCTTGAGCGGCGTGAATTCCGGGTGTGCCTCGCGAAGGTGTCTCAGCATGCACGCGATGGTGACATCGGCATGGCCGATGCGACCGCCGAACAGATAGTCGCTGCCGGCAGCCGCGCGTTCCTTCTCCAGCGCGGCCAACGCGCCTTTTACTTGGCTGCGGCAACGCTCCACCCAGAGCGCTGAGATCGCGCCTTCGCCGTGCAAATTCTGCTCGTAATAGAGGGCCACGGCCTTGTCGGAAATGCCGGCTGCAAGCGAGGCTAGCTTCAATGCCCGCTGCCGCGCCGGCTCCTCCTGCGGGAACATGCGCTCGGCGGCCGGCATCTGCCCGTCGAGATAGTCAAGGATGGCGAGGCTCTCAATGAGCACATCGCCGCCGTCCAGTACCAGCGTCGGTACCCGCAGCAGCGGATTGTAGGGCCGGATTTTCTCGGCATCGCCGAAGGTCGACCACGGGCGATGCTCGAAGGCGATGCCATAGAGCCGCATGGCGATGGCGGTGCGGCGCACGAAGGGTGAATCGTACTGGCCGATGAGGATCATGGAGCGTTCTCCGTTGTGGCGCGCAAGCTGGCACGAGCGGTCAGGCCGGACAAGGCAGGCCAACGGCGCCTCCTGACACTTGGCGTCAGGAGCGAGGTGCCATGCGGTCCGCCCGAACTGGTGACGAGACGAACGGAATTCTGTATCGACGCCGGATGGAACATGCGCAGGCTATGAGAAAACAGTTGAAGAGGGCGATTGCGGCATTGCTGCTCCTGGCGCCCCTGATGCCGCCTCCGGCTTTCGCCGCGGAGGTTCAGGCAGCCGAGAAGCTGGTGCCCTATGCCGTATCGGGTTCCTCCGCTATCGAACTCTACCGCTCGATCGGCGAGCGCGGGCCGAAATCGCGGAACGGCCGCGCCATCGCGCTGACCGACTACCGGCTGACCTGGACACGCAAATATGTGCCCGAAGGCGGCAATTGCCGGCTGACGACGGCGGTGCCGCATCTCACCCTCATCACCCACCTGCCGAAGCCTTCCGGCAAGCTGCCGGCGCGGACAGAGGCGCTGTGGGCGACCTTCATCGCCGGCATCACGGCGCATGAGCGGGTGCATGGCGAGATCATCAAGGCGACGGTGGACGCGATCCGCTCCGCCACCGAGGGGCTGACGGTTCCGGACGATCCTGCCTGCCGGAAAATTCGCGCCGAGGTGACCAAAAGGGTCGCCGCGCTCGCCGATGAAATGCGCAAGAAAAATCGCGATTTCGATCATGTCGAGATGGGCAAGGGCGGAAATGTCCAGCAACTCATCCTGGCGCTGGTCAACGGCGACCGGGATTAGCCAGGCCGCCTTGCCATCATCCTACTGCATCTGCGGCTTCTTCAGCGCCGCGGCCCGGTCGATGGATTTCACGCGCAGCCACGTTTCGCGGCCGTCGCGCACGACGCGCAGCGGCAGTTCGATGCCGGCCGGGCCGCTCGCCCAGATGCTGCGGTAGAAATCGGCGAGTCCGTTCACTTCCTTGTCCTTGACGTCGGAGATGATGTCGCCGCGCTTGAGGCCGGCTTTGTCGGCCGGGCCGTTGTCGGCGACGCTCATCACCACCACCTCGCCATTATATTCGGCCGAGAAGGCACCGAGCCATGGGCGTGGCGGCTTGGCCGCCGCCCCTCGTGTCACGAGGTCGTCGAAGATCGGCGGCAGAAGGTCGATCGGCACGATCATGTTGATGTCCTCCTCCTTGTCGCCCTGGCTCATCTGCAGCCTGAGCGAACCGATGCCGAGCAGCTTTCCATCGCCGTCGATCAGCGCCGCTCCGCCCCAGGAGGGGTGCGCCGGCGCGGTGAAGATGGCGTTGTCGAGGAGATATTCCCAATAGCCGGCGAATTCCTGCCGCGCAACGATCTCGCCTTCCACCGCCCGGCCGGTGCCGTCGACGAGCAGGATCGGATCGCCGGCCTTGGCATGGGCGGAATCGCCGAAGGCGAGCGCCGGCAGGTTGAGATCGCCGAGCGCCTGCACGAGGCCGAAGCCGGTCTCTTGGTCGTAAGCGAGGGCATGGCCGGGCACGACGATGCCGTCATGCCGCGTCAGCCACACCTCCTCGGCCTCGGTGATGAGATAGCCGATGGTCAGCACGAGGCCATTGTCGCGAATCACCACGCCGCTGCCCTCACGGCGCGTGCCCAGCGCATCGGCGGTAAACGCGTCGTCCGGAATGGTCGCGCGGACGGCGACGACGGAGGGGCGGATCGGGTTGGCATTCATTTTCTGCACCGGCATTGGCGGGCCGAGGAGGTTGCCTCGCGCCCGGAGGTCCCTTCTTGCCTTATAAATATGACGGATCGGGGGACACGCAAGGCATGGATGGTCGCGGGCTGGGCTTGCATCTCAGCCCCGGCTTCCTTGCGCCTTGACGAAGTCGATAAAGGCGCGGAGCGGCGCCGGGACCAATCTTCGGCCGGGATAATAGAGATACGGTCCGTCGAATTTCTCCCACCATTCCTCAAGCACCGGCTCCAGCGCACCGCTGGCGAAATGCGGCGCGAGCCAGCCCTCGAAAATGCATACGATGCCGGTGCCACTGATTGCCGCGTCGACGGCGAGGTCGGTGCCGCCGCCCAAGGCGACGATGAGCGGGCCGGTCGGGTCGACGGTCACCATTTCGCCATCGCGCTCGAATTCCCAGACCGGCATGTTGCCGCTCTCAAAGCGGCCGCGCAGACAGGCGTGTTTCAGGAGATCGCGCGGATGTTCCGGGCGGCCGCGACGGTCGAGATAGCTGGGCGAGGCGGCGGCCGCGAAGCGCTGAACGCGCGGGCCGATCGGCACCGCGATCATGTCCTGTTCCAGTCGCTCGCCGTAACGGATGCCGGCATGGCAGCCGGAGGCCAGCACGTCGACGAAGCTCTCCTCCGCGACGATCTCCAGCCTTATTTCGGGATAGGCTGCAAGGAAGGCGGGCACGATATCGGGCAATACCAGCCGCGACGCGCTGACCGGCACGTTGAGCTTCAGCATGCCGGCGGGCCGATCGCGGAAGGTATTGACCACGTCGAGCGCCGCCTCGACCTCCGAAAGAGCCGGCGAAAGCCGCTCGAGCAGGCGCAGCCCGGCCTCCGTCGGGGCAACGGTGCGGGTCGTGCGGTTGAGAAGCCGGACGCCAAGTTCGGCCTCGAGACGGCGGATCGCTTCGCTCAGGCCCGAGGCGCTGCGCCCGGAAAGCCGCGCGCCCTCGCGGAACCCTTTCGCACGAGCCACCGCGACAAAGGCGTTCAGGTCGCCGAGATCGGTTTTCATTGTTCGTTTATCCGTACAGCCTGTACGGATTGTAGCGGATTATCGTGCGATCGGTCAGGTCTTATCTCCGCGTCATCAAACAAGGAGAGATGACCATGCCCGATATCGGAAAATCCGGCACCTTCAAGCTCGGCGGCCGCTTGGTGAAGCGGATGGGCTACGGGGCGATGCAGCTTGCAGGACCGGGCGTCTTCGGCCCGCCGAGGGACCACGATGCCGCGATCGCCGTGCTGCGCGAGGCGATCGCGGCCGGCGTAGACCATGTCGATACCAGCGATTTCTACGGGCCTCATGTCACCAACAGGCTGATCCGCGAAGCGCTCGCGCCCTATCCGGACGATCTCGTCATCGTCACCAAGATCGGCGCCCGGCGCGGCGGCGACGCCTCCTGGCTGCCGGCATTCTCGCCTGCCGAACTGAGATCCGCCGTCGAGGACAATCTCCGCAATCTCGGCCTCGATGCCATGGACGTCGTCAATCTTCGCCTGTTGCTGGACGCGGACCAGCCCGGCGGAGGCACGCATGGGCCCGTGGAGGGATCGATAGAACCGTTTGTGGCGGTCGTTGCCGATCTGCAGCGGCAGGGCCTCGTCCGCCATATCGGCTTGTCCAACGCCACGCCGAGGCAGGTCGCGGAAGCGCGCGGGATGGTGGAGATCGTCTGCGTCCAGAACCACTACAATCTGGCGCATCGCGGCGACGATGCCCTGATCGACGAACTGGCCGCCGACGGCATCGCCTATGTGCCCTTCTTCCCGCTCGGCGGCTTCTCGCCGCTGCAATCGGGCACGCTCGACGCGATCGCGAAGCGGCTCGGCCATACGCCGATGCAGGTCGCTCTGGCATGGCTGTTGCAGCGCTCGCCGAACATCCTCCTGATCCCCGGCACGTCGTCCGTGGCGCATTTGAAGGAAAATCTGGCCGCGGCCGAAATCGATCTGCCGGCGGATGCGATTGCGGAGCTAGACGGTATCGGCAAGGCGGTGGCGTAGCCGCCCTTGCCCTTAGCTGTCCCCTCCGGTCAGTTCTGCCCCCGGTACGTAGAGCATGACCGGGCGGATCTCGTAGACGGCGGTCGGGTTGGCGCGGCGCATCTCCCGCGCCGCCTCGATCGCCCCGTCGATCGAAGGGTAGTCGACCACATAGAAGCCGAGCAACTGCTCCTTGGTCTCGGCAAAGGGCCCGTCGACCACCATGTCTTCGCCTTTGGCGGCGCCCCCTTTGGCGCTTTTCACGCGTAGGGTCTTCGCGCCTTCGGTAGGCCCGAGCCGTGCCGCCGGCCCGAGATGCTTTTCGGCCACGAGCCGGTCGTTGATCTTGAGGAGTTTTCCCATCAGCGCGGCGTCCTCCTCCTTGCTCCAACTGTCGAAGGCGTCATCGGCGTGATAGGCGAGGATGGCGTAATACATGGTCGGCTCCTTGGTTGGGGAACGATCGAGGGGAGGTTTACCCTCTCTTCGGCTCGCAAACCACCTCTCCCCCTGAAGGTGAAGCGGGGCGGAGTGAGCGCTTCGCCTCTCCTCGACGCCCCCTTCAGGCGGAGAGGCACCTACCTCCCGATCGCCCGTAGATATCGTTCCGCCGAACGTTCCACCGCCGCTTTGCCATCCTGCGCGATCGTGCGCCCCTCGAAGGCGCCATAGATGGCGTCGAAGGCGAAGGGACGAACGGCGTCCACGATGCGGCCGATCTCCGCCGCGCCGAGCGGGATGAGGTTCGGGTAAGAGTACATGAAGGAGACGTGGCGCCGGTCGGGCACGACTTGGATCGTGTCGCCCGAGAAGAGCGCCCCGCGCCCGCCCGAAAGCCACGGGCAGGAGAGCACCGACGCACCCGCGAAATGCCCGCCGCAGTGAATCATTGTCGCCGCACCGATCGGAAGCCGTTCGCCCGACCAGAATTTTACCGCGCCGTCGTTGCGCTGCACCCACTCGGCATCGTCCTCGTGGATGTGGACCGGCACGCCGCCGAAAGCCGCGCTCCACTCCTTCATGCAGGAATAATAGTGCGGGTGCGAGATGGCGATGTGGGCAAGCCCGCCGAGCTCCTCGATCCGCCGCACCGTCGCCTCGTCGATCAGGCTGATGCAGTCCCATAATATGTTGCCGTCCGGATGCAGGATGAGGAAGGCGCGCTGGGCAATGGCGAAATTGGGCCTGATCTTCAGGCTGAAAAGCCCGTCAGCCTCCTCCGTCCAACCGATTTCATGCCCTTCGGCCAGCGCCGCCATGGTCGTCCACCGCTGCCCACCCGCCGGCACATACTGCCGCTCGTCCTCGCAGATCGGGCAGGAAACGGGCAGCTGAGGGCTTTCCGGATATTGCGTGCCGCAGGTGGTGCAGATGAAATGGGGCATGGGATCGGGCTTTCGGTATGAGACGGGGGACTAGTCGGGCATGCATGGCCTTATACCAGCCGTCATCGAGACTGATCTATCGTTGTGCGTCCTTCGAGGCTCGCTTCGCGAGCACCTCAGGATGAGGACCGTTGCTTCCGGCCTCCCTCATCCTGACGTGCGAGGGAAGCATCAGGATTGATCTTCCGTGCTGGCTTGGGGCCCAGGCGGTCCTCATCCTGAGGTGCGAGCCTGAAGGGCGAGCCTCGAAGGACGCACCGAGTGGCGGTGATGCCAACCCTCACTGCTTGAAGCAATGCTCCCGATGCCATTGCAGGAAATGCGGGGCAGGGCGTTGCGAAACGCGGCTTGGCGCGAGCGCATGGCCGGTGTGGTTGATCATGGCGCGCACGCCCTCCTGATCATTGACCTGCCGCGAGACCAGGATTTCCAGATCGTCGGCGAGGCCGATCAGCCCACGGTCGAACATCCAGTGCATCGTTCCGGAAAGCGCAATGCCGTTAGTGAGAATGTCCGGCCCGTTCGCTGTGACCGGCCTTATATGCGCCGCCTCGACCTCCGCGCGACCGCCGCCATTAATCAGCTTGAGGCCGGTCACCGCGCAGCGTTGGTCGTAAGCCTGAAGCACGACACGTCGGAAGATGCGGTCCCGAACGATGCGCGACGTCAAGGTTGTGACGCGCTCGCGCTCTTCCTCATGGAAAAAGGGCGACTGCTCCTCCTCAAACCCATCCACCACCGGCTCCCCGACACGCGGCAGCAGGATGTCATGCTCATCGAGGCCCGCTTCAATGATGCGGCGGAAGTCAGCAGGCGAAAGCGGTCTGACGGCCGATTGAGCGCGGCCGGAAATCCGGCCCTCCTCGTTCAACACGCCGCGCTCCATGACGCCGTCCGGCCCGCTGAAAGGCACGGGATTGGGAAAATCGAGATAAGTACCTGGCTCGATGATCGCGAGATACATGCCCGGCGTGCCGGGATCGGGAATGACCTGCTGGACCTTAGCGACGGCAAAATAGCCGCGCGTCTCCCGAACCTTGCTCGGCTCCAGATAGACGACCCAGTCGTCGACGCAGGCCTCGACCCGACGGAGATATTGAGGCGGGAACTGATAGCGTTCGGCCGGACTGTCGTCGTAGATCGAGTCGGAACGGTGGATGAAGACGGCAAAGGACATACACACCAATAAGCTTGTTCTAAGGTAGCGACTGCTGCGCGGCTTCGTTGACTTTTCTAGAGGCAATCAGAACAATTGCAACGTTATCAATCGTTGGGCAGGGCACCTGATGGCGGATGAGTGGCATGTGGAATGGCTGCGCGAGGGAGTTGCAAAGTGGAACAAGCGTCGCAAGAAGGTCTCCTTCATCCCCGACCTCTCCGGGCTTCGATTCTTTGATATATTGCCGCCTGATTTTCGCGACAATCCAAAAACATCTCGATATTTCGAGAAGATAGACCTATCAAACGCCAATCTGGTCGAATCAGACTTATCAAGTCTCAATTTTTCCAAAGCAAAATTCCGGGACGCAGATCTGTCCCATGCAAATCTATCAAAATCAAATTTTCAGAACGCCGATTTTACGCGGGCTAAGCTTGCCGACGTCTCATTTGACGATTCGCTTTTGGAAAACGCGCTTTTCGAAAGCTCAAACATTGTGGATAGTAGTCTGGAACGAGCTAACGTATCTGGTGCGTTATTCATCGGAACAAATATGCATTCATCGCAGAATCCTATTCTGGCATCGATGGGTGCCAGAATATTCTCTTCACGATCGGAATATTCATCGCAAAATGCCACCTACGTGATTGAGGATTTGGCTCGTGAAGCTAAGCGAAGCGAGCAATTAAAGCGCAAGAATAAGTATGACGTATTCTTTGGAACAAACAGAAATCCAATATTTGAAAGAGGAGCCCTTGTCGATTTCGGTCATCAGAATACGCAGAATTTAGCGTATGGAATTTGTGAGGTGATCGTGCCCCCGAGTCACAAGATCGGATCGTTAGGCTCTCCAATGTGGAAGAGACTGTTAAGCCGCAGCGACGAACGCCTCAGATTGGAAAGCTTGATATCTCTTAATTCTCAACTGTTTTGGGCTGCAATTAAAGCAGTAGCGTCCAAAATGAAGGTTAGCGAGCGGCCCACCATGTTTGTCCATGGATACAACACGAGCTTTAACGAAGCGGCGGTACGGGCCGCGCAACTCGGCTTCGATTTGGGTATAGGACAAGGTATCGGGCTCTTTAGCTGGCCATCGAAGGGCACCATGCTCGGCTACAACGCCGATGAAGCGGCGTGCGAAGCGAGCAAGTACCTACTTGCAGATTTTATTGAGCAGTTTGTAACAGAGTCGTCTCAAAGGAGTACCAATATTATTGCGCACAGCATGGGCTGCAGATGCGTATTAGGTGCTCTGGAGGTCCTGTCCAACGGAAGAAAAAGCGCGCTCAAGCGAGTAAATCAAGTTATTCTCGCCGCTGCGGACGTGGATACAGCAATAATGCCCAATTTGGCGAAGCACGCAGTCGGTTATTGCAAAAGAACGACATCGTATGCAGCAGATAGAGATGTAGCGCTAAAAATATCCGGATGGCTTCACAACTTTCCCAGAGTAGGAATTATGCCACCTGCATATGTTTTTAATGGAATGGACACCATCGCGGTAAACGATAGCGACCTAGGTGATCTTTCGCATGGTTACTTTTCTGCCAGCAGGACCGTGATATCCGATATTTTTAGTATACTTAAACATAACAGTCCCCCTATCAACAGGCATGCGATTGAAGCGGTGTCAGAGGGTGACTCTCAGTATTGGCGCTTGAAGAACTGAAGCCCTGCCCCTCACATCCGCCAAACCCCCACCTTCGTCTCCTCCACCTCGGCATTCAGCGTCGCGCTCAGGCTCAGCGCCAGCACCTCGCGCGTTTTCGCCGGGTCGATGATGCCGTCGTCCCACAGCCGCGCGGAGGAATAGAGGGGGTGGCCTTCGTGCTCGTATTTCATGAGGATCGGCTTCTTGAATTTCTGCTCTTCCTCGGCGGTCCATGTGCCGCCCTTGCGCTCGATGCCCTCGCGCTTGACCAGCGCCAGCACGGTCGCAGCCTGCTCGCCGCCCATGACGGAGATGCGCGCGTTCGGCCACATCCACAGGAAGCGGGGCGAATAGGCGCGGCCGCACATGCCGTAATTGCCGGCGCCGAAGGAACCGCCGATGATGACGGTAAGCTTCGGCACGCGCGCGGTGGCTACCGCCGTCACCAGCTTGGCTCCGTCCTTGGCGATGCCGCCGGCCTCGTATTTCTGGCCCACCATGAATCCGGTGATGTTCTGCAGGAAGACGAGCGGGATCTTGCGCTGGCAGCATAGCTCGATGAAATGCGCGCCCTTCAGCGCGCTTTCGGAGAAGAGCACGCCGTTGTTGGCAAGGATGCCGACTGGCATGCCGCAGAGATGCGCGAAGCCGGTGACCAGCGTCGTGCCGTAATTCGCCTTGAACTCGTCGAGCTCCGAGCCGTCGACGATGCGCGCGATCACCTCGCGCACGTCATAGGGCTGGCGGATGTCGGCGGGGATGATGCCGTAGATCTCGCGTGGATCATGAAGCGGTTGAATCGTATCGCGAAGGGCCAGCCCTATCGTCTTCTTCCGATTCAGGTTTTTCACGATGCGCCGCACGATTGCCAGCGCATGCGCGTCGTCCACCGCGTAATGGTCGGCGACGCCCGACTGGCGCGTGTGGAGGTCGGCGCCGCCGAGGTCTTCCGCTGAGACCTCTTCGCCGGTCGCGGCCTTCACCAGCGGTGGGCCGCCGAGGAAGATCGTCGCTTGGCGACGCACCATGATTGCCTCGTCGGACATCGCCGGCACATAGGCACCGCCTGCCGTGCAGGAGCCCATCACGCAGGCGATCTGCGGGATGCCTGCCGCCGACATGTTGGCCTGGTTGTAGAAGATGCGGCCGAAATGCTCGCGGTCGGGGAAGACCTCGTCCTGGTTGGGCAGGTTCGCGCCGCCGGAATCGACCAGATAGACGCAGGGGAGGTTGTTCTGCGCCGCGATTTCCTGCGCCCTGAGATGCTTCTTCACCGTTATTGGATAGTAGGTGCCGCCCTTCACCGTCGCGTCGTTGACGACGATGACGCATTCCGTGCCTTCGATGCGACCCACCCCGGCGATCATGCCCGCACCGGGGATGTCCTCGCCATACATGCCGTGAGCGGCGAACTGGCCGATCTCGAGGAAAGGCGAGCCGAAATCGAGAAGCTGCGCCAGCCGCTCACGCGGCAGGAGTTTGCCGCGCGCCACGTGGCGCTGGCGCGATTCTTCCGAGCCGCCCTGTTCGATGGTCGCGGCCTTTTCGGCGATGTCGGCGACCAGGTCGCGCATCTTCTCGGCATTGGCCCTGAAGGCGTCGGAGGCGGGAGAAATGGAGGAGGCGAGGGCGGACATGAAATCTCCAATATCGGCGTCGGCGGTCGGCGCCGGAAATCAACGAATGAGTTCGACCTTACAGGGCAGGTCGAGTTCGGCCCAGACGCGATCGGCGGTGACGACCGTCGCCCGCTCCCTCAATGCAAGCGCGATACAGGCGCGGTCGCCGAGCGACAGGCCCCGACTGCGCGTCTTGGTTCGCAAGGCGCCGACAACACGAGCGAGATCGGTATCGAAATCTACGAATTGAACCTCTTTGCCCATCAGGAATCGCTCCGTCTTGACCACCGGTATTCCTTTCTCCTCGGCCCGGGAAAAGATTTCGGCGAGATTGACGCTGCAAACCATCGCGTTCGCGATGTTTGCATTGGCGACATCCGCACCGGGCTCGCCGAGAATGATCGCCAACAAGGCTGAACTGTCATAGACGAAGCGGGTCATTTTTTCTGGTCGCGCGCCGCTGCGATTTCGGCTGCTTCGCGCTCCAGCCGGTCGAAGCGCTCGTCCACACGCCGCGCTTCCTCCCGGCGGTCGGCGATGAATTCATCGACTTCATCGACGCCCGGCTGTTTGTGCTGCCGCGCCAAAGCCCGGATTTGCCGCAGTACTACCTCGGGTGAGACGATGCGGAATTCGCCGTTTACGACCTCGGCGGTGACCGTGTCGCCGGGTTTCACCAGCATTGCGGCCCGCATCTCGGCGGGGATCACGATGCGGCCGGCGCTGTCGATCTTCAGCCGTGTGTAATCGACGGATTGAAGGCCGCTGTCGTCGTGTTCGAATGGCCGAGGCTCTTCGGCGAGGCCTTTTCGGGCAGGCATGGAAACACTCCTGTCAGTACTCCTTCAATATGGCATCCACGGCTTAAAATGGCAAATTGGACATAAATTGCCATTCATGCCGATTCCCCCATCATTTCCCTCCCGATCAGCCAACGCCTTATCTCGCTCGTCCCAGCGCCGATCTCGTAGAGCTTTGCGTCGCGCAGGAGCCGCCCGGTCGGATAGTCGTTGATATAGCCGTTGCCGCCGAGCATCTGGATGGCGTCGAGCGCTGTCTGGGTGGCGCGCTCGGCGGCGTAGAGGATGCAGCCGGCCGAATCCTTGCGCGTGGTCTCGCCGCGGTCGCAGGCCGACGCCACCGCATAGACATAGGCGCGGCAGGCGTTGAGCTGCGTGTACATGTCGGCCATCTTGCCCTGGACGAGCTGGAAATCGCCGATCGCCTGGCCGAACTGGCGGCGCTGCTGCACGTATGGCACGGCGACGTCGAGGCAGGCGGCCATGATGCCGAGCGGCCCGCCCGACAGCACGACGCGCTCATAGTCGAGCCCCGACATCAGTACCTCGACGCCCTTGCCCTCCTCGCCAAGCACGTTGTCGAACGGCACCTCGACATCCTCGAAGACGAGTTCGCCGGTGTTGGAGCCACGCATGCCGAGCTTGTCGAGCTTCTGGGCGACGGAAAAACCCTTCATCTCGCGCTCGATCAGGAAGGCGGTGATGCCGCGCGAGCCCATGGTCGGCTGCGTCTTGGCATAGACTACGAGCGTCGAGGCGTCCGGCCCGTTGGTGATCCACATCTTGTTGCCGTTCAGCACGTAGCGGTCGTTCTTCTTGTCGGCGCGGAGCTTCATCGACACCACGTCCGATCCCGAACCGGGCTCCGACATGGCCAGCGCACCGACCGCCGTGCCGGCGCACAGGCCGGGCAGGTACTTTTGCTTCTGCTCGGGCGTTCCCCAGCGGTTGATCTGGTTGACGCAGAGATTGGAGTGCGCCCCGTAGGAGAGGCCGACCGCCGCCGAACCGCGCGAGATTTCCTCCATCGCGATGACATGCGCGAGATAGGTCATGCCCGAGCCGCCATAGTCCGGGTCGGCAGTCATGCCGAGCACGCCGATGGAACCCAGCTTCTCCCAAAGCTCGGCCGGGAAATCGTTCTCGCGGTCGATCCCGGCCGCCTTCGGGGCGATCTCGTCGCGCACGAAGCGGCGGACCAGATCGCGGAGTGCCTCGATGTCCTCGCCGAGGCCGAAATTCATCGAATGATCATACATCTGCCTTCTCCCGCTCTTTTGTCGTTGCCGTTTTCGCGCCGACGAGGCGCAGCGTCATGTCGAGATAGGTTTCGGCGACTTCCTCCACCGACAGCCGCTCGTCCGGGCGGAACCAGACGATCACGCCGGTGATCATCTGGATGATCGCCATCGCTGCCAGCGCCGGCTCTTCAACCGCGAACGGGCTGTCCTCGGCACCGTCGCGCAGGATCTGCCGCAGCTCCTTCTCATAGGCCGTCCTCAGTCTGAGAATAGCGCTCAGCCGCTCCCGCGACAGGCTCCTGAGTTCCATGTTCGATACATGGGTCGAATGGCGTCGTTCGACATGGAAGCGGATATGGTTGCGCACAAAGGCTGAAAGCCGTGCTGTCGGGTCGTGGGAAGCGGGGCGCGCCGTCTCCCAGGCAGCCAGCAGCCCTTCCATGTGTTCGCGCATGAGCGTGAAGAGAAGGTCTTCCTTGGTCGGGAAATAGCGGTAAAGCGCGGCGGCCTGCACGCCCACCTCGGCGGCAAGCTGGCGCATGGTCACCGCGTCATAGCCGTGGCGCGCCATCAGCGTCAGCGCCGCTTCGCGCAACGCCGCTTCGGTCCGTCCGCCATCGGAGCCTGTCGTTCGTGCCATGATTGAAGACCCTCCATTGTTAATAATAAAACGAACGTTCAATTAATTCAAGCGCGGCGTACCGAATTGCGCCCGTCGCGCACCTTCGGAAAAGCGCGGTTGAATTCAGGGCATGAAGGGACAGATTGAAAGACTGGAATGCAAATGAGCAATCGGATCGACGGAGATGAAGACGAAGGCCCTGCTTGTCAGGATCGAAGGCGGGGTCCAGGGCGTCGGTTTCCGCGCGTGGACGCTTCGCGAGGCCCAGTCGCTCGGACTGGCCGGTTGGGTGTGCAACGAGGCGGACGGCGCGGTGATGGCGCACATAGAGGGATCGGAAGAGCGCGTGGACAGAATGCTGGAGCGGCTCCAGTTCGGTCCGCCGGGCGCGTCCGTGACGAAGCTTTCCTCCGAACCGGCGGCGCCTGAAGCTATGGAAAGCGGTTTCCGGATCAGCCGGTAGCGGCGTTTCTCGGCGAGGGACCTAATCGTTCTTGTAGAGCATCCAGCCCTTGCGGAACTCGCCTCTGGCAAGCGAGGAGTGCAGCGTCACGCGGTTGCGTCCGCCGGTCTTCGAGGCATAGAGCGCGCGGTCGGCCTTGGCGTAGAGGTCGTCGGGCGAACCTGCCTCGGACGCCATGCACATCCCCATCGAGACGGTGATCGGCCCGCAGGACTCCCCAGTCTGCAGGCACGAATAGTCGCCGCGCTCGATCGCCACGCGCACCTGTTCGGCAAGTTCCGCGACAGCCTGTTCGTCGCCGCAGGTCGTGATCAATGCGAATTCCTCGCCGCCGGTGCGCGCGACGAAGACGCTGCCCGGAACGATCGCCTGCAGGATGGCGGCGACGCTCTGGATGATATGGTCGCCGGTCGGATGACCGTAGCCGTCGTTGATGCGCTTGAAGTCGTCGATGTCGGCGATGATGAGCGAACCGGGCAGCATCGCCTTGCCGTTGGTGTAGATACCCGCCAGCGCGTTGTCGAAAGCGCGGCGGTTGCGGATCTGGGTAAGCGGGTCGGTGTCGGCCAGCCGCTTGTATTCCTCGAGCGTGGATTTGACCTTTTCCAGTTCCACCGATTTGTCGGCCATGGAGCGCGCGATCTGTCTGCCGTGATCGATCGTGGTGCCGGTGGCGGTCGCCATCACGCCGACGATCCTGGCAAGCAGATCCTTCGTCAATACTGCCCTGTCGCCGATGCCCGAAGAGGTCTCATCGAGGAACTTGCCGTAGCTTTCCAGCGACTTGCGCTCCTTGAGGAGCAGCAGCATGACCTCGTCGATCTTGCCGGCGATCTCGTTGCGGGCGCTTTCCACGATGTCTTCGGCACGCCCCCGGCCAAGGTGCCGGGCGCTGATATGATCGAGCCTTTCCTGCGTCGCTTTCGTGCCGAGGTCGATGATGTCGGCGATCAGCGCCTGGTTGGTGCCCGTATAGGCCTCGTAGAAAAGCTCGTAGTTCCTGGGCAGGCCCGGAATGCCCATCTGGCGCAGCGTCAGCGCGATCTTGCTGGCGATATCGAGTGGGCGCGCGCCCGACGCTTCCGACGGCTGCATGCGATCACTGGCCCCCAGCGGCGCCTGAAGGCGCCGATCCCCATTGGCATTCATTCCCGTGCCCTCTCCGGGCGCGGGGATGCCGAATCCCTGCTTGATTCAACTTAAAGCGGTATTCCTAACGCTGCGTTAATCCTAAGCCGCAACGCATGGTAAGCCATCTGCAATTAATGGTTGTTATTCTGCTGCTTCCGGCTAAATTGACGGACTTAGTCCATTAAAATAGTAGACTGCGTCCATCGATTTGGTATTCTCCACCTGACATCCATGGAGATGACGATGGACGAAACCTTTGCCAGGCAAATCGCCGATGTGCGCCGGTTCAACCGCTTCTATACCCGCACGGCGGGCTTCCTGAACGAGACGCTGACGCAAAGCGCCTTCACCCTTGCCGAGGCGCGCATCCTGTTCGAGCTTGCGCATGGTCCGTCTCCCTTCGCCGCAGATATCGGCCGGGATCTGGGGCTCGACCCTGCCTATCTCGCCCGCATCCTGAAACGGTTCGTTTCATCGGGGCTGCTCGCCGCCGAACCGGACGAGGGCGACCGCCGCCGCCGGCGATTGAGTCTGACGGCGAAGGGACAAGGCGTGATGGTTGATCTATGGGCGAAAGCCGATGTCGACATCGGTTACATGCTATCTCCACTCAATGACGCGCAGCGGCGGCAGCTGACGGCCGCCATGGCCGACATCGAAAAAACGCTCGGGTCGGAAGGGCAGGGGCGCGGTCAGGTCGTGATCCGTCCGCATCGCGTCGGCGACATGGGCTGGATCGTCCATCGCCAGGCCGTGCTCTATGCCGAGGAATATGGCTGGGATATCGGCTATGAGGGGCTGATCGCCGGCATCTGCTCCGACTTCGTGCTGAACTTCAGGCCGGACAAGGAATATTGCTGGGTCGCCGAGCGCGACGGTGCCGTCATCGGATCGGTGTTCCTTGTCCGCAAGGACGACGAGGCCGCCAAGCTGCGGCTGCTCTATGTCGAGCCCTCGGCGCGTGGCCTTGGCATCGGCCGGCGACTGGTGGATGAATGTATCACGATGGCGCGCGCCTCAGGCTATCGCAAGCTCGTTTTATGGACCAACGACGTGCTGACCGCCGCCCGCAAGATCTATCAAAAGGCCGGTTTCGTGCTCGTGGAGGAGGAGCGCCACCACAGTTTCGGCAAGGACCTTGTCGGCCAGAACTGGGAATTGGAACTGTGAGGCCGTAGGAGCGGCATTCCCGGTCGTGCATCCGGCGGGATTCAGTTTCTCCGCGCATCTGCGAGGGCGCCTGGGAACTCCTCGGCGAAGATGGCGATCTCTTCCTCGGGGCCGCAGCTTATCCGGATGGCGCGGTCGAGCCCCGGCGCCATCGACTTTCGCACGAAGACGTCGCGGGCGATGAGTGCGTTCATCACGGCGAGCGCATAGGTGCCGTCGCGGCCGCAATCGATCGAGACGAAGTTGGTGGCCGAGGGCAGGGCGGTCAGGCCGTTCTCCCGCGCGATGCCGGTGATGCGGGTGCGGCAGTCCGCGACCTTCTTCAGCACCTCCTGGAGATAGGCCTGGTCGGCCAGCGCCGCGAGGCAGGCTTCCTGCGTCATTCGCGACATGCCGAAATGGTTGCGAACCTTGTCGAAGGCCCGGACCATTTCCGCCTCGCCGATGGCGTAGCCGCAGCGCATGCCGGCGAGCCCATAGGCCTTGGAGAAGGTGCGCATGCGTAGCACGTTCGGCCGGCTCGTGTCGAGCGGCGGAAGCGCGGCGGCCGGCGCCATTTCGCCATAGGCTTCGTCCAGCACCAGAAGGGTGGTTTCGGGCAGCGCCTCGATGAAGCGCGTGATCTCGGCGGCTTCCCACCAGCTTCCCATCGGGTTGTCCGGATTGGCGAGATAGAGGAGCGGCGCGTTCTCCCGTTTCACCGCGTCGAGCAGCGACTGCAGGTCCTCGCGGTCCGCGACATAGGGCATGGCGACAAGACGGCCGCCGAAGCCGGCGACGTGGTAGTTGAAGGTCGGATAGGCGCCGAGCGAGGTGACGACCGACATGCCGGGCTCGATCATCAGGCGCACGACGAGGCCGAGCAGCCCGTCGATCCCTTCGCCGACGGTGATGTTCTCCGGTTTCACGCCGTGATGCACCGCCAGAGCTGTCTTCAGATCATGGTTCTCGGGATCACCATATTTCCACATCTCGCCCGCTGTGGCGGCCATGCGCTCCGCTACCTTCGGCGAAGGGCCGAAGCCGTTCTCGTTGGCGCCGATGCGGGCGCGGAAAGGCCGGCCGCGCTGTCTTTCCTGTGTCTCAGGCCCGACAAACGGAACGGTCGCCGGCAGCGATTGGGCGAGCGGGGTGAGGCGCGGGCGATCGGACATGGCGGAGGTTCCGTTGGCAGGCGGCGGATACGTAGCGGGAAAGGCGGGTGCGGGCAATCTTGAACTGTCGGCAAGCGGCGCTTCGCGCTAGATAGGCGGCATGGAAGAGCATCGACCGCCGGAAATGCCCGATTGGCCACAAGGCACGATCTTCACCGTCGGCCATTCAACCCTGCCGCTGGAGCGCTTCATCGGGCTTTTGCAAGCCTATGGCGTCGAACGCCTTGCCGACATCCGCACCATACCGCGCTCGCGCCGCAACCCGCAGTTCAACGCCGATACGTTGCCGGCGGCGCTGGCGAAAGAAGGCATCGAATATCAGGCGATGCCGGAACTCGGAGGCTTGCGCCATGCCCGCAAGGATTCGCCGAATGGCGGCTGGCGCAACGACAGTTTCCGCGGCTATGCGGACTATATGCAGACGCCGGCCTTCGCCGAGGCCGTAGAGGTATTGGTCAGTCTTGGCCGGGAAAAGCGAATGGCGATCATGTGCGCGGAGGCAGTGCCATGGCGCTGCCACCGCTCGCTGGTCGCCGACGCGCTTCTGGTGCGCGGCGTGCCGGTGATCGAAATCCTGTCGGAGACAGATTGGCGCCCGCACAAGCTGACCGCCTTCGCCGCTGTCGATGGGCTCTCCGTCACCTATCCGCCCGAGCAGCAATTGCTGTTGTAGCGACTGCTGCGAAATTGGACTGCGAGCCTATTCCTGCGCGGGTTCGAGCGTGTCGAGCATCAGTGCCGAGTGGGCGTAGGCGCCGCCGGCGCGCATTTCGGAAGCCACCCAGACCGCTTCCATCAGTTCCTGCGGTGTCGCGCCCGCCCGCGTTGCCGCCTTCGTGTGCCCCTTGATGCAGTAGGGGCATTGCGTGACATGGGCGACCGCCACCGCGATCAACTGCTTCGTCTTCGCGGACAGTGCGCCCTCGGCGAAAACCGCCTTGCTGAATGCCTGGAATGCGGCTTCCGCCTCCGGGGCGAGCTCGCGGCGCTTCGCCGCGATCTCCCTGGTGGCTTTCGGATAGAGTGTGTCGTTCATTTCAATGAAATCTCCTGCCATGGCGCGGCCTCGCCAAAGGCTCGGGCCGCTGCTCCTGATTGACCCCACTGGGCCTTGCGTAAAGCGCCTCGGCGGCGAATCAGGTGAGCCACATGACGAAGACCATGCCGATGACGATCATCACCAGTCCGCCGATCAGCATGGGAAGGAGCGTGCTGTCCTGGTCCGTACCGGACTCGATGGTTTCCGGCCGGGTCTCTTTTCCGCTTTCCTGGGCGCGGTCGTTCATGATTGTTCTCCGGTTCCGTGGGCGCTGGCCCGCCGCGGTTGCCCGAGACGGTTTGACAAAACAATTTGACCGCTAGCGCAGCGGACCAAGCACCCCACCGGTGATAGTCGGACCGTTAAGATATATTGTCAATTCATCTTTTATGGGTGCGACCATGCGCAACGCACGCCGAGAAGGTTGCAAAACATATATCAAAGAGGCATCTTTGAAAACGAACCGCCGCGCCGGCGGTGAGGATTTTGGATGCGACTGACAGATTTTTCCGACTATTCGCTGCGACTGCTCATGTATGCCGCAGCCCGGAACGACCGGCTGATCACCATCGAGGAGACGGCCGAACTCTACGGCATTTCGCGGGCGCATCTGATGAAGGTCGCCAACCAGTTGACGCGCTCCGGTTTCCTGAATGCGGTCAGGGGCCGTTCCGGCGGGCTCCAGCTTGCCGAAAAGCCGGAAAATATCCGGCTTGGCGACGTACTGCGCGTGACGGAGCCGGATTTCGCGCTGGTCGAATGTTTCCGCGGCAAGAATAGCTGCCTCATCACGCCCTGCTGCCGGTTGCGCGGTATCCTGAACGAGGCGCTTACCGCCTTTTCCGATACGCTCGACGGCTATACGCTCGCCGATTTGCTACTCGCGCCGGAGGATTTCGGCATCCTGCCGGCGGCATGAAGGGAAGGACGCTCCCATGAACACGACAGGCAGGATAGGTGTCATATCGGGTCCTGATAGTTCGGCCGCCGGGGCCGCGATCGCCGCGGCGGTCGCCGGCTGGCGGGCGGAGGGCGCCAGGGTTACGGGCGTGCTTTCTGAAGAACACGGCCTGCCGGACCGTTCCTGCGGTGCCGGCTACCTGCGCGATATCGAGAGCGGCAAGCGCTTCACCATCTATCGTGACGTTCCGGCCGAGGGCACCACCTGCCATATCGACGCTGAAGGGGTGGAGGCCGCCTGTGCCGCCGTGCTGGGCCGGATTCCAGCGAGCGACCTTGTCGTCTTCAACAAATTCGGCAAGCTGGAAGCCATGCACCGGGGCCTGTGGCAGGCGCTCGAAGCGGCCGTCGCCGCCGGAAAGCCCTCGCTGCTCGCACTGTCCGAAAAACATGCCGAGGCATTTAGGGCCTTCGCCCCCGACGCCGCCTGGCTGGCGCCTGAGCAGACGGCGCTTGACCGCTGGTGGGACACGGTGCGGGAAGGGCCGGCGGCCGCGGCGGAATAAGAGCCCTTCGTCCGTCTTCTCTCACCGGGCAGGTGCGTGGCGCAACACGGTGAGATTTTCGCTGACCACATCGCCGCCGGCGTCCACCACGGCCGTCCAGGCGCGGTTGCCGCAACGGACGGTCAGCCGCCGCCGGCCTTCATCCTCGCCAAGGCCCATCTCGACCGAGCTCTTGACATGACCGGACCGGACGAGGTGGCGGAAGCGTTCGGCACTGAGTGAGAAGCGTTCCGCCAGCAGTTCCGGGTCGAGGATGAAATCGCCTTCGCCGTCGGGCTCCACCCTTGGCTTCGATATGACATTTCCAGACATCTGTGTGGCGCTGCAGCGCGTCCTTTCGTGGCACATAACATCGATTGACAATATATGTTTTAGCCGGGCATTTATGCAAGCGAACGCAGGCGGCGTCCGGCCCGGACCGCCATGATAAACGCCCACGGCATGGCGAAAGAAAGAATGAACGAGAATTACGATCCGAACCGTACCTACGATCCCGGCAATCGCAAGACGATCCTGGTCGACGGCGTTCCGCTGCCGGAAATGCTGGACGAGCAGATGATCCACGACGTCGTGCATGGCTTCTACGACAAGATCCGTGCGGATGAATTGCTCGGACCTATCTTCAACGGCGCGATCGACGACTGGCCGCATCATCTGCGGAAGATGTGCGACTTCTGGTCCTCCGGCTTCCTGCGCACGGGGCGCTATGACGGGCAGCCGCTCCAGCCGCATCTGATCATTCCGGACATCGGCGAGGAGCATTTCCGCCGCTGGCTGACGCTATTCCGCGCCACGGTCCATGATGTCTGCCCGGAGCCGGTAGCGGATCTTTTCATGAACCGGTCAATCCGCATCGCTCATTCCTTCCGGTTGGCGCACGCCTTCCACCACGGAGAGAGCACGCTCGGCATCTGTCCGATCCTCGAGGATTCGCTGTGATCGCCGAAACGTCAGTTCCGCCGCCGTCGCGACGGAAGGCTTTCCCGAAAGGCGAAGTGTGCGGGGTTCGTTCAGGTGCCGGCCCGGCCCTGCCGGTCGCCGCCTTCGGCCAACTGCAGGAGCCCGCGCGGCTCGACCACAGTCACTTTCTGGCGGCCGCTCCTGACCAACCCCTTCAGCCCCCATGCCGTAAGAAGGCGGCTTACCGTGTGAAGCGTGGTCCCGGTCATCTCGGCGATATCCTGCCGGGAGATGGGGAAGTCTATCTGGACCCCGTCCTCCACCTTCCGGCCGCTCGTCTCCGCAAGCCGGAGCAACGCACGCGCGACGCGCTGCTCGACCTGCTCGGTCGCCATCTCGACCACACGCGTGTGGGCGTCCTGCAGCCGCGAGCCGACGGTCCTGTAGGTGCTTGTGCCGAAATCCGGGAAATCGGCGGCGAATTGCGGCCACAAGGCGTCCGGCCACGCCAGCACCACGCAGTCGTCGGCGGCGATGGCACTGGCCGGATAGACGCTGTGCCCGAGCGCATGCGCGATGCCCAGAAGCTCGCCGGGATTGATATAGCGCACGACCACCTGCTGTCCGGCCGGTGTGGTCTTGACGACGCGGGCATGGCCGACGAGGAGCAGGAAGAAGAAATCCGCCCTGGCATCCTGTTCGAAGATGCTGTCGCCCCTCGGAACGTGAAGCGAGCGTGCCTTCTTGAGCATGCGATCGAGGTCATTGGCCGAGAGGCCCTGGAAGGGCGGCAATCCGGAGATCAGCGAACGGTCGAGACGTTTCAATGCGTCACCTTCGAAGCGCGGCGGGAGCCGCACAATGTCATGGCCGCGGGAAGGCAACAAGGTGCCGGCCCGCGCCATTCTCCGGTTCGAAGCCGGAACCTGCGCGTGCCATCGTGGAACGGTTTTGCCCGGAAGCGAGGTTGAGGTGGCCATACCGCGTGTGAAGCCGGGCCATTATCCGGCCATCCTCTCATACGGCTTCCGACCTTTCTTCCTCGCCGGTGCGCTTTATGCCGGGCTGGCGATCCTGTTCTGGCTGCCGCTCTTCTACGGCCATATCGACACATGGAGTGCATTCGCGCCGGTCGACTGGCATGTGCACGAAATGCTGTTCGGCTATCTCGCGGCCGTCATCACCGGCTTTCTCCTGACCGCCATCCCCAACTGGACCGGCCGGCTGCCGGTGCAGGGCCTGCCTCTCCTCGCGCTGGTGCTCCTGTGGCTGGCGGGGCGCTTGGCGATCTTCTTTTCCGCCGACATAGGCTGGCTGGCGGCGGCGGTGGCGGATTGCGCCTTCCTGCTGGCGGTCGCCGCCTCGGCCGCGACCGAGATCGTCGCCGGCCGTAACTGGCGTAACCTCAAGGTGCTGTTGCCGGTAACGGTGCTGTTCGCGGCGAATGCGGCGTTCCACGCCGAGGCCCATTTCGATGGCGTCACGGACATCTCGCGCCGTCTCGGCCTCGGCGCCGTGATCGTCCTCATCATGATCGTCGGTGGGCGCATCGTGCCGAGTTTCACCCGCAACTGGCTGGTGCGGGAAAACCCGGGCCGCCTGCCGGTGCCTGTGAGCCGCTTCGACGCGGTCGCCATCGGCCTTTCGGCGCTCGCGCTCGCGGCCTGGACGTTCTTCCCCGACGGTACGGCAACCGGCACGGCACTGATCGCTGCGGCGGCGCTGACCGCGATACGGCTTGCCCGCTGGGCAGGCGATCGCACATGGCGCGATCCGCTGGTACTGATCCTCCATGTCGGCTTCGCTTGCGTGCCGCTCGGCCTCCTCCTTGCCGGTCTGGCCACGCTTGCGCCGACCCTCGTGCCGCCAGCCGCCGGCCTCCACGCGCTCGGCGTCGGCGCGGTCGGCACGATGACGCTTGCCGTCATGACCCGCGCGACGCTCGGCCATACCGGGCGCGACCTCAAGGCCGGCGCCGGCACCTGCCTGATCTACGTCGCCGTGCTCCTGGCGGCGCTGGCGCGTGTCTGCGCGGCCTTCGCCCCCGGCGAGCCGATGCTCCTCCACATCTCGGCCGGCTTGTGGGCGGCGGCGTTCCTCGGCTTCGCCGCTCTCTACGGACCGATGGTCCTGCGACCGCGCATCGCCGCGCGGAAGCCGAACCGGCCCGCTTCCTGAACGACATGCGGACGGTCGGCGACATTTTTGAGGAGGCTGGCCGGGGGCAGATGCCTGTCCCGCAAGGCCGACCGGAGGCCCTGGATTCGTTCACCGGTTTTGAAACTGTGGCTCAGGCTACGGCACAGTTGATTGTCTCGACGCTTTTCTTTATCCAGCGCCATACCGGAGAGGTGGCCGAGTGGTCGAAGGCGCTCCCCTGCTAAGGGAGTAGACTCCAAAAGGGTCTCGTGGGTTCGAATCCCATCCTCTCCGCCATCGCTATAGACGACAGGGCGCCGCCTTGATCCAGAAGGGAGGAAAGGCTCCCTTCAAGCCGTACCGTATATGGCTCTTTCGGCTTTCTCGGCTGCACGTGCACAGCTGTCAGAATTTGATCGAATGCTTGGCGCAATTCGGCAGTTTCATCCTCGCTGCAGTTTGATAGAATCGAGTAGAGGCGGGCCAGTGCCTCCTTGTAAGATTTGATTGCTGTTGATTTTGCGAATGGCTGGGTGGCGAGCAGGGGCGATTCCGCCAATGCCTCCTCCGCTTGCTGAAGATCGTCTCGGAGTTTGTTCAGAAAGTCGCGAGCATCCTCATCGCTGATCAGGCCAGAGGCGATTTTTTCCATGATTCGGATTCTTTTAGTGTGCAGGTCAGCAATCTTGGAGGACAAGTCCTTCTCTCTATTAGCGTTATCGGTATGCTTAAGCTCGCGCTCTTCACAATATTTCTCAATATAAAAATCTATATATTCGTCTTTTGATAGTAGTTCGATTAAAGAATGTAATACGAGATCCTCTATATCATTCATATAGAAGATGGTAGAATTGTCACAGATACGAGAATTTCGGAAACCATCGCATCTTATCCTTGGCCTTTTGCGGTCAGATCCAATAATTGACATCGCGCGACCGCATCTCTGGCATTTCAGTTTTCCAGAAAGCGCTCGCAGGCTCCTAGGTTGTTTCGCCCCGTCGTGGGAACGACGGGATCGCTTCTCAACTGCTTTCTGGAACAGTTTGTCGTCCAATATGCGAAAGCGCTCGATATACTCTGTGCGCCAACTGTCTCTTCGTGTCGTTCTAATCACACGCTTCCCATTCTCGGGGTTCTTTGGGTTGGTCGTTCGGCCATACGTCACTATGCCGACGTAGTGTGGATTCGCTATGATGCCCGTCCCACGACCTTCGCTGCCAACAAGTGTTGATGGATTCCACTTCTTGCCAGTTGGTGATGGAATACCCATAGCATTGAGCCTGTGAGCAATCGCTCGAGGCGAAACTCCAGAGACATAAAGACGGTGAATGAGTCGGACCACTTTCGCGTGTTGGGGAACAATCTCTTGCTCTCCTGGCTGGTGGGGTACAGCGCGATAGCCGTAGAGCACTCCTGATGGCTTCCGCTTATCACGCAGTACACCGGCATGCCCGCGACGGATTTTCACGACATTATCTTCGCGCTGCATTTGGCCGATCAGACCAGTTAGGCTTGCGCTCGTCAGCGTCATGACGCCGCCGGTTATGCATTCAATTTGGACACCATGGAACCTGAGTATTTCGAACATCCCGACCAGATCACGAGCGGACCGGGAAAGCCGATCTGGAGATTCTGATACCACCATGTCGAATAGACCACGCTTTGCGTCTTCGATAAGGCGCGATATCCCAGGTCTATCAATAATGAATGCCCCAGAAAGCGCACGATCGTCGTAGCTCTTTACATATTTGTATCCGCGATTGCGTATAAAATCCAAATTCTCGATTCTTTGGTCATCAACAGATTTATCATTTTGTAAGTCAGTGGAGTATCTTCCATAGTCTATGGCTCTTATAATTGTACGCCTATCTTCACCGACGGCAGGAGTGATAGCGCCATTGGAAAAATTTCTCGGCATTGTTCTTACTTCCAGTTTGACAGAGGCTACGCAGGTCCGGGCTTGCCATGAGTGCCCGCTAGTTCGCGTCAAGTTTCCTCAGTGGCTCAAACGGGCGCACCAACCTCATTGCCGACTAGATTTCGGCCATGACTTTGAATGTGGCAGCGCGATCACCGTTTGCTCTCGATTATCATTTGCTGCCGTCCGAGCGTGGGAATCCAATCTCGCCTGACGCTTGGCCAAGCAGCAGATCAGTTGCCTGATGGCACGCTAGGCCTCGGCAACTTCATTTGCCGACCGTGCTGGTTCAGGAAAAGAAACTGATTCCGTTGTCATGTCGGTTTCACGAGGGCAGGTGATTGTCGTTCGCTGGGGAAAGACGTCGCCGAAGCATCCGCGGCGACCCACAAACGATTCCTCCCGCGAGGTGAAGTCGGATCCGGTTCCCTACCATTTGATGGGGACGGATGAGTTTCGATCGTTTAGTCATGGGATGTGGTCTTGTTTTCTTCAGCTTCGACATCAGAACACTCCCGCTGCCATAGATTATCGCAAGCTCCCGGCTTGCCACTGGAACGCCAAAATCGCCTAGTCGCATGAACGTCTGTTTGCGGCCTCGCTCCTCATCCGCAAAATGCCGCTCCTATTTCCGCTCGATTTTCTCCCACGCCATGGTAGCTGCCTGCACCTGCTCCCAGATCTCCGGCTGCGCGGCGGCGATGGCCTTTACGCCATCTCCATTGCCCGCCCATCGGCCGGTGGCATGTTCGGCCATTGCCTGCAGCCACCATTCGAGACGTGTCAGGTCCATGCCGGTGGTGGTATGTCGAATCGGAACGGCCATCCCCTGGAGCGCCAGATAGAGCCTGGCGCAGCTGCGTCCGCCTGAGCAACTCGCCGTTTCACCGGTGGCGAACGCCAGTATCCTGGGAGCGATACTGGGTCCATCGCTGCGAGCGAGCAGCGACGGGATCAACTCAGGTCCCGGTCCGTTCGCCAATATCTCGAGGGATTTCGTTATCGCCCGGATCGGGCTGGCTGGCGTACGCTGCGACGGCGCTGCGCGTTCGTTCAGGAAGGCATCTCCGATACCGGTCAAATTCGTTCTGCGCTTTTTCATGCAACGCTCCTATTCCTCCACGCCATTCTATATTTTTGCGATCCGGACCAATTGAATAAGGATCTCCATTTTCATCAGTCAATAGATTTCTTAAAAGCCATCCATTAACACCAAAGGATTCGTTTGGGAAATTGTCAACATTACGTGCACAACTAGGAGAAGCGTGAAAACTATACGCGAATCTTCTTTGGCCGAATTGTTGACAACCTCGACGGAACCACCATTTCCGGGCGTTTGTCACTGTCGAATTCTTTCGGATCGGCGCCGCCAGAGGAGTGACTTCGAATCCTTGCATGGGTGAGTGATGGATGAAGTCCGATGAGACGCCAAAAAAAATCGACTCCCGGCCAATCCGCAGCCGAGTGCTGACCCGGCGACACCGCTTCGCGCCCTGCCATTCTCCGAACGGCGGGGGCTTCATTGATCGGATTCCGCTGACGCCACTCGCTTCCCCACCTCTTTCAGGACGGCAACGAGAGCCGTCCCTTCGAGCGTGTCGTGCCGCATCAGGGCGTCCGCCAGGAACCGGATGGCATTCTCGTTGCGGCGGATCAGGTCCCGGGCTCGGTCATAGGCGGCTTCGAGCCGGGCATTGACCTGTTCGGCCAGCAAAGGATTGTAGGCGAGCAGCGTGGACTGGTTTTCGGCATGGCGGTAGAGTAGCGGCAATGTCTCGGCAAAGCCGAGTTCGGTCTCCATGGCGAGCGCCAGTGTGGTCGCCTTTCCCATGTCGCTGTCCGGCGAGCCACCAGCACCTGCGCTGACGCAGCCGAGCAGTTCTTCCTCGGCCGCGCGCCCGGCAAGACTGACGGCGAGCAGGCCGTCGAAGACGGCTTCCGTCTCGGTTTCCGTGGTTGCCGTTTTCCCCTCAGTGTAGCCGCCGGCCGGACCGTCGATGCCGATCGAGGTGATGCGCCCCAGGTCGAGGACCAGCCTGGCGACCGCATGCCCGGCCTCGTGGACGGCCATACACCAGCGCAACGCCTGCGATCGCTGCGGACGGGCGGCAGCCAACAGGTCGAAGACGTCGGAGAAGGCCAGTCGCCGATGAGCACGCCGCGCTTTCTGCCGCGCTTCGCGGACCAGCCGCTCGATATCGGCGCCGCTCATGCCGTGCGCTTTCAACGCCAGGGCGCGCAGGACGGCATCGCCAATCTCTCCAGCCTGACGGCCCTGCTCGGTCATTACCATGAGTTTTTCTTGTTTCTCCGCGATCCCGCCCGGTCATGAATCGCCGAGCGGGCTGTCGGCCGGGCGGCCGAGGCGGTACCAGCGCGACAGCGTGCGCGCCCAGCTATGGTCCTCGGCGATCAGGCAGAGGTCGGAGGTGGCGATCGGCTGGGCCTCGCCCGGCAGCAGCGGATGCCCGAACGACAGTCCCGCGAGACACGGGGCAGGCCTGTTGGCCACTATCCAGCGTTCCAGGATCGGCGGATCGGCGGATCGGCGGCGAGGCGCTGGGGAGGCACGCCCGCGCGGATCTCCTTCATGTCGTCCGCAAGCGCAATGAGACGGGCGAGCTGATAGTCGAAGCCGTTACCTTGGTCAGCCTTGCCGGGATTGAACATCACCATGATGGATAGCCTCCTTATTCTGCAGGCGGGTTGCGGTGGGATGCGGTTCCAGGTCCGTCGCAAGCGGCAGCAACGTCGCGGGCATCAAGTTCGACGCCGTCGACGGTTCCGGCGTCCGTCCGGCCCGTTTCCTGTTGCGGTGCGCTGGCGATGACGGCGTCGAGATCGCCCTTCAGGTGATGGCGCAGGATGCCGATCAGCGCTTCGGTGTCGGGGTGCGGGATGACGATGTGCCTTTCCAGCCTGCCGGAGCGCAGCAGCGCTTTGTCGATCCGATCCGGATTGTTGGTGGCGCCGATGACGATGACGCCGTCCGACCGAGTGGAGCCGTCGAGAAGCTCGAGCAGCCGGTTGACGATCTGGTCCCAGTACGTCGTCCATTCACCTGCGCTGCCTCGCATGTTGATGCCGTCGATCTCGTCGACGAACAGAATGGCGGGCTTCGCCGCCTCGGCCTCGGCAAAGGTGGCGTTCATGCGGATAAGCACGTCGCCGAGATAGCCCGGCTCCATCCAGGTCGCGACCGACGTCGCGATCAGCGGAACCTGGAGCGTGTTGCAGAGAGCCCTGGCAAACGTCGTCTTGCCCGTACCGGGCGGACCGGACAGGAGCAGTTTTGTACTCATCTCCTCCCAGCGAAGCGTGCCCGCGCGCCACAGCGCCAGGTCTTCCTTCAGGTCAAGGGCCCAGGCCCTCGCCTCGCCATAGCCCGACAGCGTCTCGACGCGGGGGATGAAGCGGTCGGTGTCTGTCCCCGTTGGCGGGGCCGGCTCGATCCGCTCGCTGCCCGATCCGGGAGAGCCGCGACCCGGTTTCGACTTCGTGGTGGTCGTCCCGCCGGTTTCCTTGCGGCCGGACTCCTTCCCGTTCGACACACCGCTGTCGTTCTCCTCCTCGGCCGCGGATGTCAGCCGCATGCGGGCAAGGCCGTCCAGGATGGCAAGCGCCCGTTTCGCCGAGGTACCCGGCCGGATCGCCAGCGCCAGGTCGGCAAGCGTCAGCGCCGAAGCATGGTCGTGCGGCAAGCCGCCTTCCGGCGCCTCACCCAGCACGGCGCGCATGGTCTCGCGGATGATACCCATGTCGAGCGGGCCGCTGACGAGGTTGATGCAGGCTGCCTGTCGTAGCGGGCCTGGAAGCCGGTCCTCGTCTTCTGAGACGCCGAGGATCGGATAGCGGCTTCGCGCCACGAACGCGACTTTCCTCGCCATCCTCTCGCGGTCTTCGGGGTCGACATTCGTTGCGGCGAAGACGACCACGCGCCAGTGCGCATCAGGAACATGGGAGAAGCGGAATCCATAGTCCCGCGAGAGCGTGTTGGCATCGCATATCGCTACCTTGCCAGGCAGGATGAGACCCCGTTCGAGCAGATCGAGGAACGCCTCCTCGAATCCCGCCACCCGTCCGGTGAGGGTGATGATGGGAGTTGGAAAGCGAAGCGCCTCCAGGAACTCGCCAAGCGGTGTCGCGCTCATGGTGATCGAGCGGGCGAGAAGCAGCATCGTGGCGACATCCGCCGCCCTGAGCGGTTCCGCCGACTGGCGAACGGCGCGCAACAGGCTGGCGGCATCGGGCTTGCTGTCGCCGTGATCGGCCGACGGTTCCGGCGCATCGGATGCTCCGGCGATGTCCTCGCCCTCAGGCGCGCTATCATCACGCGAGCTTGATCCGGCACGCCCCAGCCGATCGAGCATGCGGACGATCTCGGCCTGCGACCTGCCCGCCGCAAGCGGCCCCGGCGCGAAGCTGCTCACCCGTCGCCCTGCCACGGGAACGCGCCGCTCCGTCAGGAACTCGGCGCCGGCCGCATGGGCGATCGCATCGGCCTCAGCCTGATGACGCAGACGCCGCAGCAAATGCTGCGCGAGACGGGAGTCCATCATCGGTTCCACCGCTTCCTGTCTGAACGGGGCAGCGTCTTGAGGTTCACGAGTCCTGCCGTCTCCAGCCACTCGGCGACCATCATGCAGGCTGCATCGCCTTCCTCGACACGCCGCGCGAGAAGCTCGATGATGACATCCGGCAGGGCGACACGCTGGGCGAGACTGATCCGGGCAAAATGAACCGCCAGCCCCACTGCGACGGCGGGGTCTTCCATCGGCTTTGTCCGGCAATCGCAGGACGCAATGGCGCCTGCACGCCTCAGCGTCGCACAGGATTCGCTGTGTCCGAGGAGCATCAGAAGCGGGAGCGATGCGGTCGCCTTGCTCGGCCTGATCGTCGGCCCCGGTTTGCCGATTGCCGGCACGGCCAATCGGGATTCCAAGCGGGCCGCGGCGGCTCCAGTTCCGGTGCATGCGTCGGCAGGAGTCGTTTCGCGCTGTTTCCGGGTTTCCGGCGCTACGACCGTGAGCCGCGCGGGCTCTTTCCAGATGACGGGCTTTTTCATGAGGACATGCTCCTCCGTTCCGCGGCGGGCCACGGTCAGTAAATTTGGCAATGGAGTATGGGGTTCGCCCGTGGCGTCAGCGCAGGTTTGGCCTTCGGGCGTAGCCGAAACGGGGCTGCGCCGTCACGGGCGTCTGCAACGGAATGACCGAGGCCGGCTCGGCGCGGGGCGACGAATGGTCATCCACCGCAAGATTCTCTGCATCGGGAATCCTGTCAGGTTCGACGGGATTCCCCGCAAGCATCCGGCAGCGGCGCGCAAGCTCGTCCTGTACCCGCCGGGAGAACGCATCCCGGACGTCCCTGACGAATTCGGCGGCACAGTCGGTTTCGAGCAGATCATCGATCTCGGAAAGCCGGAACACGCCACGCTCGGGGTCGGACAGTTCGTCGGCGCCGTCGACGATCGCGGTCTCGATCTTCACCAGCAGCGGCCCCTGGTGCTCAGCCACCCATTCAGGCGCGATCGCCGCCACCGCCAGCATCTTGAACCGCAGCCGATCCACCTCCTGGGGTCGGTAAGAGCCGAGGCTCCTCTTTATATCCAGGATCAGCCCGCTGTGGTTTTGCCGGTTCACGACGAAGAGGTCGGGCTTGTAGGATTCCGTCGCATGCACCCGCGAGGGAAAGCGCACCCCCTTGATCTCGTCGGACGGTGTCCGCTTCAGCATCTCCTGGGCGGCGGGCACGATCGGCATCGACTTGGTTGGCAGGAGCTTGAGGTCCGGGTTCTCCTGCGTGGCCTGCTCGATGGCCGTTTCCAGCAGACGGCCTTCCTGCATCACCGCCGAGCGGAAGAAGCCGAACAGCGACGCATACTCGCCGAAGGTGACGTCGTCGCGAACCTCCCCGGCGAGCGCCGCCTTCATGGCGTCATCGACCAGCCTGTCGGTGTCGGCGTTGGAGACCATTGGAGACCGCAGTGCCGTCGACTGCCGAAAAAGGCGTCGATAAATCCGCAGCCTCGCCGTCGAATTCCGCCGTTCCCCTTTCGGACCGGGGAAATGCCACCTATCAATTGTCATAGCCCAAGACCTCTCACCAGGTTGCGGGTCAGGCCTCCGTTCGGTGCTCCCAACACCTGCGGGGGCCGATTTCTGCTGCTCCGCTGACGAAGCACGCGCAATCGATCGGGATCCGGAAAAGATCTCAAGGCGCCAGGCGCCGGCATGGTTAACGGCCCAAGACGCCACGTTAAATCAAGACCTGGCCAACTATCCTACGTTCGGGGGTCTGAGCACCAGCTTCAATGCCCGGACGATCTTCTTTTCGGTCCGTCTCAGGTCGTTGCAATAGCCAAGCAGGCGATCCCTTGTCGCATCGTCCATCCCGCCATCCCTGGCGAGATCCTCGATGCGTGCGAAGGTCCAGCGCAAGGACCCAACAGCGATCTGTGCATCTTCGACAAAGCGCCTTGGCGACCGAAGCTTCTGTTCGACACGGGAACGTCGCTGACGCTCGGCTGGCGTCATGGCGCGGCCGTAGATCGTCGGACGTCCGCGTTTTCGCTTTTCCTCGCCATCGGCCATGACTATTCTTTCTTCCGTCGTTGACGTCCACTTGGTGGCCGTCGCGGCCTCGCGCTGGTAAGCCTTTCGACAACGCAGAGCGAAACCAGCAATCCTTATGCCGCGCGTGTCGAGCCGCTTCTTGCACGGTATTTTCGTCAGTCACGAAAATACTACGTCAAGGGCAGCACCTCCAGCGTTACGTCGTCCCGGTCCTCTCGACGAGCAAACTCGGAGCAATTCAGACTGAATTGATTGAAGGCCGGGTCGGGGCCGATAGCTGACTGGCAATTTCGAGACTCAGAACGTCGGAAGCCGACAATCTTGCGATCGGTACATCAGTCGGCATCTTGCGACGTGATACTTGGCTCGATCAGTGGCCTTTTTCTTCCTAATCGATAGCGGCTGACCTTACGCGTGGTCGTACGATATTGACAAAAGTGTTCACGCGTTCCGCCAACCAGGCGAATGCCTCGATCTTGCCTTCGGACGTGTTCAGGCCCGGAAAGGCTCTGCTGTCTGCGACAGTTTTCCGACCACTTCGATCGATGATCGTAGTCGGCCTCAAACTTCACCACCGTGAATTGCTTCGCTTGGTGGAAACTTGCCATGCAGCATCCCTGTCGAAACGACTTTTGCGACGCCAGTGTCCTGACGTTCTCTTTGGAGCGGCCCTCAGGCTTCCTCGCTTGCCTCGGCAATGTAGCCGCCGGTGTGCCGTTTCTAGAATCGGACGGTGTTCCCTCCTATCCGGTCCGTGCTGGTGATGGCCGACAGGCGGTGGGCGATCACCGTCTTGCTCACGAGAAAATCGAGAGTTCCGGAAAGCACATGGCAGGCGGCATCGGAGACGACAACGACCATCGCCGCGGCGCCGAAGCACTTTGGCGCGAGGATCGGCACCGGCCTCCAGACGTGCTCTAAGGTCCCGCAAGACGGACTCGGTTGAGCATTTGCAAAGACCTTGTCAGGTTGTAGGATGATATATATAAGAGGATCAAGATAGGCGAGAATAGCCGGAACCGATGTGAAAGAGATGCATCGCAGCACGCTCGATCTCATGACGGAGGAGTTCGGGGAAGCCGTCGTCCTTGCCGATCTTGGCACACTGGAACGGTATCTCCGGGACTGGTCAGGCGATCATCGTGGCGAGGTGCTGGCAGTGGTGCGGCCGGCCTCGGTGGCGGACGTCCAGCGGACGGTTCGTTTCTGCCGCCAGTACGGACTATCGGTCATCCCTCAAGGCGGCAACACCGGCCTGGTGGCGGGCGCAGCAGGCCGCGCTCCCGATCGCGCCGTCATCGTCAACCTGGAAAGGTTGAACCGCATCCGCGGAATAGACGCCGAGAACCTGTCGCTCCGCGCCGATGCAGGATGCACGCTGCAGCAGATCAAAGACGCGAGCGAGGCGCTGGACTGCCAGTTCCCGCTTGCGCTCGGAGCTCAGGGCAGTTGCCAGGTCGGCGGCAACGCCGCGACCAATGCCGGCGGCGTAAACGTGCTTCGCTATGGCATGACGCGCGACCTCGTCCTCGGCCTCGAGGTGGTCCTTCCGGACGGCGAGTTCTGGAACGGCTTCTCGGCCTTGCGCAAGGACAATCGCGGCTATGACCTGAAGCAGCTCTTCATCGGCAGCGAGGGAACGCTAGGCATCATCACAGGCGTGGAAGTCAAGCTCTTCCCGCGTGTGAAGGAAGTCGAGACGGCCTATGTCGGCGTCCGATCTTTCACCGAGGCCATGGCGCTCTTCCGTCGGGGTCGGAGCGCGTGCGCCGACCTTATGACCGCTTTCGAAGTCATCGGTGCCGAATGCATGCCGTTCGCCCAGATGATCAAGCCTGATTTGCGCATCCCGATCGACGCGCCGGTGCACATCCTGATGGAGGCGTCGAGCAGCGGCCGGCTCGGACTGCGCCAATTCGTTGTCGATTTCCTCGCTGAAGCAAGCGAAGACAACCTCGTTGTCGACGCCGTGGTGGCAGAGACCATCGCCCAGGCCAGAAGCTTCTGGGCTATCCGCGAAGGCCTGGTGGAAGGGCAGGGCAGGCAGGGGTTCCATGTGAGGACCGATCTGTCGGTCCGGCTTTCCGATGTCGCCGCGCTGATCGAGAAGGGACGGCTTCTGGTCGCGTCTCGCTATCCGGGATGGACGTCGCTCGCCTACGGCCACGCCGGCGACGGCAATGTCCATTTCAATGTCGTGCCGCCGTCGACACTCCCGGAAGCCGAGGCCCGCGCCATTGGGGCGGAGATAGAGAAAGCGCTTTACGATCTGGTGACGCGGGAAGGGGGCTCGATCAGTGCCGAGCACGGGATCGGACGCAGCCGTCGCGACTACTGGTGGGCGTCGGTGTCCCCGGTTCATCGCCGCTTGCTCAAGGCCGTCAAGTCGGCTCTGGACCCGGACGACCTGATGAATCCGGGCTGTCTACTTCCCTAATTCGAGGATGCATGATGAAGCAGCGCTCTCCCATGATCGGCACTGTCGAAGCATTGCCGCATCGCGTGGCACAGCTTCTCAGCCGCGAGATCGACGCGGGCCAGGTTAACCCGGGGAGCAGGCTGCCGACGGAACAGCAATTGGCCGAACGGTTCGGCGTCAGTCGTAATGTCGTGCGCGAGGCCATCGCGCAACTGCGTGCGGACGGCATTGTCGAAGCGCGGCAGGGCGTCGGCGCCTTCGTTCTTGCGCCGGAACAGCGCATGGCCATCCGTATCGACGGCAATGCGCTGAAGGATGCGGAGAACATGCAGCAGCTTTTCGAGCTGCGCCGCCTGCTCGAAAGCGAAGCCGCCGCGTTGGCCGCAAGTCGCCGCAGCCAGGAGCATCTCGATACTATCAAGGCGGCCCTCGATCGAATGGGCGGCGAGGAACGCTGGGAGGAGGGCAGCATCGAGGCGGACCTTGCCTTTCACCGGGAGATCGCCCGCTCGACTGGCAATTCCTACATCCACACCTTCATATCCTTTGTTTGTGAGCAGATACGCCGGTCGATCTATTACGCCCGCATGACCAATCCGCTGCACGATCTCGTCGAGGTCAATGTCGGTGAGCATGTCCGCATCTACGAAGCCTTGGTCGCCGGCGATCCGGTTGCCGCCGGCAATGCGATGGCCGCCCATATCGTCGGTGCCGCCGAGCGCGTCGGAGTCCATCTCGAACAGAGCGAAAAGAAGGCCGGGGAGAAATGACCAAACCGTTTGGCCAAGCCGTGAAGATTTCCGATGTCTGCCTGCTCGTGGAGGACATCGAGCGGACCGTGGATTTCTACACCGGCAAGCTTGGCTTCCGCCTGCGGCGCCGCGCCGAGGGATTTGCCGATTTTCACAATGATGGCATCACGCTTGCCGCCTGGGAACTCGATCATATCAGCCGTCACACCGGCGTCTCCGGGCGTCGTGCTCCGCCCGGCGCGCACAAGGTCTGCGTGGCGGTCGAACTTGAAACATCCGCCGAGATCGACCGCATTTACGATGATCTCTCGGCGAAGGGCGTCAGGTTCTGCGGTGCGCCGGCCAACTATGCCTGGAACGCGCGCTGCGCCTATTTCACCGACCCGGACGACACGCTCTGGGAGCTTTACGCCTGGCTCGACGGCGGCCCTGGCGATTATCACGACGAACAGCCGTAATGTGGAAAATGCATCCTTTGAAACGGGAGCGACAAATGAGTGGGAACATCGCGAATTGGAACAGGCGGTCTGTGCTGCAGGCCGGCATGGTGGGTCTGGCGGCTTTCGGGCCCGGTATTCAGCTCTTTTCGGGAACGGCGAAAGCCGCCGCCAAGGTGGTCATCCAGTATGATTGGTTGATGTCTAACGGCCAGATCGGCGACGTGATCGCCCTCAAGAACGGTTATTTCCAGCAGGCCGGCCTCGACGTGGAATTCAGCCCCGGTGGACCGAACTCCTCGACCGTGCCGCCCGTCGTGTCGGGAGCCGCGATGCTCGGGCAGTTCTCGGAGACGCCGCAATTGTACTCGGCGAGGGCGAGCGGCGTGCCGGTCAAGATTATCGCCTGCGGCTATCGGACCGGTCCCTACGCTTTGACCTCAAAGCCCGACAAGCCGATCCGCACTGCGGCGGATCTTAAGGGTAAGAAGATCGGTATCCAGCCGACGGCCCGCTTTGTCATGGACGCCATCCTTGCCAAGAACAACATCGATCCCTCCAGCGTCACTATCGTCAATGTCGGCTTCGACAAGGCGCCGCTCGTGCGCGGCGATGTGGACGCCATCGGCGGCTGGATCACCAACACCCAAGCGCTGAGCGTCGTCGGCGACGACCGCATCGACCTCCTCGTGCGGGATCTTGGCCTGAATTCCTATGCCGATGTTTATTTCGCCACCGACACTGCGATCGAAAAGGATAGCGAGACGCTCGCCAAGTTCATCGGCGCCGCTGGCAAGGGCTGGGGCTGGACGCATGCCAATCCGCAGGAAGCGGTCAAGAAGTTGATAGCCGCTTACCCGCAGCTCGATCTTCAATGGGAATTGAAGACTATCGACCTGGTGTTGAAGCTGAGCTTCGACGACGACACCAAGCGGGACGGCTGGGGCACGTTCGATCCAGCTTCCATCGAAAGCCAGATAGCCCTGCTCGACAAGGTAGGCCAGTATCCCAACGGTAGACCGAAGGTCGAGGATGTCTATTCGACGAAGGTCCTCGAACTGTCGGCTACGGATCGACCGAAGCTCGGCGCTCCTAGCGCATAAGCCAGAGGTGACGTCGCTCGCCATACAGACGGAGCGGCTTGCTGTCGGCTATGCTGGGCGGTCTGCATCCGTAACCGTGATCGAAGCACTCGACCTTGACGTCGAGGTGGGGTCTTTCGTGTCGATCCTTGGTCCCTCGGGTTGCGGCAAGTCGACCCTGCTTCGCGTTATAGCGGACCTGATCGAACCGCTTGGCGGTTCGATCCGCGTGCTTGGGGAAACGCCGCGTGCCGTGCGTTCGCGGCGCGGTGTCGGTTTCGTGTTCCAGGATTCGACACTGCTCCCCTGGCGCAGCGTGCGTGACAACATCAGGCTGCCGCTCGATGTCGGTCGCCGCAGCGTCACGCGCGCCGTCAATGACCGAACCGACGCGCTGCTCGACCTCATGGGACTGCCGGAATTCGCCTTACGCTATCCGCATCAGCTCTCCGGCGGCCAGAGGCAGCGTGTCGCCATCGCCCGGGCGTTGATCGGAGAGCCCCAATTGCTGCTGATGGACGAGCCGTTCGGCGCGCTCGACGAAATCACACGCGACCGCCTCAACGACGAACTCCTCAATTTGTGGCGCCGGACTTCGACGACGGTTCTTTTCGTCACCCATTCGATCGCTGAAGCGGTCTATCTCGGCGAACGCATCATCGTGCTGGCTGCCAATCCGGGTCGCATCGTCTTCGACATGGATTTGAGAGAGGTCAAGCAGCCTGGCAATCGCTGCAGGCGTGAGGATCCCGCGACCGTCGCCGCAATGGCCGACATGCGCTCGGCGCTGGAAAAAGCCTCATGAGACCGATGCGGAACCTACCGCCTGCGGCCCTCACTTTGCTTCCGATATTCGGGGCGGCATCGCTTCTTCTCGCCTGGCAATTCTTGCTGCCCCTCGCGGGGGTTCCCGGCTACATCGTGCCCACCCCCACGGCGATCTTCTCCACCTTCGACAAGATGTGGCCGCTGCTGCTGCAGAACCTGTGGCCAACCGTAATCGAAGCCGTCACGGGGTTCGTCATCGGCAATCTGGCGGCTATCCTGCTGGCCGTTCTGTTCGTCCACAGTCGTGTGCTGCAGGCGGCGTATTTTCCGGTCGTGCTCTTCTTCAACACGATCCCCATCCTGGCGCTGTCGCCGATTATCGTGCTCATCTTCGGGCTCGGGATGACGCCAAAGATCGTGATCGCCGCCGTCATCTGTTTTTTTCCAACTCTCATCAATATGATCCGGGGACTGGATTCGGCGACCGCGAACGAACACGAACTCTTCCGCGTTCTTTCCTCGAGCCGTTGGGAGGTCTTCTGGCGGCTGCGCCTCCCCCGCGCCTTGCCGATGCTGTTCTCTTCGCTGCGCATCGCCTCCGCGACCGCGGTCATTGGGGCTGTCGTCGGTGAGTGGATCGGCTCCGACAAGGGCCTCGGTGCACTCATCATCCAGGCGACATTCAACTACCAGTCGGACCGGCTATACGCTGCGATCGTGTTGTCCTCGTCGCTGTCGATCGTGCTTTTCCTGATCGTTATTGCCGCGGAGCGGGCCGCGATACGGTACTGATTTCGTCTGGCTCGATCTCATTAAAGGAGCAATGGTGCGTCACACCTGACAGGCATTCGACATATGCAAGCTATTGATAATAAGCACAAATCGACCAGGATCGACGCGTCGTCGCCAATAAAGTCCTCATTGCTGCCGCGCCATGCGAGCCTTATGGTGAGCGGTGTCGGTTTCAGTTGCGTCTGTGCGTGGGCAGAACTGGATCTTCAACCGTGGCTTGGAGGAGAGGCTCCTCTGCTTCACAGCAGATTTGCGCCAATTTCCATGCAATCTCTGAGGCCGTGATCGGGCAAATCTACATGACAGGAAAGGGTCGGCAAAATCCGGATGACGGTACACCCCTGATCCTTCCGCAGCTTCTCCACGTTGGGAAGCCGGTCTTGAAAATTTCGTCCCGAAGCGATTCAGTCGGCTGAATCAGGAGTATGTCCGACCGCATTCGGCCCGCCCGCACTGCTATGAAGGGCTTGGATGACATCGTTTTCGTCCATCAATCCCTGCTCGATCACAAGTGCGCTGAAAGGACGCTTTTCCTGGAGGCTCCGCTTCACCGGAGCTGCCGTCGTGTCATAGCCGAGGGTAGGCACGAAAACCGTAGCAAGGGCGCTCGAGCCAAGCAGGTTGTTCAGCGAGCGCTCCCGGTCGGCATCGAGGCCGTCGATGCAGTGCTGCGTGAAGAGACGTGTTCCGTTGGTGAGAAGATTTAGCGAATCGAAGAGGCGCGATGCCATGACCGGCTCGAAATGGTTGATCTCCAACTGGCCGTTGAGCACGGCCATCGACACTGTAAGATCGTTTCCCGAAACGGCAAAGGCGACCTGCTGCATCATGATCGGCATGACCGGATTGACCTTTCCCGGCATGATCGAGGAGCCCGCTTGGACAGCCGGCAGGTGAAGTTCGCCGATTCCGCCGTTCGGGCCCGATGAGAGGAGCACGAGATCCGAGGCAATCTTGCCTATGAGACTGGCCGTCGTTCGTAGTTCGCCGGAAAACCGGGCAAACTGGTCCGCATTCTGCATGCCGTCGAAGATATCGGCGGAACCTTGGACCGGCTGGCCGGTCACGCGGGCAATGGTTCCAAGCACGGCAGCGCGGTATCCTGGCTTCGCGCCGAGGCCTGTGCCGATGGCGGTGCCTCCGAGTGGCACGACGAGGAGCCCATCCGCGGCGCTGGCCGTTGCCTCGCGGGCACGCGCTACGGCCGCAGAGTAGCCGCCGAATGCCTGGCCGAGCATCATGGGCTGGGCGTCCTGTAGACAGGTCCGGCCGAGCCGAGGGACGTCTGCGAAGGCGACAGCCTTTTTCTGTAGCGCTTCTACGAGCGCGTCGAGCGCGGCAAGCAGAAGGTGCGCCCGTTGGCGCACGGCGAGCTTAAGCGCTGTCGGCACGGCGTCGTTTGTCGACTGACCCATATTGACATGGTCGTTGGGGTGGATTCGTTGATAGTCGCCCGGCGCTCCTCCGAGCAATTGCAGTGCGCGGTTGGCGATCACCTCGTTGGCGTTCATGTTAATAGAGGTCGCGCCCGAGCCTTCGAGCAAGTCGATCACGAAATGCTGGTGGTGACGCCCTGCCATGATCTCATCGCAGGCCGCTATGATCGCATCGGCGACGTCCCGGGCAAGCAGGCCAAGGTCGCGGTTCGTCAGTGCGGCGGCTTTCTTGACCTCCGCCAGAGCGTGAACGAGGGCTGGCTCGTGGCTCAGGCGTCGGCCGGAAATGGCGAAGTTCGTGGCTCCGCGCGCTGTATTGATACCGTAGAGGCATTCCTCGCCGAGAGTGATATGGTCAAGCGAATCGGATTCGACGCGCATTGCGGGCTGTTTGACTTTCATAGCCGTTCCTCGCGAAGGGACGATTGCGTTGAATGGATGAGGGTCATTGCGGCACGGTCCTTAATGACTCCGGGAAACGCCAGGGCGCGTCCGTGGAAGACGGCATAGACTCCCGGCGTAAGCAGCTTACAGGCGAAGAGGGCTTCCGTGATATTCTGCAGCCCGTCGCTGCCGCCCACGACGGAGGGCACCATCGCTCCCGTCAGCACGAGCGGGACCGGCGGGTTCGGCGCGGCGGCAAAGAGGGCTTCGCCCGTTTCGGCCAACGTATCAGTTCCGTGAATAACGATGACTGCGTCGTTAGCCTTAGCGGCGGAAAGTACGGTGTTGACGATCAGTACCCGGTCTGCGGCATCGAGATCGAGAGAATCCTTTCGCATCAGATCGTTGAAGATGACCTTCGTATTGACGAGCCGCAACGGGCCAACCAGATGTTCGACGACGGTCTCGGCATTGCGCATGGTCGCCAGACGCTGATCATAGGTCTTGGCGATGGTGCCGCCCGTCATGATGATGGCGATCCTGAACGGCGCAAGGCTGCCTCCGCCGCTGGGACCGCGGCTCTCATCGTCTGTTTGTGTCATTGCCTGTCGCCTCTCAGATACCCTACTTGATGCTCAAAGCACCTTTGACAGGAAGGCCCGCGTGCGGTCGTCACCGGGATTGGAGAAGAATTCGTCAGGCGGCGCGGTTTCGACGATCAAGCCCCCGTCGGTGAAGAACATCCGATTGGCTGCCTCGCGCGCAAAGCCCATCTCGTGGGTCACGACGACGCAGGTCATGCCTTCGGTGGCGATCTCCTTGATGACGCTCAGCACCTCGCCGACCATCTCTGGATCGAGCGCCGCCGTCACCTCGTCGAACAAGATTGCCTGCGGCTGCATGCAGAGCGCACGAGCGATCGCAACGCGCTGCTGCTGACCGCCCGAAAGCTCGCCGGGATAGGCATCCGCCTTGTGGACGAGCTTGACCTTTTCGAGGAGGCTCCGGGCGCGTTCGATGACCTCATTGCGATCCTGCTTGAGGACCTGGATCGGAGTCGATCGGCGCATCCGTCATCTCGCTTATTTCGCTCCGTCAGAGCAGCGCGAATGCGTGCCTTTATATGGCGTGGGCTCAAGTCCTTACCGTAACCCCTATCAAGACGAGTATTCTTGCTCTGGTGTCGGTAATTGATGACCGCTTGCGACCTGACGAGCGATTTCGACAAGGTTGCCAGAAAAGCGTTACAACTGGCGCGACAGAAATCGGCCGGCTATCTGCCCGGCTGGAGCGGCCCGGACGAATGACCGGGCTGCACCAGTCCGCACCGCTCATTCCCCGCCGGCCCAGCGGCCGATTGATTTCGGTGTTTCGAACCTTTCCAGATCGCCCGGTCCTTCGCCTATGGCTTCCCAGCGATCGACGTCGAAGTCAATCACCGCAAGCGCGGCAGTCGGGAATTTGCGCCGCAGTCGCGCAAGGTTCGGTTTGCGGCCGTGGCTTGCCAGCTTCAGGACCAGATCCTGCAAGCCGGGATTGTGGCCGACCAGTAGCAGCGAATAGACACCGGAGCCGGTTTCGCGCGCCACCCCTAAAATGGCGCTGGCGGCGGCCTCGTAGATGCGCGGTTCATCCTTCACGGCAATGTCCTGTGCGAAGGCCGGCCGGGCGAGTTCCCAGGTTTCGTGTGCGCGGCGCGCGGTGGATACGATGGCTAGATCGGGCGCGAGCCCTTCCTCGGCCATGTAGTGGCCTATCCGGGGACTGATCAGCCGGCCGCGAGGCCCGAGCGGGCGTTCATGGTCGTCGACACCGGTCGGCCAATCGGACTTGGCGTGGCGCAAGAGCATAAGCCGAAGCATTTTCCTTCCTCCAGGGCCCTGCAACGTCTTCCATGCTATTATGTACGACATTGCGCCTCTCAGGTGTCGCACGATGACAAACGCGGCTCACCCGGTCGATCAGGACATTGGTTCCACCGCTTCGGATCAGGCCGCCAAAGACTTCCGGGCAGAAAAAGCGATTTTCGGGAAACAGGCCGATGTTGGCAGTATGCTCGACGCGTCGCTGCGCTCGGTGTTCCGGCACTTTACTAAAACCCGCCTGTCGCTGCCACCATGCCCGATCCAGAAGGGCTTTATCAATTTCGCATCAAAGATTGCGAGACGTCGCTAGGAATCGAGGTAACGGTCGATCCGAAATTGAACGGGTTTCTCATCCAGGGGAACCGGGAATGCCTGTATCTGGTGCTGCGGAATCTGCACGAAAATGCTGTCGAGCATACGACGGCAGACGGTACGATAAGCTGGAGTTCGCTACCGAACGGAGTGGGCATCGCTGTTGAAGACGAAGGGCCCGGAATCGCGGAAGACGAAATTCCGCTCGTCACGCGGCGCTTCTATCGGACACTCGGGACGAAATCGTCCGGCACCGGCCTCGGCCTGGCGATTGCCTCCATCGCGGCGGAGCGACTGGGCATGCAGTTCACCATAGCTAACCGTCCTGACCGAAGTGGATTAAGGTGCACTCTCAGCAGGCCGCCACAGACCGCTTCACGATCTTACCTGCCAACTGACTGAGTCCGCTTGTTTAACGTCGATCCCGAAACCTGCCAGTCCGTTTCCCACCGATCGGAGGCGTACCCGTCGTGTTGGCAGAAACCGATTTCCGTCTCGAGTGGGGCCGTCTCCGGACGGTCCGGTCTTGGAGAGGGCTCCGCGGAAAGCTGCCGTCTCCGCTTTCGACCCCGGTCCAGCCATTCGCGGCAACAATGGCTACCGCGATGAAGCGGTAGCCATATTTTTTCGAATCACACCACGGCATCAAACTGCAGTTTAGCCGCCGGTTGATTTGGCTTGCCCCAGCAGCCAGTTGGCGAAGCTCTGCATCGCGCTGGAGGGCTGTTTGCTTTGCAGTCTCGTCAGCCAATAGCTGCCCAGCGAAATCGAAACCTCGAAGGGTTGAACGATTTCGCCGGCGGCCAGCAATCTGGCAAACATCAGCGGTGGAGCCATGGCGACACCTGCCCCCTGTATGGCAGCGTCCATCATCGCCAGCGAAGAATCGAATGTCATGCCACGCACGGCGGCTGGCCCTTTCAATCCGGCAGCGGCAAACCATTTCGGCCATTCGTCATTGCGGTACGATCGCAGTAATGTTTGCTCAAACACATCTTCGGGCGAGCCCAGGTGGGCCGCGATCTGCGGGCTGCACAGCACCGTCAACGGCGCGTCGAACAGTTCGATCGTGTCCAGGCCATGCCATGCGCCGGTGCCGAAGCGAATGGCGTAGTCCAGCCCCTCGGCTGCTATATCGACGCGGTTGTTGTTGGTTGAGAGTCTCAGATCGACTAAGGGCGCCTGCTCCTGAAACGCCGACAGCCGCGGCAACAGCCATCCGACTGCAAAGGTGCCAACTGCGCCAACCGAGAGCACTTCGCGCAGATGCCCTTGCTCGAACCGGTCGAGCATTTCGCCGATGCGGTCGAAGGACTCCCGCACAACCGGGAGCAGGGCTTCGCCTTCTTCAGTGACCATCAGGCCGCGCGGCAGCCGCCGAAAGAGCGGCACACGCAGTTGCGCCTCCAGATTCTTGACCTGGTGGCTAACAGCAGCCTGTGTGACGCAAAGCTCGATCGCCGCGCGGGTAAAGCTGCGATGCCTGGCTGACGCTTCGAAAGCGCGTAGTGCATTCAGCGGTAGATGCGGCCGATCCATCGATGCCCAAATATTTCTAATGCCTGCGTCGAGATATCATCGTTTGCCGGGTGTGCACATAGTGAATAAGCCTCACAACCACGCGGTTTATGTGCATCACTATCCAAGAGGAAATTTTCGGGCATGAGAAAAATATCGGTATCGATGTTGGCATTTGCCTTCGGCATATGCTGCGGCGGCTCATTCGCCATTGCCGCCCCGCCGGCCATCTGGAGCCAGCCGACAAAGCCGTTCAAGATCACCGACAACATCTATTATGTCGGCACGAAGGGACTGGCCTCCTATCTGCTGGTGTCGGGCGGAAAGGCGATCCTGCTCGATGGAACGCTGGCGAAAAACGCCGGACCGATCGAAGACAATATCAGGGCCTTGGGATTCAAACTCGAGGACGCGAAAATCATCCTCAACAGCCATGCCCATTACGACCATGCGGCCGGAATCGCGCAATTGAAGCGCGACACGGGCGCAACGTTCATGGCCATGGAACAGGACAAGCGCGCGCTTGAGAGCGGCACGCCGGAAGGCGACACCAATTATGGCATCATCCGCTTCCCGGCGGTCAAGGTGGACAAGGCGCTGCATGACGGCGACGTCGTTGCGCTCGGCCAGCTTCGCATGATGGCCACGCTCACACCCGGCCACACGAAGGGTTGTACGACATGGTCGCTGAAGGACACCGACGAGGGGGCGGAACGGCAGGTCATTTTCCCATGCAGCATCAGCGTCGCGGGCAACGCCCTTGTCGGCAACAAGGGCTACCCGGATATTGTGAAGGATTTTCGCACCAGCTTCGAGCGGCTTGGCACCATGAAAGCCGACGTCGTTCTACCATCGCACCCGCAGGTGACCGACCTGTGGGAACAAAAGGCCAGGCGGGACGCCGGCGACAAGGCCGCCTTCGTCCAGCCCGGCCTGCTGCACGACATTGTGGAGCAGTCGCGCACTGCCTTCGAGAAGGAGTTCAAGGCAGAGCAGAAATAGAACTGCGGGCGGAACCGACACAGGCTTCGCGACCGGCATATCGCATTTCCAAATTATCGATGCCGGTCGAGAGCAAAAAAAAATGGACGGTGGAAATTCGAGGATGAATAGCGACTTGAAGGCGGCGCTGGCAGCGATTGCCCTATGCACGACCTGCACTTTGGCAATCGCCCAACCGGTGTTCGAAGAAGATGGCCCCTTTCGCATAGCAGAGGGCTTCGGCACGCCGGCAACTTGCGAGACGGTCGCCAATTGGATCGAACGTGTGCCGGACTATGATGGCCGTATTACCATGGTCGTGAAGGGCGCCATCGAGGAAAGCCACTGGGACGGCGCTCTAGCCTATCTCATCATGTGCAAGCCGGGAGACATTCAGGTCATGTGCGTGACCTATGCGGAGCGAAAACCATCGCCCGAGATTGTTCTGTTCGCCGGCGGCTACAGCCGTGTCAGCGAACGCCAGATCATGCTCGATCCATGCCTGGTATATCCGGTGGATTAATCGACTTGCCCGGGCATCTTAACGTTCGGATTGAAAGCGGTCGTTGCTGCTGGAGCTTGTTCAATAGGATCAGGGCCTGACAGTTGCCAAAACTGGTCTTATACGGAAATTGGTGCGTATGGATAGTACGGGGAATAATTGCATTGGCGATCGGTTTGGTCACCAACCGGCAGCGCCGCACGAGCTGGGGTGTACCAGCCCGGATAGTCCGAATACTTCCAGCTTCACCATCAAAGATGGTGACAGGCGGCTTTCGGTCTTCCGGGCCGGAAGGATGCAGGGGTAAGAAATGGGGAAAGAACAAAATCTCTGCTTTGGGGACCTGATCCTCGACGAAGCGTGCCTCTCCGCGCGCTGCAATGGACGGGCTGTCCGGTTCACCAGAAACGAGCGCGCGCTGCTGCTTGCCTTCACGCGTAATCCGAAGCGCCTGATACGCCGCTCCCGACTACTCGATGAGATCGATCCATCGGGTTTGGACCGATCGGATCGCTACATCGATTTTCTGGTGAACAGGCTGCGGACAAAGCTCGGGGACAACAAGAAGTCGCCGAAATATATCGCCACGCAGTATGGCGAGGGCTATGTCTGGATCGCTGCACCATCGCCGGCGACACCGATCGATGCGTTCCTCGTTATCAAAGGAATTTTCGGACCGCATGAAGACGTCTTCAGCTCGCGCGCGTCTTCCCTGCTTGGCCAGATACGTGATCTCGTCGCCGCCGGTGTCGGCATTGGGGGGAAGATTGTCGTTGTCGACGAGAGCTGGCATCTCGCCGCCACCGACACGCTCCATTATTTCCTGCCGGTGAGCTTTCAAGCTGTCGACGGGCAGCTTAAGTGCATGGCCGCCTTGCGGGAAATGCCGTCGAAGTGCATCGTCAAGACGTTCCAGTTCCATCTCGACACGGCGGACCCTGCATCGTTCGCAAGCGAGGCGAGCCATGTGGCGAACGGGGTCGTCGAAATCCTGCGGCAAGTCCTCGCCAACGCCGCCACGGGGCTTGGCGCTCCCGCGGACGAACCGCTCGAAACGCGGCTGAACAAAGCTTCGACCTTGCTGTCGGCGTCCTATCTGCAGTGGCTGGCAAGAGGCGAGCAACTGCGCAAGGAACGCGAGGAGGATCCGCTCAATCCCGACATTGCCCTGCAATGGTGCATGTATCTGTTCGCGCGCCTCGTCGCGACCGGCCCGTCCGGCGGGATGGGTATGGAAGAGCGCGAGCGCATCGAAAGCGAGATCGAGGCAATCGCACTGGAGTTACTGCCGACCGTCGAGGGGATCCCGCTGCTGATGCTGGCTGCTGCGAAGCAATTGTACTTCATCAATCGAGGGCACCTCGATTTGGCGGAAGACATCGCCGAGCGCGCCTTTGCCTGCACCGCGGACTACGCCGCCGCTCTGCCCATCATGGGGCAGTTGCGCTATGCGCGAGGCCGCTTCGAGGAAGCCGCCAGATTCTTCGACCGCGGCATCGAGATGACCGAACCGGGTCCGGCTTTCCATCTGCATATGAAAGTGCTGAAGTGCCTCTCCTGCCTCGCCGCCGGCGACCGTGCCGCGCTCGATGCGACTGCCATGGATCTCGATGCCTATCTGGGTCCGTTCTGCACTCCCGGGATCGCTTCGACGATCCGCTGGACCATCGCGAGACCGGATCGGGAATTGCCTGGGGAATCAGCACAGGCGCTTGCCGCGATTGGCCCGGCAGGCGCCCGTAAGGCGATCGAGTATCTTTACTTCACGTCGGCACGCCACCTCATTCAGGATTCCGCACGCGCCAATGTCATGCGTGGCCTGATCACGCATGCGACGAAGCTGCACGACGCGTCCGTCATCCCCCCGTTTATCCTGAAAAGCATCGGCCCGGTCATCCCGACCCAGCCGTCCGCGGCGCGTCCCGCACGCTCCAGATCAAATATTGTGCAAACAATTACCTGCTAGGTACCTGCCAGGTTTTGGTCGTAGGCGAGGGTCCCCTCGCCGGACATTCGCGTCCGGCGAGTTCCCGGTATGCCAAAAAACCTCCCCGTAGAGCGGCGAGTCATCCGGAAATCCGGATAAGCCCATCCCGTCCTGGGGGCTGCGTTGGCGACCAGGTTTGTCTTTCCGGCTTCGGTCGGGATGGGGGACTTTCTATGATATGTGAACTGGCCGGAAATGCCCATGCATTGCGCCTTTGCGGGTGTCACGAAGCCGCGCCGGCAGCGGCCCGACTGCCGCATCGCTCCTCAAGCCTTCTCAGCCACGCGTTGCTCTGCTCGACGGCGCTGATCGGGCTTCTTGCCGCCCTGCCGGTCGCGACCCCGGCGCTGGCGCAGGACTATGGCGCAACCGGCGGCCACCAGGGCCTCGCCCGGCCGGGGAGCGAATTAATAGGAGGCGGCCACGGTGGTGGTGCGGCCACATCCTCCACGCCCGCCACTGCTGGTCTGTCGGGTGGTAGTGACACAGGATTTCCCGGTGGCGCGGGCGGTGCTGCAGGCACATCCGGCTCTGTCGATGGCGGCGATGGCGGTACCAATGTCGGCGGTGGCGGCGGCGGCGGTGGTGGCGGCTACAGCAACATCAGTGCGTCCACAGCCATCAACGGCAATCTGACGGGCGGTGAAGGCGGCGCGGGCGGCAATGGCGGTGGCGGCGGCGGTGGTGGCGGCGGCGGCGGCGATGGATTGGTTAGCACTGCGACGAGCAACCTTTCAATCGCGAGCGGCGTCACGATTCAGGGTGGCGCCGGTGGCGCCGCTGGCAGCATCCTTGGCGGCAGTGGTCTCGAAGCGGGCAATGGCGGCGCCGGAAGCGGTGGTGCGGCCGGTGGACCGACGACCGGCAGCAATACCGGAGGCTTCGGCGGCGGTGGCGGTGGTGGTGCCGGCGTGGTCGTGACCGCTTCCGGCATCACCCTCACCAACAATGGCATATTGAATGGCGGTGGTGGCGGTAGCAGCGCAGACTCAGGCGGGGGCGGAAGTGCCGGCGGCGGCGGTGCCGGCGTGATCGCCAGTGGCGCCACCATCATAAACAATGGCGCGATCGCCGGCGGCGCAGGCGGCTTCAGCGGTAATTTCGTCAGCACCTCCAGCGAGGGTGGCGGCGGAGATGGCGGGAGCGGGATCGTCGGCGGCAATCTCACGGTCATCAACGGCGGCACGATTTCAGCTGGCACTGCCGCCCCCATCCGCGGCGGCGCCGACGGCAACGCCATCACCTTCACGAATGGGATCAATTCGCTGGAATTGCGGGCTGGCTCGATAATCAATGGCGCCGTGGTCGGCGCGACAGGCGCGGGCACCAGCAACACCCTGATCCTCGGCGGTGCGGCCAACGACACCTTTAACATGTCGGCTCTTGGCGGCCAGTATCAGAACTTTAACGCTTTCGAGAAAACCGGCACGGGCACCTGGACGCTGACTGGCACAACCAACGGCACGACGCCGTGGACGCTCCTGGGAGGCGTATTGTCGATCGGCAGCGATGGCACGCTCGGCGCCCCCGGCGGCGGGCTCACCTTCGACGGCGGCACGCTGAACGCCACTCAATCCTTCGCCATGACGCGCGCCGTCGCGCTGAACGCGAGCGGCGGCACGTTCGATGTCGATTCCGGCGCCACGCTGACGCTGAACGGCGCCGTTACGGGTACCGGCGGCCTCACCAAGACGGATACAGGCACGCTGGCCCTCTCCGGCATCAATAACTACACCGGGGCGACCACAATCAACAGCGGCACGCTTGCTCTGACCGGCAGCAGTTCGATTGCGGCTTCCTCGGGCGTTTCGGTCGCCGGCGGCGCAACCTTCGACATCCAGAACGCCATCAGCGGAGCAAGCGTCAGAACGCTGTCCGGCGCGGGCAGCGTCGCGCTGGGCGGCCAGACACTGACGCTGACGCAAGCCAGCGGTACGTTCTCCGGTGCGATTTCCGGCGGCGGCCTGACGCTGGCCGCAGGCACGCAAACTCTCTCCGGCACCGTCAATGCCGTCCAGGCGCAGATCGATGGCGGTGGTACGCTGGCCCTGTCCGGCGGCGGTTCGTTTGCTTTCTCGGGCGTTTCGGTGGCTGACGGGACAACGTTCGACATCAGTCAGGCCGCCAATGGCGTGAGTGCGTCGAATCTTTCCGGCGCGGGCGACGTCGTGCTCGGCAGCCGGACGCTGGCAGTAGGCCCTGGCACGTTTTCAGGCGCGATCTCCGGCACTGGCGGTCTTGACGTGAGCGGCTTCGGATTCACCGTTTCCGGAGTCAACAATTATACCGGGGCGACCACAATCAACACCGGCAGCTTGTCCTTGTCCGGCAACGGCTCGATCGCGGGCTCCTCGGGGGTTTCGGTTTCCACCGGAGAGGCCTTCGGCATTTTCAACATCGCCAGGACCACGGGCGGCGCAAGCATCAAATCGCTATCTTCAGGTACATTGGGCTCCGTCCAACTCGGCAGCAAGACGCTGACCCTCACCCAGGCCAACGGCATATTCGAAGGCACGATGTATAGCGGTGACGGCCTGACTCTGACCGGTGGCGGCCTGTCTGTGACCGGCGGTACGGAAATCTTCGCGGGTAAAGGAATGTACGCCGACGGTACGACAATCGGCGCCGGCGCCACGCTGCAAATCGGCAATGGCGGCACAAGAGGATCGATTGAAGGAGATGTTCTCGACAACGGAACGCTCACCTTCAACCGAGGCGACGCCTACACCTTCGCCGGCGCGATTTCGGGCGCAGGCGCGGTCAACCAGACCGGCCCCGGCACGCCGACGCTCAGCGGCGCCAATAACTACACCGGCGGCACCACCATCGGCACCGGCACCACGCTACAGGTCGGCGATGGCGCTACGAGCGGTTCGATCGGAGGCGATGTTCTTGACAACGGAACGCTCATCTTCGACCGTGGCGACGCCTATACCTTCGCCGGCGTGATCTCAGGTGCAGGTGCGGTCAATCAGATCGGCTCCGGTACGCTCACCCTCAGTGGCGCGAGCGGCTATACTGGCGGCACGACGATCAGTAGCGGAAAACTGGCGCTGTCCGGCAGCGGCTCGATTTCCAGTTCCTTGGGCGTTTCGGTCGCCGGTGGCGCGGCGTTCGACATCAGCGGAACGACGAGCGGCGCGAGCATCAAAACGCTGTCCGGCGCCGGGGACGTCACGCTCGGCGGCCAGGCTTTGACGCTGACCGATGCGAACGACACTTTCTCCGGAGCGTTCTCCGGTACGGGCGGCCTGACGCTGACGGGCGGCACGGAGACGCTGACCGGCACGAACAATTCTATCGGCAAGGTCACGGTCGGTGGCGGAACGCTGGCCTTCGGCCAGAACGGCATGTTCGGCGCCACGAGCTACGATACGCAAAGTGGCGCCACCACGACCATCGGCGGGACTTCCCAACTCGCAGTGTCCGGCGCTTTCACCCAGGATGCAGGCTCGACGCTGAATATCACCGTCAGCTCATCGAATACGCCAGTCATCACGGCCGACACCGCATCGCTCGGCGGAACGCTGAACATTGCCGGCATCAGCAGCCAAAGCCAACTCCCGCAGGTGTTGGTCAGTACCGCGAACGGCATCGGCGGCGATTTTAGCTCGGTTTCGATCGGCGGCTTTGTCGGGACGGTCGATTATCTCACCGTCCACACCGGCAAGTCCGCCGACGACACCGAATATCTTGCCACCTACGGGCTGAGTTGGACCGCCAACAACAGCCTTGCGCATGGCACGTTCACGCTGACCAATCCCTCCGACAGCTTCAACGTCGGGATAGCGCTCGGCGATGAAACTGCCAATCCGGTAACAGGTTGGGACGGGAAGAGTCTGACCAAAGCCGGCGACGGGACCCTGATCCTCTCGGCTGCCAACGTATATACCGGCGGTACCACGATCACTGGCGGGGTGCTGCAACTGGGAAATGGCGTCAATGCCGGCAGCATTTTCGGCAATATCTCCACCAGCGATCCTGGCGATTCCACCAAGTCGGGAACGCTGGTCTTCGAAGAGCCTGATGCGACCACCTTCGGCGGCGTGATTTCCGGCAGCGGTTCGGTCAGGCAGGCGGGACCGGGATCGCTTACCCTCACGGCCGCAAATAGTTATCTGGGCGGCACGACGGTCGATACCGGCGCCGCGCTGGTCGTGGGCAACGATAGCGCACTTGGCACGGGCGCACTGGCGTTGCAGGAAGGCTCGACGTTGGACACCAGCGGCAGCCATACGCTCGCCAACGCCATCTCCCTCAGCGGCGATCCTACCGTCAACGTCAATAGCAGCCTGACGTTGAATCTGGCTGGCGCGATCTCGGATGGCGCCTCGCCGGGGGTTCTGGAGAAGACGGGCGATGGCACGCTGATCCTGTCAGCCGACAACAGCTATAGCGGCGGTACGACGATCCGGGGCGGGACGCTGCAACTGGGCAATGGCGGCGCGTCAGGCAGCATAGTGGGCAATGTTGTCGACAACGGCACGCTCGCGTTCGACCGCGGCGACACCTACGTTTTTAACGGCCTGATCTCCGGCAGCGGTGCGGTCAACCAGATTGGCACGGGTACGACGGCCCTGACAGAGGATAATAGCTACGGCGGCGGCACGACGATCTCAGGGGGCACGCTGCAACTGGGCAATGGCGGCGCGTCAGGCAGCATCGTTGGCGGTGTCGTCGACAACGGCACGCTCGCGTTCGACCGCGGCGACACCTACGTTTTTAGCGGCGCGATCTCCGGCAGTGGTGCGGTCAAGCAGACTGGCACGGGCACGACCGTCCTGACCGGGACGAACAGCTATGATGGTGGCACCGCCCTCGACGGCGGCACCTTGCAGGTTTCGCGGGACGCCAATCTTGGCGACACGGCCGGAGCGCTCACCTTCGATGGTGGCATTCTGAATACCACGGGGACCTTCTCAACGGGGCGTGCCGCCACGCTGAATGCAGGCGGTGGCACATTCGATGTCGATCCTTCCACCACGCTGACCATGAGCGGTGCAATCGATGGCGTGAGCAACCTGACCAAAGCCGGCGGCGGTACGCTCGATCTCACAGCCGATAGCAGCGCCTTCACAGGCTCCACAACTATCGAAGCCGGACTTCTGAGCGTGAACGGCTCGCTGGCAAATTCCGACATCGCCGTCGATAACGGCGCGACCCTCGGCGGCGCAGGGAAGGTTGGGGCCATCGAGATCGGTTCGGGCGGTACGCTTTCGCCAGGCGACAGCGGGATCGGCACGCTTACCGCCACCGGAAATGTCAACTTCCTCAACGGCTCTCGTTACAAAATTGATATCGATGCTTCCGGGCAATCCGACCGGCTTGATGTATCCGGCGCCGTCACCATCGCCGGTAACAGCACCGTCGATGTGCTTAGCGCGCCTGGCGGCTATGCGCTCGGCAACCGCTACACCATCCTGTCGGCGAATGGTGGCGTATCGGGTGATTTCGCCGGCCTCAGCTTCTCCTCGCCGCTCTCGATGCCGTTCCTGTCCTTCGGCCTGGAACACGACATGCTGAACGACCCCGACAACATCTATCTGGCCGTGGCGCGCAGCAGCGTCACCTTCGCTTCGGTCGGCCAGACACCCAACCAGATCGGTGTCGGCGGCGCCCTCGATGGCCTTTCGTCGTCGAACCCGCTTGTCGCTGCACTGGTGCAACTCGACACGCCGGCCGCCGGTGCCGCCTTCGACCAGCTTTCCGGCGAAGTCCATGCCTCGACGAAGAGTGCGCTGATCGAGGACAGCCATTTCGTGCGCGATGCGATCGACAACCGCATCCGCTCCGCCTTCCATGGCGTCGGCGCGTCTTCCATGCCGGTGCTGGCCTATGGCGAGACAGGCACGGACAGCCGCGCCACCTCGGCCATCGGCCATGCGCTGGTCCCGGCTGACACGTCAAACCTCGCAGCATGGGGATCGGTCTTCGGCTCGTGGGGTAGCTTCGACGGCAACGGCAATGCTGCCGAACTCTCCCGCTCCGTCGGCGGCTTCTTCACCGGCATCGACGGACTGGTCGCGGAGAATGTGCGGCTCGGTATCATGACCGGCTACAGCCATGACAGCTTCCATGTCGATGGCCGCGGCTCGTCTGGGCAGAGCGACAATTATCATCTGGGTATCTACGGCGGCACGCAAACGGGTAATCTCGGCCTCAGGGCCGGTGTCGCCTATACCTGGCATGACATCTCGACCGGCCGTTCGGTTGCCTTCCCCGGCTTTGCCGACGGTCTGACGGCGGACTATCACGCCGGCACCTTCCAGGCCTTCGGCGAAGCCGGCTATCGCATCGATACAATGGTGGCGTCGTTCGAACCGTTCGCCAACCTCGCCTATGTCAATCTACATACGGACGGCTTCACCGAGAAGGGCGGGGCGGCAGCACTTCATGCCGATGGCCAGACCACCGACACGACCTTCACCACGCTTGGCGTTCGCGCTTCGACAGCGTTCGATCTCGGTGGCATGAAGGCCACCGCACGTGGCACGGTCGGCTGGAGGCATGCATATGGCGACACGACGTCGCTCGCCACCCTTGCCTTCGCCGGCGGCGCTGCCTTCTCGGTTGCAGGCGTGCCCATCGCGAAGGACGCTGCCATCCTCGAAGCCGGCCTCGATTTCGCCGTCAGCCACAACGTCACGCTAGGCATCTCCTATGCAGGCCAGTTCGGCTCCCAGGCTCGCGACAACGGTGCCAAGGCCAGCCTGGATGTGAGTTTTTGAAACGTTAGTCGGCTTCGGAACCTGACGTAATACCGAGAACCCTGCCAGTGATTAACCTTCCTCGTCGGAGAGGATAACCACAATTGTCGATCGCGGAAAAGGTCCGGCCGCTTGGGATGTTCGAGTGATGAACAGAGCGGCCGAGCCTGTCAGCGTGTAGACATCTGACGGCTCGGCGAAGGCGCTCGGTGTGAAATGCCCTTAGTCACCTGGAATTGAAGTTCGTCACAAATCAGGTTGCGAGTCCTCTCGATACAGGTTCGAACCATCCCGGGTCGCCGGAGGCCGTTTCATTTGAGTCACGCCGCCACAGCAGGCTCTTGGTCCCTTCCGGCCCCGACTTTGCCCTTGGAAGTGAGCCGAATGAACGGCTGGTCCGGCGGCGAGGTGAGCACCTCGAACGGCGACGATGCGGTCGGAACCGGACTGCACAAACTTTGTCTGACGACCCACGCCGAGCGGTAGCTTACGACCGAACGTTCCCCAAAACAGGACTGTCCGGATGCGGCCCCGCTCAAGACAAAATTTGTTCCCGCTGGGACTGGCGAGCACGTCTCGCATTAGTGGGAAACGCACTGGCAGATTTCGAACGACTATGTCAGGAAAGCCGCCCTTCGACTGCTCGGCGGGTTACGGCGGCTGCGCGCCCCATCCGCAAGGGCGTCAGCCCGTACATGCTGCGTCGTAGCTTCGCCGCAGCGGTAAGCGGATGTTCGAGATAGTTCAAACTATCTATTGCATCTATTTGCAATCGAACTTACGTAACTGTCACTGCAAACATCGAGCCCGGTTCGGGCCAAGGGTGACGCATGAAACAAGTTTCCGAGAAGCTTTACGTATCGCCGCAGCTTAGAGCCGACGAAATTCATCAGGCCAAGGCGAAAGGATTTGCCGCGATCATAAACAACCGTCCAGACGGCGAGGAGCCTGGCCAGCCAGGCGCGGCCGAGAACCGGATGCTCGCTCACAGCGAGGGGCTCAGCTATATCCACATCCCGATCGTGCCCGGGCAGATCAGCGAGGGCCATGTCCGTGCCTTCCAGAAGGCCGTTTTGGAAGCGGGCGGTCCCGTGTTGGCCCATTGCAAGACGGGTACGCGCTCGGCCACCCTCTACGCGATCGGAGAGGTCTTGGATCGTCGCATGGGTAAGGATGAGGTGACGCGGCTCGGTCAGCGTCTCGGCCTCGATCTTTCCGCTGCCGTCAAATGGCTGGAAGCCAATGGTCACTAAAGTCCGACGAATACGATCCCTGATCGAGGAAGATATCAATGACCATCGCAAAACCACTCGTGAAGGGCTTCTTTGACGAACGCACCTTCTCCATTCAGTATATCGTCACCGATCCGAAGACGAAGAAGTGCGCGATCATCGACCCAGTCCTCGACTTCGACGAGAAGTCGGGCATGACCGCTACCAAGAACGCTGACGCCCTCCTCACCTATGTTCGGGAGCAGGGACTCGGGGTCGAATGGATCCTCGATACCCATCCGCATGCTGACCATTTCTCAGCCGTCCCATACCTCAAGGCCAAGACCGGCGCACCGACGGCGATCGGCGAGAAGGATGTCGAGGTGCAGAAGCTCTGGAAGGGCATCTACAACTGGCCCGACTTTCCTGCCGACGGCTCGCAGTGGGACAAGCTCTTTGCTGAAGGCGAGACTTTCTGGGTCGGCGACATCCCGGCGAAGGTGCTGTTCTCGCCTGGGCATACGCTTGCGTCGATCACCTATGCCATCGGCGATGCGGCCTTCGTCCACGACACGCTCTTCATGCCGGACTCCGGCGCCGCGCGCGCCGACTTCCCCGGTGGCAGTGCATCGCAGCTCTCCCAGTCGATCATGCAGATCCTGTCATTGCCAGACGACACCCGCATCTTCACGGGTCACGACTACCAACCCGGCGGCCGAAAACGCCTTTGGGCTTCCATCGTCGCCGAGCAGAAGGCGAAGAATACGCACATGTCCAAGTGCAGGTCGAAGGACGAGTTCGTGAAGGTGCACGAGGCCCGCGACAGGACGCTCTCCATGCCAAAACTCATCCTGCACGCGTTGCAGGTCAACATGAATGGAGGGCGGCTGCCCGAGCCGGAGGGGAACGGAAGGCGCTATCTGAAATTCCCGCTCGACGCGCTCCAAGGCGCCGCATGGGAGGGCGCTCGATGAGGCGCGATCTTACTCCTGATACAGCCGACATGGTCGAAAATGCCGTGGACGCGACGGACTTCCTCAAGAAGCTTACCCACCCCTCGCGGTTGATGATCGTATGCGCGCTCGTCGACGGCGAGCGTTCGGTGCGCGACCTCGAGGACACCCTCGGCATTCGCCAGCCGGGCCTTTCCCAGCAGATCGCGGAACTACGCGAGGCCGGCTTCATCACCGGGCGCAAGGAATCGAAGAACATGTTCTACCGCCTTACCGACGCCCGCATCTCCGCCTTCATCTCACTGTTGCACCAGATGTTCTGCGCCGACAAAGCCTCGCCGAGGAACCGACCATGACCGAGTTCACTCCCTTCGCCTCGCTGATAGGAGGCGCTATGATCGGCCTCTCGGCCGTGCTCCTGATGCTGTGGGAAGGACGCATCGCGGGCATTTCTGGCATCGCCGGGCGGCTGTTGCCTCCCTATCGGGACGGCGCCTTTCCATCGCGCTTTGGTTTCGTTATCGGCCTGGTGGCGACACCGCTCGCGATTGTCGCGTTGACCGGCCATGCGGTCGCCCAGACAGTCTCCGCCAACCTGCCGCTGATGATCGCCGCCGGTCTCCTCGTCGGCTTCGGCACGGTTTGGGGCAATGGCTGCACCTCTGGCCATGGCGTGTGCGGCCTGTCCCGACTCTCGGCGCGTTCCTTGGTGGCGACCGGCGTCTTTATGGCGACTGCCTTCATCACCGTCTTTATCGTTCGCCACATGGTCGGAAACTGAGCACATGTCCTTCCTCATCAATCTGGCGCTCGGCCTGCTCTTCGGCGTTGGCCTGGTCGTTTCGGGCATGTCGGATCCGGCCAAGGTGCTCAATTTCCTGGACCTCTTCGGTAGTTGGGATCCGTCGCTGGCCTTCGTCATGGGCGGAGCGGTGCTTGTTGCCTTTGTCGGTTACCGCCTGGTGTTGCCGCGCGGCAAGCCCATCGTCGGCGACCGTTTCCACCTGCCGACGAAGAGTGACATCGACATCCGCATTCTTGTCGGCCCGGCCATCTTCGGTGTCGGCTGGGGGCTCGGCGGCTTCTGCCCCGGCCCGGCGATCACCGCGCTCGGCCTGGGTGCTGCGGGCGCGCTCGCTTTCCTTCCGGCCATGATGCTCGGCATGTGGGCCGCGCGCGTCCTCGGCGAAAAGCAAACCCGTGTCGATATTCCCGCCGGGAGAATCGAACGTGACCAGCTTTGCGCCAGCCGCAATCGCTGCGCTCGTGAACGGCGCTAGGGATTCATCAGGCAGGAATGGTCCAGAAATGAGGACGAAAGACGTGCCATCGGCGAGCGTCTATGCACGATATTCCAGCGCGGAGACTGGCCATGCGCTTATTGCAAAAATCAAAAAAGCCAAAGGGCGATAGAAGCGCAAGCGCGCCCTATAAGTATGCGGCCGGCAGTCGTGTCGCCCACGGCAATCATGGCGAGTGAGCGGCGATAGCGGTCTTCAATCCCGAGGTCGCGAACACGTGCGTCGGTGCGGCTGAGAAGCCGACGCAACTCGTCCCGTGCCCGATCCCACGCATGTCATCGATCTCAAGTGCATCGACGCACGCCAGGTGGTACTTTACGCCGTCCCGCCACCACGTATCACCTTCAACGACACAGGTGACGTGGCGAGCGGCCGGTTGCCACCATGGCAGACAGGCCATTCTGTGGCGGTGGCGGGCGTGCTCAGCGCGCAAGCGGCAGCAATCGCGAAAGCGAGACGTGGCATGGCCCTCAGCCCGGAAAGAACGCATATAGCAGGGCGACAATACCCACCGCGCCGATGAATGCAATTTGCGTCAGACGATCGACTATACGCCGCTAACATGCATCCAGCGAGCCTTGAGAAATGGCGAGCGCGATGGCAGCGCCGCCGCTTAAAACGGTGAGAACCAGAACTGATCCGAGGACAAGATAGAAGGGCAGCATAAAAAAACCTCCGCGTGGATCGGAGGCATTATGCGGGAGCGCTGTAGGGCGTGGATAAAACTTAGTTCGCACTCGTGCGATCGAGCAGGCTCTCTAATTCCACGCGAACCCGTTGTAGTTCCGTGAGGTGGACTGTCGACAGATCGGCCAGGCAGCGCTCGCCGATCGTGGTTAGGCAAAGCAGCACCCGCCGGCGATCGGCTGGATCCTGTTTGCGTGCCACCAGCCCTGCAGCTTCAAGCCGATTGACCAACTCCACCGTACTGTTGTGATGCAGGATCAGGAAGGCAGCGAGCTGGGACACGCTCGCCATGTTGTCAATGGAGGCCGCCTTGATGCCGAGCAGAGCTTGGTGCTGACGAGGCGTCAATCCGACAGCACGTGCCGCCGTCTCACTAAAAGACAAGAAGCCGCGAAGTGCAAAGCGAAACGCCGCCAGCGTCTGATAATCGTATGGCGACAACGCAGCTTCGGCTGTGCGCATCTTATTCTTGAATCTCCCTCTTTGTTTTTTCACTTTGATGCGACCCGCGAGAATACGCGCGGCGACGTGCCAAACCCGAGAGTAAATTTCAGCGACCAGATGACGCAGCGCGGTGCCCTTGCCATTATTTGCCGCCATGGATTCGCAGTGATATGTCGCAGGACGATGCAACCGACCGACTGCGCCGACCGCATCGCCTTCGGAGTCTCATAATCTAGTGCAAAAACTTCCCTCTCACCTGTCTGCGCCAGGTGGTTCTCCTCTCACGTTCATTCGCAGCCTTGGTGACTTCACAGCCGATCGTCGCGTCCTCATCATCATGGGCATTGCCGCTCTTGCCGCCGTCTGCACCTCGATCGTCGGCGTGCTCATGTTCCGGTTGATCCAGTTGATCACAAATCTCTGCTATTTCGGCAAATTCAGCTTCGACTACGTGCCTTTCAGCAAGTCTCCACTCGGCTGGCTCGCAGTGCTCGTGCCAATCGGCGGCTCAATCATCGTGGGCCTGATGGCGCGCTACGGTACAGAGCAGATCCGCGGCCATGGCCTTCCGGAAGCGATCGAGGCTATCCTGCTCGGCCGCTCACGGCTGAACCTGAAGGTGGCGATCCTCAAGCCAACCTCGTCATCCATCGTCATCGGTACCGGTGGCCCGTTCGGTGCGGAGGGGCCGATCATCATGACCGGTGGCGCGATCGGTTCGCTCATCGCTCAATGGTTGCCGGTAAGCGACGTCGAACGTAAGACGCTGCTTGTCGCGGGCGCGTGTGCTGGCATGACCATCGTGTTCGGCACGCCAGTCGCGGCGATCATGCTCGCGCTTGAACTGCTTCTGTTCGAATGGACACCGCGGAGCCTTTTGCCTGTCGCCACTGCCTGCGTCGTCGCTGACATACTGCGCAGTTATACCGGGCTTGCCGATCCCCTGTTTCCGTTCACCGGTGTCGTCACCGTCTCCTTCTACGATGCAGGAGCATGGGTACTCGTCGGCATATGTTCCGGCCTGTTGTCGGGTTTCCTCACCCGGCTTGTCTACGCGCTGGAAGATGGTTTCCACCGGCTGCCGATCCATTGGATGTGGTGGCCTGCGCTCGGGGCCGTCGTCGTCGGTATAGGTGGATTGGTCGACCCCAATGTCCTCGGCCTCGGCTATGCCAATATCGAGGCTCTGCTGCGCGGCGACGTCGATCCCGGCCAAGGATTGAGCCTCCTGGTTGTCAAGACGATCGTCTGGAGCGTGGCGCTCGGCTCTGGCACGTCCGGCGGCACGCTGGCACCGCTGATGATGATCGGCGGCGCCATGGCCGCCGCCGCGGTGAGCCTGCTTCCGGCGGCAAGCCCGGGCTTCTGGCCGCTGTTGGCTATGTCGGCGACGCTGGGGGGAACATTACGCCTCCCACTCACCGCCACCTTCTTCGCCCTCGGGGTCACGGGCAACATTCACGCGCTCCTGCCGTTGATCGTATGCTGCTTTACGGCACACACGGTGACGGTGCTCCTGATGCGTCGCGACATCCTGACCGAAAAGGTGGCGCGTCGCGGTCATCATGTGACACGCGAATGGCATGCCGATCCATTCGCTCTGGCGCAGGTGAAGGACATCATGGTGAAAGAGGTAGAGACCGTGCCGGCGACGATGACGCTCCATGCCGCTACCAGCTTCCTTACGAAGCCGACCACGAAGCATCCGAGTTTTCCCGTCGTCGATGCCGAAAACCATGTGCTCGGCATTCTCAACCCGCCGACCGTACTGGCGTGGCGGCGTGCTGGCAGACATCGCACTTCCACCCTGGCCGAGTTGCTGGCCGAGCAACGGACCCCTCCGGTCGCTTATCCGGATTGGTATCTCGAAAATCTGGTTGAGCAGATGACCAAGGCTAACATTGCCCATGTGCCCGTGGTCTCGCGCGAGGACCAGCGCCTTGTCGGCTATATCGCCTGGAAGGATGTTTTGAACGTCCGCAGCAGGAGGCACGAAGCCGAGAGCCTTCGTGTGGCGTTCCATGGCGTACGCAACCTCAACACACACCTGCAACACAAGCTTCGTGATCCGGAGTAGGCACCGATATCGCGAGGGAAGGATTGCAGCGCGGAATAGGGCGTCAACCAGGTGCCTCGATCAACGTTTCATCGGCGATAGGTTGCAGCCGAGCCACTGAGTGCTTGGCATGAATGGAAAGCCAAGACAGCGCAAACCGATAATGGCTCCTTGCGGCGCCACGCGAACTAACAGGCTATGATCTCAGTAGGTCCAGGTGTCGCAGTACATTCTCGAATATTTAGTCGAGTATTCCGAAATGCGGAGATAGCCATCAAACCAGCGGCGCATAGTGGCAGCGACGGGAAGGCGGGCCTCACCGTAATTGGGATCGAAATAAGCGAATTCACCGCTCTTTGAACTCATCGCAGCGCAAGCATGACCGCCGGTGGCGGAAAAATAGCTAAAGAGGTAATAGCGATTCCGAGAGCGGGTGATTGCTTTTTTCATCGCATCTGCGCCGTTGGCTCGTTCGTGATCGTAGCGAATGCCGTAGCGGTTGAAGAAACTCGACTCGAAATTGGCGTCCTTTGTAATTCCCTGCTGTTCGGCCTTGGCGCCTTTCGCCTTGTACATCACTGTCTTTGCGATGATCACGCCTACAGCTCCCATATTGGGTGCGCCTTTAGGGCCTGCCGGGAGGACCCAATCGATGAACCCGGCCTTTTTCTCGCCCAGACCTGCCTTGTCACCCGCAATCCAGTACAAGGACATGGTTTCGCAGGTGCCTCCGACGTAAAGGTCGTTGACATTCCCAGGTAAGTTCATCTTGTCGCTGGTGTAGCCGCCGGAGGTGCGGACCTTCTTGATGCCGTTGAGGCTCTGGCTGAATGGCTTGAAACTGCCAAGCATGCCCTCGGCGAGCGCCGCCATTTCTGTCGCTTTGGTCATAACACCCCCCCTAGCAGGCGATGAAAGCTAGCACGGTCGCCCCGCACTTCAAAGCGCCGCGACAAATTTGAAGCGCAATGTCTGATTGCGCGCAAGAGCAGTAAGCACAAAAGGTAAAAGCCGCGGGGGCACCTATATGACATGACGGTCGGTGGACTTAAGAAAGAACGCGCATAAAGTTTTGCTTTACGTCCAAAAGACGACCGGGCGTCCCATTTGGGAGACTTCCGCGAACGTTCTGGCGGGGCGATTCTTTACGGCATCGCCTGGGAGGATCGACAGTGGAGAGCGACTTCGCCGCAGCACAAGTCTACCTGCGAAAAGCTCGTCTCTGCCTCCAAGGCGTAGACAAGGTGAGCGAGGAAGCAGCTGAGGCACTCGACCTCCTGATCGTGGCCACCATCACTGCTGAACTTACGCACAGCCAGACGAAGGTAATCCCGTTCCGAATGCAGCCGACCGGAGACCTCAACTAATCTGACGAAGCTGAGAGCTCAGCGAACATCGGATCAATGGTGACGGACAGACACCCTGTCTGGCCGCAAGCCAGCTATACGAACGCGGCGAGCACTGCCATTCCGACCAGCATAATCGCTATTACCGCCCAGCCCCGATAGGCAGCGTGCCAATCGTCTGGATGATGTTCCTGTAACATGATCATTGTCTCCAGTTGACGGCGTATGCCTCTGCAACACGGCAGACAATTGAGATGCATTGTACCAGGGCGGGTTATTGTGGCGAACATGGCAACCGCCAAGCCTGAAACGCGGGAAAGTCGTAATTCTCGAAAGGCTGCTGACCTTGTACGGCTGAGGCATGGGACCTTGGTCCGATGGCCGGACTTTTCCATCCACTGAATCCCATGCATCGCAAGGGCGCGAGATTTAACGGCAAGGCGGAAGTGCCCCCAGTGCTTAACCCCGGAGCGCCTTGCGCCTCTTTTGATATTCTTCTTCGTCAATCTCGCCTTTGGCGAAGCGCTGATCGAGAATGCTTTCGGCATCGTTCGACCTTTCGAAGGGAATACCGTGACCACGTTCGTTCAGCACCTTCGCCACAAGCCAGATGCCGAGACCAATGACGACGAGGAAGATCAACCACCCGAGAAGCATCCCGCCACCCATGCCCGATTGCCAGCCATACATCATCGCTTAGTTTCCCTGCTCAGTCGGAAAATGCTACGATATCTCGAAATCCACGCCTTGACGTAGGTCAACGCTTTCGGCCGACGCGCCGTCGAGCGAGGCATACGTCGTCATCCGCGACGCGCGGTTTTTTTTGTACTTAGGATCGCGGTTTTTCAGGATGTTCTGCTGACGTTTAGATGGGCATACATACCCATCTTGTAATGCCCGCGCTGGTTACAGAAGATAACGTAGGAGCCGGGCCGAAGCACAAGCCGAAGCGTGGTCTTTAGACCGGGCTTCATGTCTTCCTGGCCCTGCAGCATCGGGAGCTTGTCTTCCTCAACCTGGGCAGAACTGGCGTCATAAGGAAGCGAGGTTAACGACCCGCGCCACGGAGCAATAAGAAATTCATGCATCAGGTCCTTCGAGGCGTTATCTATATCGAACTCGACGGGACCGCTTGGGACGCTGGTCTTGTCCATGGCAATGCCCATCGTGCCGTTGTTTTTGTTCCATAATTTCACTTTGATTGACGCGGGCTCGCCCGCTCGAGCAGACAAGCACGTCGCTACGAGCGAAATGACGAGGATCATTGCTGGCGCAGCAGATTTCATTGTTTGTTTCCTCCCGTTTGTGAAGGATCGCCAACCTAAAGCACGACTTGAGCAGGATTCTTCATATTAGCATACCAATCCGTAAGGCAGAGCCCTGCGCCGCGTGACGGACGTAACCGGCGAGTCCAAAGCCGAACGCGTGCTTCGGGCGGCAGCACTCCTTCAGCGACGAATGATGCCGGACATCAGTCCTCCGACGACGACGCGCGAAACGCAAAAAAGCCCCACCACCTTGCGGCAGCGGGGTGACACGTGGAACCGGTTACCAGCCTGTTCTATTATAGGCGCGCGGTGGGCTTACCATGATCGGAGGATCCCATGGATCGGAGAACATTCCTTACCGCAGTTCTCGGCGCTGTCGGGACAACTGCCCTCGTCGGCTTCGCAAGGCCGAAGGTCGCCACGGCTGGGACAATACACCCGTCTGAAGGCATTCTTCATGAACTGAATGCGTCGACTGTCGATGATCCTGGCGATGGTCCCGGGGCGACGGTCGATAAGATCCAATATCGACACCGCGGCCCTGGTCGTGGTCGCCGACGTCGGCCCGTTTGGCGAACGGTCTGCCGTCGTTATCGCCATCGCGGCCGCTGGCACAGGCGCTGCCGTCGCGAGCGCGTGTGGATTTACTATTGAGGAAATTCAAGGAACCCCGACCCTTGGAAATGCCGGGGTTCCCGTATCAAAGCGCGCCGGTCGGAGCCAGCGGGCGCGAATTACATCAGGTTGGGTTGTTGCGCAGGTTCGTCAGTCACGGCAGCTATCAGTCGCGGCAAACTCGCTCACGTTCAATGATCATACGATGATGGTGCCAGGATCGGCGAACTTCTATCCAGCATCGATCGTGATGCCTGCGCCAACCATAGTGGTTGCCGACATACCAGCCTCGATGGAGGCCATTATCCCCGCGATCCCGATCGTCTCGATCTCGGCGACCCCAATCATCACGGTCGTGATGTCTGTGGTGATACCCGCCATTGTCGGTTTCGATCGTAACACCGGCGGACTGAGCCATTGCACCCGAAACGGTCAGTCCACTGATAGCAAGAACCGACGCTAGAAGAAGAGCTTTCATGGCGAATCCTCCATTACTGGTCACTGGTAAATCCTTCAGGGCAAGGTTTTGTTCCGCGTATAAACTGCCGTGTCTCTCGGCTCTACTCGGATCGGGCCGGGGAGGGCGATGTCTCGTCCGTCTGTGAAGATGCCGATCTGGCTGTCTTCGCAGCAAGAGCCGCCTCAAGTGCTTGAAGCGCATGGGGAGAGGCTGGCGTTGTCGAGACCACGGCAATGGCATGCGCGAGCCCCGTCATGCTCTGGTCCTTCGCTGCGGTGGAAGTTGCCAGGCCATGGCCGGCATGACCCATGTCGGCTCCTACTCCCGTTCCTGCGCCGACCCCGTGACCTCCACCGTTGCTGGCACCGTTTCCGCCTCCATTCCCATTGCCGTTGCCGTTTCCACCGCCGTTACCATTACCACCACCATTGCCGTTTCCGCCGCCGTTGCCACCTCCCGCCGCATGGGCCGAGGCTATGAGGGAGTGTGGCAACAGCACCGATGCAGGACCAACCAGCAGGGCAATGAGAGAACAGGATGTGATGAGCCGATAGGTACGTTTCATTGTGAAAGCTCCTCGGTTGCAAAAGCCCAGCCGGCTCCCTCGGCAGGAGATCGGCGCGCGGAGTAGTTGGGAAAATTGCGCCGAACCTGTGGGTGCTAGCACGCGGAGGAAGGCTCTGCAGGTTTTGCACGCCGAACTGAGACCCATGCGCGCTGAGCATCAGACCGAAGTCCCATGCTTCATGCGCCGAAAGGTCCACGACCTGTGTCCCCTTTGGCCAGCTTCCGCCTCGTCGTGATCTGAAATAGCTTGGACTGGCGGCCGAGGCTGAAGCGACCGTAGCAAGCGCCCGGTCGTCTCGGTTCCCTCCGATCACTTTAGGCGACCGGGCCTGTTTCAAATGCCCCGCCGGCCGGGGAAACAGGTGGGGCATCTACACCGGGGTTGCGGCTATGGACGCCAAGGCACGCGGGTTCATACAGGCTTGGCTGGATGTCAATCTCCCTCGAAATGGCGGTGATCCAGCCGAACTCGCGAGGCACTGCCGCGCGGCCGCCAAAGAGGCGGGGATCGACATAGACAGCTTGGAGCCCGAATGGGGCGTCTCGCTGAAGGACATCATCCGCGAGGCGTTGCAACATCGGGACGAAGCGGGATAGCCAGAATGAGCGGCGAACCGCCAGCCACCCCGGCCGAGAAGCCGACCCGTACGCCGGCCGGCATCTTTGAGCACTGGTGCGGGTATCCAGGCTGCAAGAATTGGGGCTGTTTCGGCGAGCCGTACGGCAAGGAAACGCGATGACATTGGGGCGGGCATGGAGACGGTGAAGCGAAATGACGGTTGCTCGGCGCCGTCCAGTTGCCGTCGCCTTGCCTGGGCACTAACTGTTTGGCGTATTTCAGATAAGTCTAATTCAGGATTTGAATTTGGAGAATTCGGGACGAAGCTGCCTAATAGCCGCGAAGCGTGTTGAAGCTTTTAAGCGAGGGCCCTTCGTTGTTCCAGGTACTTGTGCTCATTTGCGCGTTGAGCATTTCGCCCGCCGATTGCCAGCCTGATACAGCGACTGATGTGATCGTTGGCCCTCAGGCGAACAGTGTCATGGAGTGTGGTCTCTACGGTCAGTCCCTTGTAGCTTCCAGCCCGTACCTCGGACGGTCGCCGGGCGAATATGTCAAAATCAGGTGTGCCAGGCCGAGAGAGGTCGTTCGCGACCATACCCAGCGGCGCGGGTAATATTATCGGCCGCGACCTTCGGCACGTGATGCCGAGTTGTGAATCTTTGGAGATGGACGTCTAAAACGCAGGAGGCCCCGCCACCTTCCGTCCATAAGGCCTTTGTCGAAGCGGCCAAAGATGCCCATATTCTTCTTACGGAAGGAAAGCACTTCGGACGATCAAGCTATCCGACCGGACTTGCATTTCGCATAGGATCGCCCGCGAGGGAAAGCAGTGTACTCGAGATGGCGGCCACTTATTAGGGTGGCGTGGATGGCCTTGGTGGCGATAGTTATCATCTACATGTTCTTGAATATCGAATGAAATAAGCTCTGCGCCCTTCGGCAGCGGGGCTCAATCGGAACAGCGAAGTCAGAACTTGTAGTTCAGGCCGATCCGAACGCTGTCATTACGCCATTGCCGTCGGGATTCGTCTACGGTGCCACCAAAATAGGTGTCTTTGCCGAGATCGACATGCAGGTATTCGAGCTTGGCCGTCAGGTGATCAGTGAAGGCATATTCCACACCTGCGCCCGCAGCCCATCCGAAGGCTGTATGGCTTTCGGAAATAGCAGGCAAGACACCTCCCGGTGACCACAATTTCACCTTTCCGAAGGAGGGTTAGCCGCTCAAGCTAGCAAGCCGCTCGCTGACGTCTCTCCAACGGATACCCAACGACAGCCAGGCCACTTCCCCGCAATCGCTGGGAAAGTTGCCCTTCGCTTGGTCAACCAGCTTCGACGTCAGCGAGCTATCGACATATCCTCTCCAGGGGGATAGGAAGTGGCATGGTCGACGCTCCCCACGTTCACACGACGCATCCAGAAATCATCAAGCGTCTGAAGCGTGCCAGCGGCCATCTTCAAAGCGTTGTCGAAATGATCGAA